>Ga0206804_10112_pt1 | contig 24100 bp, 23 predicted proteins | sample Alteio_BWOrgCont_62_FD_152888 | JGI IMG/M metagenome (GOLD analysis project Ga0206804, IMG submission 152888) | Enriched cells from forest soil in Barre Woods Harvard Forest LTER site, Petersham, Massachusetts, United States -... | ecosystem: Environmental > Terrestrial > Soil > Temperate forest >... | reverse complement strand
ATTTCACGATGCCTCCAGGCGGGAACACTTCGGGCGATTCTGGGGCATCATCGCTCGCGCCGATCTGCGCCACTCCGGGTGCGAAACCTCTCCCATGCCACACATGAATTCAACTTGTCCATATCGCGTTGGCCTGTGAGAGATGAGACAGATGCCAGCCGCCAAGCGAAGCGCGGCAGAGGGCTAACGAAATTCTGTCGCTTCGTGACGGCTACGTGATAAAGAGAAATAAATCTCCGTCGTTTATCCCTGAATATGAAGACCAGTTTGATGTGTTGGCTTATTGGAGTTTCTTTGTGCTTCGCGTTTGGTTCGAATGAGCTTTGCTCGGCAGGTGACGCGGCAGATGTTATCCAAGTTGGCTCGACTTGGCAGGATAATGTCGGGCACACGCTAATCATCCTTGAACGAAATGGTGGAACATACCGTGGTCGGTTTACGAAGAACGACCAATTCGTTCGTGAGGTAACCGGTCCTACAGCAGGGAATAAGATTTCATGGCTGGCAAAAGATGTTAATCCGATCAAGGGCGGCCCAGGTGGAGATAACTTTGGCACTATTACGGGTGATAAAATAGATTTTAAATTTACTGGTAATGATGGAAAGGTCGCCCGTGTGGGTTATACTTTGAAACGAGTATCCGAAGGAAACGGTAATCCCCCGCCTGTATTCAGTGTTGATCCCAATCAGCCGTTGCTCCAAACGTTTTCCGCAATTGCGCCAAATACCAGTGCTTGGGTGCTGGCTCCGTTGGATCAGGAAGTGCCCAAAAATATTCGGCAGAACCTCATGTATTTGCGTGAAGACCTTCGTGACGAATATAAGCAAAAACCACAGGCTGGTGCTGCAGTTTACGATCTCGCCGAAAAGCTATGTTCGGCCATGATCACAGTGCTTGATGAGCGTGACCAAACGCTTATTCGGGCCGGATATCGAGCCGCGCAGGCGGATGCGGATACAAGCATTTCCGGCGATCAAGCACTCGCGGCCCGGCGGAATTACATGATGAGGTGGCCACAGTATCGAAGGGAGCAGGATCAGCGCAGCGAACTCAAATCCAATGCAGTGGCTCATGCTGAGGTGATGAAAGAAGGACCCAAAATCGAGTGGTCTAATCGGGCTGCTGCGCTTCGCGTGGAATTAGACAAACTCTACGTTCAATTCCGCGAAACGCTCCGGGAGTCGGCAACCGCAAAGTAACAAGCTCGCTTTTAGGCGATTAGTGGGTTCGAGGGTCGCCCGGAAGTCTGGGAATTTGAGAGTGGTTCCCTTCTCCATTCGCAACCCGTTTTCGTAACCTTGTTGCAAAATTTGGGAGTCTCGGGAGGACTCGGGAAGAGAACGAATCGCCCACGAATCAAGTGCCCATCGAGGCTGAAGGACTGTGGAGGATTCAGAGCGATTCCAGCGAAAAACGGCCTGAAAAAATTAGAAGACCGCCGAGGCGGCTGCAGAGGGATAGTGGGGGAAAGGATACGGGCGAGTCGCTCTATCCAGTTGAGCTACGGGCACAAAGAAAACGAAAACGGGGCGAAAACAGGGTCAAGTTGACCCTGCTCCCCGCCCACAGTCGCGTAGCGTGTCGGCGAGGGTGCACAAATCTTGCATCCCACGAGTCGCACCCTTGCATTCGTCTTTTGTCCAGTTGAACAAACGCCTGGCTTGGTGCATCTTTGGGACAACGAGATCGGAGGCACTCCATGATGCAACGAATCTTTTCCTGCGGTTTGGCGGCTATTGCCGCCACTTGGCTCACGCCATCGGTGTATGCCGGCGGAGGAGGCGGTGTCGGTGGCAGCTTCGGCAGCGGGGCGAGCGCGAGCGTATCCTCTTCGGGCGGTCACGCCAGTGGCGGCTCCGGTTTCCATAGTGGTGCGGTGGCGCATTTCAGTTCTTCCGGCGGAGGGGGGCACTACGATCACATTTCCAACTTCGCTCCTCACTCCGGTGCGGGCGCGAGTGCTGTTCCGTCGATGCTCCACGCGAGCACCGCAGCGGCGCCGGCAATGGCCCACGCCAGTCCGGCGGCGGCACCGACGGTGAACGTCAATCGTGCATTCGCTCCCGCGAAGACGAGTGATCCCACGGTGGCATTTGGCGGAAGCACCACGGCCCTCCGGGGCGGCGGGAGGGCGTTCAGCCCTTCCCGCGACGTCACGCAGAATTGGGATCGGAACCGCTCTCACGCGTGGAATCAGCATCGCTATCGCTACTCCAATGGCGGGTGGATCTACTGGGGTGACGGCTTTCCTTATGACGACTTTGCCAACACAGATAACGACCACGCGCCCTACCCCCCATACCCGTATCCGTCGCCGGTGAACGGCGTTATGGATAATGGCCAGCCGCCGGCGAATGGCAGTGCGGGCAAGGACAGTGCCAGCAACGGTCCGCCATCTGCGAATAAGGTTCCCGCGTCCGACGGCGCGGACTACGGCACGCCCGATACTTTGATCGTGAAGGTGCAGGATGCGCTGACCCACCGAGGTTACGCAACGGGCAGCTCAAATGGGACATTCGGGCCAATGACGGAAACCGCGTTGTCAAACTTTCAGCGCGATCAAAAATTGCCGGTCACCGGCCGCATTGACGGCATGACGCTGAAAGCGCTTGGGTTGCTGTAGTCGCTGCGGTCACCATCGCCGAGGGGGGCAGGCGGAATCTTTTCCCCGCCGCAGAATCAGCAAACCCGCTTCCGAAAACGCCGTCCGGCGAACCCCACGACCGACACCCCAAGGAGCGCGAGACTCGAAGGCTCCGGCACCACCGTGGCGATAGTCCAGGGCGACGGGCCGATGTCGGTCAGCGCGTTGCTGTCGTTGAACTCCGTTTCAGGCCCGGGATAGGTGCCGCTCTCGTCGAGATCGACCTCCCCTTGGAACAAGTTGCCGGAGTCCGACCTCCAAATCGTGGTGCCAAAATTGGACGACGCGTCGTCACCATTGATCGAGATGTAGCCGTTGTTGAGTGTCATCGAAGAACCGGTGAAGGTGACGCTGCCGGAACCCAGGATGCTGCTCAGGGTCGTGTCGTCGGTGTAGGTGATGGAAGGCTGGCCGGAGCCGGGCTGCGCACCGACGGTCACCGTAAAATCCATCGTCACGCTGCTGGGGCCGCCGGGGCTGAGGTCGCCGGCTGTGTAGGTGCCGAGGAGCGTGCCGGAAGAGATCGCGGAGACCGTGCCCGAAAGGGAGTCCTGGTTTCCGGCGTGCCCCGCAATGATATCCTTCTCCGCCGCAGGATAATTGGCCAGGCTGTAGGTGATTTCGCTCGCACTGGTGGTGGCACGAATACCGAGGAACGCGGCGGCGGCTCCCAGCACTGTCACCGCGGCCAGATGCGGCCGATGGAATGCGCAGCGGGACGGAGTGGTGCGTTGCGCGCTCGCCCAAAAGGGCGAGGCGGCCATGGGGATGCGGGATTCGGGATGCATACAAATTCCTTTCGTAAGAGGTCCGTTACAGCGAAAAGGCTGCACCCTGCCGGTGGTGAAGCCGACGGAGATCAATAAAACGCTTTACAAAATCGCCGGCCAAGCGGTCAAACCTTTTTCTCACTCCCGGAACGAGGAACCCGATTTTTTACCATGAAGAGCATGAAGGACATGAAGGGTGGCAAACGAGCCACAACGCCGGAATCGGAATCGGTGCCATTTGGGGCAATCAAGGTGTCAGGTCAGGCGGATCTCTCTGCGGCCCTTCTTTCGTGACGGGTTTTACATTCCCTTAACAAAATACCAGGCCGGTGCACATCAAGCCCTTACAGAGCTGTCGTCTCATCCGGGGCAACGCGGTTCATCCCGAATCGCCTTTCACCCTCGTAGATCATCATGAAACGCAACTCGCTGCAGTTCCTCCTCCGCAACGCCGCCCTGCTCGTGCTGGCCTCGGTGTCCGTCGCGTATTCCGCAACCCCACCGCCGCCGCCACCGCCACCGCCGCCTCCACCAGCCCCGCACGACCCGGGAGTACGCGGCGGCGTTCCCGGCGCCGGTGGGACCTTTGCCGTGATCGACAACACGGACCCCGAATCGGATGCCCTCTACCAGGCTTACTTCACCTCGGCGCAGAAACGCTTCCAGGAAATTGACTCCGTTTCGGGTACGATTGAGGCCGGCTTCGGCCTGGGTCCCGCTTTCAATGGCAATAGCTGCGCCATGTGCCATGCACATCCTTCGGTGGGCGGCAGTAGCCCGCTCATCAACCCGCAAGTCGCGAATAACTTCGCGCATCTCGATGGCGCGGCCAATCCCGTCGACTTATCGAAAATCCTGTCACTGAATGGGCCGGTGCGCGTGGTGCGCTTTGTCAGCAATCCCGATGGCAGCGCCGACGGCGGGGTGCACGATCTCTTCACCATCGCCGGTCGGACGGACGCTTCCGGTTCGACGCTGGCCCAGCCGAACTTTGCCGCGGCCCTGGCGGCCAAAAATGCGATCTTTCGCATCCCCACGCCGGTCTTTGGGCTCGGCCTGGTCGAGTTCACGCCCGACGCGGCGCTCCAGGCGAATCTCGCGTCCACCGCGACCAAACGCGCGGCGCTCGGCATCGGAGGGTCGTTCAACACGAATGGGAATGACGGGACGATCACGCGCTTCGGCTGGAAAGCACAGAATAAGTCGCTGCTCCTGTTTTCGGGTGAAGCCTACAACGTGGAAATGGGAGTAACCAATGAGTTATTCCCGAACGAGCGCTTCCCCTCGGGCACTCCGGCCAATGTCATAGCCAACTCGACTTTTAATGCCACCCCGGAGGATACGACCCTCCTGGCGCCCGCCTCTTCCGGGAGTCCGGCCTCGGATTACTCCTCGGATATTGTGAACTTCGCCGCGTTTGCCCGGCTGAGCGCCCCGCCGAAGCCGACGACGGCTTCGCCCTCCGAACTCAACGGACAGCAAGTCTTCACCACGGTCGGCTGCGCGCTTTGCCATTCGCCGTCGCTGACCTCGGGCGGGGCCTTGTATCCGGCGCTTTCCAATGTGACTTACCATCCGTTCTCGGATTTTGCTTTGCATCACATGGGCAGCGGTCTCGCCGATCGTATCACCCAGGGACAGGCCGGATCGGATCAATTCCGCTCCGCGCCGCTGTGGGGCCTGGGGCAGCGGATCTTTTTCCTCCACGACGGCCGGACGCCGGATCTCATGCAGGCGATCCTCGGGCATTCCAGTTCCGGATCGGAAGCAAACCAAGTGATCAAGGCTTTTCAGGCGCTGCCGCCCCCACAGCAACAGGATTTGCTGAACTTCCTGCGATCTTTGTAGGAGCCAGGCTGCCTTGGCGGCCAGCAATAATCTCCCGACTGCTCCCCTTGCCCTCTGGTCAGGGTGTCGATCCGACATGGATGACCACTGCCCAGTCTGGGTGCGGGGGCGGCGGGAGAGACTTGATGGCTTTGAGATGGGTGGCGATGCATTCACCAAAGCGGGTGCCGTGAGAGTAGAACAAACGCTTTACGGTGCCGTCGCCGGCGATCAGGAATACGAAATCGAGCGGTTTTGTCGGTTGGGTGAGATTGCCGTCGCCATCATAAACGGCCCTCACGATGGCTTCCACGACCGATGGGACAAATTTGTCGTAGTAAGTGTGGCCCTCGGGGGTGCGATAGTTTTCACCGGCTTGCTGGAGAAGGGTCGCGAAGTCGGGCTCCGCGGCGTTCGATTCGGCCACGGCCATGATCGCCACGGCGGCCAGCCACAGCGGCTGGGCGAGAGATCGGGCGGCTCGGGCGTTGGATCTCATGACTCCAAGAAATCTTGAGCGTACGATCTCGAGGCGACAAGGCTATTTCACACCCGCTCAAGGGTGAAAGCCCGCCTGAGTGAGCGAAGTTCGAACGCACGTTGCCCGGGGTGAGCGTGTTGCGGAGACCCGTCGAGACCGACCGTTTTTTCTTGCGGAAGGCCGGCTTTTTTGCAGTTGATTAACCAGAGTAGGCCCCGAGTCCGTGGCCATCCACCTCCCAAGAAACCTGCATCATTATCAGTCTCCCATGAAACACCTCGCTTCTCTTTCGCTCGTCGCCGCCGGCGTCCTCACCTTCACCCTCGGCACGAGCCGCCTCCTGGCCATTCAGCCGGAAATGAATGACGCCATCGATCAACTGGAAAAGGCCAAGCATGATGAGCACCCAATCGAGCACCTGGAAAAGGCGAAGCATCATTTGGAAGAAGCCGAACACAACAAGCACGGTGAACGGGTTAAGGCGATCGCCCAAATCGATCTGGCCATTGAAGACGCCCGCAAAGTTGAGCGTCATCGGATGGAAGAGCACATCGAGGCGGCGATTGTCGAGATCCGCGAAGGGAAGAGTGACGCCAGATAGGCTTTGCCTGGCAATCACCGGCGGCTGAGCCGAAAGGCATCCAGAATATCGCCGCGCCTTGAGTGAGGCGCTCGAAACAGCGCAGTCGGGTCGCGCGCCGCATTGAATCCCGTTCAATCTCGTTCCCAAAGTTAGCGAAGCGCTTTGGGAACGCCGCCTCGTGCTGGAAACTCGAGGTCACGGGGCAAATCGAGGTCAGGCGACAACTATTGACGGAGTCGAGATTTGTCGCCAACCCCCAATTACGGTTCAGATCGTGCAAGCCAATCCATTGGCTGCCGACCATTCGCGGACAATGGTCATGATGGTGTTGTTGACGGCCCTGTTTCCGGCCGCGCGAATTTGCACGATTTTCCGCGTCCGTGGATGAACTTCGACGGTCGCGCAGGAGGCGCCCGCTGAATAGCTGGTGTCATTCGCAGTATAACGGCGCACACTGAATATCGCCGAACTGCCCGCGCCGCAGCGGTGGGCATAGCGGTGCACGCAATGGCTCATGGCCCGGCTCTCCTCCCGCAGGGCGTCCACGGAGTGGAGTTCCTCGATCCGCCAGGTGGCGTGGCCGCGCGCGTTGCCAATCTTGCTGGCAAAGGGCTCACCACCGAGCAAAGGCGGCCAACGTGAGAAGGCCAGTTTTTTTAGTTCCGCCTTTTCCGCAGCGGTGCGTACTTGGGCGGCGGTGAGCAGATGACCGTTTGCCTGGAGCAGCCGGGTGGTGAAACGAATGCCGTGACTGATAAGGTCTTCCAGTGACAGCCTGAGCAACTGCTCGACCTGCCCTGGACCGCGATGATTTTGGACCGCGGCGAGCGCGTCAGCCACCAGGCCGAAGTGCACCGCGAGGGCGTCATTTCCGGCGGCAAACTTCGCGGCCAGACGCCGCCAGCGAGCGTGATCGCCGAACTCCAGCAGGGCTCGGCTGGACAAGACCGCCTTTTCCAGCGAGGGGGAGGCGCCCAGGCAGCTCAGTTGGGCGAGCCAGATCGCCTCCACGAGATTCCGGCCTTGGCCGCGGGCCAGAGCTGCGTGCAGGAGCCGGCTGCTGACGCTCCTGGGAAATCCCGCTATCTCTCGCAGACTCTGGCCCTGGGCGAGCGCACACCAGCAATCGCGTTCGAGGTGAACCAGTGGACCCCACCTCAGCCACGCCCCATCGAGGAATGGCGGCACGGGATAACGCGCGAGCAGATGGCGGAGGAAATCGGTCCACTGCCCGTGGGCATCGGCATCAGCGTCCGGCTGCCAATCCGCGGGGGAACGCAGCCAGCGGTGCGCATAGGCGGCCAGGCGGACTACCGCCGGGACCGCGTTGAGTTCCGTGGGATGCAGATCCGTGAAGACCCGGCTGCGGGTCTCCAGGACGTGAAAGACGGGCGCACAAGCGGCCTTGAGCGCGGCCAGGTCCGGCCGGCGGAACGTCGTCGCCAGCACATGGCAATGGCGGCGGAGGCAATGGTGGCGAATGCGGTGCGCGGTCCACGCGCCGCCGCGAAGGATGACCGGCATGACCGGTTCCTGTGGGCGCGCCAGAGCGCGCCCGTGATGGGGATTCATTTCTCAGCAAAGCAAAAGTTCGTTAGCTCGATCGCCCCGCGAATACAGGCGGGACGGCATTCCCTGACCGTCCCGGCCAGGGCCTCAAACAGACTGCAAGATCAAGCGAACGAGAGAAGAATCATGACAGTCGGACTATCGCCTGAACTTTTTTCTCCGACAAGCAGAATTGGCGACCTGGATGCGTGGAGAAAGGGGCGGACAGGATGAAATCGCTGCCTTATTCCGCCGGCGCGCAAAGTGGGAGCATGCGGATGGGAAACCGCTGCTGAATAGTAACAACCTTTCGCCTTCACGGAGATATATATTAAGTGTATTTTTGAGACTCCCTTTTCCGGCAGAGTCGCCTCATGAGAATCGCTATCACTGCAACCCTCCTTTTGCTCTTTGTCGTGTTCACGTACGCGAGCGCCGAGAAATCCGAGCCCGATCCATTGGATAACAAGCCGCTGGCCAGCGTGGCGTACAATACTTTCGACGAGGCCGTCGCGAGACTGAAGGAGGCGACCGGTTTGCAGGTCAGTTATTCGGAAGATACCGCAAAAGTGACTCGTGCCGTGTGGAATCCCCGGGAACATGTTACCAGCTCGGGTCCTCAAGATACGATCAGGCAATGCATCGAGAATCTTTCCTCGAATTTCGCTTTGGATTGGACATTCAGCCCGCAGGACAAAACGGTTGATTTCCATCTTCCGTGGTGCGTCTCCGACCCACGTTCGGCCGCCGACCTGTTCCGCGACATCTGGAAGCCGGAAGCCGTGGCAAAAATGGACGGAGAGGCGATCTGGAAATACCGCCTTGATGCGCGGCGTTCGCGCAATCCCTCGAGAGCGGTGCGGCCACGTCCCGATGCCGCGTCGCCGCCGCAGTTGGCGGCGGACGCCGCCTGGCAGCCCACCTTCAACGCCCTTTTGTCCAAGCCAGGAAATTTCGAGCGTGCGTGCCAGGTGCGGCAGCGCTCCGCTTTGGACAGCGCGATGCGATTCCCGAATACGACCTTGCCATTTATGGAGGCACCCGCCTTGGAGGCGGAAATGATCGACGTCAAAGGTGACAGATACTTTTGCGTCTTTTTCGACCGGGACATCGAATTTTCCCCCGGCCATGGCAGCCTGAGTTACTACTGGTTCAGGGAGGATGGCACGCTGGTGGGAGCGGGATTGATGGATACGGGACATCGATGTTTCTCGCCCAAATTCACCGTGAAAAATGCTCCGCCAGAGTCTCCCATGAAAGCCTCCGAATTGACGATGATAGTGAATTGGAACTGTGACCACGTGGTCCCGCGGTTTATCCTGGATGAAAACGGGCTCAAATTCAGTCCCGGCACCAAAGAGGAATTCTTCGATAATATCCACCTCGGCAAATCTCTCCTCGATCCGTAAGTTCCGCCAGCGCCATCGTCATGAAGGCCAGCAACACGGCGGATGCGCACGTCACGAGAACCGAGCGGCGATCGACGGGGGATGGAAAGGCCGGTGGCATTCTCATCATTTACCACCAAGGATGGATCGCGATCACGGTTTGTTCTCGCCGAAGAACAAGCCGTTTTGCCCCACGTTGAAATCGTAGCGTTTTCCCTCGATGAGGCTTTCGACTTCCATGTGGAAGCTGGAGTTTTTCGGATCGAATACCTGATCGATGCGCAGGATGAGGCCGCCGTTCGTGACGCGCTGCACGGTCTTCTGCGGCGCCTCGGCCAACTCGGTGGCAAAGAGTTGCCGGCGCTCCAGCCTGCCACTTTCCGTCACGGTGAAATCGCGTTCCAATCCATCGCGGATGATGGTCACGTCATAGGCCTCGGCATTGTCGTCAAAGGACCTGGCGATCTCCTTCAATTTCGCGCTGTCGATTTCCTGGACGACAACGGCCTTTGCGGACGGCGGGATTTCTTCGAGGGTGACGCTCACGCTCTTCATGGCGCAGTTTTCCAGCAGGCTGAAAGAATGGGCGGCGCCGTCGGTGGTCTTCCAATTGATGTTATATTGCGTGCGGTCATCTTCCACCGTGCGATCCAGGGAGACGATCGTGCCCGGGATGTATTGGACATCCGCTTCCTCAAACGATTTCGCCACCGACTTGACCTCGTCGTTGCCGGCCTGCCTTTGAATCCCCTTCCGCACGGCCTCCGGGACTTCGGCCATGGTCATTTGCACGCTCTTCAATTTGCCGCTCTCCCACAGGTCGAAGGCGTGGGCCTGGCCGTCCCTGGTCTTCCAACCGACCGAGTAGTATTCCGGGGTTTCGTCGAGCACCTTGTCGATCCGCTGAATCGCCTCCGCCGTGGTCACGCGCTGGATGGCGATCTGCAGGGCCGGTGGCAGATCCTTGAGAAACACTTGCGCGCTCAGGATGCGGCCCTCTGCGTTCAGCGTCATTTCGCGACTTTGTCCCGCCATGGTAAACTCGATGGTGAAGATCACCTGGCCGTTGTCTTCATCGCGATCGACGTCGTCTATTTTGGCCTTGGCAAGGTGTTCCTGGATCGTCTTCTGCACCGCGGCTGGCGCTTGGGCGAGGGGCACCGTTTCAGCGGAGGCGGGTAGCAGCGCGAACGAAAAGGCTACCAGGGGAACGAACCGGAACGTCATACGAAGCGAAATTCGCTCACGCCGCGCTGGAGGAGTTAAGGCTGCGAATTCCGAGAGGGGGCGCATTTTGGTGTAAGGAAATCAAAAAGCCGCCGTATCCATGGCTGCAATGAAGAATCCATCCCATAGACTGTAAATATGACTACCACAAAACGGTGGATTGCGGTCGCCGCGGTCTCAGGCTCGTTGGATTCCCGCCAGTCCGATGCAGTTGCAATGGCTGAAGTAGACCATTCATCCGCGGCCTCCCGGTTGTGCTCCGCGTGCGGGATGTGTTGCAACGGGGTCATGTTTCATACGGTGCGTTTGCAGCCGGGAGATTCGGCCAGGGATCTGTCGGCGTTGGGACTCAAGCTGAAACGCAAGAAGGGTGGGAACTACATCCTGCAGCCTTGTCCGGCGTTTCGAGGGTCGCACTGCTCGATTTACGCGGCGCGACCGGAACGCTGCCGGCTCTTTGCCTGCCGCCAGTTGCAGCGGGTTTCCGCGGGCGAGATCACCGAGGCCGTGGCCCTGGAAAGAATTCGGGAGGCTCAACGGCGCGTGGCGGAGGTCACGGATCTCCTGGAAAGATCCGGCAGCACGAGTCCGAAAAGGCCGCTCTCGAAGCGCTACGAAAAGCTCATGGCCGAACCGTTGGATCCCTCTTCGGACTCCGTGGTCGCGGAATTGCGGAGCCAGCTCACCCGAACGATGCGAGAGCTGGATGTGTTTTTAGACGAGGAGTTCCGCCTCCCACCCGGCGGGACCAGTGGCGCAGTTCCCGAGCCGTAGGATTACCACAGCCCAATTTTATGGCCCAAGTCTCACTGACTTACTTGCGGCACCGTCAGGTTCCTCGAGGCGTCGGATGCGGCTTGGGTCGCGTCTCGCTCATCCTGGGCCGACTGGGCATTGGTCGCGTCCGCTTCCTGTTGGGCATCCAATAAGGCTTGATCCCCCGCTTGGTCCCACACGGAGCCGGTGGAAGAGTCCTGGTAGGATCCGGAACGGGAAGAACCTTTGGGGAAAGTAACACAGCCGGTCAAAAATAGCGCGCCGATCAGCGTGGGAATCAGGATCGAGTTATGTTTCATATTTTTGAATGAAGATGGAATCATTACGGCGCTGTTAGTTTGCCGCTGCTGCGGCGGAAGCAGCGGCGGCTGAGCCGAAAGGCATCCAGAATATCGCCGCGCCTCGAGCGAGGGAAAACAGCGAAGCCGGGTCGCGCGCCGCTAACTTTGGGAACCAGGATGCGAAATCTTCCCGTCCACGGCGTCGCCGATTGAATGCAAGTGGCCCAACCGGGGGGGCGCCAGAGAGCACACGTTCAGGATACCGCCGAGGCGGCGGGGGAGGTGCTGGCGGAGGCAGGTGACTTCGGGCGAGCTGCCCGATTCATAACCCGGTTGAGAAATTTTGGAGTTTTCGGGAGGACTCGGAAAGGCAATGAAGCGTCCGGGAATCAAGTGCCCATCGGCTCTGGCGGACTTGGGAGGATTTGGAGCGATTCCAGCGAAAAACGGCCTGCAAAAATTAGAAGACCGCAGAGGAGACCGAGGGGAATAGAGGGGGGCGGTGGACGGGCGGGCTGCTCTATCCAGTTGAGCTACGGGCACGAAGCGGTGCGGATACCGCCTTGCAGCGACTCGCCGACGCCCCGTATGTCGCGCGTCTTCACGGCCGGAGCAAGCACGTTGTAGGGCAAGCGCTCCGCTGACCGCCGGCTTTCGTTGCAACACTCACTTGCCACCGCACTCGGGCGGGTGCTACTTTCCCGGCTATGAGCACGCTCACCGAAATCGAAAGAGCCGCCGACTCGTTGTCTGCTGACGAGTTGCGGGAATTGCTCGGCCATGTCGAGGCGCGGCTCGTGATGGCGGAGGCGGGAGTGCGAAGCAAGGCGGCGGAGCGTTTGATGCGAACGCTTCAGGAGTTGAGCCGTCCGATGGGGGGAAAGTCGTGGATCAACCGCGACGAGTTGCATGAACGGTAGCCGCTTTCTCGACACGAACGTCCTCGTCTATGCCTGCGACTCGAGCGATGCCGCGAAACAGCAGGCCGCGCTGGCGCTAATCTCGGTCTCGGCCTCTCGGAGTGAGGGCGTGATTTCCGCGCAGGTGCTCGGGGAGTTTTTCCACGCCACCGTCATCCGCCGTAAACTGCTCACCGCCGAGGAAGCCGAACGTGCCGTGCTGGCGTTCCAAGCGGCGCTGATCGTGGTGGCGATCGAACCGCGGTTGGTAGCCAACGCGATTCAGGTTCACCGGCAATACCAGACGCGATACTGGGACTCACTGATCATTGCGACTGCCGTGCATCAGGGTTGCGCCGAGATCGCGAGCGAAGACCTGAACGATGGTCAGTCTTACAATGGCGTTCTGGTCCGGAATCCGTTTCGCGCGGTGGCCCGACCGTAAGCTCGATGCGCGAAGAATCGGGTCAGGCGGTTCCGGCTATCAACGATCAACTCTCAACCATCCACTTCCTCCCGACAGCCGGCAAGCGCAGCGCGGAGCATGTTTCCCCCAAACACGTGGAGGTCTGAGGAGGGCCTGCAGTCCTCCTGTCCCTCTGCTCGTTATTACCAAGTTAAGCGAACACACGCATCTATCCTGAAATGAGCGCCACCGACCCGAACCGTGAGCAACTCGTCACCATCGTGCGGAGAGTCTGTGCTGCGGAAGGCACGGAGGAGGAGATCGAACAGATGTTGCAGTGCCTTCACGCTGCGGTTCCACATGTCCGGTGGACGGATCTTATCTATTGGCCCTGCGGCTTTCCCCACAACCCCAATGTTCCCGAACCGACTGCCGACCAGATCGTGGACCGAGCATTGAGCACGAAGCCCAATGTGATTATAATCCCGCCGTCAGCCGAGCCGAACGAGTAGCATCCGCGAGCCATTCCCGAATCGCCAATCACCACCGCCTCCCCGCCTGCCAGGCACAGGCCACGCCGCTCCGGCGTGTCGTTGAGCTTGAGGTGTTAAATACCCCACCACACCATGCGACTCAAAATCCAACTCCCGACCACTTGGGCGCAGCGGAGTAATCCAGACGGCCCAGCGACCTTCTGCCGCAAGGGCAGCACGAGCGCGTTTCAGGTTTCCTGGGCAGAGTATCGCGGCGGGAAGCCCCTGCCTCAAATCACGGCTGACAGTTTGAAGCAGATGGCGACCGACTTCGGACAGAAGAAAGGCTTGCGGCTGATGGCCGAGTCATCCGGTGGTCCTTGTCGATTCGGCAGCTTCGGGACAGCGGTGTTTCATTCGGCCCAGCACCCGCGCATCCAGGTGTGGTTCATTTGCGACGGTCGCGAGCACATTATGGCCACACACATTTGCGACCGCGAACCGGAGTCGAGCGAGGTGGCCGAGGCGCAGCAGATTGCCAGCAGTCTGGCACTCGGCCCTGAGCAGCCAGCGAAGCCGAAGTGGAAGTTCTGGTGATTGAATATGACCATGCCGCTTGAGGTATGGCTAGAGCGAGGGACGAGGTGCGGATGCGAACGCGGAAAGAAGATTTTTCGTCATAAGCGCGGGCGATTGTGGAAGATATCTGAATGCCAGAAACCGAACCCGATTCCTTACCTGCTGATTTTGTGGCCCGCCTGACGGCGAGTCAGGGAGCACTCTACAGCTTTATCGTGTCGCTCATGGGGGGCTTGGAGCAGGCCAATGACGTATTGCAGGAGACGAATTTGAAGCTTTGCCGCAAGGCGGCGCAGTACGATGCGGAGCAGCCCTTTCTCCGTTGGGCGTATGTATTTGCCCGCAATGAAGTGATGTCGTGGCGGACGCGTCAGGCGCGCTCGCGACTGGTTTTCGATGACGAATTGGTGACGAAGATCGCCGCGATTTTCGAATCGGTGGAAGGTGGAGCGGAGCGGGAACTCTCCGCATTGGAAAAATGTGTGGAGAAATTGCCGGAGCGTCAGCGGGCGTTGGTCGCGTCGCGCTACGGTCGCGGCGAGGCGTTGCAGGAAATCGCGGCGAGGCTGGACATGCCGGAGAATGCCGTGGCGGCTCTCTTCTATCGACTTCGCAAAGCGCTGGCCAAGTGCGTGGAGTTGTCGCTCGGTGGTGAGGTCTCGCCATGATGGACGACGCTTTGTTTCAGCCGCTCTGTCAGGCGCACATCGAGGGGTTGGCGACTGCTGAAGCGCAGGCTCAACTCGCGGCGCTGCTCGACAGTAGCGAGGTGGCGCGCCGCGCCTACGTGGAGCAGATGCGAATCCATGCGCTGCTTTCCTGGCAACATGGTCGCGGGTCCACGCTGGGAACGGACGCCGGGCGGGAGCGAAAAATCGTCGCCTTCCCGCGATGGCCATGGATGGCCGCCGCGGCCGCGGTTTTACTGCTGTGCGGGCTCGCCGTATCGTGGCAGAGGGAGAAAGCTTCCGCGGGCGTTAGTTTCGACGTGGTGGCGGCTGCGGATACTCCCTTCCGTGTCGGCGATCGAGTGACACGCCACGTGCTCGAGATGGAGCGCGGTCGAATGAGTTTTCGCCTGACCTCCGGCGCTCTGGTGGAGGTCGCTGGTCCGGCCGAAGTGGAACTGATCAGCCCCATGCACCTGCGGGTGTGGCGGGGGACTCTGACGGCCGATATTAGCAATGGCACGAAGGGATTCGTGGTCGAGACCGCCGAGGCGCGGGTGGTCGACCTCGGCACGCGGTTCAGCGTCGCCGCGGGAGCGCCCGCGGGAACCGACGTCGTGGTCTTCGAGGGCAAGGTGGAGGTCTACGATCCGACGGTTCGCTCCGGGGCGTCGGCGGACAAAATTACCCTGACCGAAGGCGAGGCCATCCGTGTGGACCCCAAGCGTCAATCGAAGCGCCTGCCCATGGTACCGCTCGGCGCGGATGCCCAGACGCTGCAAGGCGCGGAGCAAAGCGACATCGTGAGTGCGGTCAGCGACAACGTTTCAGAGAAGGGTTTCAGCCGGTACTATGGATTGGTTCGCGGTGCCATGGGCGAAGGTGCGCGCGTTTATACGACCGGACACCATCGCACCTGGCATCCGATGCCCGGCAGCCGCTTTCCCGTGGAACTGGAAGGCGCCGATGGGGTCTGCACTTTCGATACCGATCGTTCTGAGAAGGATTTGCAAATCACGCTGCAAATCAGCCGGCCATGCGACCTGTACGTCATGACAGATGCGCGCAAACCGGCGCCAGACTGGCTGAAGGCGGAATTTATCGACACAGGTTATCGTCTGCGCTCCGGCCCGTGGATTCCGCGCGGCACACCTGCGGATCAACTGGAGCGCCTCTACCAGGACGGGAAGTCCTACCTTCCCTACGTCGTCTGGCGCAAGCGCATCAGCGCAGCGGGTGCCGTCACGCTCGGTTCCCCGCAGAGCGAAGGGCAAAACGGAGCGCCGGTCATGTATAGCCTCGCGGTGAAGGCGTTTTAGCAGCCCGGGTTTTCAGGATGGGGCTTCAACTTCTCGACTGGATCATCGTTTTGAGTTCCAGGTTGATTTGCTTTGTCCCGGCCCTGTTCCGGGAAGCGCGCGGGGAAGAATACGGCGGAGTTAAACTGCGTTCGCTTTCAATCGGCGATGGAAATTTTTCCGTCATGAAACGCCGCGAAGTGTGGAAAGCCTTTGAGGGCAAGAACCTTCGCGACACAACTCCTCACGCCCCTCCATCACACCCATGAACAGATTTGCCAGCCTGTGTCTCACGGCTCTCACTGCATTGCATTCCGTGCATGCTACTCAAGTGGATGCGGCCTCAACGAAGCGTCCCAATGTTCTCTACATTTTCACGGACGACCAAAGCGTGCGCACCGTGAGCTGTTATTTGCGAGATGCTTATCCGTGGGTGAAAACGCCGAACATCGACGCTTTGGCGAAGACGGGTGTGCGGTTTCATAGCGTTTACATGGCGCCGTATTGCATGCCGTCGCGGATTAGCATGTTGACCGGCAATCTGCCGCATGCTTCGCGCGGCATTTTTCAAGGCGCAGAGTTGAAGGGGGCGGACCTGGAGAAGGAAATCAAAGATCATCCCTTCTGGCCGCAGCGCTTGCGGGAAAGCGGCTACCGCACGGGCGTGATAGGCAAGTGGCACATCACCTCGCGCCCGCCGGCCGTTGGCATCGACTGGGATACGGCCATTCACTGGGCCAAGGACATGGGGGGTATGTATTACAACTCCAAGATGAGCTTCAATGGCGCGCCGCCCCAGGATATCGGCGGCTACAGCGTGGACCGCTACACCGATCTGGCGATCGATTTCATGAAGGAGCAGCCGAAGGATCACAGGCCGTGGTATCTGTGGCTGTGCTACACGGCGCCTCACATGCCGACGGAGCCTGCGGAGCGGCACAAGGGCGCCCTCGCTGCCGTGAATGACATTCCCGAACCGCTCAGCATGACACAGCGCTATGGCAAGCCTGCTTACATCCGCGACCTACCCGAACCGCCGTGGGCGAGAGTCACAGAGGCGATCAAGCGGTATCAGGAGTGCGTGATGGCGATCGATGAGAGCGTGGGACGCCTCATGCAGGCGCTCAGAGAGACGGACCAGCTTGAGAACACGGTGGTGATCTTTGCTTCGGACCAGGGCATCGCCTACGGCCAGCACGGTCTGGTTCACGAAAAGAACGCGCCTTACGACGCCGCGTTGCGTTCACCCCTGATCTTCAGTTGGCCGGCACATTTCGCACAGGACCAGACTAGTGAGGAGCCTGTGAGTGGTCCGGATGTCGTGCGCACCCTTCTGGACATCTTCGGGCTGGAGCCACTGAAGACCATGGATGGCATGAGCCTGCTGCCACTCCTCAAAGACCCCTCTCAGCGACTGTCACGCGGGGCCATGCTCATGACGAATGTGAAGAATAACATGGGCCAGACCATCCCGCAGGGAGTGGAAAGGGTGGAGCGCGCGATCGCGCGCGGTGCCAAAGGGCAGGACGCGATGCGCGACTGGGCAATGATCCGCAGCGGGGATTACAAATACGTCGCCTACTGCGGGGAGGCGAAGGAAGAGGAAATTTACAATCTTGCGGTGGATCCTGAGGAGTTGGTCAATCTCGCGGATGACGGGCACCTCCCGTTGCTCGAAGAGATGCGGCGCAAAGCGGCGAAGGAACTTCGCTCCACCCAGTCCGGCTTTGACGGTGGACACTTCATCGACTTCTTTCCGCTGCTCAAGCAGCTGCCGGACTGAATTCCTCAACCCCACTCAATTTGATGACTCGTTTGTTGCCTATGAATCGTCTCCTCGTGACTCCTCTCATCATTGCGGCTGCTGCCGTCTCGTTCTTGGCTCTGGCGCGAGCGGCGGTTGCGCAATCGGCGGAGACTGCGAACCCGGGCGAGCTTAGTTCCGCGAAGGCGCTTTCTCCACGCGAGATGGTCGCGGTGCAGGACCGCGAGCGTATCCTCAAGGCCGCGGACGCGGCCTTGGCGCTTAAGCCGTTCAGTATTGCAGACCATCGTTCGGCGTTGAGCGAAGGCGGGCCGAACGATTTCTTCTCGATGAGCGACTACTTCTGGCCCGATCCGTCGAAGCCGGATGGCAAGCCGTACATCCAACTCGACGGTCAGTCGTATCCAGGCAACTTCAACGAACATCGCCTCGCGCTGATGGCGATGCGCGACGCCACGGCCGCGCTGGCCGCGGCCTTTCAACTCACCCACGACGAACGTTATGCGGCGAAGGCGGCTGAATTGCTCCGTGTTTTCTTCGTGGACCCGGCCACGCGGATGAATCCGGCGCTGGAGTACGCCCAGGTGATGGTGGGCACATCCGCGCCGAAACGCGGCATCGGCCTCATCGACACGCTGCATCTCATCGAGGTGCCGATGGCGATCCTCGCCCTCGAGGGATCGGCTTCGCTTACACCCGAGTTGGAGTCCGGCTTGAAGCAATGGTTCAAGGACTATCTTACGTGGCTGACGACGAGCCCGCGGGGAAAAGACGAGGGGTCGAGGACGAATAACCACGCGGTGGCCTATTGGCTGCAAGTGGCCGCGTTCAACCAATTGGTCGGCGACGAAACGCTCCACGCGGATTGCCTTCGTCAGTTCAAGTACGCATTTGTCCTCGGGCAGATGGCGCCGGACGGCAGCTTTCCCAACGAACTCCACCGCACCAAACCGTATGCCTACTCGATCTTTCAGCTCGATAACTTGGCGACCCTTGGCCTGCTGCTGGCAAAAAAGGAAAAGGATCTGTGGACCTTCGAGGGGCCGGAAGGCCGGAGCATGCGGAAGGCTCTGGAATATCTTTTTCCTTATCTTGCGGATAAGTCGAAGTGGCCGCTGAAACCGGATGTGCAGGCGTGGGATGACTGGCCGGTGCGGCAGGTGAGCCTGCTGTTTGGCGGGGTCGCGCTGGGCGAGGACAAGTATCTGGAACTCTGGCGCACGCTGAAACCTGATCCTGCGCTGTTTGAAATGCGCCGGAACAACGCCGTCACGCAACCACTGCTGTGGATGGCGAGCAGAAACTCCGCGCCCTCCCCAGCCTCCAGCAACCCATAACTATGCCCCGTTCCCCCGTCTCCCGCTTCCTCCCGCTCGCACTTACCGTGGCTTTGCTCGTGACCGCGGCGTTCGCCAAGGACCCGCCGCAGCCCGCGGAAACCGCTGTCGCCAATCAACGCCGCCTGCGGGCCGGCGACGTCTTTGATCTTCGGCAGCCCACGATCTTCCAGGACGACTTTCGAACGGGCGCGCTCGACCGCTGGAACTTTTCCGAGAACGATCAATACGAACTTCCCTCGGCGCCTCCAGACCGGATCGCGATCGTAGACGCGCCCGGCTTGCGCGGTGGATGCAAGGCGGTGCGTTTTGTGGTGCGGCGCGCACCGAATTCCTTCCGTTCGGAGATTTCGCTGCCTTCGGAAAATGGTTTTCAGGAACGCTGGTATGCCGGGCGGATTCTGATCCCCAAGGAATGGATTTTCGATCCGGTATGCGGGAATGACATCGTCATGCAATGGCATGCGATCCCGGGAAATTGGCGGGCCACTTACCCCAACCTCGCGATCTCGATCAGCAATGACCGTTGGTGCGTCAGCCAAAGCTTCGGGTCCGCGCAAACCAACCCGACACGCACGACCTTGAAACTCGACGATCCGGTGCAGCGTGGCGTTTGGGTGTCTTGGGTGATTCACGCCAAATGGTCACCCGGCGACGATGGAGTCCTCCAAATCTGGAGGGACGGCAAGCTCGTCGTGAAGCGCGATGGAGCCAATGTCTATGGCACCATTGGCGTCGCCTACACGCCCTATCTCAAGACCGGCATCTACCATCCCGAATGGCACCTGACGGACGAGCGCAAGCGCGCGGCGTTCGAAAAAGAGAAACCCGTCGCGACCACCAGGATGGTCTACGTGACGGACATCAAAATCGGCGGCGCCAAAGCGACGCTGGAGAGCGTCGCCCCGGCCCCCACGGAACATTGATCCATGAAACCTCGCCTTCTCCCTTTTCTGCTGATCGCTGCCGGCCATTTTTCCTCGATCACCCGGGCCGCCGACAGTGCCCATCCGAACGTCCTCTTCGTGGTCATCGATGATCTCAATGACTGGATTGGCTGCATGAAAGGTCATCCTCAGACGAAGACGCCGAACATCGATCGCCTGGCCGAACGCGGCATCCTCTTCACCAACGCCCACTGCGCCTCGCCGGTCTGTCTCGCCTCACGCACGGCCCTCTTTTGCGGACGCTATCCGGATCAGACTGGCGTCTATAGCAACTGGGGCAAAACGCGGGGCAGGATGCCCGCGCGGGACCTGCAATTGCCGGTGTATCTCGCCGCGGCCGGCTACGAGACGCTCGGCACGGGCAAACTCTACCACGCGGAGGGAGCACCTTATTTCGATGGCTACTTTGAAACGGAACAGCGCTGGAGTCCTTTCACCCAGGAACAGGCGAAATACACCGCGGAAGAGCTTCCGAGCAAGGGAACGGAGTCTCCCCGGCATGTGATCAAAGCGGGGCCGGGTAACCGGGATTGGGTGCTGCCGCTCAACGGGCTGACCAGTGAGCGCAACGCAAATTCGCCGGAGGGTGAGTCGTTCGACTGGGGACCGGTGCCGGTGAAGGACGAGGAAATGGGCGATGTGCGCATTACCGACTGGGCGATCAAGCAACTCGCTGGGCTACGGCCGAAGCCCCTCTTCCTCGGCGTTGGCTACGCGCGTCCGCACATCCCGCTCTTCGCGCCGCAGCAGGACTTCGACCGCCTGCCGCCGGTCGAGCAGATTCAATTGCCGGAAACCATTGCCGACGCTCCCAACGACCTCGGTGAGCAGGGAAAAAAGACGGCGCTCGATCCCATCACCGCCGGCACGCACGCACTCGTCGCCCAGCATCATCAATGGCCGCAGGCGGTCCGCGCTTACCTCGCCTGCGTGACCTTCGTGGATCGCCAGATCGGACGCCTGCTCGATCAACTCGATGCCTCCCCATATGCCGACAATACCTGGATCATCCTCTGGAGCGATAACGGCTGGCATCTCGGTGAAAAGGAACACTGGGGCAAATGGACGGGCTGGCGACAGGCCACCCGCGTGCCGCTCATCATTGTCCCGCCGCGAAACCAAACCGCGGTCCGAGGCCAGCAGTGCAACGAACCGGTCAGTCTCGTCGACCTCTATCCCACGCTGATCGATCTTTGCAAGGTGCCAAAAAGAGAAGGCCTCAGCGGTGTCTCGCTTACTCCGCTCCTGGCCAATCCCGGCCTCAAAACCGACCGCGCCGTGGTCACCACCTTCGATCCCGGCAACTACGCACTGAGCACCCGCGACTGGCGCTTCATCCGCTATAGCACTGGCGAGGAAGAACTCTACGACATTCAGGACGACCCGCACGAGTGGTACAACCTCGCGAAGGACCAGGCGCACGACGACCAGCTCGCCGAGATGCGCCAGCGGCTGGAGAAACACCTGCACGATATTGGTGCCGGAAAGTCCGCGGGGGTTCCGAGTTCAAACGGCCACGGGCAAAAATCGCAGGCCGACGACAAATGAAGACCTTGGCTCAATCCGTCCCGCTAGAGAAGCGGCAATCTCACCCAGCGCTCGTTCACCCAACCGGAAGGTAAATCTTCGTCGCCCTTCAAAAGGAAATTCTGCCATGCACTTAAAACCCATCACTTCTGTCCTGCCTTTCCGGGTGGTCGCCGCCATCGTCGGCGCACTTCTTCTGCCTCACTTCCCTTTGGTCGCCAGTGACCGCCCAAACATACTCTTCATCATGACCGATGAATACAACGCCGGGGTGATGGGGGTCGCGGGTGACAAGATTGTCCGCACGCCCAATCTGGATGCGCTGGCGGCGCGAGGCGTTTTGTTTAATACGCAATACTGCACATCTCCCATTTGCATGCCGTCGCGTCATAGCTTGACGACTGGCAAGTATGTCTCAGGTCACATGGTATGGAGCAATGACGGCGGGGTTCCCGAAGGGGCGCCCACCCTGCCGCGGGTGCTGACTGCCGCAGGCTACGATTCCTACCTCGTAGGCAGTATGCACTATAAAGCGAATGAAACTCACGGCTTTAACATTATCACTGACAAAGGTAATATCATCCCCTCAAAGGATGCGGATCCTAATGCCAAAGCGCCGAAGCCCAGACCCCGTCGCCGGTTGCCCGCAGATGTTTTTGCTGACCAAAAAGGCAAGCTCGCCCCGGAGTTCGAGAGGGCGGGTGAAGCGGATGACAACCCATCTCCTGTCGACGTGCCGCGCCGCGACAACGCCATCAAGTTTCTGCATGAACGCCCTGCGGATTCAAAACCCTTCTTCAGCGTCGTCAGCCTGATCGCGCCGCATTATCCGTTCATCGCTCCAGAAGAGTATCTCAGCCACTACCGCGGCAAGGTGCCCACCGCCGAGGTGCCGGCTGGATTCCTCGACACGCTCCCCTCGAACTACAAGCACATGCGCAACATCCGCCAGTTTGAGAGTGTGCCGCCGGAGATAGAAAAACGTGCGCTGGAAGCGTATTATGCGCGCGTGGAGTGGATCGATCATCAGATTGGACTCATTCTCGACGCGTTGCAGAACTCACCCTTCGCGGATAACACGATCGTGATTTTCACCGCCGACCACGGAGAGAACATGGGGGAACACGGCATGTGGATGAAGTGCTGCATGTATGATGCATCCTCGCGTGTGCCTCTCATTGTGAGCTGGCCCAAGCGGTGGAAAGGCGGCCAGCAGCGCGATGGCGCCTGCGGCATGGTGGATCTCGTTCAGACCATCGCCGCCGCGGGCGGTGCAAAGGTGCCGGCTGACTGGAAGGGTGTTTCAATGCTGCCTTGGCTGGATGACGCGAACTATGCCTGGCGCGACCTGGCGGTGTGCGAATACTACGGCCTCGATATTGTTTCCGGTTTTACCATGATTCGCCAGGGAGACTGGAAATACGTCTATCATACGCGGGCGAACGAGAGCCAGGAACCCGAGCGGGAATTATACAACGTCGCGGTTGACCCGAAGGAATTTCACAATCTCGCCGGTGACCCCGCGAACGAGGGGCGGATGAAAAAAATGCATGAGGCTCTGATCAAGGAGACGGGAGAAGATCCGGAGAGAACGGAAGCGCGTTGCCGGGCTGGCGGGACATACGCCATGCCCAACGGCATTGAGACCAAATAGAAGGCAATAACCTGGATGCTTGCGGGGGATCACGGTAGTATCGAATTGCGGAACATGGAGATTTACCCCCAAAAAATGAGTCCTCCCGCTCTCGATGACCCCACCGCGAATCGGCCGCTCACTCCCGGCGCCGTTGCCACGGGCGAGCCAGCCCAGCCCGCGCCCCGTCCCGCGCGGATGTTGTCGGTCGACGCCCTGCGCGGGTTCGATATGTTTTGGATCATCGGCGCCGAAGGGGTGGCGAAAGCCTTGGAGAACCTGGGCGGCGGAATCATCATCTCGACGATGGCGGTGCAACTTCAGCACGCGGAATGGGCGGGGTTTCATTTCTTCGACGGGATCTTTCCGCTCTTCCTCTTCCTCATCGGCGTTTCCATCGTACTCTCGATGGATCGGATGCTGGCCACGACCGGCCGCCGGGCGGCCCTCGTGCGTATCGCCCGGCGCAGCCTTCTGCTGTTGGTCATCGGCATTTTCTATTACGGCGGCGTGACCCGTGTCTGGCCGGATGTGCAGCTCTCCGGCGTGCTTCCGCGCATCGCGCTATGTTACTTCTTTGCCGCGACGATGTATGTCTTCCTGCCGCGCAAAGGCATTGTCGCCGCGGCTGCGGTTTGCCTCGTGGGTTACTGGGCCTTGCTGATGTTCGTGCCGTTTCCTGATGTGAACCTGGCCCACCGCACCATCGGAAAGAAAGGTTCGCAGGCCGAGGCAAAGGCTCCGGCGGAGATGCTCGCGAATGTGACGAAAACGGTCAGCGGCACATTAGAGGAAGGTCGCAATGTCACGCACTACGTGGATTTTCGCTGGCTGCCGGGCAGGAAGCGCAACCTCTACTACACGAACGAAGGTCTGCTCAGCACCATTCCCGCAGTCGCGACAACCCTCTTCGGCATCATGGCGGGCTGGGTGCTGACGAACGCCCGCTGGAGTGAACGGCGAAGGGTCGCGTGGTTGCTCGGTGGAGGCGCGGTGGGCATCGTGCTTGGGCTGCTTTGGGGAATGGAGTTTCCCATCATC
>Ga0206804_10109_pt1 | contig 24288 bp, 27 predicted proteins | sample Alteio_BWOrgCont_62_FD_152888 | JGI IMG/M metagenome (GOLD analysis project Ga0206804, IMG submission 152888) | Enriched cells from forest soil in Barre Woods Harvard Forest LTER site, Petersham, Massachusetts, United States -... | ecosystem: Environmental > Terrestrial > Soil > Temperate forest >... | reverse complement strand
GACAAGATCAAGTCTTATGTCCTCCGTGGTATATTCGGAGCGTTTGTGACGGACTGCCACAACGATTCTGACGAGTGCGTCGGTCAGATCTCTACGCAAAAACGACCGCAAAAGTCACTCCTACCCCAAATAAAAGAGTCGCCTGTAAAGCACAGTAAGACAGAATCAGCACCTACCCTGACGCCCATCCCAAGCACAGATATTAGCGAACACACGACATTACAAGCTGGTACAAAAGGTTCACCGTTACGCAAATGGATCGCGCCGGTTACAGTTGTCGGATTGCTGGCTCTGGGTGTCGCGATTTGGCAGGCCGTGATTGCGTCACGGGGTGAAAGAAACCAGACCACAACTTCCAGTGCGCAACTCGGGCTAGAAGAAGCGGCCATTTTCAAGTCGACGCGACTCCCGGTCGACTTCACTCCTGAATCTGCGAAAAGCCAAATGAATCGCGGCGTGACACCGTTCTATCGGTCGATTGAGAACGTTGGAAGAAGCCCCGCACGTAATGTCCATATGAGATGTGGCAACAGAGACGACCATGGGCCATATCTTGATTTGGGCACGATTGCTGTTGGAAAGCCCTACGAACTCAGACTGGAACTCTCGACTAATCCTAACGATCTTCTGCATTCTCGCGAAGATCTATGTTTCTCAAGCGCCTTCTTGATCTACGACGATAACTCCGGACACCACATCATTTCGTTTGATCAAGCGGGGAACGCAATCACCGAAAAACCTGACGTAGAGTAGGCGCCTCGGCGGCTGGGCCAACCCATGATCACCACAACCCTGGCCGCGCCATCCATACGCATCGTTCAAAAAGCTTAGGAAAGAACGCTTCGAATGCACCCAAATTTATCGATCATTATCCAAAGCGCAACCCTATTTTCTGTCATCGTCGGCTTTGCCACCCTAATTTTTACGGCTCACCTAGCCCGCCGACAAACAAACATGCAGATTCTGATGAAATATACAGAGCGCTACGACAAAATTCTCGATGAATTTCCAGAAAATGCCTGGATTGCACGATTTGACTCAAACCGTCTTCCACCTTCCAGTGCAAAGTTGACTCTTTGCATCTTGAAATATCTGAACCTTTGTTCTGAGGAGCTCTACTTGCATGAAGACGGTTATCTGGCCGACGACATTTGGAGGATATGGGAGTCAGACCTACGGAAAATGATCGCTAGCCCGCTTGTTAGAAGAGAATGGAGCTTACTCCGTCCAGAATTCGAATCAGATCAGAGGTTTTTGAAATACGTCGAGAGCATCCAAGGGCAGCAGGGCAACTGAAGACCAAGAACGCTACAATCGCCGCGAGGTGAACCATGATCAAAGCGGCATGGGACTGCGTGACCCGTGATCACGTGTCGCGCGCGATAGGCGAGTACGATCGACTGGGCCCAGAGTAGCTCTTCGCTCAGCACGGGGTAGCGGCGGCCACAGCCGCCTCCCATACCTGAATGACGATCACCCCGCGTTACCTCGCCGCGAACCCTCCCCAGCCTGATCTCTCCATCGTGAAACGTTCACGCCCCTCACGAGAAGCCAAAGCATCAGCAAACCCTCCGCAAGTATGCCAAGGCCCTCAATGCAACGGGACAGAAAGAGCGGGAGCCGCGGCAACAAAAAGATCAGCCAACCTACACCAGCCAACACCATCAGCACACCCAGAATTCGAGGCAGGAAGGTCGACCTCAGAATGAGATAGCCAAGCAGAAGGCAATAAGGTCCAAAAAATAGCAGAGGGCTTATGCGGGAAGGTGCGAGATGAAAGAGGCCAAGGGTCGCAACGGCACATCCCACAAGACTGAATAACGCCGCAACCAAAGAGACTCTCTTTCTCACCGGCTTAAACAGCTCATAAAAGAGCAGCGTCGTGGCGACATAAAACGCGTTTGCGATGACGTTGAAGGCAACGCCGTAAACAACAAGCTTCCGGCTAGCCAGATACTGGCCCAACACGGCAGTCAGAAAATAGAGCAAATAAACCACACCGGTAATCCTGGCCCTGGGAGCCCCCGACGCCTCTGCGATCCATCCCGGCATTTAGTGGCCTCCTCATCTGGCCGGCACACTCGGCCTTCATCTTACGGCGGGTAGCCACTCATCACATCCACATTCTGGGTGCCCCATTCGTACGCGGCTTCATCGCGGACGGGTTGGGAAGCAGTATGCTTCGAGAGAAACTCATCGGCGCTTGGTCTACCTATGAACAATATCCGAGGAAGCTCATGACTCCGCGACTGGAATTCGCCACGGTATTCGGATCGCTCCGTCGCGCGGCGTTGGTTCTTACTTCTGTGGTCGTGATGGCTCTGGCGTTCGCGCCCACAACGCTGGCGCAAATGGCGCCAGCGCCGCAGGCGAACCCGAATTCCGAATGGGAGACCGCAGCGGGCGGGCACCTGGAGTTCGACGTCGTCTCGATCCATCCTGTGAAGGACTCCGATGAACCGTCGAGCGTGAATGTGCCGTACGGCCCGGAGGACGCGTACACCGATACGGGCGGCATCTTCAAGGCGACCAACTGGCCCGTCATCCATCTCATCGCCTTCGCGTACAAAAACTCGACGGCGCAACGGGACGCATTTCGTGCCAGCCTGCCCGATTGGGCTCTGAACAAGGGATTCGATATCGAAGCGCGCGCCGAGAATCCGCATGTGACCAAAGACCAGATGCGCCTGATGGTGCGATCCATGCTCATCCAACGCTTCGGCCTCAAGGTACATTACGAGACGCGCGATGTTTCGGTTTATGCCGTCGAGCTCATCAAGCCCGGCGTTTTAGGGCCGGGGCTCCGTCCTCATCCCAACGATGACTCTTGCTCCGGCGCCGCGGCAACCACAAAGGCTCGACCAGTGGACAACCCGGAAACAAACCCCGCCGCCGCCGCTCCACCTCCGGGGTATACGACGTTGCCGGGCGGCTTTCCCCTCCGCTGCGGATCGTTTGTGAACATGCCGCCCTCGCAGCCCTACATGCGCCATGAAGGCGGGCGCGATCTGACCATGGCGAAGATTGTGAGCACCTTCACCGGCATGGGCAACCTCGGCCGGCCTGCGGTCGACCGCACCGGACTTGCCGGCACTTTCGACTGGGCGATGGAATTCATCGACGAACGCGAGGGCCACAACCCGCCTTCCGATGCCGAAGGGCTCAACTTCAGGGGTGCGCTCGAAAAGCAACTTGGGATGAAGCTCGTCTCCACCAAGGCGCCGTTTGAGTTTCTGATTGTCGACCACGTCGAGCAGCCGAAAGAGAACTGAGGCTACAATCGCCGCGAGGTGAACCATGATCAAAGTGGCATGGGACCGCATCACCCGTTACAACGTGTTGCGCGCGTTTTCGGCATCGATCCTCATCGGAGCAGCCTGCTTCGCCTTCGCGGCGGATGGCGGCACCAACATCACGGTCTCCGGTTGGGTCATTGATTCGGCATGCGCCTACACCAAGGGTCTCGACAAACCCATCGGCGTAGCCTGTGCCAGGGCATGCGCAAAAAACGGTTCCACACTCGTCATCCTTCGCGACGACGGCACCATCTTCCTCCCCATTGACAGTAAAACGCCCTCCTATTCGCAAAACCCCAAACTGATGCCGTTCGCCGGTGAACATGTAACGGTCACCGGCAAAGAGTATGTTCGCAATGCTTCCCACGCATTGGTCATCGATAAAATCTCTAGGTAGTGCGAAGGGCGTGACCCGCGCCGCGGAGCGTGATCAAAATCGGAATGCAGGGAACGCGCCAGCTCACCGCAGCGTATCTTGCGGCATGCGCTCGAAGGAGAACTGTACGCGTCTCTTGCTGGCCGCTGTCACATGCTTCCGCCTCGCCATCGCCTCTTCCGCGCAGATCATCCACGCAAGCGACCCTCTTCCCTCCTTCGAAGTCGCGACCATCAAACCCGCCTCGTCTCAGCCGCGGCCCTCCAGCGCATCTCCCGCCGAAGTCCAAATCTCCAACGTGACCGCTCGGAACCTCATCGAGCAGGCTTACGGCGTCCCCTGGACGTCTGCGAAGAACGAACGCGTGCTCGGCGGTCCAGCGTGGCTCGACACCAACCACTACGACATCGTCGCCCGCATCCGTGGTGATCTTGCCGAGGCCAGCAAAAACTATCGCGCGATCAGCAGAAGCAGCAAATCAGCCTCATGCTGCAGTCACTCCTCGCCGAGCGCCTCCACCTGAAGCTCCACTTCGAAAACAGGGTTCTCACCGTGTATGCACTAGTTGTCGTCAAACCCAACCCGCACCTCGTCGAGAGCACAAATCAACCCGAGTCCACCGCACAAGAAAGCCCTGCAGCCATTCGACTCCCATCCAAGCCCGAGGACCTCCGCCACGGCATCCTTGTTCTCTACAACGGCCAATCCGCCCAGATGACTGCCAGGCAGGCCTCACTGGACGATCTCGCGCGGTGGTTCTCAGGCTACTCCGAAGTCGGAGGCCGTCCTGTCGTCAACCAGACGGGCCTCAGCGGGCTCTACGACTTCACCCTTCGCTGGACGCGCCAAAGTCTCGCCGCGACTCCGCAACCCGGCTCGTCTGATGCAGCAGACAGCGACGCGCCACCACTCTTCACCGCATCGCCAGACCAACTCGGCTTACGTCTCAAGCCCACCAAAGCCCCCGTCGAAGTCATCCTGATCGACCACACTGATCCCCCAACAGACAACTGGAAATGCGAGGCTGAGATTTGTAGCCCACAGCCATTCAGCGTGAAGAAAAAGCAATCAAGCTAATCCTCCGCACAACCCGCAGCGTATCTCCTTGCCTCTGAATCTCTTGTCGAGAGAACAAACCGAAACAGGAGACACCTTGGAAGCGCACATCCACCACGTCAATCTCAGCCGCTACATCCAGACCAGCGAAGGCACCCACTCGCTACTCGTCTGGATCATCATTGGCCTTGTCGCCGGTTACCTCACCGGCAAGATCATGCGCGGCGCGGGCTTCGGCCCCATCGTCGACATCATCGTCGGCGTCATCGGAGCCATCGTCGGCGGCCTCATCATGGTCACGCTCGGTTACGCCGGCACCGGGGGCTTCCTCTACACGGTCTTCATCGCCGTCATCGGAGCCATCGTCCTCACCCTCCTCCTGCGTCTCGTCACAGGCGGCCGCGTGCGCAACCTCTGACGCGTACGCGCGATCGGAGCGTTCGTCGAGTTAGCACGGTTTCGGCCCACCACGACCTAGGCCCAAATAAACGAGCCGCCCTCGGGCGGCTCGTTTGCTGCGGTTCTTTTCCAGACTACTTGCGGCCGAAGCGCCGGCGTGCAACGCCCGCCATGCCCAGCAGGCCGCTGCCCAACAGCATCAGACTGCTCGGCTCCGGTGTTGCAGCAGGCGTCTCAAAGAATGCGAACTGCGCACTGCCGTCCGACGAGTAATCCGAGCTGCCGTTCACCTGTCCAATCAGCACGAAGTTACCGCCCGGCGTGAAGCTATTAGGGCCATCAGTGCCGAAGAGGTGGAGCGGTCCGCCCCCAGCGAGTTCCCATCCCAGGAGATCGGTATCGGCAGTGATGGAAATCGTGACTTGTTCCGTCACGTCGCCGCCCACCGAGAAGGTGACGTCGCTGACGTTACCGCCGGTGGACGTTGCCAGGTAATTGGCTCCCGGATCCTGGGCTGCGTGGCCACCACAGCCCTCGTAAATGCAGAAACCGATATTGTCGTTCGGGCCGTCCGACGACTGGTTATTCCAGAACGGCGTTCCGCTCGTGCCCAGGGTCACTGTGCTTTCGGCGAACCACTGGCCAGTCCCGGTGTTCAGGGTAAGGTTGGTGCCGCTGATGGAAAATACAAGGTCGTTGTAATCGTGGTCGCCGCCTGGAGTCGTATCTTCGAACCCGCCCCAAATGGTAGTGGATGCAGCCCAAACAGGTGTGGTCAGTAACAACGCCACCCCGCAAACTAAAACCTTCGTCAATTTCATAATTCTTCCTCGCTGGAAATCAGGATTCATTGGGGGAAGGGCCGGGTAGTTCTTGAAGCCAAACAATCTCGTAAGGAGGTCAAAGACTCAGCCGGACACAAACCATCAGCCGGTTCCGCAGAATCCCGGAACCCCGATGGGTCACATCCAGATGAAGAGCTAAGATTGTTGTTGCAATTCGCCGTCCATAGTCGGGCCGAGATATGTCCGGCAAAACCTATGAAAACGCAGAAGGGGGCGCCCGAATGTGCAAAGTTTTGCACGGTAGATGGAAGTCGCAGGCCTTTTGAAGCCCATCGGGTTAAAATCGCCGCGAGGTGAACCATGATCAAAGTGGCATGGGACCGCGTGACCCGTGATCACGTATCGCGCGCGATAGGCGAGTACGATCGGCTGGGTCCAGAGCAGTTCTTCTCTCGGCACGGCTTCGGCCCCACCACGACCTACGATCTGGTCCTCGAAAAGCGCCGTTACCCACCTAAGGCTATCCTCGGCGCGGCCTATGAAGTCGCCACAGGCAAACGCCTCGACTCCGCTGACTTCGAGGGTGGCAAATCCGGCGCGGTCAAGGTGCTGGAAAACCTCGGATTCACCATCAAGAAAAAGCTATAGCCTGCGCCCTCGCAATAACGCTTTGATGAGACCACAGTCTCCTCCGGCGCATCTTTCCAGCGGGTCCGGATGAACTACCATTCGGCCTATCGCCTTGACTCGGGCCTCTCACGACTCACCTCAGCAAGGAGAACGCTCTAATGAGATTGATCGCTTTCGCGCTTGTCGCAGCCGCATCGCTAGCAGGCATTGCCGCCCACGAGACCAACGCACCGCAACAGACAAATGCACAGGCCTATCCGGCGTACGTCACCAAAATGCCCGCGGGATATCGCGACTACAGGTTCATCAACGTGGCACACGAGGCGGGCGGCCTCAACAGCTTGGGCGCAATGTTGGGCAACGACATCGCAATCAAGGCCTACCGCATGAAAACCCTTCCGTTTCCCGACGGCACAATCATTGCCGCCCTGCACTACACTCACTCCCCAAACGACGAAAACAATAAAATCTTCGGCCAGGCCCAATCCTTCACTCCCGGCAAGCCCACGAACATTCAGTTCATGATCAAGGACTCAAAGAAGTACGCCGCGACCGGCGGCTGGGGCTTCGGCACCTTCATCGATGGCAAACCCGACACGCCAGCCTCTATGAAGAGTTGCTTCCCCTGCCACGCGCGCGAAAAGGCTCACGACCTTGTCTTCACCCAGTACGCCCCTTAAAGGGGGCGGGTGCCCCACTCCACAACAACGCAATCCAATCTCTGGACACACCTTTTACTGTCCCTGTACCGTCATCTCACGACGCAAGCATCGCAGTGACAGCGGGCCCCGATTTCTCAACGAGGACCCAACCATGAAGAAGACAGCCGCCGCTGCCTTTGCGCTCTTGTTCACCGCCGCCGTCGCCCAGGACATTCCCAATATGAAAGAGGGCCTCTGGAAGCTGCACATGGTCACAACCAATGCCGGCGGCCAGCCTCAGGACAGCACCTACTCCCTCTGCCGTGACCACGCCTACGACCAGAAGGCGCACGACCTCATGAAGAAAACAGGCTGCACGATAAACGAAGGTTCAGCCATCGGCGGCAAGCGCACCTTCAGCGCTGTCTGCAAGGTTGGCGAGACAACCATCTCTTCCAAGAGCACGCTCACGTCCTCAGGGGACACCAGCTTCCACACCGAGACCACAACCACCTACACACCCGCCATGGATGGTATGTCCCAGAGCACGTCCACTCAGGACCAGACCTACATCGGCGCTTGCCCCTCCGGCATGAACCCCGGCGACATCATCGCCGCAAACGGACAGATCCGCCACCGCTCCCAGTAACTGAGATCCCCCTTAGCCGCGCGAACTTGCTGCAACCTTAGAAGAGCGAGCCTGGTTACGAAATCGCGCAGGCGGCAGTGCGAACTCCCGCTTGAAAGCTCGATTAAACGCAGCCTCTGACTCGTAACCTACCTCTGACGCGATCTGCGCCACCGAATGATTGGTCGAGGTCATCATCTCTGCTCCCAACTGCAACCGCCAACGCATCAGGTACGCCATTGGAGGTTCGCCGAGGAAATGCCGGAAACGCTCAGCGAGCACCGAACGAGAAACACCTGCCTGTTGCGCCAGTGCGGCGATCGTCCACGGATCAGCGGGTCTTTGATGCATCAGCGCCAATGCTTTACTCACTTCGGCATCACGTGCGCCGGCCAACCATCCTGTTTGCCCAGGCGGCAGACTCGTAACATAGGCCCGCAGCGCCTCGACAAATAGTACTTCCGAAAGTTTGGCTAGCACCGCCTCTCCACCCGCGTGACATCCGCCTCGCTGGTCTACCGAAAATCGGATCGACTTTTCCAGCCATTGCCCCGACGCATCATTGCGAATGCTGATCTTAAGCAGTGGCGGCAGGCCGCTGAGAAACACCTGGCTTAGTCGCGGGTCGCAGGCCATGTAACCGCACACAATCCTCGTCACTTCGCCGCCGCCACCGATGCGCCATAACTTCATCCCTTGTGCGAGAACCTCACCTAACTGCTTTGAATCGTCGATAGTTTGAGTAGTCGACCCATTCTCCATAATGTGCGGATCGCCATGCGGGATCATAACTAGATCCCCCGCATTCAATGTCATGCACTGACCGCTATCAAGCCGAATGAAAGCTCGGCCGTCAGTGAGCAGGTGATAGACAATCACGTGCTCCACGCCAGCATTGAAATGGGTCGCTATTCCTTTCGATGAAGCAGCACGCACGCTCCACGGGGAAGAGAATTCGCCGTTATAAAACAAGGCTCCTTTCAACTTCACCACCTTCAATATCTCGGAAAGGACGTCCATGGTCCCCCTTCGCAGACGTTATGCAAACGTTTCAGGACCCTCGAACAAGTCATGATACTGCAACCGCAATACAAGCAAGAATGCCGGACGCGCAGTCAAGTGCAGCGCATCCCGCTTCTCCAAAGTGAATGAATGAGTTGGCTAAACAAGATCACACATGGACGAGGCGAAGTAATGAAGAGCTACAAGATCAAACCGGCCGTATCACGAGTTATCGCTAGAAACGAGATGCGGTCATTCGCATCAAGACCGAAGCTAAGCCCGACGACCGACCCTACGTCTCGCGTTTTCGCCATATGCGCACGTATCGGAATAGGGGCTTTGTACTTCGCATGTGTCGTCGCAGCGGTTGCCTGATCGCCAGACCGGTGAAGGCTTCTTCTCAAAAAATAGTTACACGGCTAACTCCTCGTCCAGCTACAGCAATTGTCCAAGCTAGCCGTGATCACCGCGGCACAGCCTGAGCAACTATGGTCGCTGCGTTCATACGGCCAGCGGCACTCAACCACAACGAAACAGCTTTCAACGGAGAACAAGAATGCCTCTTATTCACGTCAAGGTAATCGAAGGTGTACTAACTACAGCTCAGAAAAATGCACTGATCACAAAGCTCACAGACACCATGGTTTCGATCGAGGGAGAGAATCTCCGCCCGGTTACATGGGTAGTTGTCGAAGAAGTTCGCAGCGGTGAGTGGGGAATTGGTGGCCAGCCTCTGACCACAGAGCGTGTTCAGGCGCTAATTGCAGGACACAAGTAGGCGCACAGATCAAAGCCGTCATGACGATCGTCATGGCATATCCACAGAAGAATTAGAAAGGCAGGTATCGAATGAATCGAGTTATAACAACCATCATTTGCACGCTCGCAAGCTTCGTAGCGCTAAATGGTGCAGCGGCGGAAAAACATGCATTCCGAGTGGACATTCCGTTTGACTTCAGTGCATCCGGCGCCCAGCTGCCTGCGGGAATCTACACCATTGAAACCGAAAATGGCTTCACCTTGATAACTAAAGGGGGCACCGGAGAATCTACATTTGTGAGGGCCATTCCTCTCATTGACAATCTACCGGGCGACAGCAAACTGGTCTTCTCGACCTACGGCGACCAGCATTTCTTGCGGAAGATTCTTTGCCCCGGAATCAATATGACCCTGGAAATCTTACCATCAAAACTTGAAATCAGGGCACAAGCGCAGAAAGTAAGCAATGCGGGTAGTTGATCGGATTACTTATTCGGTCAATCCAAGCCGCCAGCCGAAAAGCTGGCGGCCATTCGTTTCGACGAGAATCGCCTACCAAATATTCAACGGCTCGTTCACCTGAATCACCGGGTGCACATCCTTGAAGTTTGCGATGTCGGCAGTAATCTCGCCGCCGATTCACTTCCTACGGCTATTAAGCCGGCCAAGCACGCCCTTCAGTTGTTCCAGCTTCTGCCCCGCTTCGGCGAGCTTGCCTTCGGCGGTCAGGCGCTGGTAATCATCAAAGTCTTTGCTGGCTTCGGCGATGAGCGCATCTGTGTCCGCGGGAGGCACGGCAGCGGTTCCGGCAGACGGCTGTGCAGCCGGCGTCGTCGCCTCAGTCTGATTCAGTGAAGAAACTTCGCCGCCGAACAGTGACCTTAGTGCCGCCTCGAAAGTTGTGCCGTAAGCCAACTTGTCTTGCAACGCGAGCACGACCAGCCGCAGCTCAGGCATTGGACTCTGCTTGGCTTGTAGATAAATTGGCTCCGCATACAGCAGCGCGCGCCCCGACGGAATGACCAGCAGGCTTCCTCGAAGCACATGCGAACCTTGCTGGTTCCAGAGCGTCAATTGGCCGGAAAGCTGCGCATTTTGATCGATGCGAGCCTCAATCTGTTGTGGTCCGTCGATGAGCCTCGTCTTGGGGAAGTCGTAGACAACTGCCGTTCCGTAATTCGCACCATCGCAGCGGCCCGCGATCCATCCAATCAGATTGTTCCGGTTCGCTGGAGTGAACGGCAGTATCTCGACGAACTCTTCTCTCGTCCCTCCCGGCAGTTTCATCAGGACGAAGTTGGGCTGCATCGGCTGTACGGCTTGCTCCCCCTCGCTATCCGTCGCGGTCTCGGTAGCAACGGTCCATAGGTCCTCGCGATTGAAGAAGACCTGCGGATTTGTCATGTGGTAAAGACCGTAGACCTGCGACTGCAACTGAAATAACGCCTCTGGATAACGGACATGCCTGCGAAGGTCTGCTGGCATCGTAACCGCATCTTTGAAGAGGCTGGGAAAGATGCGTCGATACGTTGCGAGGATCGGATCTTCGCTGTCGAAGACGTAGAACGTCACCGTGCCGTTGTAAGCGTCAACAACGGTCTTGACGCTATTCCGCATGTAGTTAACAGAGTTATCGCCGAGACCGTAATGAGTCGAATACGGATAGCTGTCGGAGGTCGTGTACGCATCCATGACCCACGAGAGCCGGCCATCGTCACCCACCACAACATAAGGGTCCTGATCGAACGTAAGGAATGGCGCGAGCTTTGCTACACGTTGGCGAATGTTACGCCAGAGAAGCATACGGCTCTGCGAGTTCACGTCATCGCTAAAGGGCAACGTTGCTACATCGTCGCGTGCAATCGCGAGCAGCAGCCGCCGCAAGAAGCCTCCCATCACGATCCCGCCCGTGCCCTGGTATGACGTAAGAGTGTTGTTCTGGCCCTGCGGATAGTCGAACTCCTGCTGCCTGGTCTTAACGTAAACATCTGTGTCGGTGAGTTCGCCAAAATAGATTTCGGGGCGAGTTACCTTTAGGCCAGGAACTGTGCTCTGGACGGGCATGTTGCTCAGCAACAGAATTGGCAGGCCTTCCGGCGTAAACCCGTTGACCGGGTTCATCGTCACGCCGTACCCATGGGTGTAGATCAGCTTCTCGTTAATCCAGTTGCGGCTGCTCTCCGGCAGTCTGTCGACGTTCAGTTCGCGCGCGGCGAGCATCACCTGGCGAGTTGTGCCGTCGAGGTCATAGCGATCGATGTCGATGTCTGGAAAGTCGTAATAGGTACGAATCTCCTGAATCTGGCGCAGCGTGTCTTGCAGTGCACGCCAATCCCAAAGACGCACGTTCTGAAGTGTGGCCTGATTGTTCGCTGCATCCACAGCATCCGGGGTCGTCTCGGCAGGGAACTCACTCTGTGAAAACCGGTCGAGGCCATAGGCGCGGCGTGTTGCGTCAATATTGTGGGCAATATAAGGTTCTTCGCGATCCAGCTGATTCGGCTTCACAATGAAGTTGCCGACGTACCATCCAACGATCCCGATCACCAGGTAGCACAAGATAGCCGGAGCGGTCGCAATGAGAAGCGATCGTCCGCGCGACTGTCGCCCCGCGTTGATCGCTGCGATCACTGCACCCAATAGCAGAGCAGCGCAAAGGATGAGTGCGCCTGGGATCGAAACATGCGCGTCGGTATAGTTCACTCCATCGAAGATCGTGTGATGTTCCAGCAGTGTTTGAAAGCGATCGACGTACACCGTCATTGCCAGCACGAGCAGTAGAAAGGCAATCGTGATGGAGAGACCGCGCCAGGGCGCCGGCCCATAGCTGAGTCTTCGATTCTCGAGCGTGCGCGAGCCACTCGTGATGAACAGAAATAGAACAGCTACCGCGCAGGTCGCAATAGCGAGCGTCAACAGCCAGTTGTCGATGAGCTCCCACGCAGGCAAGGTGAACAGAAAGAAGTTAAGAGGTTTGCCGAAGATGGAATCGGTCGCGCCACCCGTGGCGTGCGGCGCGTACCAGAAGAGCCCCAGCGCCGGCCATTCCCCCGCCATCGTGGACCCGGCAATCAGCGCGAAGACAATCGAAACGCCTAGTGAAATGTAACGTAACGCTGGCTCTACGGAGAATCGAACCGGTTGCCCGTTGATGACGATTGCGCGAGCCGTCGGCAGATTGCCTTCATGAGACCGCCTGATTCCCCAGAAGGCCAGGTACAGAACTGCGAATGTGACCAGAGCGGCGACAACAAAAAGAACCACCTGGAGCGCAATTGTTGTCCAGTAGACGGATCCGTAACCAAGTGAGCTGAACCACAGCAGGTCGACCCAATTGGACAACACAATCCGCCCAAGGATGAAGATGGCGAAGAGCAGCGCCACAATGAGAATCAGCTTCCGACGCCTTCCTCTATTATCCAGTGGCGTCGCCGAATCGATGATGGTCTGCAACCTTGCCTCCGCGTTCAGCAACTATTGCTGAACACCGCGATTGTATAGGTGTCTCCTGTTTTGCCTTGGAGCTCAAATCCTTCAGCGGACGGGTGGTCGGCTAATCAAGGTCCTTCGCGCTAAAATCACCGCGAGGTGACTCATGCGCAAAGCGGGTATGTCCGCGGTCCTTGGGATCGCGATTTTTAGCCTCACGCTCCCATCCTTCGGCGACAAATTCAAAACTGACACCACCCTCAAAGACTCCCAACCCTATGGCGTCAAGGACAAGGAGCACAAACATCAGGCCTACGATCTCTCTTTCGACGCGCAGGGCAAAACCTACAACTGCCGCACCGACTCCGGCCATTCCATGAACGCCACCGACTTCGTCGTCGGCTCCCCGATCCACGTCGAGCTCAACGGCAACAAAGCCAAACTCAAAACCCCGGCAAACAAAAAGATCGACTGCGAGATCGTCCGCGCCGAGATGCTACCAACCGCCCGATAGCATTTCGCGCCACTCATCTACAAAGCTTCGCTGCAAAATCCCACCAAAATGAGAGGGGGGAGGGTCACCCCTCCCCTACCCGAGCCGAAATTTTTCCAGTGAGTCGCGGCGCAGCCTGCCGCCATTCAGAGATTCGCAAACACCGCGCCTAGTTGCCGCTCCACTTCGGCGACGCATGCCTGAGGACGTTGACGAGCCGCTGGCCCGCCGGTGTCACCGTAACCGCTCCTTCGCGAACGATATCGGTCGCTGTGATCGGTTTGCCGTACACCGCCTGGTTCGCGTCATCGTCTGTATCCAGTTCCGCGCTGCCCAGCGCAGCGCCGGCGAACAGTCCACTCTTTGCCCTCGAGTAAGTAAGGACGTCGACGTTCGGATCGTTCGCTCCGACTGCCTTCGCTCCCGATGGCCCCGCGACCGCACTTGCATCCGCACCTAGCTTCAGCTTGCCGGAGAGGACCTTCTGCGCGCCTAGCTTGGTCTGCACCAGCAGCACATAATCAGTCGTAGAGGTCCCGAGCTGAACGCCTACACTGCCCACGTTCAGCTTGTACATCGCCGGAGCTGTCCATGGTCCGGTCATCTCCGGTCCGCTGCGGCATACGATGACACCGCGGCCATAAGTCCCCCCGATTCCGACTGCCACCTTCTTAACGGCAGGGAAGACCAGTACGCACCGTGACCTGTTGAGAAGTTGTTGAGGAATCTCATCAGGCTTCGCCAGAATCTGTTTTAGAACCTCAGCCGAATCGCCCAGGCGGTTGTCAATCTTGTTTTGAGCGAAGGTCGGCAGCACCATTGCGATGCTCATAACAGCGATTGTTGCGGTCCTTTTCATGACCAAAACCTCTCTATTCCACTCGAAGCTAGGCGGGTACCGCGCGAAACACCCGCAGTAATCCATATCGCCAGATCCACCCTATTTTGAGCGCCATAGAGTCAAAACTGGCAAAACTACTAGGCCCTCAAATCGTCGGCAGCCCCATCTATAAAGAAGACAGCCCCCGAGAACGGCGCTCCCGGGGTCCATCGTCTCTCGTAACACCTTACTTCTTCAGCTCAACTAGCACCGCGTCCATCGACTTATCGCTGACATTCTCCGGCAGATGAACCGTATGTGGCGTGTACTGCGCCTCTCCCGGCTTCATCTCTCTGATCTCGGTCTTCCCATCCGGGTACGTGAACTTGACCTTCCCGCCATTCAGAAAAACGACCACCCCGTCCGGATGGCTATGCATCACCGACTTCGAATGAGGCCCGTAATGAATGCGAAGCACCCGAACCTGATCGTTCTCGCTGATCACCTTGTAGTGCTCCGGATCAACCTTCGCAGCATCCTGAGCCACCACCGCCGGAACACAACCGGCAACCAACAGACCGACGAACGCCATAGGAATACGCATATCCTTGATCTCCTTTTATATTTTTGTCAGGGCCTTTGGGAGGGACGCCGAAACCCTAAGTTCTTCCCACCGATATGTCAAGGCGTTTCCTGTGGCCGGTCGCCCACTCATGTGAGCCACGTTTTGGGCCGCCCGTCAGCCCAATTCCGTCTCTTCGGTGCGAAGCCACCTCGCCAGAACCCCATCGGCCCACACCACCACCAGCCCCAGCACCAGAAACATCCCCGTAAATCCCAGCGAGTTCTCCATCACGCGCGTATACCCCAGCGCATCCGCATTCACGAACCAGTATGGATAGAATCCTGTGATTGCGCCGCGGACCAGCGCCGCTGTCGCGTAGACCGCGGGATACGCCATCCACCACACCGCGTCCTTCCATCGCAGCCGGCCCTTCTCCACAAACAGCAACCACCACCCCACATACAGCACCGGATTCACGTAGTGCAGCCACTCGCTCGCCACTCGCTGTGCTCCCACAGAGTCCACGTATTCACGCAGCAGGAAGTGGAACACCATCCCCACCACCGCGATATACATCGCGACCGCCGATTCAGAACTCACCCAGCGCGCACGTCGTGGAGCCCACCCAAAAACATCCACCGTCAGTACCGCCGCCACCAGCAGGTTTGTCGTCACGGTAAAGTACCCGAGCAACACCCCAAGCGAATCCCACCACGGCCGCCCTTGGCCAAGCACCGTCGTCGTCGTGATCCACACCTGCAGCGCCACGCCCACGCATGCAACCAGCCACACCACGCGCAAGTACCACCGCCGAACTCTCTCCGAATCCACGACGATCATGTCAACCCTCTGGAAATCCTCGCAAACCACGGATAAGGATCGGCGAAGATGTATTCAGGCACTGCTGGAACTTTATGACAGACGAAATGATGCATGGCCATCTGATTGGCCGCGACGGCGGCCGTCGAGAGCTGAATACGCCCGTCCTCGTAATCGATCGCGACGCGCTGGATCACAACATCGAAAGAATGGCGCAGTGGGCCGCGAAGCAAGGTCTCGTTCTCAGACCCCACGTGAAGACTCACAAGAGTGCTGAGATTGCGCGACTCCAGCAGAAGGCCGGAGCCATCGGATTCTGCTGCGCCAAACTCGGCGAGGCAGAGGCCTTGGCCGACAGCGGCATCACAGACGGCCTGCTCCTCACATCCCCCGTCACCTCCGCTCCCGCAATTCGACGTCTGATCGAACTCAACAATCGAACAAACGGCCTGATGTGCGTCGTCGATCATCCGGACAACGTGAAAGCTCTCGGCGAGGCGGCTCGCGCATCAGGCAAGCCCCTGCGAGTCCTGATCGATATCGATCCCGGCATCCACCGCACCGGCGTCACCTCCCCGGCCGCAGCCGTTGATCTCTTTTACGAGATCGCCTCACAGCCGTCTCTGGTCTACAGCGGAGTGCAGTTCTACTGCGGCCGCGAGCAGCACATCGAGCAGTACGCTGACCGCCGCGCCGCCATCCAGCTGAAGACCGAATATCTCCGAACCGTCCTCGAAGCGCTGAAACAGGCAGGCGGCTCTCCGCCCATCATCACCGGCGGCGGCACCGGAACACACCGCATCGACGCGGAGCTCGGCACTCTCACCGAGCTTCAGGTCGGCTCCTACATCTTCATGGACAGCCAGTACGCCGCCTGCGACATCCCCGATGAGAAGGAGCCTCCGTTCGAATTCGCCCTGACGGTGGACGCCCGCGTGATCAGCGCCAACTCACCCGGCATGAGAACCATCGACGCCGGTTACAAAGCACTCGCCACCGACGGCGGAATCCCGCGCGTCCTCTCAGGAATGCCACCCGAAACCGAATACCAATTCATGGGTGATGAACACGGTGCGCTGATCTCGACCGTTGAACCCGCCCCTGGCATCGGCGAGCGAATCGTTCTCACCGCGCCCCACTGCGATCCCACCGTCAATCTCTACGACTTCTACCACGTAGTCCGGGGAGATACCCTCGTCGCCATCTGGCGAGTCGACGCTCGAGGCCGCTCGCGCTGATGGATGGGCGCCCCTTCGTAACCCTTTCGTAGGACAACCTTCTGGATTTCTCCGGCAACTTTTCTCCCTATCCGGGTCTGTTCGAGTAGGCCACTCCTTGAACTGGGCCTCGGAGAAACCATTGATCAGAAAACTCGCAACCCTGTCTCTCCTCGCCGCTGCGCTTCTCGCCGGGTGCTCTCACCCGCAGCCGGTCTACATGGCTCCACCGCCGCCCTCCGTCGTCTTCCAGCAAGGCGTTCACGACGGCTTCGACGCCGCGCGTCATGACATCGCCGAAAACCGGCCGCCCTCATTCGATCACCATCCGCGCTTCCGTAATCCGCCAGTCCCACCGCCCGAAGTCCGCGACTACCGCCAGGGCTTCCGACAGGGCTACGAGCAGTTCCTCCACCAAGGACCCCCGCCTCCACCACCCGCGCCCGCCTACTAACGAGCAGGTCTCTGGTAGAGAAAAAGCCGCGTGGGGTGGCTTCTTCTCCCGGAATTTCCCTCAAAAATCTTGTCAAGCCCCTGAATCTCTGGAAATCCCCGCAACCAGCCCAGATTCAGTCACTTCCGTGAGGAAAATTCACGACATGATAATTACTCTCAATTCGTTAGAATTGAGATATCCAGCCAAAGTAAGAGGGAACTGCACTTCGGCGATCTAACTGCCCGGATGGCAGAACACCGCCCAGGTTTCGCAAGCCCCTCATTTCAGATATTTTGCGGCTTAAATCTTTAGAATCAATATTTTGCAGCCAGGCCCCACCCGCAACCCCAACATTCGAAAGATCTACGCCAAAAAGCGGCTGAAGGGGGTAGGGCAGGGAGCCGTGTCCACCGCCCGACAATCCAGTGAGCGTTGCCGCGCGTACTCATCCCAGCCAGGAAGTCCCGGCCCCCATCCTCAACACCGGCACGCGCTACACGGCCTTCCTGAGCTTTGTCAGGAGACGACTGTATGAACTCGCCCAATGAACTGAAGCCAGGCCACGCGACGCGCCACAACCCATCCCGCCGCTCCTTCGTCCGAACCGCCGCCCTTGCCGGCGCCGCGGGCTACGCCGCTCTCGCCGCACCTGCCTCCGCCTCGCAGCAGCAGGAAGCGATAGACCTCTTCGGTGAGAAGTCAAAACTCAGGAAGTCCGATCGCGACATCCTCGTCGCCGCCGAGATCGCCGAGGCTCTCGCCGTCACCACCTACTCCAACATCATCAGCAGCTCACCGTTCTTCAAGCAGCTTCCCGACGATGATCAGGGCTATCTCGAGGGCGCGGTTCAGGAGGAGATGTCCCACTACCTCCTCGAGCAGTCCGTCACCGACCAGCCCTCACCCTTCACCGAGTTCTTCTACCCACCCAACATGTTCGCCGACGCCCAGACAACCCTCAACATCCTCGTCACCCTCGAGGACGCCTTCATCGCCGCCTACCTCGTCGGTGTCCGTAACTTCACGACGCAGAACCTGCGCGTCACCTCCGCGCGCATCATGGGCATCGAGAGCGACCATCGCACCCTCGCGCGCGTCGTCGGCGGCGACGTAACGCCAGCAACCGGCGGCCCGATCAATGCCATCACCGGCATCCAAGGCGTCTCCGAGAGCATCGCTCCGCCTAACAACAACGGCTATGAGCGAACCCTCTGCTGGACTTCGATCGATCAGGCCGTCAACGCGCTCCTGCCCTTCGTCGACTTCAACACCGCTAAGAAGGCAGGCTTCAACACCTCGCAGAGCTTTGCCTTCAGGCCCTTCACTCCAACCCTGCCGTCGCCTCTCGGGGCCTTCATCTCCTTCGCCGGCTGCTGATCCGACAGCAGTCATCCTTGCCCACTCAAGCGCCGACCGCTTGAGTGGGCAAGCATCACTTAGCCCAGGAGAGGACCCTCGCATTGAGCCCGCGGGCGATCTCGATCAAACCCGCACGGCTGGCCGGATGAACCTGTGCGATCGGATGGCGGCCCAAGTCGCACTTGATGATGCCACCTTCCTTCATCAGGATCTTTGCCGACAGCAGTCCGCACTGCCGATTCTCATAGTTGATGAGTGGAAGACAGTGGTTGTAGTGCTCCATCGCCGACGCTCGGTCTCCGGCGAAGTACCTGTCGACGATGGGCCGGATGAGATCCGGATAGCCTCCGCCAGTCATCGCTCCCGTACAGCCTGCATCCAGGTCAGCCATCAGGGTGATCGCCTCTTCGCCATCCCATGGCCCCTCGACTGCATCGCCTCCAAGCTCGATCAGCTCACGCAGCTTCGAAGCCGCCTGCGGCGTCTCGATCTTGAAGTACGTGACGTGCTCGATTTCCTTGGCGAGCTGCGCAAGGAAGGTCGCGGGAAGTGGAGTGCCACTGACCGGCGCGTCCTGAATCATGATGGGGATCGAGATGGCATCCGAAAGCTGCTCGAAGAAGCTGCGGATCGCCGCCGGCGTCGCACGTATGGTGGCTCCGTGATACGGAGGCATCACCATCACCATCGCCGCTCCCTCATCCTGGGCTCGACGGCTGCGCTCCGCGCAGACCTTCGTACTGAAGTGTGTGGTCGTGACGATCACCGGAACACGCCCGCGAATGTGCTTCAGTATCTCCATCGTGAGCAGTTCTCGCTCCTCATCTGAGAGCACAAACTGCTCGGAGAAGTTAGCCAGGATACAGACTCCCTGAGAGCCGGCGTCGATCATGAAGTCGACACAACGCCGCTGCCCTTCGAGATCAAGGCAGCCCTGGTCATCGAAGACCGTCGGAACTACGGGGAAGACTCCACGATATCTCGCGGGCCGGGAGGCGGTCACAGGAACTCCGATCGGTTGATTGAGCATGGTGGAGAGGCTAAGCTTGCTCCTTCGAACGCAAAACTTCGACGACCGCGGACATATCGCGATCTCCATATCCTTCAGCTTCTGCTTGCTCGAATAGCTTCCTAGAGCAGGCGGCCGTTGTGAGCGTAACGTCCGTTGCTGCGGCAGCCTGCTGAGCATAGCGGAGGTCTTTGTCCATGAGCCGCAGCAAAAAGTTCACCTCATAGGTTCGCGCGGTCATGCGCTCGGACATCCCTTTGAAGATGCCGCTTCCCGCCGCGCCAGTCTTCAGGAACTCCAAAGCCTGAGTGCGATCCAGCGAGCTCCGCTCAATCCAGGCAAGCCCCTCAGCAAAGGAGACGACCTGCACACCGCAAAGGAAGTTATTGATGAGCTTGAGCAGCGCACCGCTTCCTACGGGACCAAGGTGCAGGATGGATTTGCTCATCGACTCCAGCACTGGCCGCACAGATTCGAGTGTGGCCTCATCGGCACCTACGAGAAACGTCAGCTCTCCGGCATTTGCCTGCGGACGGCTGCCCGTTACCGGTGCATCCATCATTCGCAGCCCGCGAGCCTCAGCCTCGTGATGCAACTGCTTTACCCACTCTGGGCTTACCGTTCCGCACTCGATGACAACCGAACCTGCCTGCATCGCAGACAATGCTCCATCGGCGCCAAGCCAAGCATCGCGGGAGGCGTCATCATCCGCGAGCATGGAGAGCACTACCGTCGCGCCCGCGACTGCCAGCGCTGGAGTGTCGGCGATCTGGGCGCCGGTCTCCGCCAGTTGTTCGGCCTTCTCCCGGGTGCGGTTGTAGACGGTAAGCGAAAAGTCGGCCTTGCGCAGATTGCGAGCCATTCCGCTTCCCATTGTTCCTGTTCCGAGAAGTGCTACCTGCTGCTTCGACATGCTGTTCTCCGTTCACTCAATAATCCGGAAGCGCTTCAGCGATTCCTCGTTCACAGTCAGCCCAAGTCCCGGCAGTTCATCGTCGAGGTCGATGTATCCGCGCACAGGCACAGGCTCGCCATCGAAGATGTACCAGAAGAGCTCGTTTCCAACTTCAACATCCACCTTGGGGAAGAACTCAGCGATCGGTGAGTTCAAGCTGGCCATCACCACATGGTAGTTGTGCATCTGCCCCGCGTGAGGGACTACAGGAATCTGGAAGGCCTCGGCCATTGCCGAGATCTTTCGCGCCTGGCTGATGCCGCCGACGCGGTTCGTATCGAACTGAATGTAATCGACCGCATTGTTCTCGAGCAGCTCACGGAATCCGAAGATGGTGAATTCATGCTCGCCGCCCGCAATCGGCACGCGCCCATACTTCTTGAGTTCCGCATAGCCGCGCGTGTCGTCGGGAATTACGGGCTCTTCCAGCCAGCGCAGGTGGAACGGTTCCAGCAGCGGGAGCATGCGCTTGGCGTAATCCAGCGACCAACCCATGTAGGCGTCGGTCATGATATCCACGCCATCGCCGACGACCTCGCGCACATTGCGGACGAGCTCCAGATTGTTTTGCATGCCCTCGGCGCCGTCGAGCGGTCCCCAACCGAAGCGCAACTTCATCATGGTGTAGCCTTCGTCCTTGTACTTCTGCGCTTCTGCGCGCAGCTCGGGAATCGGCATCGCATACAGTCGGCTCGCGTACACGGGAATACGCTCCTTCGTGCGACCACCGAGAAGACGGAACACTGGCTGCTTCGCGGCCTTCCCGAGCAGGTCCCACAGCGCGATATCTATGGCTGAAATTGCTGTCAGGGCGACACCTTTACGGCCAAACGCCAGCGTGCGGCGGTACATCTGCTGCCACAGGTATTCGACGTCCCAGGGATCGGCTCCGATCAGCAGAGGCTTCAGGTAGATGTCGATCAGGGACTTTGTCACCATCGGCGAAAGCGCGGCGTTGCCCAGTCCGACCAACCCCGCGTCGGTGAAGATCTCCACCAGCAACCAGTTGTGAAACGCGAAGTTCCCCATGGATGCCTCGCGAAAGGCCACGAGATCCATCGGGTTTGTACAGAAGTGCGGCGGGAGCGGAACGGTCTTGCCTTCCCACTGAACAACGCGGGTGCGTACCTCTGTAATTTTCATGCGAACTCTCCGTGTTTCAGATCTACAGCGCGAAGTGGGCGAATCTTGCCGGCGAACAGCAGAATGGCAAGGAAGCCGATGAGATGAAACGATCCGACGAAGATGAAGATCGTGGCGTAGGTGAACCCGACCTGCAGCATCCGACCGGCGACCAGGCTGAAGATGGCCCCGCCGATAGCGCCACCAAAGCCGATCATCCCTGCAACGGTGCCCACAATCGTGAGGGGGAAGATATCTGTGGGCAACGTCATGATGAGCCCCGACCATGCCTGCTGACAGAAGAAGGCAATGCTAAACAACACGATAGCTGTTTGCACCGGTGAGACCGACACAAGCATGACGACAGGCATACCCGCTGCGCAGAGGCCGAGTGAAAGCTTGCGCGCGAAGTCCAGCGAGTACCCGCGGCGCAGAAGCCACGACGAAAACCAACCGCCGCAGAAACTTCCTACCCCCGAGGCCGCATAGGGAATCCAGGCGTAGTAGCTGACGTGCTTGATGTCGAAACCACGGGCGTCATAGAGGTACTTCGGGAGCCAGAAGAGCAGGAAGTACCATGCCGAATCGCTCATGAACTTCGCGAAGACGAACATCTGGACATTGCGCATCTTCACGATCTTGCCCCAGGTCATTTCGCTCGCAGTCAACCGGGCGTCGAGGGTGTTCACGGAGAGAGTGTTGCCGTTCGGGCGATAACTAAACAACCACCACACGACCCAGACCAGGCCGAGTGCGCCCGACAGCAGAAACACAGCACGCCAGCCACTGTGCAGCAAAACGAAGCCTATCAGCGGCGGTGCCAGTACCGAACCGACCGCGGTTCCCGCGTTGATCAGGCCCATCGCTGTAGAACGGGCTTCCGCGGGAATCCATTCTGCGACCACACGCGTTGCAGCGGGGAAGCCGCCGCCTTCTCCCGCGCCGAGAGCGAGGCGCGCCAGCAAAAGCACGCCGAAGCCACTCGCCGCGGCATGAAGGGCACATGCCAGGGACCAACCGACCATGATCAATACGAATCCGCACCGCGTCCCAAGCACATCGAGCAGTCGTCCACCCAGCACATACATTGCCGCATAGGTGAGGAGGAACGCAGTTCCCAGATACGAGAACTGCTGGTTGGACAAGGGAATGTTTTTCTGAATCGACGCGATGGCGACCGGCAGCGACTGCCGATCGAAGTAGCTGATCGCGATTGCGACCGCTACCAGCCCGATGTAATACCACCTGCGCTCCAATGCGACTGTCCTGTCTGCCTGGTGTGAGGAACCAAATGCCTTTGTCGAGGAACGCGACGATGTTAAATCGAGCTTCTCATGTCTACTATATTTCTACGTTAATGGTTCGCGTGATTCGCAGGACATGCCGCGCCATTGTCCGCCCATAGCTTTACGTTCTCAAGGAAACGCGGCTCCGAGTACGGAATGGGCGTTCTGCCTTCGCCCGGATTCCATCCCCAGAGGACGAGGGGAGTGTGCATGTGCTCCACGATTTGAGCGACGGCGCGGTGCCCATTTCGTGTCGGATCCTTGAACAACTGACATAGTTGGTGGTCGCTCAGGCCTTCCCAGATCATGGGCGCGGATGGCGACGGTAGGCTCCAGTCAGGCGCACCGGGAGGCATGTGGATTCCAAGCAGGTTATGGTCCTGGTGGCAGGTACTGCACTTGACTCCATTCATGCCGTGACCGTCCGGACCACGCCGGACATCCATGATGTGCGGATGAGAATCATCTCCCTGCCGCGGGAAATCACCGCTCGAATGGCAGTTCATGCACCTCGGGTGCCGAAGCACGGGCATCATTGCCTCGAACGCTGATGAAGATACCTGGCTATTGTTGGCTGCGGGGCTCGGCTTGTTCTCCGCGGCTCCCAGACTCGGCAGATGAAGCAGCGGCGCGGCGAACACGGCCATCTTGCACAGCAGGCTCAAGCGGACTCGCCGCCTCACAGAGCAACTCCTTCGTTTCGCGCGGCAAGCGCCGCTTTTACGTGGGCCGGTGTGAACGGCACGTCTCGAAGCCGCGCGCCGGTCGCGTCGAAGATCGCATTGCCGATCGCTGCGGGAGTTACGGTAATGGCCGTCTCTCCGGCACCCGTGGCTTCAACGTTGTCTGGTGTCACGAATACGGTCTCAATCGCTGGTACCTCGTAATCGAGCCGCAGACTTTGATAGCTCTCCCAGTCCGTCGAGGTCACACGCTCCTCATTCCATGTGAGCTCTTCCACAAGCGACCGGCTGGTGCCCTGCAGAATGCCTCCTTCGACCTGGTTTCGCAATCCATCCGGGTTAGAGATGGGGCCGCAGTCAATCGCGATCACAAACCTGCGCGGCTGTACAACGCCTGATGTCAGGTCCACGTCGACGTCGGCGACCAGCGCCGCATACCCATTCCTCCCTTCATAGGCCACGCAGGCTATACCTCGGCCACGCGCGACACCGCTTGCCAGCGGTCGCGTGCGCGCCGCAATCC
>Ga0206804_10110_pt1 | contig 24328 bp, 35 predicted proteins | sample Alteio_BWOrgCont_62_FD_152888 | JGI IMG/M metagenome (GOLD analysis project Ga0206804, IMG submission 152888) | Enriched cells from forest soil in Barre Woods Harvard Forest LTER site, Petersham, Massachusetts, United States -... | ecosystem: Environmental > Terrestrial > Soil > Temperate forest >... | reverse complement strand
GCCGTGACTGGCGTGGACCGGGGTTTGAAAACCCCGGCTACCAGCATTGCATCGCTCCGCGATGCGGGGATCGGACGATGCGACGATGCGACGATGCGACGATGCGACGATGCGACGATGCGACGATGCGATGGGCTGCGAAGCCCGATGGCGGTGGAGGATGAATGCGATGCGGCTGGCGCCGGGACGGATGGAGCGGCTGATGGAAAGGATGAAGGATGAAGGCGGAAGGATGAAGTGAAGTGCGCTACGCGGGGAGCGTGGAAAGGCGGGTGCGTCCCGAAGGGACGAATCATCTAAGCCTCAGGGTTGAAACCCCCGGCTAGGATGAAGGGTCGCTTCGCGACCTGGGGACCCCGGCACCCGATCTCGCCCATTTACCGGCCGCCGCTTGTCCTCCCGTGGCTGCGGGACCGCCTCAGCACCCGGGGCGGGTGCGAGTATCGCGGCCCTTCAGGCCTAGGTCATTCGTGGTTGGCTAACCCAGCCCGTTGGGCTGGGCTTTCACCTAGTCGGGCCTTCGGCCCTGCCAGTCACTTCCCCGCGGGACCTTGAGCGGGTGCTCGACAATTTGGTGGGCGGGCTTTTCAGGCTTTTTTCGTGGGGCGCGTGCGATAGGCGGCGAATGCGAGCAGGGGGACTAATAGGGCGAGCATCCAGCGCGGGGTGGCCGGGACGGAGGTGGTCACGGTGATCGTCTCGGTGGCAGTGTACGGTGCATAGGTGCCGTTGCCGGCCTGGGTGGCTTGTAGCACGACGGTGCCGGTGCCCGTGAAGGTTAAGGTATCGCCAGAAATGGTGGCCGGGCCGGAGATTACCGAATAACTGACTGGCAAGGACGCTGAAGTGGCCGTGGGCAACGTGTAGGGTGATTGCGTCTCGCTGAGGGTTTGCGTGGCGGGAAAGTCGGAGACGGTTTGGGCTTCCAGGACGAGGATGGTCAGTGAGCTGGAGCGGATGACGTTGGTTAGGCCGTTGTCCGCGGAATCGGCGGTGGCGGTGATGGTATAGGTGCCGGTGGGGGCAGGAATCGGCACCGGGGCCGAATAGATTTCGTAGTTAGCGGTGGGGCCGCTGCCCGTGCCTTGGTCCTGTAAGGTCACGGGTGCGGATTGGGTGTTGTCCGAAGCGGTGAGGACGACGGTGGGGGAGGCTCCGCTCCAGGTTCCTCCGTCGGAAAAGGCGTTGACCTGAATCGTCACGGTGGTTCCGGCGCCGAGGGTGGGGGGAGTGGTCCCGGTGGCCGGTGGCACCACGGTCAATTTGCGCGCGTGCGCATAGGGCGTGTAGGTTCCGCCGAGCGCGCTGAGGGTTTGCTGGGAATTGATATTCGGGTCCAGGTTGGGCAGGTAATAGACGGCGCCGCTGGTGGTGTCTCCGAGGTAGAGGATGTCGCCATTTTTGTTGCTATCCTGGGATACGGTGTTGGTTTGTGGGCGGGTGCTGGAAAAGCCGATCAGGGTCGTGCCGGGCTGGCTGACGGGGAAGGCATCGGCATCGCTGTAACCAATATTGGTGGTGTAACCGGCCATGTTCGTGAGCAGGGGCTGCGGGGTCGGCGAGCCGATGGTGAAGGTGAAGATTCCCGTGTCGGGACCGCCGGATTGCAACCATTGGGTAAAGAGAATCGTGTTCGTGTTCAGATAGCTGGGATAGTAAGATTCCAGGCCCGCCGGAATGATGTTCGTGGGATTGGTGCCAGTGGAGGTCATGGTCCAGATGTCTTCGGCGGCGGGGTCTGAGTGGCCTCCGGAAAAATAGACGATGTTGGCGCCGTCGGGTGGGGAAAAGCAGGGGGCGGATTTCTCGTCGGACGTGGTTGTCAATTGGGTGGGCCCGCTGCCGTCGAGATTCATGCGCCAGATCTGGCCCGTGCCGGACGACGGGGTTTGCTTGTAGACGATGCTTTGGCCGTCGGGCGAAAAATTGGGGTCTTCGGCGCGTCCGTTCGCGTAGTTAGTGAGCGGGGTCAGGGTTTTGTCGGCGAAGTTATAGAGAAATACTTGCAGGTAGATCCCGTTCAGGCTGGGGCCGTTATTGGCGGGAGCTCCGGCAGGAATGCCGGCGAAGACGATGGAGGAGCCATCGGGGGAAAACTTGGGATTGACGGCATATTGCACCCGGGCATCGGTAACCTGGACGGGCGAACTGGATGGCAGCGTATAGAGTTGGATGGTGCCATCGGTGGCGTTGACCGGGTTGGCGAGATAGCTGCTGTAGACCTGATAGGCGATCCGCCCGAGGAAGGCGGGGTTGCCACCGACCGTGAAATTCAGGAGCCCATCGCCCTCCTTTGTCGTGTCGCCGGTCGTATTGCGTCGCACGACCACGTGCGCGGTGTAGGTTCCGGTCGACCACCCCGCGGAAGGGATCGTGAATCTGAATGGGACCGGCAGGGTTTCGCCCGAGGTGATGGTCACGTTGACAGGGGTGCTGTCGTTGACCTGGGCGATGGCCACGCCGTTGAGCTGGATCTCGGCGGCGACACTAAAGCTCGTGGTGACGGGGTCGCCGTTGTTCTTGACGGTACATTGGATGGGGATCGTCCCGCCAGGTCCGACCGTGGGAATCGCGGGGATGGTCACCAAGGTCGTATATTGGGCCAAGACAGAAGATCCCGCCGCGCACACCAGGCCAGCGGCAAGGGCAGAACAAACCAAACGGGCGAAGGACTTCATACCAGGTAAGTCGGATACCCGAAAGGCACATGGGTCTCAACGGAAATACGCGGCGTCACACAAACGTGACACGGGAAAGGAGGAAAGCGAAAGGATGAAGGATGAAGGATGAAGGATGAAGGATGAAGTGAAGTGCGCTGCGCGGGGTGCGGTGGGGAGCTTCCTCTTCTTTTTCTTGTTCGTATTCATTTTCTTTTCCCACGTTCCGAAACAGGAAAATGAACAAGAACAAGATTAGGAAAAAGAGCCGAAGCGGGTGCCCGGCGGCGCCAGGCTAGGCCGTGGCGAGCACATGCCGCTGGTGTTTCATGGCCAATCCTGATCAACTTAAACCCAAGAACTTTCCTCTGACATGATGACGCTCTTGCTGGACGAAAATCAGTGGGTTGACGACGATCCTCAGTATCCAATCTGGATTGGCCTTGTCTTGGTATTGCTTTTCTTTGGTTGGCTCACGTGGCGGGCGATCAGGCACCATTGGCAGGTCCGTCGTGGCGTTCCTATTCCGGTCAAGAGCGGTTGGTGGGATTCCGATGTCGCCAAAATGCGATACACGCGTTTATTGCTGCAAATCGCCGTGGTGGTCGGGATGGGAATTGGTGGTGCCTGGCTCTGCAGTTCGACTGAGGCTGACTTGCGTGCGCTGGATGCAGGGAGCGTCTCTTCCGTTAAAGTGAGCGCATGGATTGCCTTGATCTACCGGCTTTTTGGTTCGTTTGCGGCCATCATTGCCATGCGCGCTCTTTTTTGTTTGGCGATCTTAGGTGGCTGTTTCGGTATTTCTGGGGCTCTCGCGGCAATGCCGCCAAAAGCGCCTCCTGCCAGTAAGCGCCCATGAGTATGGAACCGCACTTTTCCGCACATCCAATTTATGATTGGGAGATCGCTATTTTCGGGTTCGTCGTTCTTGCGGTGGCGGGGGTGATCGTTTGGCTGGTCAACCAATCCAAGAAATGAAACAGCCCAAAAAGAACTACGCTGCCGTAAGCTGCATTGCGTTAGGGATGATTGGACTCGCACTCTGCTGCGTCAGTTATCAATGGATGTGGGGGTGCTTAATTTAGTGGCGTACTGGCTTTTTGCCGCTTTCTTGGTTTTTGTCGTGCCGCGTATTCGGAAATAGCGGTACTTCCCGCTGTGGAACATTTCAAATTAGGACACCGCCAGAATTTGAGACTTTTAAGATCCAAACGCTCTACGCGTCTTTTTCTCAAGATCTCCAGGCTTGACACGTCTCCGACGCCGCCAACTGATTCGCTGATGAAGACGCGTCTCAAATTGTATCTGTGTGGGATCACTACCGGGTTGGGTTTGGGGTTATTCTTTGGAGAAGTCCTGCTCAGTGGCCACCCACCTCGGCCTTTGCCGTACATTTCCGGTTTGCTTTTGATGTCTCTGGGTTCGCTCATCTATCGAATACTGGCGAAGCATACAGACGAGCTCGGCTAAAGCCGCCTGTAATCATCTGGCGGCCGATTGGGGCGCAACAGGGTGTGCATGAGGTGAACGTGGCCATGCCCAACGGGTGTCTTCGCGATTGCAAAGCGGGAAAATTCGCTCTACTGGTCCGATGCGTTCCTCATATCTCCTCCCGGTATTGTTCATCGTCTCGATGGGCGTATTCAAACCCACCAGGGGAGCCGACTCGAGCGATCCGATTTTGGGTCAATGAATATGAAACTTTTGATGATTTTGGACATTCTCGCGATCTAGCCCGACCGCGCAACCCGGGGGGCGGGCGTGTCAATAAATCTCTGGGTATTTCGGAAAGAGCTGATGCTCGGGCACCATCTTCACCCACTTCCCGTCAACCAATTTGGACACCGCTGGCGCTCCGAGCAGACGGACCTGTGAAGCACCGAGCGTCATGCCGATAGGATAGCTGTACGAATAGCCCGGAATATCAATTTCCAAAGCAGCCGTGATTTTGGGGCCAGCCACCGATAGTCGATAAACCCTCGATTTATAGTGCCAAGCAGAAGGGCCGCTCCCTTTGAGTTTGCGCATGATGCGTTCGCTCAACCCTTCGAGCGGGTAACGCCTGAACTTGGGTGAACGCGACACGTCGCCCACCACGTCAATGGCGTCTTCGCCGGCACCGTGAACGGTATCCGCGATGGCGACGAACGACGAGTCGGGCGACCAGACGACCTCCGCAGGGCCAACCCATTCGCCAGCGACCGTCCGCACCAATCTTTTTTTCCCTCGAATCACCAAAGCACACGTCCTGTGCTGGTCTTCCGGCCATGTATAGTCAGGAGCGGTTGTGATCCTGATGAACACACGCTCGCTTGGGGCGGCATATACTTCCTCCGATTTCTCCTGACCGACGGCGATAGTAACGGCAGAGGGGAAGACTAAACCTGCGATAATCAAAACTGCCTTGACTGCTCGATTCGGTAGCATCACGGCAGACGATTGAGCATTCTTCACTAAAGTGCAACAGCTTGCCCGCATTTGCGCCTATCACTAGCCGGAGCCGCCGGCTGCAGACACGACACGGTATTCGAAGGACAACTTTTTTACGGCTCTTTGACGCCCTTCACAAACCCTGCGAATGTCCATGGTGAAACCCAAATCCTCGGGGGCGACCGTATCGGCCTTCCGGATTTGCTGGGCGTAGAGCGGACGCGAACAGACCCAAACGGTGACGACAAGCACACAGATGTGCAGCGTCCGAATGACCGGCAAACCCGCCGCTCGACAAATAATCCACCACAGATTCCCAGGACGACCTCGCATCACGCCTCAAGTTGGCCGCATGGCTTACAACGTGTCAATGCCGAAGGACTGGCGCAGTTTGGCCGAGGTCTGATGGAGTTCAGATCTCGGAAAGTTACAGCCGAAGGTCACTTTGCCACGAATCCGCAATCGATGACGGACAGCCCTGCTCCATTCGAAACGCCCCGCCAAATGCAGGAACGCGCCAAACGGCTGATTGAGCAAGCCGGAGAGGCCGACGCAAAGCGGTCCCAGGAATTAATCAATGAGGCCATGAAGCTGCTGCGAGCATCCATTGAAGCGACCAAACGACCGCAGTAAGAAACCTTGCGCGATTTAGGACAGCCAAAGCCGATCGCGAAATGAGCCTGTTCGGTTCATAAGATCTCCTCAATCCCGCAGGGCCGCCAGCAATCCGCGGCGCGACGCCCTACGACCGGGGGGAGGAGGAAAAGACACTTTCGCGGAACCACTTCACGTGCTACTCAGAGACAATCTGGTCATGAAATCACGTAACGGGATCTCCCCCGACATGGCAGCGTTGCTTTTTTCTCCGATCATCATCCTGGCAGTCTCACTGCTCATGGGTTTGGCGGTTCCGATCATTACTTGGTTTCGGCACCCCACCGGGGTCGCCTGGCTCTGGACACTCGGTATTGCGACAGGCACTTCGATTCTGGGGACTATCCTCCTGTTTCTCGCCAAGCTTCCTCAATATCGCGCCGGCATCTTTCTTCGTTTCGGCTCCCAACATCTCCCGCCCAGGCAACAACGGCTCTACCGTCTCTCGTTCTGGCTGATCGTTCCATCCGTCGTTGTTCTCTTAGCGCTGCTTTCCGCCTCCCAACGTTTCCAATAACGGTCTTAACAGGCGAATATGGAACGAGTCAGCGAGGATCATAGAGGCGATATTTCTCGGTCTTGGAAACGACCCGGCCCGTCCAGACGGAAAGTCTCTTGGACTCTTTGGTCGGAGAGGTTTCGAAAACCGCCCGCATGGTAATGTCGGCGGGAAAGTCTTTCACCGTGGGGAACGGCTTCCAGGTTTTTGTGTCGGAAAGGTTGACCTCGATCACCAGGTGCTCATGCGGCGGAAGGATCCAGTAACCCGGCCCGTTCATTGTCCACGCACTAATCCCTTTCTCGATCTTCCACAATTTTCCATCCGGATCGGTCACCTCGAAGGAGAGCGCATCATAGCCCCACGAAAACCGCTCTTGAAAAATTCGCACCGGCTTCTCAGATCGGTTCGTAATGACGACGGGAAACTGCAAACGGGAATAAGAGAGGCCCCGCCCCTCACTCGAGCCGATGGGGATGGCGATCGATACTTCCAGGGCATCCTGGTCGGGGGCCGTGGCGATCTTCTCTTCGGCGGCGGCAGCCGCACCGGATGAAAGGCCGAGCGCCATGATGCTAAGAAACAAGAATGTGGACAACCGTTGCCTCATGGCGGTGACGATATTCATCGCCGCTATCTCCCGGAAAATGCGACCGCAGCTAAAGTGACCGCGAAAGTTCTCATACCGAGGATATTACAAGCACTCCGCCTCTCCGCGGTCAAAGCCTAACGAGCGCCGGCGAAACAACCCACCGATTGCGCGACCTGGATTCTCTCCGAGAATTTTCGGTTAGCGTCCACGCCACGTTTCGCATTGCTTCTTCCGCTGCCGCGTCTTCTTCGACGCCACGCACCGCCGTTGCACGCATTGGGACACCGTGCGATCATCAGCACACCTGCACCCATGAAGTCCGTCTCGTTCTATGCTCTGATCGTGGCCGCGATCGGCTCGGTTCTGTGCTCACCCGCAAGAGCCGCTGATCCGGAACCCGACCTCACCCCGTTGAGCGGGACGTACTACCACAGCCCGGACTGTAGCGATGCCTCCGCTGTTCTCACAGTCCACTTCAGACGCATCCCAAAAGCAAAACGTTCGGGTGAATTTGTTCCTTGGAAGGCGGACGGGAAGATCAAGGATGGAATCCGCGATAACTCGGTCAGCTTTACTGGAGCCGAAGTCCGGGTGAAAGAAGACGGCACGGTCATCGTCTGGGCGACCTGCGTTTCATTCGAAATCACGCCGGACGGCCGCTTGCTCAGCTTCCGCGGATACGACTCCCAATACGACCGCCCCACACGAAAAGAACGCTAAGCATCGATGATCAAGCAATGGATTCTTTTGCTCGGATTGGTGGTCGGCGTCCGGACGGCGGTCTGCGCTGCAGATGGTCCCCAGGGCGCTTCGGAAAAAGCAGCGCAAACCGTGCTGGCCAATCATGGAGTTTCGTCCACGGTTCTGAGGTCCGAGAATGCACTCCGAGACGTGCCGCCACCCGGCGGCAAAGGATTCCCCATCGAACTCGAGGGCCAGCCGGGAGTTCGTGTCGTGCTGGATCTGGATTACTGGGTGCTGATGGTCGGGGGGAAGGGTAACGCGACGGTCCTATACATGTTGAATCCGAAAGACGAGCAGTCCGCCCTGGTGATCACGATCGGACAAAGCAAAGGCGCGCTTTCGGACGAGACTCTTGCCAAAGAACCTGGCTTCACGCAGTTCAGCCAGCACCCGGGGAGGATCGGCAATGAGAAGGTGATGTGGCGCAGTTGGTCGGACGCAAATCATCTCCATAGCGATTGCACCGCGCTGTTGACTCCCGTCGGGACGCCAGATGCCAAAAAATATCCCGTTTTTTTGAATGTTACCGCTAACACGCCTGAACGACGAAAAGCGTTGGAAGATCATCTCGAGTCGCTGCAACTCGACTTTGGCGTTAGATGATAGAGGTAGAATCGACGCTCGCCAGCCGGTTCCATTCCATGTAACTTCACGCCCTATGCTTTGCGAACGCTGCCAGCAACGGGACGCAACGGTTTTCTTCACCACTTGCCACTGTAACGTGGACAACCCCGATGAGACCACCACGACCTCCGGGCCAAATCTCTGTCGTGAGTGTTTTGAGCGCGATATGCCCGATAAGTCGATGCAGTGGCACCTGGAATTGGAAAAAGGCTGCAGCTTTTGCGGTCGGAAATGCGGGGAGAGCATCTGCCGCCGGTGCCGCCTCGAGGCAGGGCGGTTTTCGCGAGAGAGCGGTCTCCACTTTTCTGGAGAGAAACGGACCCGCGAAGATAGGCATGAGCGCATGCGGCTGATGAACGCACTCACCGAGCACATGAAGCAATGGGTCGCGGAAACGCGGCCCGACTTGCAGGACGAGCCCGAGGGTTCTGACAACCCTGACTTTTCACCGGACGCCGTCTACGAGAGCCTGGCGGAAGCCGATTCGCAGTTTCAGATCGGGGCTTACCAATTGGTCCGTCGCGCCGTTCGGGAGGCGTCGGCCACAGGGCCAGGTCCGAACGCTCACGTTTCCGGCCGCGAAGTGGCCCTGGCCTTTCGTGCGCTGGCCATCCGGGAGTTTGGCCGGGACGCCTTTTCGACGCTGAGCGGTTGGGGACTTTATACCACGGATGATATCGGCGCCGTAGTCTTCCAAATGATTGCCGCCGGGCTCCTCGGCGCACAGCCGGAAGACCGCCTGGAAGACTTTCACGCGATCTACAATTTTGCCGAGGCCTTTCCTCGGGACTGACCGCGGCGCGGGATTCGCGCGGCTTTGCGACTGATCTTTCTCAAGCTAAATCTGAACCTCGTGCTGGCGGAGCAGTGTGAATCGGTCGGCGAAAGGTAATGCAGCGCTTTGGGATGATCGTCGTGCAACAGGCTTCGGAATCGCTGCGCGTCGCGCTCACATAGAGTTCGCCCGCCGTTTCCCGCATGAGCCAGCCCACGGTGACGCACGCCCGCAGCCCATGATCCATCTCCTGCGCGTCGGTCCAGGCGTCAATGCTCGCCGCATCGTTCCATTCGATCCAGACCAGGGGAAAGGGGATCGCGCTCATCGCTTAAACAGTAACCGCAGTTCGCGAGTAATCCCGGCCACAAAAAATCGCCACCGCTTCGGGCGCCGAACCAGGCACGCCACGTTGAGCGCGAGACGCTGAAGCTTGGCTGCGCGGCTCATTGGTCATGCCCATGCCCAGGTGGCCGAGACGGTATCCGGCGGCGTGATGCTCAAGGACGCGCAGGCATCCGGGTTAAGATCGAGTTCGCAGCCGTTGTGGATATTCGCCCGGTGCGGCATGGTATCGCGCAGATAACAAGTCACTGTCCGGCCGTTGGCGGTCACGAGCACCGGCTTATTGCGCGCGGCGGCGCCGAATTGCGCCCAATCCTCCGGAGGCAGCGCACAGGCCGGCCCACTGCCCTGGCTGGTAACATCGCCCCACTTGCCGATGCCATTGTCGCCCTTGCCGAAGCAATAGCTATCGGTCCCGCCGGCGGCCTGGCACGCGCGGAAGGCGGCGACGTCGGCGGGATCGGCGAAGGTCGAGGCCTGGACCGCGTGCGCGCCGACCGGATCCGTGGCGACCGCGGGCCAGGGCGAATCCGCGGGCAGGCTCGCGAGATGGGTCAGCGCCGCCAAGGTGGCCGGCCCGATGACCCCATCCTCCTGCGTCTGGAGAATGGCCTGGATGCCTTTGCGGGCGGTGTCTGCGGTTGTGGCGATCGTCATGGTGTCTCCCAGATTGTTTCGCGGATCAAAAGCGGGCTCCACGACAGGTGGGTCGGGTCCACTTCGTAAGAGGGTGCATTTTGCAGCCGGATGCCGCCCGCGTGCTGGACGACTTCAAACGCGAATTGCGAGCAGAAAGTGGGTAACTTGGCGTTACCTTCCTGACCGTCACCGAGGAACACCCGGGCCGGCGCGAGAAAGCGGAATAACCCGGCGATGCTATAAGGTTCGTGCGCGGCAATCGCTTCGTCGCAATACGCCTGCGCCGCCGCCTCCATCGCGGGCGTCCATCCGGCCACGCGGAAGAAATCGATGTCCGCCTCTTCGCCGGGAGAAAGCGAACGCTCGCGCACGGCCGGCCAATAGGCTTCCACGAGTCTCTTCGTCTTCTCGTCCCATACCCCGGCATGACAATAACCGCCGCGAGTTAGCGCGTCGATCGCGAACGACAGCGGGTCATGGCGGTGGGAACGGAAGAGGGCGATTTTCACCGTTGCTTTCCTTTCTTCTTCGACGGCTTAAATCGGGCACGGAGCTGTTCGTAGATCGCCCGGGCCTCTTCTTCCGTCAGTTCGACGGCCTCGGCTTCGGTATCAAACCGCTGACCTTTGGAGAAGACGATCATGGCATGCTTACTTGCGTTTCACCGCGATGACGATGACCAGTGCGCTGATCGCCACGGCGACGTGGTCGATCGAGGCGTGAATCGCCACGAGGGTTTCGAGGAGGGCTTGCAAGGCTTCCTGCATGTCATCAGTGGGCTTTGACAGGCGCGGTAGCGGCGGCAGGTGCCGGCGTTGCCGCCGCGCTGGAAATGACGTTGGCGACCGCCGGAACCGCCGCGCCAGCTACGGCCGGGAACAATCCGGACGAACCCGCAGAGAGCAAGAGGCCGGCGCCAGCTGTGCCAATGGACGTGACGACATGACCCGCAGCCCGGCCCTGGGCGAGCGTCGCCGCACTGTGGCTGACCTGCTGGACATCCCACACCGTTCCACCATCGGCATAATGGGAGCCCGTCATGTCACCCTGGAAGCGCGCGATGGCCTTTCCGGTGGTTCGGTCGTACAGCACGGTCTGGGCGCATCCGCCGAGCAAGAGAAGCGGCAGAAGTGTGAGGAGCAGGAACCCGAGCGCGAGAAGGAATCGTTTCATGGTGTTTGGGGCTGACGGGCTTTGTCTGGCGGTTGAGGTGTCGGAGTAACTGCAGGTGGAGGACAGGAAGTCGACTCCGTTGGACCGAGCTTCTGAACAAAAAAGCGCGTCCACAGCGGCGCGACTCCGCGGACCACTCCGACGGAAATCAGCGCCATAAAAAAGGAGAAGAAAAGCAGGTTATCGACGTTGGGGACGATATTCGTCCAATGGATGACCATCGGGGTGACAACCACACCGGTGATCGTCGAGCAAAACACCTTCCACGCCATCGGTCGGATGCCGGGTGTCGGTGACGAATAGAGCCCGAGGTTGAGCAATGCCCCGCCGAGTGCTCCCACGATGCAGATAAGGCGGTATCTCTCATCATCGAAGATAGCTGGTCCAGAGAAGGCTTGAACCGGAACTTGCGACACGTCGGCGACAATCGCGGTAATGGCAGCGGCGATCGTGGTCGAGATCACTGCTAGCCCTTCGTGCATGGCTTGGAGACGTTGTGGCATGGCTTACGGAGCAAAGCACGCGGCCAGCGCCCCAGATGCCGCGAGGTTTTGGATTTGTGCCTCTGCCTGGGTGTCCGTCCATTGCCCGATGTTGGTGTAGTCCGTCCCGCTCCAGAGGATCAAGGCCCGAAGCATGCCGGGACTACTCATGGTCACCACCTTGGCTTGCGGGTCGTCCGTGTAGCGCGGGGTGATCGTCGAGACAGTTTTCGCTGCGATGGATAGAGGAGTGGTTAGTGTCATAAGAGTTAGCCGATTTCGTTGAGAGTGATGCTGTAGCCGGTTGCGCCGTTCGTGCCTTCGTCGCCTTGAAGGCTTTCCGAGCCGCCGTTGCTACCCGGATTGCCTGCCGCGCTGTTGAAACCGTTTCCCGAAAAGCCACCCGCGCCCCCAGATGCGCTACCTCCATATCCTCCACCGCCCGCGTTGCCTCCTGCGCCTCCGCTGCCGACGGGGCTCGTAATCGTTACCGCCGCCTCGTAGTTCACGTAGGAGGCGTTTCCGCCAGTCCCCCCGTCACCGCCCTGGCCACCATTGGAAGTTGCATTACCGCCATTGCCGCCATTGCCGCCTTGGAACGAGTCGCCCATCCCGTCATCCAGCCCACTGCCGCCATTGCCCCCGGTTCCGCCAGTGGCAGTCGCGCCACTGCCGCCCTCGCCACCGTCGCCGCCCGCGCCCCCGTTGCCGTTGATGGTGGTCACGGTAAATGAGCCCATTAGGGTCACGGTCCAAGCGGCATTGCCGTTTGCACCAGAACCGGCGTCGCCGCCGCTCGCATCAGCGTCACCTCCCGGTGAGCCGTCCGTGGGTGGTGAGCCGTCGCTCCCATTTGCGCCAGGGCTGCCGTAAGTGGTGGTTCCATCCCCGCCATCGGTGCCGGCGTCGGCTGCGGTCGGGTCCGCGCTCAGATTTAGGGTGCCAATCGTTGTCCGGGAGTCTCCGGTGATGGTCCCGGCATTGTCGCTGGTATAACCCTCATGCCCGGATTTGGTCAGCGATTGGAGAGCCACGTTGACCAGCGTGAGGGAGGCATTGAGTTGAGTGCCAAAACTGAGGTCGGCACCTACCGTGTATTGCGCCCCTCCATCGGACATAATGGTAAGTCCGTTTGTCAAAAGGAAGTCCCATTGCGTTGGGTCGATGCCAGTGAGGTTATCAGTTCCAATATTGCCGAGGAGCCGCAGCGTCGCACTCCCTACTCCTTCGTTAAACACAAGATCATTCACCGCATCGGCGACGGTGAGGAACGGCTCCGCCTTGTTATTGAGTGCGCCAGAGCCACCCGTTGGGGAGATGAACGCCGTGTTTGTATAGGTTGGACCGGGGCCGCCATTTGGGATGGCGGACTGAACGGCGGCGATCAGGCAGGTGAACATTACGGTTCGCTGTAGTACGCGGCGGTCACGGCGATGTTGCCCGCGGCGCTGGTCTGCACCTGCAACTGCGTATCCGCCGCCGCGAGTTTCACCTTGCTGCGCAGAGTGATCTGACCGCCGCCATTGGCCGGCACGTACTCACTGAACAATGTCACCGGCCCGGTCGGGTCAATGAAGTCGATCCGCAGCGCCGTGTCCGAAGAAAACCGGATGTCCGTGACCACGATCCTTTGTCCCGCAGCCGGGGCGTCCGTGATCGGCGCGGCACCGCCGCTTTGGTCCGCGCTGGTAAACACAGCACCGCCGACGCCAAGGGAAGTTAGAAAGCCAATCCCGCCATCGAGGGCCATGATCGGCCAGGTGTAAAGTTGGCGCAGCCGCCCGAAGAGAGCGACGCCGAGTCCAGAGAGAGTATCCATAATTTTAGGAGGCCGATCCTTTGATCACAGCGAAGTTGATGACTGCAGCTGCATTGAATGCCGCGCTGGCGTGCAGGTTGGTGATGACAATATCGAAGGCCCCGGCCACCACCTTTTTGACGCCAACCAAGATCGTCCCTGCTCCAGCGTAGGTCGTCGTGACAACCGGAATGTCAGTGGCCGCGACGGACGAATCCGTGACCGTGAAGACTTCCTCGGCCCCGGCGGCGGTCGTCAGGGCCACGGTGGTAATCTGACCGGTGGTTGTGTTCAGGGTTACTCCGGTAGACGAACTGGTGATCTGAGTGACCGTGCCGCCCGCGCCAGCGCCATAGCCCACCCCCAGCGTCGCACTGCTGGAAAGGACGCCGGACGGAAGGCTGACTTGAGCGCCATTCGTGCCGACCAGACCGACCGGCACGACGAGTTGACCGGACGAGTTGCCATAAGCACAAAGCAAGCCCTGAGTCTTCTCGACTAAGGCGAAGGTGATGGTGGCATACGCCGGCAAGAGTGGGTCCAGGGCGAGCGTGCTCTGCACGACGGTGGCGAAATGGAAGGCTTTCATGATGGTTCGGAGTGTTGGGTTTCGAGATTGAAAATGAGGTCAGTTGCGCTCGTTGGTACCTCGACCCGATTCGTCAAGAATTTAATTCACTTCAGACCTGCCCCGGGCCAGACACGCCGGCGGCGTTGATCGCCTGAGCGCGCGTCCGCGCTTCCTCTGCTTTCGCTTCCAGCAGATGGAGCAACAGGTTTCCAAGCTCGAACCGATGCGCGGAGTTATCGCGCTCCGCGGCTGAGCGCTTCACCTCCAGGGCCGCGGTGCGCTCGGCCTCCACCAGCGGTCGCATGTAGCTTTCCAGAAACCATTTCACTTCTTCGTTGGCGGCCAGCTTCAGCAGGCGTCCGGCTTCGTTCATGACCTGGACAGCGGCTGCCTGCCGCTGCTCCGCGGTCTGGCGCGCTTCCAAATCGGCTATCTCCCGCGCACGCTGGCGCAGGGCGGAATCGAGGTCGGCCATAGGTCAGGCGGTGGCGAGTTGCGGCTGTGCGGGCGTTGCCGTGGCGTGCGGCGCCGATGGCGGTGCGCTGCTGTCGTCAGGCGATGGCAACGCCGATAACGGTGCGCCCGTCGCCGGTTGTTGCTGCGCCGAGGGCGGCGAGGCGGTGATGCCGAAGAGTTTCAACGCCTGCGCCCGCTCGTCCGGACTCAGCGGGCCAATGTCTTTCAGCGCAATAGCTAGTGTTTCCGAGGCTTTCGGCGGAGTGGCCGTGGATTGCGCTTCCTGGGCAATCTGGTCGTCCGTCGGATCCTCGATCACCTGATCCGCATCGGGAATGAACAGACTCTTTAGCTGGCCGATGACGAAGGACCGGACCTTTTTCCGCAGGGAAAGCGGCTTGGAGTAGTAGTCCTGGACGATCTGCGAAGCTTGCTGATTCGTCGCCAGGCTCTCCTCGCCCTTGGCCTTCGTCAGCAGCACCCGCACGTCCCGCGGCAAGTTGCGAATTTCCTCCCGGTTGAGCGTGGCCAACTGATCCTCCCCCGGCACCCACTCGGCGGATTCCTCGTCGAGATTTTCCAGCACGGTATCCGCGACCAACTCGAGCACTTCCTCGATGTCCGTGGCCATGAGTTCTTCCGTGGCCCGCTGGAGGATGTTACCGGTGCGCTCGATATTCCGGACGCCCGTCGCGGTGCCGCTGGCGTTCAGGGCCGCCGATGCGCCATCCGCCGCATTGACCACGCCGAACGAAAGGTCGCCATCCTGGATGAGCTTCTCCATGAGCTCAAATTCCTTGTCGCTCATCTCATTGAGATTCACCCGGAAGACAGGCGGATGACTCGGCCCGTATTGATCGCTGGAACTGGCCGGGATCTTATAAACCTCCGTCCCACCGATGGTGAGTTGCTGGCCTTGATACTCGGCTTTCCAGCCGTCCTCGTGCTGAAAGGTCAGGCTGCCGGTCTTGCTCGACTTGAGCGCCGCGCGATTGAACCAGACATCGATGGCCAGGTTCTTATCGGCGAACTTTTTGTAAACACCCACGCCGTAGGCGCGGCCGGGCTCGCTCTCGACGCCGCGCAGGAGCACGAAGGGCGGGCGCTTCATCTTCAAGTTGCCCAGATACTCCGCATAGACCGGCAAGCGCTGGCTGTAGTCGATGACGAGGAAAATCCACGATTCGCACTGGTCGTCCTCATTCACCCGAACGCGAAAATACGTCTCGTGGACATTGACCATCCGGCGCGAACTGCCTTGATAACTCTCGCCCGCCTCCCAGTTAGGCTGGCTGGCCTGGGACAGCGCCCCGGTTTCCCGCAGCGGCAGATATTGCTCGGCATACCCAGCATTCCGGTAGCGGGCGGTCATCGAGTCCAGCGGCTCGTCGTAGCAGTGAACCATGATGTCACACGCCGGGTCCCGCAGGCTCGGGCATTTCGTCGGGTAAAGAAAATCCTCACAGAACAAGCCGGCAACATTGAGCCCGCGGTGATGCGTGATCGTCTGCGTGAGATTCTTGACCAACCGATAGACCGGCTGCCCTTGCAGGACGAACGCCGGCTCTTTCTTCAGCCGCAGTTGGATCCCGACAGCGCCCGGCGGCGCCTGGGGCGGCGGCGCGGTCGGGTCCGGCGTGGTCGGATCGTCCTTCACCACACCGAGACATTTCCCGGCGGCGTCGACATAGAAGCGGAGAAATTCGTCCTTCGGGAAAATGTAATCGCCGCTCGGCGTCTTGACCGGAACGACCTTTGAGCTAGCCACGGGTGTTTGATCGGCAGCCGCGGAGGCGTCTTGGGTTCCGTCGGATGCGTCACCCTCTTCGGGACCAGGGCCTGAATTATCCTCGGCGGCCTGGGTCGGCCGGACCATGACCACCGCATCCCCGACGAACTGCGTCTGGTCGAGATCATAGGTGACCTTGATCGGCCGTTCCCCTTCCGTCAGGGCCACGCGAATGCTTTCGGCCAGCACCTGGCGCATGGCCGAGTCGGAGATTTCATCCTGCACGAGCTTCTCCGTCTGCTTGGCCAGCTTGGCATCGGCCGGATCATCGCACGCCTCAGGCATCACCGCGCAGAAAGGGTCGCTGCCCACGAGGTCGCCGGAATGTTGCGCTGCTAACATGCGCACGATGCGCGAGGGGATATTCAGCGACCAATTGTTATCGAGAAAGATCCCGCCCAACGCTTTCCGATGCTCCATGTTACCCTGATACATGATGCGCGCACATTGCCGGTCCCAGGCCCAAGTGCCCTCGCCCGCGATCGGCTGGCCGAAACGCAGCCCCATTTCCGCGCGGCAATCATCGATCCGCAGACAAGCCTGCTCGGTGATTTCCACGAGCCGCTGCGGGTCGATGCCGAGAAAGTCTGGCGGCTGGGATTTGGGCTTCGGTTGCGGTTGGGCGGCCCTGGCCGCATCCCCCGCACGCGCAGGGATGGGCAGGGACGGATCGGGGTCGAGATTGAGAAGGTCGTCCATCCCATGGTGCGTTGGGACCGACCGGGAAACTGTCAAGGCTGATCTTCCCCGCGGCACCCGGAGCGGGTGCCCAACGCCTTTGGCGTTGCACTCCGCAGTAGGCGCTGTCCAAAGAGCCTCACTGCGGGGCCGATGTTAGGAACCTTAACTAAAGCCGCTCGCCCGCTTGCTCCCGCGTTTGGCTTCGCAATCCGCGATGTGCTTTCACCTCTCGACCCGATACGGCATACTCTCGACCTCCCTTTTTCGGATTCGTCCGCCTCGCGGTCATTGCCAGTTATCCCAGACGCGTTTACAATGGCACCCTCAAGGCTTCCACTACGGCCATAACCATGTTTACCGAATCCGCTGAACTTTACGATCTCATCTATGCGAGTTTTAAGGACTATGGTGCTGAAGCCGCACAGATCGCGGCGCTCCTGGGCGCGATTCGCCCCGGTGGCAAAACCGTGCTGGACGTCGCTTGCGGCACCGGCGAACACGCCCGCCTCCTTGCGGTCAATCATGGTTTTGTTGTGGATGGACTGGATCTCGATCCGCAATTCGTTCAGATCGCCCGCCAGAAACATCCGGCCGGCCAGTTTATCCAGGCGGATATGGTCGCTTTTCAACTTCCTCAGCGATACGACGCCATCGTCTGTCTTTTTAGCTCGATCGGCTATCTGCGCACATTGGATCGCGTCATCGGCTCGTTACGATGCTTTCGCGAGCACCTCGCTCCGGATGGGGTGATCATCGTCGAACCGTGGTTTGCGCCGGGCGTCCTCGACCCCAACAGGGTCTCACGGCACTGCGGTGAAGCCCCGGGCATCAAAGTGGAAAGGGTAAGTCAAATCGAAATAAGCGGTCCCATCTCCCGAATTCATTTCGACTATGTCATCACCGATGCCACGGGAGTTCGCGAAACGAGCGAGATTCATGAATTGGGCCTCTTTACCCCGGTAGAGATGCTCCAGAGTTTCCAGGCTGCTGGTCTGGACGTCCGGCATGACCCAAAAGGGGTCACCGGCAGGGGCCTCTACATCGCCAAAATAGCGGGTTGATCCGACGCTTTATCCCGTTTGTTGCCTTTGCTTCTGATTTTACAAACACACCCCGGTCCCCTCCGCCTCCTCGCTGGGCCAGGGAATGGCGGGCCTTCGGTCCTCAGGAGAGTGCATGACACGCGCGTGAGAATTGCTTGCTCTGGCAAAGTGCCTCTCGCATACATGGGATTTGCCCCTTCCAAAGAAACTGTGTGCGCATTGGACACGGCCGACCACGACCAGCTACTACCGAAGTAAAGGAACAAAATGAAAATCACTTGGGAATTCTCTGGCGGATTACTGGTGGGCTTCGGTTTGGCCACGACTATCGTGAGCTACTGCGCCGTCCACGACATCCACTTACCGTACCTATTTATCGGCGGGGCGCTCCTCCTCATCGCAGGACTCGGCATCACCCAGGGGGCTCAGCGACTTCAGCGGAAGGATAGAGAGAAGGCGGAGAAAGCGGAATTCCAGAATACCAAGCGCACCTAATATGAGACTCCTCCTGATTGTTATCTTAACCGCGGCCTTTGTTTTCGATTGCACCGCAGCGCCGGATCCCCGCGCCACCGCCATTGATTGGAGTTCCAAGGATATCCGAGTCATCGGTGCAGGCGACGATGTGCGGATCGTTCTGCATACCGCCGGCACGATGGGAAGGCGCCTGATCCAGGTCGGAGTGGAGGCCTTTGGTGACGATTCGTATGCCACACTCACCTACCAGGTGATTCAGAACTTTGCGGAATCTTATAAATCGATGGAACCCTACGATGTCACTTGGACTATGCCAAAGGGGGAGTTCGACAGGCTCCGTTCGAAGCGCAAATTCTATGTTTTGCGGCGGGACGACGCGATTCTGAAAGCAGCTGAAGTGGCGGAGATAAAGACGAACTGGAAGGTGGAATAATGGACGTTTTCAGCGCGCATCAGCAAGCGGTGTCGCAAGTGTTCATCCTCAATGAATAAAATCAATCAGATCGTGATGCGCAATTGCGCTTTGCTCACGGCTTTTTTCCTGTGTTGGGGCACCTGCGGAGCGCAAGTCGCTGAGAACGCACCAAAGTTTCCTGGAAGTGAGTTGCCGTTAGCGCAAGCGGTAGATCGTTCCATCATTATCGCCACGGGCGTTCTTTTGAAAACTCATGACACTTGCCAGGCCAGCACGGAAGGCTTCCAAGGAGAACCCTGGTGGTTAGTCGGACAGCTCACCTTCAGCCGCACTTCGTAAAGGTTCTGTCCAGTGTTAAGAGCTGAGCCCGCTCATTCCCGCTCAGCCTTATTCTTTTTCCTCTTTCGGAACGTGGAGAAAGAAAATGAACAAGAACAAGATTAGGAGAAAGAGCGCGGCGCCGACTTTGCGGTGGAAAGGTGGGTGCGTTCCGAAGGGACGAATCATCTTAAGGCGGTTTAAGTTGGACCGTAGCTATCCATCGAACGGAAGCATGGCCAAACGAAACCCGGGGGGCGCGCAACCCGCACGGTACCATGAAATAACGGTTGTTGGGTGAATTTGACCCGGACCGTTTTTATGTTCAATTAGACACACTCACCGCATTTGGGGCGGTGCCCTCGGTCGAAAGCCGATATGACGAACGACAATTTTCGAATCTTGCCGCTCAGTCTGCCTGTTCCGCGAGGACGGCACCTTCACTAAGGCTTTCGAGACTGGCGGCATCTTCGTCTCTGCGGCGGGCAACCAAGAAAGAAAACAGCAAAATGTTATCAGCAGTAGCGCAGAAGATTATCAGTCACATTGATGGGTATATGGCTCGATCCGGCCTCATGAACTCCCGGTGGTATGTCGGGATCGCCAACGACGCGGAAAAGCGCCTCTTCACCGACCATTGCGTCGACAAGGACAATGGTCTGTGGGCCTGGGGACTCGCCACGAATCACCTGGAGGCTCGCCACATTGAGGCGCTTTACCATAAAGCGGGCTGCAAGGGCGGCCCGGGCGGTGGCGACGAGACTACCGTTTTCGTTTACGCTTACCTGATCACTCAGAGCACGGCGGAATAGAACCGGCTCCCATTAGTGTTCCGTCCGGTGCAATTCGTGCGGTTAGGCCGTCAAATTGTACCACAAATTCACCGTCCTCGATGCGGACGAAACACCTGCGTTGAAAGACTCGATTCATCGAGCCGGCTATCGCGCGTAAGGCGTCTTCGTTGGCTTCGGGATGCCACGAGCTGGTTGGTTCGTCGTCTAAATTCATCTGCGTTCAGTGACGAATCGCAGATGCAGTGCCGCGTGGCCGGAAATCTGCCGATTCCCGCAGATCATATCACGCAATCATGATGCGTCAATATATCTGATCCACAATTTCCATACACCACCGGCACCAACACCAGGACGAATCTGGACAAATCACCGGGAGCCACGCATCGTGCAATCCGGTTGCACGGAATATGCATTTGACGAATCGGGTATCAATTGATACCGTACAACCTGTGAAGTTCCCGAAAATCAATATCCCAGCATGGCACGCACCGAGATTCCGGCCCCTTGGAGAGCGCGCGTCTGCGCCATCCTCAAAGATGGTTCGCATGGAAAGCAGATTATTTGGAAAAGGGATGCAGCCAATCGGTTTCAGGCGGATGCGATCGACTCTTGGCCGTACGAAGCAACCGACGCAATCAAGGATTTTTTGTCGACCAAAAAGCCACTCGGATGCTTTGTGACAATGGACGATCCTCCAGGGGAGACATACGAATTCATGTTCCAATTCAAAGGACGGGAATTCTACGGGAAAATTCTCCTGATTGACGACCACCAATCGCTGATTGTGTTTTCAGCTCATCTTCCCCTCAAACCCAAGCTTCGATGCGATTAAAAGAAGCAAACGAATACCTAAAGTGAACAAAAAAACCGAAAAATTCGAAGTTTTGATTCCAAACCTTGATGGCACTGCCGTTGCCGAACGCGTGTCTGTGGATGTTCCTGTCTGCTTTGATGAACGAATCAAAGATTGGGTGCTAACAGAAGAAGCGCACCGCATCATCGACGACACAAAGGCGCGTCACATGGGATTGATTTTGCCATCCCAGATGAAGGAACTCCGCACAAGGCTAGGCTATTCACAGATCCAAATGGGGCAATTGTTCCAAATTGGAGAAAAAAGCTGGTTGCGATGGGAGTCTGGAAAACATCGACCAACACGCAGCATTAGCCTTCTGATAATGGCTCTGTATGAAGGGAAGATTCCTTTGGAATATCTACTGCAAAGATCCCACATGCACTCTGCGGTTTTTGGCATCGAAATCACGGTCGAGAATATAATTTCAGTCGATTTTTCGACCAGTGAATACAGCAGACCGAAGGCGGTCTCGGCTCAAGGAAATCCAATAATCCAGAAAAACACCAAAGCCTTGGTGGCCTAAAATTATGGCGTGCGATCTATTGGGATTCGTCGTTAACCGACTTCATGTCGATTATGTGATTCATGAAGGAAATCCGAGGCAACGCGGCGAGGTAATTTCCATCCAATTCGGGATAGAATTTGCGCGAAACACCAAGGAGGACAGGCAATTCAGGATGGTCTTAAAGGCAATTTTTTCTGAGAAGACAAAAGACAAAAAACCGTTGGGGTATCAGGTTGATTCTGTCGTTACCGGAATTATTAAAGCACCAGACGATATTCCTGCGGACCAAGTTCAATTTCACGCCGAAATCAATGGCGCCGCGATACTCTACGGAACGCTAAGAGGGATCATTTTTAATGCCACTGGGGTTTTCCCCGGCGGGCAAATGGTGCTTAAATCAATTCCGCCAAACGACATTCTGAAGTCCGCTAATTGGGCTGAAGCGATAGCCACCCAGAAACGAACAGCGAAAGCTCACGACGTAAACACCGAAGCGGCAGCGGCAACTCGTTCCGTTACGGGCCAGCCATCGCCAAAAGGCGAGGACATACTTAGCTCGCCGGAATTGCAGCGTCAGTTGCGGGAAGCGAAAGCAGTAGACAAGGCGCGTAATCCTGGCGGCCGGATTAAACGGAAAGTGCCAGCCAAGTAGACTAGGCGGCTTACGCGCCCAGTCTAAACGGGCGTTTTAGCAAAGGAGGAATAGGGGGTCAGGCAAGAATGGCATTAAGTTAAGGAGGTTTTGGGAAGAGTGCCGCGAGCATTTACTCTGAAAAGCGGCCTTATCTTAGTTCCATTCGGGTCGGGCAACATTTCATGACAGTCTGTCAGAAAATGTGCCTCTTCGCTGTTTCAAGTGGGTGCCAAGGGAGGAGAGTTGATGTTCAGCTTGCCAGTATTCCAGTAAGCGATGGTACGCAGATAGAGGAAGTTACGGAAGCCGCGGGCGCGGCGCTTGGCGAGTCGGATGACACGGATTGGAGAATGCCTAAATCCGTGAAGCCGAGTCTGCGACTCGAGGCTTGGCGAGAGGTCCATGGCGCAACGGGGACAAACCCCATGGCGCAACGGGGGTAATCCGTGAAATCCGTGGTCAAAAATTTCCGGGATAGTCGTGCATTTCCGCGAGGATTTTTTAAACCGCGAGTGAACGCGAATGAACGCGAAGAGCAGAGGGAATGAAATGGCCGCTCTGCCCATTCGCGTCGCTTGGCGTCCATTCGCGGTTCCCTCCTCTTTTCGTCTCTTTTGTCTATTTCGTGGTTTTACCCTTTGATCGCGTGGGGAGAATAGGGGTGCCGTCCCGAGGGAGGGACGAATCATCTTCGCCGGATGTTAAATATCGCGGCAAAGCCGTCTCCCGCCGTCTTCTGGCCTGTCTTTTGCTCAAATCTCAGTGTTCATTCCGAAAACTATTCGCCTCTGCCAGGACACCCACGTCTTCCCCATGCGCTCCCTGCTTCCACTGCTTCTCATCCTGGGCGCCATCGCCCTCCAGGCCGCCGAACCCCATCCCTCCTTGCCTCCGCCCGTCATTCCCGAATGTCTCGGCGTGAATATCGACTTCACCGAACCCAAGCCCGGCGAACTCCAGATGCTCGCCGCGGCCGGATTCCGCTGGGTGCGCCTCGATCTCTCGTGGGCCTCCACCGAGCGGAAGAAAGGCGAGTACGACTTCTCCGCCTACGATCGTCTGGCCGCCGGTCTCGCGCAATTCCAGTTGCGGGCCGTCTTCGTCCTCCGCGACGGCAATCCGCTCTACGCCGACCCCGGCGACACTCCCCCCTTCGACTCCCGCGAAGCGACCGCCGAGTTTCGTGCCGCTTTCGCCGCGTGGACCGTCGCCGCCGCGAGCCATTTCCGCGGCCGCGGCTATCTCTGGGAAATGGGGAATGAATTCAATCGGCAGACTTACCGCCGGGGGTTGAGCGACATCCGCGGCTACATCACCCGCACGGTTGCCACCGGCGAAGCCCTCCGCACCGCGGGCCTGCTCGGCCCCCAAGGCGAGGCCTTCATCGGCCCCGCCACGGGCGGCGTCGACCTGTATTTTCTTGAGGCCTGTTTTAAGAAGGGGCTGCTTGGCTATTGGGATGCCGTCTCCGTCCACCCCTCGCGCCACGACGCCCCTGAGACTGTGGAAAAAGACCTCCGCCAGCTCCGCCTTCTCATCCGCAAATATGCGCCCGCGGAGAAAGTCATCCCGGTAATTAGCAGCGGCTGGGGTTACTCCAGCACTTCGCCCGCGCTCGGCCACGATGACTTGGCGCGCCGCGAGACGCAGTCCCGCTATCTCGCCCGCGAATTCCTGGCTAACATCGCCAATGATGTCGCTCTCTCGATCTGGGCCGACTGGCGCGACGACGCCACCAACCCAGTCCCCGCCGCGCGCGGCTTCGGCCTCATCGAGCACGAATACAATCCCACCCGCACTTCCGCCTTCCAGCCGAAACCGGCTTACACCGCCATGCAAACGCTGGCCGGGGAATTCGCGGGGTTCCGCTTCAATAAACGCCTCCATTCCTGGGATAGCGAAGACGATTACCTCCTGCTCTTTGAAAAGCAGGGCGATGTCCGCGCCGCCGCCTGGACCATCCGCGAGAAACCGACCAAGATCGCCATCCCAGCGAGTCCTGGTGACCTTACGATAACGAATGCCGAAGGCCGCATGTTGATGTTACCCGCCAAGGACGCAGTGCGGAACGATTTCGGGCTCAAGTTCACCCCCAGCGCCCTGCCGGTCTACTGCCGCTTTGCGCCGCCGAACTATCTCCTGCGCACCGCCACCACCGCCACGCGGCTGCCTCTCGAGTACGTGTTCAGCATCCCCGGCACCTCGGCCCCCTTGCATTTCGTCTACAAAAACTGCTCCGGACAAGCCGTCACCACGCGCATCACCTCGCGCGACGAACGCGCCAACGAGAAATGGACCATTCTCGATGATCGAAAAGACACCCGCCTCATCGCCGGTGGCGCGTGGGGCGACACCCTCATCGCCGCGCAATCCTTCT
>Ga0206804_10092_pt2 | contig 24358 bp, 16 predicted proteins | sample Alteio_BWOrgCont_62_FD_152888 | JGI IMG/M metagenome (GOLD analysis project Ga0206804, IMG submission 152888) | Enriched cells from forest soil in Barre Woods Harvard Forest LTER site, Petersham, Massachusetts, United States -... | ecosystem: Environmental > Terrestrial > Soil > Temperate forest >... | reverse complement strand
AGTTTCAGTCGAAGGGAGTTGCCACACGTTGAAAGTAAAGGTCGAGCGCGGTGGAACCAACGTCCGCGCCCGCAGTGGCTACTGCAACGTGCGGCCGGCGGATCTCTTGGCTGGCAATCCGGTCGAGAAGGACCTGGAAACCCGCGCCAGCGGCGAGATGCAGGGCAATGTGACCGCGATGATGCAGGCGCCTTTCTTCTATACTTCGCCCAACACCGCCCAGGTGCACCTTGCCGTCGAGATTCCTTCGGCAGCGTTGAAGTTTGAAAAGGTGAAAGGGAAACAACATGCAGCCATCAATATTCTGGGCATCGCCTATAAGCCGGACGCGTCGATCGCGGCGCGTTTCAGTGACACCGTGAACGTTGATCTGGATGACAAGAAGCAAGTCGAGGAATTCCAGAAGCAGCCGGTTCGTTACGAAAACCAGTTTGGGATCGTCTCCGGCGAGTACAAGCTGAAAGTCGTTTTCAGTTCTAGCAACGAGAGCTTTGGCAAACTCGAAACGCCACTCTTGATTGACCCGTATCTAGGTAAGGAATTCAGCATCAGCGGAGTAGCGCTCAGCAACAACCTGCGACGCGCCACCGACGTCGCCGCCGATCTGGACAGCCAACTGCTGGAAGACAGAACTCCTTTGCTGGCAGATGGTTTTCAGATTGCACCCTCCGCCTCCAATCACTTCAAGAAAACTGACACTGCCGCAATCTACGCCGAGGTCTACGAACCACTACTGAAAAATCAGAATCCTCCCAAAGTCGGCTTCGAGCTAATCGTTGTCGAACGCAAGAGTGGACAGGAGAAACTACACCTCGGTAGCCGGATCGCGGACGCGAAAGAAGGGAATCCGCTGGTTCCGCTGGGACTCAAACTCCCGGTTGCGACGCTTGGCCCCGGTTCCTATCTTTTAAAGCTGAGGGCTCTGGATTCTGCGGGCAACTCCAGCAAGACCCGCTGGGTTGATTTCGACATAGAATAACGACTGACGGGCCGGACAGATGAGGCCAACCAGAAGAACCAACCGGCGATGGCGCATACTTCACCTCCAAGAAAGTCCGTTTAACGAATCTCAACCGTCCCGTTTTCCGCGGACATCATTTGCCCTTCCGCGTCCCTCACGACGAGCCGAACCAGATAGCTCCCCGGCTTTACGTCGAAGCTCGTCTTGAGCGTAAGACCGGAAGCAAGCTTATGCTCCAGAGTCTCGTCTTTCAAATTCATGGTCACAGTCTTCTCGATTCCCTGGACGAAGTTGCCATTGCGATTGAACACGGCCGACACACAAGTCAAAACGTTGTTATTCCGGCCTTCGAGCTTCCGAAAGTGGAGACGTTTTACGTCTACATGAGCGAGGACGACAAGTGTGGCGTCCTGATCGCTGGCTTTGAAGAACTGAGTGTGCAGGTTGACTGGAAGATTATGCAACTCCTCCTGGGAATACATCGCGTCTTCAATTTCCTGCTCGGCTTGCTCGTCCGGGCTGGTGAAATTCTTGGGGGCATAATAGCCGCGGCGGGCCTGCAACGTCAGTTTTTGCGGGTTCTTTAGCGTAACCTTCAAGGTGTGAAAGCTGCCGTCGAGCTTGAGGTTTTGCGGAACGAAAGCCAGCACATAGGAATACTCGGGCGTGGCGGCGACGCGGCGGAAGCCCTCGTCGAGGTCGTTACTGTTATGAAAGAAAACGCCGCCAGTGCCGTCCGCAAGAATCGCGAGCAGGTCGTCCTGCGCCGAGGCAGCCGCGGTCTCGATCAGCATCTTACCGCCAGAGGGCGCGCGTGTTTGAGTCGGGTCTCCAAACGGGGGCGGGACATACAATCCGCGAGCATCGAGTGTGTTGACGACAACTTGCGAGCGCACGGCATGATCGATGATCTGGGTGTAGTCATACTCCAGTTGCGGAGTGATGAATCCCGGAGAAACCAGGACGACGCTCCGCTGGCCGGGCATTCTGGATACGTTGCGGATGACATCGCTCAATAACCCGAGCGAGATACGGCTTTCGTGGTCACCAGCACTCAATACGCTCGCGCTGGTACCTTGCACCAACGCTGTCGCCATCTGTAGGGCTGCCGCCGCGGCATTGTTAGGCGGTGGTGGGGTGCATGCAATCGCATCTTGGATAGCCACTTGCGTGGCCTGGGGATCGTTCTTGTTGAGGATAAGATCTGCCTGGTAGTAGCTGATATCCGGGCAGTCGTGTCCAAAACCGCGGGCAATGGGACGGGGCTGGAGACGAAGCAAGGTCGCGTGGAGTTGGCCGCGATCGTCGGTGAAGTCGAGTGTGGTTTGGCCTGAAGTGCTGAAGATGGCTGCGCGGTCCGTGGGCCGCAGCGTGGCGAAGTGACGCTCCGCGGCTTCCCGCACCCGGGCGAGATCGCCAAATTCCAGGTGCACATCGTCGAACAGGTAAGCCACAAAACGCTCGGGCACAGCCGGCGGCTTGTCACCGTTGGAAGAAGTATCCGTGGAAGCAATCTCGCCAGAGTTTTCAATCGACTGCTGGCGTGCCTTCGCGGCCAGAGTTCCGGGCTGTTCGACTTCGAACTGGGTGATCACTTGCGGCTTGCCTTTGTCGAAGACCTGAAAATCGTCCTGGCGAAGATTCCCGATGGCGTGGCCCTGGGAGTCGCGGACCACCGCTCGCACCACTACCAGCTTTACGTTCACTTTGAATGTGGCGGGTTCGTCGTGAGAAGCGAGTTCGGCAGAGTTCTGTTTAGTCTCGGCCGGCGGAGCGGGGCTGGTGGGTGGAGTCTGATGAGAACTATCCTGAGCGAGCGCCGGAGCTGGGCAAACCGAAAACCAGATAAGACAAGCCAGAAAACACAGGAGCAGGCAGCGCACGAAGAAGAAGCCCGTGGCCACAGCACTGGAAATGACGAGCCGCCTCGCTTCCGGAGAACTCCTCATGAAAACTCCAACTGCCGGGGGAAGGCAGGGCATCCCTTAGTCGAGGTACCCACTAGTCGGGATTCGCCGTGGATCTCGAATGCTGCCAGCCAGTGTACACCCCTCCGGGGAACAGCCCAGAAAATAGGTTCGGCCCGACCGACATGCTAGTTTTAGCATGAGCCGGAAAAGATGAAGTTCGACTGGACGCAAGGAGCTCTCGCGGAAGGGTTGCGACTCTACGATGCAGGTGAGTTTTTCACTGCGCATGAGGCCTGGGAGAGCGTGTGGCTGAATTCGCCGGAGCCGGAAAAGACATTCCTGCAAGGACTGATTCAGGTAACCGCGGCATTTCACCATTTGCAGTGTGACAATCGGCTGGGAACTACCCTTCTGTTGCAGGCTGCGCTGGGACGGCTCGACCGCTATCCGGAATTCTTCGGCGGCATTTCGGTTGGGTTGCTCCGCAGCGACATTCGCGAGCGCTTGCGAATGATCGAAACCGGCGAACCAACTTCACAATTGGTTTCGCCCCGCATACGACCACACTAGCGGCTAATCCACACTTATTGGAAGACGATTAATTCGACGCGGCGACTACGCTCCTGAGCTTACTTGGCGCGCCCACTGCATGGCTTGCCAGTAAGACGCGGAAACGTCGCCTTCGCTGAGCTGAAGTCGGGTAGCGAGCCCTGTGACGGCCGCCCAATCGCCAGATTCTTGCGCCAGCATAAGCTGATAGAAAGGTCGCAAACCGCTGGTCGCGCCCAGCAGCACCGCTTTGATTCATGATCGATGGGGACGTTGTCGAGCACCTGGCGCATGGGAATCTCAAGGATCGTATCCATCAGAGAAAGCAGGCCCATGAGGAACAAGTCAGAATCTCCGTGCCGAATTTTGGGCGAGAGCAGCTCACAGAAACGGGCGCGCACCAGCGCCGCGAGTACCAAATCGCTCGACTTATCCTGGCCCGCTCCCAGGCTGGCCACCAAGCGGATCCAGCGGCGGACTTCCCGTTCTCCCAGGATGGAAAGCGCGTGTCGCACGGAGTGGATCTCGGAAGTGAATCCGAAAGCGGCGGAGTTCAGATAGCGCAGCAGACGGTAACACAGCGAGGCCTCTCGCTTAACCAGATTTTCTATTTCCCGCACGTCTAACTCGGGTTGCGAAACCGCCGTTAGCATGCGCAGGTAATTGAGGCTGTTTGCTGGAATTTCGCGAGCGCTAAGTATTTCCGGACGGCGGAAGAAGTATCCCTGGAAGTATAGAAAGCCAGCTCTCTTGCTGGCGATAAACTCTTCGCGGGTTTCCACTTTCTCCGCCAGCAGCCGGCATCGACCGGGCCCGTACCGTTTCACCATCGCTGCCGCATCGGCGAATGAGGTTGCCCTAAGGTCCACTTTGATAATGTCGGCCAGGTCGGTCAGCGATTCGCGCGGGTCGCCCAACCCAAAATCGTCCAGCGCAATCATGTACCCGGCTTCCTTTAGTCGCCGGCAGGCTGCCACGACCTGGTCATCTGCAGGAACGGTCTCAAGAATTTCGACGACAGTCTGGCCCGCGGGCAGCAGCGTAACGTAATCCTTAAGCAGGATCTCGCGGGTACAGTTCACAAAAGCCCGGCGGCCATCACACAGTACATTGAGGCCAAGCAGCATGGAGCTGTTAAGCGTGCTGCGTGAGGCCGCATCGGAATCTGGACACCGGAAGAAATCTTCGATGCCGTCGCGAAATAAGAGTTCGTAACCGAAGACCTTCTCATCCGTCGTAAGAATCGGTTGCCGCGCGACAAAATGGGTTCCGGGCCGGGGCGAGGGTTTGCCTTCATCGGGGCGGGTCGCAGAGGAAGGAACTGTCACTCATTGTCTATCGGCCCAAATTCGCCGCACGTTAGCGGTGTTGGCGTGAACGAAACCGATTTAGCTTGGCGGCATAATGGTGGCCTCGCGCAGAATCAGCCAGGTGGCAACGATCCGCTAATTTGACGCCAAGAGCCCTCTGCTCGGATGACGATGACCGCCGCTCTCGCTAGTCTTCATCGAGGTATTCGCCGGGCACATCGTCTTCGGGCACTTCACGAGTGTGAACTTCCCGTCCGTCCTCACCGTCAGCTTCTTCAACGCCCGAAATCACGCCAGCCTCGAATGCATTTCCCTCTTCGATCAACTCGTCGACACTTTCCGAATTGGCGCTTTCGGCGTTAGACAAACCCTGTAGATCTCCCGACTCGTCGCCCGAGTGCGGTTCCGGCGCCTCACGAGAAAACGCCGAGGCACTCCGCGCCTGGCGTTTCTTTGGAACCTTTTTGTCAGGCGCGCTTGCAGTCTTTCGACTAGCTGCGTTCTTCAGGGCCTTCTTTTTACCAGCGGCTTTGGACAGAGCGGAGCTCTTCCTTGCGAGTTTCTTGGAAGTTTTCTTCTTCTGCACCCGCTTCTTGGTCCGCGTCACCTTCTGGCTGGAACTCCTCTTCGTTCTTGTCGACTTCTTCTTAGCTTTCTTTTTGGTAGCCATTTGCGCAGTCTAGCACCGGATGCGTGCGTGCGGCAAAACCGAGGCCAGCGCTCCATAACGGGCTATGTTTCTTTCGAATATGTATAGATAAGGTGATGCACCTCGGGCTCGCCGGCCACATAATCGACCAAGCGCAGCTCCAGTTTGCGGTCCGCTTCCGTTTGCCGCTCGTGCTGACGGAGGTGTTCGGCCCACGAATTCACCAGGAATATCTCCAGATAACGGTCCTCGGCCTCCGTATCACGGAAGATTCCCCACCGGTATGCACCATCGCGGCGTCGTATGCGAGCGTAATGATGCATCGCATCCACGAACTCTGCTTCCCGTCCTCGAATGACAGAGTATTTGATGGTAACCAGCACCGGACCCTGGTCAAGGTCAACTCCAACATCGCGGACGACAACGGGCATACGCCAGTGGTTCCACGGAGTCAGATCCGCGGTGGAATCAGGGAGTCTTGCGAAAAACGCCAGCACCACCGTCCCGATTGTTCCAATGCCAGCACAGACAAGAGCAGCCCGGATGCCTGCTCGCTGGGCTAAAGCGCCCCAAGCGACGCTGCCCAGAGCGAAACTTCCCTGATAAACCAGAATGAATATTGCCAGAACCCGGGCTCGTACCCAATCCGGCGCCAGGTTCTGGACCAGGGCGTTGACCAGAGAAATGAAGGTCACCCAGGCCGCACCGGCCACCAGCATGACGGGAGCCAGGGTGCTCAACCTGTACAAACCGGCAGTCGCTGCAATCACTAATCCTAGGATAACCACACCCGCGGACACGATGACTTCCGTCGACCACCGCGAGCGAGCCCGCTGCATTATCAAAGCACCGACGATCGCGCCGGCCCCAAAGCACCCGAGCAAAAGCCCGTATCCGATTGCGGTCCTATTCACGCTTCGCGCGACCGTCGGCAATAACGCAAAGAGTGCACTTGAAAAAAACATGACCATGCCGGTCCGAAGCACTACGGTAAGAATTGCGGGTGAATGGCGGACATAGCGAACGGCCGCGACTGTGGCTCCCGTCAACGTTTCCGGTGGCGCGGTCTGTTTGCGAAGTGGCCTTTTCCACCTCGCAACCACCAGAATGACGCCGAAGAACGAAACAAAGTTCGCCACAAATGCCGTAGCGACGCCTGCGGCCGCTATAACGACGCCCGCGAGTGCCGGACCAACGGCTCGGGCGAGATTGAATTCGATCCCGTTAAGCGCTGAGGCGGGAGCAAGGTCTTCCTTAGGCACCAATTCGGGCAGGATTGCACCCCACGTCGGGGTTTCAAATGCATCTCCCGCCGAGAGTGCAAAGGTCAATACCAGCAGCAACCACGGCGACATGAAACCAGCGATGGTGACGACCACTAGAAGCAGCGCCACGCCCGTCATCCACGACTCGGTCAACAGAATCAGTTTGCGGCGGTCGACGATGTCGCCGGCAGAACCCGCGGGAAGAGCCAGCAGAAAGTAGGGTAATGAAGAAGCAGTATGAGTGAGCGCAACGTAAATCGGCCCGGCACCGAGTGACACCATCAACCACGCCGCGCCCACGTTCTGCATGAAGGTGCCGACGTCGGAGGCAAAGTCTGCTAACAACAGATCGCGGAAGGTCGACACACGCAGAGGACGCCACAAACTTGATGAGCCCGGTGCCGCGACTTTGCTCATGATTGGCTGCCCCTTTTTTCGCAAACCGTCATGGTAACAATTAATATGCAAAATAATGATCCGACTTCAACGGAGGGCAGTTCGAGCAGGAAGGCATATTTGGCATGCGATCGATTAATCTTTTAACTTAGACTCTCATCACGTGTTCTTCTGGAGGCTTCTTTGGCCCGTTTTCCCAAAATCTCCCCTGCGCTCAAGAAGCGCGCCGCGCGGATCGAACTGCTGCTTATGGACGTGGACGGTACGATGACGGACGGCAGCGTCACTCTGCTCTCGCAGACCGACGGCATCGCGCTCGAAATCAAGACCTTTGACGCCCACGACGGCCAGGGGTTAACTCTCGCCCAGACTGCGGGCCTGCGCACGGGCTGCATTACAGGCCGCGAGAGCGCTGCACTACTCCGCCGCGCCCAGGAAATGAGGATGGAGTTTATCTACATGAAGCAGCCGGTGAAAATGCCGGCATATGAAGACATTCTCCGAAGAGCGGGCGTCTCCGATTCCGCTGTCGCTTATGTTGGCGATGACCTTCCCGATATCCCACTGATGCGCCGCGCTGGTCTTGCCATTGCTGTGGGTGATGCCGTGCCCGAGGTAAAAGACGTGGCCCACTACACGACGAAAGCTGTCGCCGGCCGCGGCGCGATTCGTGAAGCGGTTGAGCTGGTTCTCAAGTCCAAGGGTATTTGGAAGGCGATGATCGACAAAGCCCGGGCGTGATTCAATTCTCCAGTAATTAGCGTCGCGACGTTAATTCCTCGGCGAATCTTCGTCTCTTTGCCCCCTTGCCTTCCGACATGTAAGATGCACGATGTTCTGACCGGAGGGTTCCAGGGATGTTCATCAGAAAAATGACGCTGTGCTTGGCTGCAATTGCCATGCTGGCCAGCATGTCAGCGCGCGCGCAACAACCGGACTCCGACGACGAAAGCAAATTCCGCTTCCGCTTTGTGGGCCCCAGGGTGGGGAATCGCATCGCGGCCATTGCTGGCATTCCGGGCGATGCCAGCACTTACTATGCCGGAGCTGCCTCTGGAGGAGTCTGGAAGTCGACCGACGGCGGGAATCACTGGATGCCGATCTTTGACAAAGAACCGGTGGCCGCAATTGGCTCTCTTGCCGTGGCTCCTTCTGATCCAAGCACTGTTTGGGCCGGGACGGGCGAAGCCTGGGCAATTCGCGACATCGACGTGATGGGCAATGGAATTTATAAATCGACGGATGCCGGCAAAACCTGGACCAACATGGGGCTGCCGGAGAGCGGCCGCATCGGCCGCATCATCATCCACCCGTCGAATCCCGAGATCGTTTTCGCCTGCGTTCTGGGCCGCACCACCGGACCGCAAGCCGAGCGTGGCGTTTTCCGGACGGCCGACGGAGGTCAGCACTGGGAGCGTGTGCTCTTTGCCGGAGAAAACGTGGGCTGCTCCGGCTTGTCTATGGATGCGCACAATCCGCGCACTTTATTTGCCGGTATGTGGCAAGTGGAGATGCATACCTGGGGCGAATTCAGCGGCGGCCCGGGCAGCGGAATCTACGTTTCCCACGACGGCGGAACGAAGTGGACTCGTATCGAAGAACATGGCCTGCCTCACGCTCCGCTAGGGAAGATCGATATCGCGGTTGCGCCGACGAATTCGAATCGCGTCTTCGCCCTGATTCAGACCAAGGACCAGGGTTCCGTCTGGCGATCCGACGATGCCGGGGAGCACTGGAAGGCAATCAATTACCAGCGAGCACTGATTGGTCGAGCCGGCTACTACATTCGCCTGGCCGTTTCTCCGGCCAGCGACAATGAAGTTTTCGTGGCCAACAGTTCCTTCCACCAGTCTTTGGATGGAGGGGAGAGCTTTAAGGAAGTTCCCTGGGGCGGAGACACGCACGACATCTGGTTCGACCCCACCAATGCAGATCGGTTTGTGATCACCGACGACGGCGGCCTGAGCATCACCACCGTACACGGGCGTGGTTTTCACCGCGCGACTATGCCCATCGGCCAGATGTACCACGTCGCCGTCGACAATCAGATTCCCTACTACTTCTACAGCAACATGCAAGACGACGGAAACATGCGCGGCCCCAGTCTGCCCGTGGACTCAAGGGAAACCGGCTGGGATCATGAGATGGGCGGCTGTGAATCCGGTTTTACCGTTCCGGACTTAACCGATCCCAACGTCGTGTGGGCGACTTGTTATGGAAATAAGGTCACTCGCTGGGACGCCCGGACCAAGCATGCGCGCTCTGTCAGTCCGTGGATGCATACGCTGGATTCGCCGCCGAACGATATCAAGTATCGCTGTCATTGGACGGCGCCGCTCGCCATCGACCCCTTCGACCACAACACGGTTTACTACGGCTGCCAACTGATCTTCAAAACCGTGAACGGCGGTCAGAGTTGGTCAGTTATCAGCCCGGACCTTTCTACCCAGGACCCGTCTCGCATCGTGCCTTCGGGCGGAATCGTCGGCGATAACCTTGGACAATTCTACGGAGAAGTCGTCTTCGCCATCGCGCCTTCCAAAATTCAGAAGGGACTTATCTGGGCCGGGACCAACGATGGCCAAGTCTGGCATACAAATGACGGCGCGAACTGGATCAACGTCACCAAAAATATCCCCGGGCTGCCTCCGTGGGGCACAATCACGAGCATTGCACCTTCGAATTTCAATCCTGGTACGGCATACATCAGCGTTGATTTCCATCTCGTGGATAATCGCGATCCGTTCATCTACAAGACTTCTGATTTTGGCAAAACCTGGAAGCAAATCAGCGGAAATCTCCCGAAAAATGCTTTGTCGTATGTCCGTACTATCGTCGAAGATCCCAATTGCGAAGGCCTGCTGTTTGCCGGAACCGGAAGTGGGCTTTATTACTCTCTCGACGACGGAGGACACTGGACCGCGATCGAGACGGGATTACCGCATGCCCCGGTGACCTGGGCCGTTGTGCAAGAAGATTTTCATGATCTCGTGATTTCCACCTACGGACGAGGGCTATATATTTTCGACGACATTACGCCCCTGGAGCAGCTGGCAAAGAATCACTCGGATGCCGGGGTCCTGCTGTTTGAGCCGCGCCGGACCTACCGCTTTACTCGTGGAGGCCAGGCCATGCTCAATTTTTCACTCAAGACCGCACCGAAGGATTCGATACAGCTTGAAATTCTGGACTCGGATGGGAAGGTTATCAGAAAACTCGAAACCAAAGGTCGCGCGGGCATCAATCGTGTGTCATGGGACCTGCGCTATGAATCTCCTCGATTGATTGCACTCCGAACGATCGCACCGGATAATCCACACATCTGGAACGAACCCCGCTTCCGCGATTCCGATTCGCGGCCTATCACGCATTGGGGAACGGCACCGGCCGAGGTCGGCCCCGTCGTGGCCCCGGGGAATTACGCCGTGCGGCTGAAGATCGGAGACCAGTCCTATACGCAATCTCTGACCATTTTGCGCGATCCTCGCGCGCCCGGATCCGACGCGGACATTGAACTTTCCGTGAAAACTCTGCGCCGCATCAACGCCGATATTGACCGCGTTTCCGATACGGTCAACCAGATCGAATGGCTTCGCAAGCAAGTCGAGGTGATCGAGACGATGCTCCGACCACCCAAGAAGAAAGATGAGGAGAAGCCCGTGGTCGACGCGGACGATGACGACGAAGGTGAGCCTGCGCCTGCTCCGCCTCCGGTGTTGAGCGAGGCTCAGGCAAAACGCAAAGCCGAGCTTTTGAAAGCTACAGAAGAGTTAGACAAGAAGCTCTCAGCGGTCGAATACAAGCTCGTGTCGCCGGCCCTGCTCAACAGCGATGACAAGTACTTCGTCGAGTCCTACAAGGTTTATCTCAACCTGATCTGGCTTAACGCGGAGGTGGGGACCGGAGGCGCCGATGTCGCCGGTGGCGCCGACTTCGCCCCGACCGATACAGAACTAGAGTCACTGCAGACGTTCGAAACAGAAATGTCAGGAGCGGATGCGGACTACCAGAAAGTCATGAAAGAGGATCTTCCCGCACTGAATCGCTCTCTCGCAGATAGCAACTTTGCCGTCGTGGTCGCCCCGCCGGCGAAGCCGGAATGATCGAATCGTCGCAGACCCAAAATGACTCGATCGGCCTAACGAGTGAGACGACTTTGCCTCTTGTCGGACATGCGGTACGGCTCATCTTTAATCACTCTGAGTGCCACCTTCACCAGCGCAAGATCGCTATTATTCCAATCGAAGCGGGCGAAGGGTTTGAACGCGAGCCACATTGGAAATCGCGCAGGTTAGAAATCCCGCTATGCTACGGATTGTCGCGACGGTAATTCGTCCGGGCGAACGTGCACGACAGGTTTTTCGTGCAGCAGGAGCTCCGTGGCCTGCACGCGGCGATCGGCATGGAACCATCGCTGCACAACGTTGTCGCACAACAGGTTTGCCATGGCGAGCAAGCTCATTCCCTGATGGTGCGCCATCCAAGATCGGACTATCTGACAGCGCGACAAGCGGAACCGGCCGCCGGGGGTCGAGTAATCGGCTGATTCGTAAAAACCTCGGCAGCTGAACCAACCGAGCGATTCCATGCGGCGCAGATTGCGCAACGCCCCCTGCCGATCCACACTCAAAGCAAGGAAGGTCGAATAAGGCGATATCACCAGCGGATTCGACTCTCGTCTCATCAGCGAAAGCTGGGGCAAGCCGAAAGCCTGGTATTGGTAGTTGCCGTGCGCGTCGAGTTTGAAATAGGCCGATTCCGAAATGCCCCAAGGAACTCCCTTGCGGGCCGCGTACGCTTGCTGCGAACGCACCGCCGCCACCTGCGATCGGTCGAGCAGCGTATTGGGATAGGAACGCATCCAGAGGGATGGCATCAGATACTCGAACATTGTTCCCGTCCATGAGAGCAGCACGGGTCTACCGTGATCAAGAGTGTGCCCTCGGCCGAGCAGGAACCAGCAATCCTGGGGGATGTCTTCCTTGGCGATTGCGATAAACACTGCAGTGCGAGATTCTGTAGCCAGCAGGTCGTAGCAGGAACTCTGTAGCTGTTCCAACTGTGCGTCGAAACCGACTGACATCATCTTGCGATGGGGATCCAGCAGAAAGCTGAAATCCATGGCATCGGCCAGTGTCCCGGCCTGGGCGCTGAGCTGGCGCAAATTATCGATGAGGGCGACGGCGTTGCATCGCGCCTCAATCAGCAGCGTCCTGAAGCGTTCGCAAAGAGGCCTGCCCTCGTCCGATATAGAGGACAACGCCCGATCAACCGTCACTTCCAGATCCCGTATCAAGTCAGGCAGTTTCTGCAAGGGAACGCGGCCCATGAATTTCGGGTTGAGTCCCAGTCCTTCTCGCAGCGGCGCGAATTCCGGCAGCCACCACGGCTCGTAGGACGAGGTCATCTGCCGGATGTTTCGCAGTTGCAGCTGCGCTTGCTGGCAAAACCACAGAGTGTCGGCAGTAAGAGCAGATTGGCCCGCAAAATAATTCTCCAGATCCTCTTCCCCTAACTCCAGAACCGAAAGCAGCCAGTCTTTTCCTCGAAACTTGGCCTCGTATCGAGCCAGTTGTTTGTGTGGAAATGCGTCTGCCTCGGCCAGAATCCGAAGATGGTCCAACAGACCCTCGGCCAGACGCGGCTGGCCGAGTGGCCGACGAATGCGATCGAGGCAGCCTTGTTGCAGCGTCCAAAGAGAAGCGAGCAGATTGCCGCTGTCGACGGAGGAAACAAGCAGAGGCATCAGCGGCTCGAGCGTGCGTGTGTCGTACCAGTTGAGCAAATGGCCACGATGCTTCGCGAGACGAGATACGGTCGTTAGAGTTTGCCGCGTCAACACCGTGAGATCAGGAACTGTCAGATATCCGAGTTCAACCGCAACCTGCCGCGCGTTGAGCAGGAGGCCGAGATTGGTCGGAGAGATCCTGGCCGCGACCGCGGGAGGCTGCTCCTGAACATTGTCCGGGATCAGCCAGTTGTGTTCCTCTGTACAGAATTCGGAAAAATATCTCCATGTGTGAAGAGCGGCGCGGCGCAGAAATAGTGTGTCTTGCCGCGAAAGGTCAGCCCCCGGCACAGCCGGCGACTCGTTCAGCCAGCGGGCTACCGGTTGGCTGGCAGCCCAGAGCGCAAGAATAGGAATCGCGGCGATCAGGGAGTGCGGCCGCACCAGCCACACCAGCAGACCCAGACCGGCGGCGAAAAAAGGCATCCAATTGAGGTAGCGATCGAGGACAGTCAGACGCGTACCAAGTTCAGCCTGCGCAGCCGTCTCCCACTCCAGCAGCCGCTCCCGGGTCACCTTACGCCGTACGAGCGCCCGCGCGACGGCGTCGAGCGAAAGCAGCGTCTGGTGGGCGAGGAACACCAGCGTCAGCAATACCGAAAAGTTCGCCGCGTAGAATGCGGCTACAGCCTCACGCGCGATCGACATTTTTTGCTCTACGACGGCACGCACCAGCGCGAAAGCGAATTCAAACCACAGCGGAATAATCAAAATCAAAACCGTCGCCAGGGTCCAGCGCAGTGCACCTTCGCCGGGTACGAGCCAGCCAAACAATAAGAGCAGGAGAGTTGCAGGCTCAACCAGACTGCGTCTCAAGTTGTCGAGAATCTTCCAGCGGGAAATCAGTGAAATTGGATTCGCCACGCGGGCCCCTGATTCATCGGGCACAGTCGAGGTCAGCCATTCCGCAATCTGCCAGTCGCCGCGCAGCCACCGGTGTTTGCGACGGTTGGAAGCGCTGTAATGCGAGGGATAGTCCTCGATGACTTCAATGTCGGTGGCCAAGCCTGCGCGGGCGTAGGCGCCTTCGATGAGGTCGTGACTGAGCAGCGCATTCTTCGGAAAACGCCGGTCGAGGACCCGATGCAGGGTGTCGACTTCATAGATTCCCTTGCCGGTGTAACTGCCTTCCCCGTAAAGGTCCTGATACGCGTCAGAAAGTGCGCGGGTGTAGATGTCAAGTCCCGTCTCGCCCGCATAGACGGCGGCGAGACGCGAACGCGCCGCACTTTGCACGCTAACCGCGACCCGTGGCTGCAGAATGCCGTATCCAGCCACGACAATGTTCTTCTCGGGATCGATAATCGCCTGGTTCAGCGGATGGGCCATAGTCCCGACCATCCGGTGCGCCGCTCCACGCGGAAGCTCGGTATCAGAATCGAGCGTGATCACGAATCGCACCCTCGGGAGAATCGAGAGGTCTCCAACTTTAACCGGGAAACTGTCATACTCCGCGCGCAGCAGCTTGTTCAAATCGAGCAACTTGCCGCGCTTCCGTTCCCAGCCCATCCATCCCTGTTCGCGCGGATTATAAACGCGATGACGATGCAACAGAAGGAAGGATCCCATCTGCTGTCCACTATATCTTTGGTCCAATTCGCGGATCAGATTCGCGCACAGATCGATCAGCGGGTTGGCTTCCGGAGCCGGTTCGTCGGCGTCGGGCAGGTCAGTTACCAGCGCGAAGTGAATATTGCGGTCGTGGTTGCCCAGGAAGCGAACCTCCAGGTCTTCGATCAGACCGCGCACTTGCTTCTCGCTAAGAAGGAGAGTCGGGATCGCTACCAACGTCACGCAATCGTCAGGGATCCCATCTGAGTAGTCCAGCTTCGGTAAAATCTCCGCCCTGAGAAGAGCCCCCACCAGATAATGCATGATTTGCACTGCCGACTGCGAACATGGCACCAGCAGTATCAGCGTGGAAAGCAGCAGCATTTCAGGCGGGCTGTTAGGGGGAGTCAACCACAGCAGGATTCCCGTGATGATCGTGAAAGTGAGAACCGCGATTCCGGGAAGAAAGAATTCGTCAGGATGGCGGCGCAGTCGGGCGCGCAGGCTTTGGATAAAGTCGGGCTTGAAGCCGACTTTCTGACAAAGCAGATCCCGCCCTTCGCCGATGAGGTAGTAGCCAATATGGGATTGCCGCAAGCTGGAGCGAGGATCAGGGTAAGTCTTTCCCGCGGCTTGTTGCGACAGCAATAGCGCTTCGCGGGCAACGTCCATCTCGGCCAAGTCAGAGCGGCGGGCGATTTTCGACAATTTCTCCCGGTACAGGGTTCGACTTTCATAATCCATTCTCGCGTACACATCCACGGGGTCGCGGCGAAGGATCGTGTCGAAAAGAATCAGCGGTTCGAGGATGTCCTTCCAGGAAGTCTGTGTAATGTCCCGCAAACTCCGCACGCATATGCCTAAGCCGTTTGAAGAGCCTGCGGGATCCTGCAGGAAGCACCGGCAGCGTGCAGCGATTCGCTCCAGCAATACAAGCTTCATGGCGGGAACTACTGCCGACACCTCGCGTAACTCCAGGACCGTGCTCTCCTCAAATGCCTGGAAGAACGTGGTGAATGCTGTCTCGCTGAAACGATTGCCTGTGAGATCGAGAAACGTCTGCGCCAGCGCCAGCACCCTGGGCACAATGTCGTCTTTCCTTCCGCGTGCGTGAGGCAATTGTCTCAGCGGCTTGAGCTCCGCCGCGATGCTTCTCAGTTCCTTATAGATCAGCTGGTCATTGTCGAGGAACCAGCGTAGATCGTCCGATTCTGGGTTGAGCTTCCCCGCCGCATCGGCACCCGCGAATAAGGGTTGGAATGTGTTCTGGAGCTTCCGGCAACGACGAGAAAATGTGTTCGACCCGCGAACCCCCGGCAGCCAGCCTAGCCGGGAAGCAAAGTCGGTTGCCGCGCTCCGTAGCACTGGAAGATCGGAAACAAGGTCGGAGACCTCGGTGGCGCGCTGGTGCTGGCCTTCGTCTACGGCGACGCCTTCGACTTGTGGGTTGCGAATCATCCTTAATCCTCTGCCTAACGATAGCTGGCTGCCTGCAGTTCAAACATCTCCGCATAGCGGCCGCCGAGACGAGTCAACTTTTCGTGATCTCCCTCCTCAGCAATGTGGCCTCCTTCCAACACAACGATTCGGTCGGCCATGCGCACCGTGGAGAACCGGTGCGAAATGAACAGCGCCATCTTTCCGGCCGTCAGCTCGGCGAAGCGCTGAAACACTTCGTATTCGCTGCGGGCGTCCAGCGCCGCCGTGGGTTCATCGAGAATCAGGATCTGCGCGTCACGCAGATAGGCGCGGGCCAGCGCAATCTTCTGCCACTCTCCACCTGAGAGGTCGACCCCACCGTCGAAGCGTCGTCCCAGCATCTGTTCGTACCCATGCGGGAGTCTGGCAACCACCTCGTCTGCCATACTCTTCTGGGCGGACTTGCTGAGAAGCGGAAGGTCAAGGAGTTGCTCGATTCGGCCGACCGCGATATTTTCGCGCGCCGTCATTTCGTAGCGCATGAAATCCTGAAAAATAACGCCGATCTCCCGGTAGAGGTCTTCGAGGTTGTACTCGCGAAGATCGATGCCATCCAGCAGCACCTGCCCTTCGACGGGATCATAAAGCCGGGCGAGCAACTTGACGATGGTTGTTTTTCCCTCGCCATTCTCCCCGATCAGCGCGACCCGTTCGTCCGGATGGAGATGAAAGTTCAACCCGTTCAGAACCAGGCGAGGACTTCCGGGATAGCGAAAGGAAACGTTGCGGAATTCGAATCCGCGAAGGATCGGTCGCGGCGCGGGCAAGGCATTCGGCTTCGATGCGATCATCGGCCGCATCTCGAAAAAAGCAATCAGGTCAGTCAGGAACAAAGCCTGATCGGCGATGGAAGAGACAGTGGAAAAGATTTGCTGGATATTCGAACTGGCCTGCTGAATCGCACCCGCGAGGAAGGTGAAGGTGCCGATAGTGAGCACCCCAATCACCGTCCGCCAGATCACAAAGACATAGGCCAAATAGTAGCCGGCAGTGCTGATCATTGACAGAAACGAACCTGCCGCAAGCCGCCGGCGCGCGAGGTCGACATCTTCCTCATAGATCTGGCTGGAAAGCCGGGAAAACCGTTCCGTAAGGAATGGAGCCAGCCCGAAAAGTTTGAGCTCCTTGGCTGCCTCTTTGCTGCCGCCCAGCACCCGGAGGTAATCCAGTTGACGGCGGATGGGAGTCTGGCGGAAGTTCTTGGCGTACCCGAGAAATGCAAAATGACTCTCTCCCAGAAACGCCGGAACCACGCACGCGACCAGCATGAGCAGAAGCCACGGTGAAAACAGCATGATCGCGATGGAGAGAGAGATGGTAGTAATGACCTGCTGAATCAGCCGACCGATTGACTGAATCATGCCCAGGCGGTCCGTGGCCTGGACCCGGGCACGCTCCAGGCGATCGTAGAAAACCGGGTCTTCGTAGGCCGTGAGGTCGAGCTGCGTGGCATGTTTCATCACCAGCACGCTGACGTGCCGCGTGTACTTGTCGGCCAGCAGAGCATCGAGAAAGTCGACGCCCCTGCTCAAAACGCTGCCGAAAACGGCCAGTGAGAATTCCGCCGCAACCAGCCACCACAGCCGCGGGCCGACGGCTTGCTGACCGGTGCGAGCATGCACGAGGATGTCGATGATCAGCTTGGTAATCCACAGGAGGCCGAGGGGCAGAACAGAAGCGACTATCCGAAAAACCACACCCAGCACCACAACTGTGCGGCCTGAATCCCAAACGATTCGCAGGACAGAAGGCACGTTCCGCAGAGCGGAAATGCGCTCACGCCATCCCTTCCAGGCATCCTGTTTTCCGGCCATGGGTGAGTCCTAAGGGGCGTCTGCCACGGAAATACTAAGTTGAAACCACGCGACGCGACCCTGCGCCAGACCAGGCGACGCCCGATTCATTGAGTGTAGCCCAATGGCTTGCGGGCAACAAGATTTGGAACAGATTGCCGCGTTGAACAGCGTTGGATGAGCTTAACCGTTCGCAGGGTTGGTGCGTTTTCCTGCGAGCCGTTAGGGGACCACGGGTCCGGCTCGGTAGTACTTGTTCAGCCCAGCGCGCTGCATCCCACGCTGTGCTTCGGGGGTTTTCATGAAGGTGTTCCACACAAAACCCGTCCTGAGATTCTCCGCCATTAGCATGGTAATGCCGGTGTCGATTCCGATTACATCGGAGTCGTACCAGTTGGTGAGAGGGTTGAATGCGTTCACAAACCCGTATTTACTCCAGGCTGCGCCGTAGCGGTTCCGAATGTTCTTCAGGACGCGTAAAGTGGCCTGCGGCTGGAAAGGCAACGACCCGCCGGCGGCGCTCGGCACGACGGTGCCGTCGATCGGCCCCGTTGCGGGAGGCCCACCCCAGATCACGTAACCGTGGTTCGAGTCCGACGCGGTGATTCCCCATAAGTCGTCGCTGTAATCGGGATACTGTTTGCGCAGCTCCAAACAGAACCGCCGGTGGACATCGGTTGCAATTACCGAATTCTCGAAGTAGTCAGCGAACTTGTCGCGTCTTCCACGAAAATCGAACCAAGCCTGGGAGTATTGATGCACGAACAGGGGCGCGAAGGAACCAATATAGCGCAAGCCGTCGTATTCAAAAACGAGGCGTTTCCACGCAGTCCAGGTTTCATCCTTCAGCGGATGAGTCGACGATCCCAATCCCAGCAGGTACATCATCATCAGTTCGCTGTAGTAGTCCCAACGGGAAGGCAGGAAACCGATTTCCGGGGTCCAGCCGTGGGGCAGCAGTGAGGTGTCTTCCGAAAGCCAGGTCCAATCCACCCGGTTGAAGATCAAGTCTGCCAGTTGCACGACCTCAGGATGGCGAAAGTGCTCGCGGCAGGTAAGGATTCCGCACAGCAAAATGGCCGTGTCCACGGAGGAGACTTCGGAATCCCAAACTCTTTCTCCATTGTTAATGTTGGCAAAGTGGTAAAAGAACCCGCGATGGTTCGGCAACTTCTTCCAAAGGAACCGAAGGGCGACAAAGACGCGCTCCAGGGCATCGCTGGTTGGAACCAGGCCTCGCTGCTCTCCGATGCAGAGAGCGGTTAGACCAAAGCCGGTGGCGGCAATGCTGGCCACGATCCCTTGATCATTCGTGCCGACGTGGCATCGATCTTTGACCATCCCCGTCTTGGGGCTGGCCTGCTCCCAGAAATAGCTGAAGTTGGCGATTTCCAGTTCGTTCAGAAACCAGTCGTCTTCGGGCGACAGAGGCGCCAACCCCGATAGAGAAACTGGCCCCTGCGCCGATTGCTGGCCCAGGGGCAGGGCCGCCATGAGCCTCGCGAAAGGCAGGCATCCCCCAGTGCCCAGGATCTGACGCAGCACCTCCCGCCGGGAAAACATAATGGACCGTACATCAGGCATTCGCGTTCTTCCGTCCATCCGTCATCCTAAACGAAGTCGCCCTTTGAACAGATTAGCAAAATCATTACTCGCAAGGGGCATCAGATTCCCGCGCTGTGGAACTTCGTCGTAGAATGTTCAAAAGATTGTGGACATAAACCGCACACCTAAGGCAAATCTCTGGATCGGCTCGACCGTCATCCTTATGATTGTTGCCGCGCTGCTTCTTCTCCCGTGGTACCACCGAGGGTCGATCTCGCTGCGGGGAGCGGTCACCGTGGAGGACACCGACAGTAGAAAAGAACAGCCCATCGCTGACGTCGAAGTGACGGCTGATTTGGCCACCGGAACGGCGAAGTCTGACGCAACCGGCTTGTTTACGCTCCAGTTGCGGGGATTCGTGCGCCGGGGCCACCCTCTCGTCCTTCACTTCCGGCAGCCCCAGTACCTTCCTCTCGACGTGACTGATTTTGTCGGCGACAAGCTTTATATCGTCCACATGCTGCCCATTCCCAGGGCCGCGTCTTCCGCCACTCGACCCATGGTGAAGGTCGCGAACGTGCGCGTCAGATACTCCGGCCGGGTGATGACTGAATTCAATGTAGGAAGCGCGGTGAAAACATTTCAGGTTGAAAACAAGGGTAACGTACCTTGCAGGGGGCAGCGTCCCTGTTCACCCGATGGCAAATGGAGGGCAGCGCTCGGCGCGGCATCCCTCGACGCGGGACCGGGGAACGAGTTCCGGAGCGCCAGAGCATCGTGCATCGCTGGGCCATGTCCGTTCACTAAAATTGAGTCAGACCATCTCTCGCATGGCGAACAGACCTACACAGTCTCGGCCCGCGACTGGTCCGACACGGCGACTTTCCTACTGGAGGCGGAAGTAGTCCACCCTATGGTCAGCCAAATTGTTCACGAATCTTACCCAGTCATCTTCGGCGAAGGTCTTAACTTCATTCTGCCCTCGATCGCCGAAGGTGTAAGCATTGAGGCAGAACTGGATGGGGAGATGATTATCTTTCCACTCGGTCCTGAGCTGTTTTTGAGTTGGGCGAGTTGCAACGCCAGAGTGAATCCGGATCAAACCAAAGTGTACCGTTGCGACCTCAAGTCTGGGTACAGTTTCCAGTGAGGCACCAAATGGCATTCCTGTTTCGTGCAGACCCATCATCCTCGCTAAGGACAATCATGCGAAGAATAACAATCGCTTCCTTGCTCCTGTTTGTGTTGCCGGGCAACACGCTAGCGCAGACCGCCGAGACGATCGTGGTGGATGGCTCTGCTCCTGCGCACGCTTTCCCGCACTTCTGGGAACAGATGTTCGGCTCCGGCCGCGCCATTTTGAGTCTGCGTGAAAATTATCGCCAGGACTTGCGGACAGTCAAAGAGATCACCGGCTTCCAGTACGTCCGCTTCCATGCCATCTTTCATGATGAGGTAGGGGTCTACGACGAGGACAAACAAGGGCAAGCTGCCTTGAATTTCTCTTACGTCGACCAGATCTATGACGGTCTGTTGGCTAATGGTGTGAAGCCGTTCGTCGAATTGAGTTTCATGCCCGATAAGCTGGCCGCCAAACCGATCCTGCAAGCCTTCTGGTACAAGCCGGATGTGTCCCCGCCTAAAAATTGGGCGAAATGGGATGACATGATCACCCAGTTCACGAAGCACCTGGTTGATCGTTATGGTATCGAGGAAGTCAGCCACTGGTACTTTGAAGTTTGGAACGAACCCAACATCGACTTCTGGGGTGGTGATCCCAAGCAGGCGACCTACTGGGACCTCTATGACCACACTGCGCGCGCCGTCAAAGCGGTGAGCCCTCAATTGCGAATTGGCGGCCCGGCGACAGCACAGGCAGCGTGGGCAGACGCTTTTATTCAGCACTGCGCGGCCAACCACGTACCGGTCGACTTCGTTTCGAGCCACGTCTATGGCAACGACCAAGCGAAAGATGTATTTGGGACTGCCGAAAATATTCCTCGCGACCAGATGGTCTGCCGCGCGGTTAAGAAAGTTCACGACCAGATCGCAGCCTCGGCCATGCCCAACTTGCCATTGATCTGGAGCGAGTTTAACGCCAGCTACTTCAATGAGCCCGCGGTCACGGACGCCTCGTACATGGGCCCCTGGCTGGCAGACACGGTTCGTCAATGTGATGGTCTGACGGACATGATGAGCTATTGGACTTTCTCTGATGTGTTCGAAGAGCAGGGTGTGGTGAAGACGCCGTTCTACGGCGGGTTCGGTCTGCTGGCTGAAGATGGGATTCCGAAGCCGGCGTTAAACGCTTTCAAACTGCTGCACCGCCTGGGGGAACAGCGAATCGATGTGAACTCGAATTCGGCGCTGTTAACAAGAAGGAAGGATGGCAGTCTGGTGATCGCGGTCTGGAACTACGCGCCGCCCGAGCAAGCTGGCGCTGCGAAAGCATTGACGTTGCACTTTCGGGGCGGACCCTACAAGCATGCGCTCGTTTCGACGGTCGACCCCGATCACGGAGACGTCCGCTCGATTTACGAAAAGATGGGATCGCCGCGCTACCCTTCGCAGGCACAGATTCAACGACTCAAGCAGGCGGCAGAGATCCCCCCAGCTGCGGAACGTAGCCTGAAAGCCGGAGAACTGACTCTCACCCTGCCGTCGTACGGGCTGGCGATTGTCGAGGTCAGATAGCTACAGGATTCGCGGTATTGCCTAAACGGTCGGGGCGCCTTACCATCATCTTGTTCGGGCGGTCATGGGTTAGTGCCAGGCGGATGACTGACATTCGGACCCTCACGACCGCGTTGTCCATTGCGTATTCCTTGCCGCACTGGAGTAATTCTGACTCTTTGCGGTGGCGGATGTGCCTTGCCTAGGTTGTGCCGTAGAACGAGCCTGACTACTGCCTGAAATTTCAGACCCTGTGGATATTACCTCGGCCAAGTCCTCCCGGATTTCTCCTGATCCGAATAAATAACTGCGAGTCTACATGATCTACCCGAGTTTCACGGGCTGGTTAAGCAGCGTATCTTGCGGAAGATTGATTGAGCCGTTGTTCGGCTCAGGGACCAAACAGCGAATCGCGCTTCATGAGTTCACAAGTCCTGCCTCTCTTCGACATCGAGCCTCGCAGGATAGACATGAACCCCGGCACGAAGGACATCCCCGACTTGAAGAGGTCAACACGGCCATGAACACAACAGCGGCTTACGGGTTCTATCCTCAGGACATCGTTTTGACGGACATCGTAAGCAATCTGAACCAGGCCGGCTTCGAGAACGAAAGTATCTGCATGATGCTGCCTCCCGGCCATCCCATTGCATCGATGGTTCGGGACGCGAGCCTGTTTAATGCCGAAAAGGAAGCCAGTGCGGTGACCGCCGGACTAATTGGATGGCTTTCGGAACTCGGGGCCGTTCTGATTCCCACAGTAGGCTTCTTCATCCGCTCACAGGCTTTTTTTCACGCTCTCATGGTGGCGCGGGAGGTGCCGGCGCTCTGCGGGAATGCCAAAACACTCGTGGGGCTCGGTTTTTCCGAGACAGAAGCAGAAAGGTTCGAGGATCAGCTGGGCAATCTTGGAGCTCTGGTATACGTCTCCTGCACGGAAGGCGCGAAGACACTCTGGGCAAGAGAAGTGCTACGGCACACCGGAGCACAGGAGGCCGCTACGCTAGAACAAAGTACGCAGGAAGAAAGACTGAGTGCCGCGGCCATGGCCTGATCAGCTGGCCCGGGCTCCAAACCACTTCCGGACCTGCGGTGCCACATCGAAATCAGCATGATGCGAGTAACACTCTAGCCTACTGCTCGATGATAAGACTCTACAGCCACCGCGTGCGACAAATAGAGTTTCCAGTGGATAGCCAGACGCATCGGTAATCGCTAGCTTTTATCGTTGTCGCGATTCGTGTTTAGCCCTTTCGACCGCGCAACCCGTCGTGTTCCAGAGCTGCACCGGGCAAGCGAAGGATGATTGGGCAAGAGGAAACAATGCACATCAATTCGACCATCCGTTCACTGACGATTCGTTCACTGACGTTCGCCCTGGTGGTGTTAGCCATGTCAGCGGCGTCATTCGGGCAGTTCAGAGTAGCTATCACAGTTGGCCCACCTGCGCTGCCGGTGTATGAACAACCGGTTTGCCCGGGCGATGGTTATCTTTGGACTCCCGGATACTGGTATTGGGACGACGACGCAGCCGACTACTTCTGGGTTCCGGGCACGTGGGTGATGGCGCCCGAGGTTGGTTTCCTGTGGACCCCCGGCTGGTGGGGTTGGGGCGGCGAGGCATTCGTTTTTCATGAGGGTTACTGGGGTCCGACAATCGGGTTCTACGGTGGGATCAATTATGGATTCGGCTACTTCGGAGTACGTTTTGCCGGCGGACGCTGGGACAATGGACACTTCTTCTATAACCGAGCCGTAATGAATGTGAATGTCACCGATATCCATAATGTCTACAACACGACGATTAATACCACCACCATCAATCGAGTGAGTTACAACGGTGGCAATGGAGGAATCGACGCGCGTCCCACGCCTCAGGAGGAAGCTGCGGAACACGACCGGCATATTCCGCCTGTAGCTGCGCAGGACCAACACGTACAGGCCGCGCGAGGCAACCCGCAGCTCCGGGCATCGGCGAACCATGGAAAACCAGCAATTGCGGCCACTGAAAAACCTGGCGAATTCAGCGGTCACGGAGTAGTGGAGGCGAAAGAAGCAGGGGCTCCTTACAAAGCGGCCGACAATCGTGGCGCTGCCGCGGCCCACGCTGAATCGCCAGCCCGTCCGGCGGTTCATCCGAATGATCTTCCGCCGGCGGAACGTCCCGCCCCGCCAAATTCAGGGAATGCCAAGGCGGACAAGAAATATCAGCAACAGCAGGACAAGTTGTACGCGAAACAAGACCAGGAAAGGCAGAAACTTCAGCAAAAACAAGACCAGGAACACCAACAACTGGCCCAGCAAAAGGCCAGCGACGCGAAGACGCAGCAACTGGAGCAGAAGCACCAGCAGCAGACCCAGCAGTTGCAGCAGAGACACGTACAACAACAGCAGACGTTACAGTCAGCACGGCCAGCTCCGGCTCCAACTCCGGGCAGGCCCCGGTAGCGGGATCGTCGTTGCCGAAACCTTGATCGTCGGTTGAAGTT
>Ga0206804_10108_pt1 | contig 24409 bp, 16 predicted proteins | sample Alteio_BWOrgCont_62_FD_152888 | JGI IMG/M metagenome (GOLD analysis project Ga0206804, IMG submission 152888) | Enriched cells from forest soil in Barre Woods Harvard Forest LTER site, Petersham, Massachusetts, United States -... | ecosystem: Environmental > Terrestrial > Soil > Temperate forest >... | reverse complement strand
GGCGTCGCATTTGCCTTACCGTACAAGTCGTTCAATGTTGCCGTCAGGGTGGATCACCGGATGCAAGATCAACGGGTGAAGTAACTTTGCTCTGGGCCAGCCAATCATTCCACGTAACCGTCGGCATGGCTTCCGTTGCGCAGGTAAGATCGACGTAGTTTCCTGCGAGATTTCTATTAAATACAATGCCAGCATTATTAATCATACGGGTACCTATTGCGCCGCTGAGATGGTTATCGCCTTCAACCCATGCAGTGTATTGAAGCCATCGAATATATCCGCCTGGGCCTCCCCCAATAAGCTGCTGTGGACCGGTCCACGTCACCATCTTGCCAATTTGTGTCACCGGAGAGAGGACGGGATAGCCCTGCTCCCAAAACTTGACCCATGGCGTGCCATCTGGCTTGCGAAAGAAGATTGCCTGGGTCGCAAAATGCATTCCGTAAATAGGGTGATTTGCTACGCCCCCCAGCACCATCGTCCCGGTGCAGACCCTTTGCAGCATTGTTTCAAGGACAGGCGACTTGACCGGATCGTTCGTTACCGTGAAAGGGCTCTTGGACGCGACGGGCGTGTAACCGGCAGGCGCCGGCTGATCGTGCCGGTGCGCCAGGACGTAGTGCAGCGAAAGGTCTATATCGGCCTTCGGCTCGCCCTCCGGAAACGGCCGTACGGACCCTCCGCGGAATACCGAGTCACCCGCAGTGTCGAGCGACTGCGATCCCGAGCCTTTCATAATATCGACAGTCCAGATCTTGCCGTCAGGGAGGATCACCAGGTGGACTTTGACGGTGCCAGCCTCATCGTTGTTCGCCGCGTGCCTGGGATAGTAGGCGTGTGCGTCCCACCATGCCTGCAATTGCCTCATTACGTCGCGCCGCACCGCGTTCCCCGGCTCCAACTGGTTGGTTATGCTGAAGTCCTGGCACCACGTGGGTGCGTAGCCGGCGGCCACAGGCGCCAGAACAAAAGCTGCGGCAAGGGCAGATGAGGCGACGGACAACCGCATCGAGTCTATTTCCTTTTTTAGATCAATAGCAGCTTTCCGCGACCATCCAAATGTTGCCGTCAGGGTGGATCAACAGTTGAAAGAGCAACAGGATCAGTAACCAAGGCTTGTGCGAGCCAGTCATTCCACGTAACCGTAGGCAAGACTTCTGTCGCGCAGGTAAAATCGACGTAGTTTCCGCCCAAATTCTGATTAAACGGGACGCCAGATCGAGTCAGCCTACGGCTACCTACGGTGCCACGGAGATGGTTATCGCCGTCAGCCCATACGGTGTACTGAAGATATCGACTGTAAGCCCCAACATGCTCCAGTGGACCGGTCCACGACACCAGCTTGCCTACTTGCGTCACCGGGGCGAGGACGGGATAGCCCCTCCCATAATACTTGACCCATGGCGTGCCATCAGGCTTGCGAAAGAAGATTGCCTGGACCCAGGAAGGCTCCCCGTAAATAGGGTGGTTTGCTACTCCCCCCAGCACCATCGTTCCTGTGCAGGTCCTTTGCAGCATTGTATCAAGGACGGGCGACTTGACCGGATCGTTCGTTATGGTGAAGGGGCCCTTGGACGCCACTTGTGTGTAACCGGCAGCCACCGGCTGATCGTGCCGGTGCGCCAGGACGTAGTGCAGCGAAAGATCTATATCGGCCTGCGGTTCGCCCTGCGGAAACGGCCGCACGAACCCTCCGCGGAACACCGAGGGGCCCGCCGCGTCGAGCGACTGAGATCCCGAGCCTTCCACCACATCGACCATCCAGAACCTGCCGTCAGGGATGACCACCAGGTGAACCTTGACGGTGCCACCTTCATCGTTGTTCGACGCGTGTCTGGGATAGTAGGCGTGCGCGTCCCACCATGCCTGCAATTGCCGCATCAGGTCCTGGTGCGCCGCGTTCCCCTGCTCTTCGTTCGTTATGCTGAAGTCCTGGCACAATGCGGGCGTGTAGCCGATCGCTACAGGTGTCAGAACAAAAGCCGCGGCAAGGGCAGATGAAGCGACCGACAACCGCATCGGTATCCTCCCTTTTCTAAATCAACACCAGTCTTCCGTTGCAGCGAGGCGGACCATCCAGATGTTGCCGTCAGGGTGGATCACTGGATGAAAGATCAATAGGTGAAGTAACCTTGCTCTGTACGAGCCACTCATGCCACGTAACCGTAGGTATTACTTCTGTTGCGCAGGTAAAATCGATGGTGTTTCCTGCCAGATGCCTGTTGAACGCGACGCCGGATGCATTGACCATGCGGGTACCTATGGCGCCGCTGAGATGGTTATCGCCGTCAGCCCATACGGTGTACTGAAGCCAATAACTAGTATTGGCGGTCGTCGCCCCAAAATACTCTTGTGGACCGGTCCACGTCACCATCTTGCCTACCTGTGTCACCGGAGAGACGACCGGTTGGCCCCTCTCATAAAACTTGACCCATGGTGTGCCATCAGGCTTGCGAAAGAAGATTGCCTGGGCCCAGGAACGCATGCCGTAAATAGGGTAATTTGGTATCCCCCCAATCACCTGCGTTCCGGTGCAGTCCTTTTGCATCATCGTCTCAAGGACAGGCGACTTGACCGGATCGTTCGTTATCGTGAAGGCGCTTTTGGACAACACGGGCGTGTAACCGACAGGCACCGGCTGATCGTGCCGGTACGCCAGGACGTAGTGCAGCGAGATGTCCATATCGGCCTGCGGCTCGCCCTCCGGAAACGGCCGCACGGACCCTCCGCGGAACACCGAGTCGCCCGCCGCGTCGAGCGAGGGCGATCCCGAGCTTTGCACCATGTAGACAATCCAGATCCTGCCGTCAGGGCGGATCGACAGGTGCATTTTGACAGTGCCACCCTCATTGTTGTTCGCCGCATGCCTGGGATAGTAGGCGTGCGCATCCCACCACGCCTGCAGTTGCCGCATCAGGTCGCGGCGCGCCGGGTTCGCCGGCTCCTGGTTCGTTATGCTGAAGTCCTGGCACAACGCGGGTGCATGGCCGGCGGCTACAGGCGTCAGAACGAAAGCCGCGGCAAGGGCAGATGAAGCGACGGACAACCGCATCGGTATCCTCCCCTTTTCTAAATCAACACCAGCCTTCCGTTGAAGCGAGGCGACCGGCAGGAGCATTGGCCGGCGCCACGGGCATGTCCAGGATTTGCGATACGATAAACAAAATTCTGCCCGCGCGAAATACCCGGCGTGAATAGCGGATCACCCGCCACTGTCCGCCGGGCGGTAGTGCAGCGTCACCACCACATCAGCCGGCTGCGCGGGCGTGCCCGGCGGGAACGGCGGCAGATGGGCGTTGCGAAACACCGCTATCGCCGCCGCGTCGAGCACACTCAATCCCGAGCTTTGCACCACTTCGATCAACGTGACCTCGCCGTCAGGTGCAATAACGATGTGGACCCTGACGTTGCCCCCCTCGTTGGTCAGCGACGCCTCCTTTGGATAGTAGGAGTGCTGGTCCCACCACTGCTTCAGCTTCCCCATCCAGGCGGCGTTGCTCGCATCGCTCGCGTTGCTCGCGCCACTCTGCCCGGCCATAGCGTGCGCAGGCGCGCCCGCCGGCTTGACCGGAGCGCGGGTGGCGGCCCGCTGTGGCGGCGCCGGCGGCGGGTGCACCTGCTCCACCGGCTTGGGTGGCGGCGGAACAGGCGTTGGCGGAGGTGGCGTTACCTCAGCCTGCTGAACCTGCGGGGGCGGCGGCACATCCGGTGCGGCGGGTGCAGGCGTCGGGGCGGGCGGCTCCGGCGTCGCCTCTGCCTGCGCTTCCCCAATGATGAAATCCACCGCTTGCGCCTCCGATCCACTTGTTAGTGGCTGCGTCGGTGGAATTATCAGCAAGGCCAGGATCAACGTCAGGTGCAGCGCCAGTGAAAGCCAGACCGGCCAGCGCAACGTTTTGCGGCGGCGCACGCGCACCACCCTTCGCCGGCTGCTGCTTAGCATCGATCGAACCCGGACCGAGCGGCGTTTCACCCCAGGATGCACCACTGTTCGAGATTGACTATCTGAGCGGAGAGACGGAACCGACCCCCATCGAGCATGGTGGTGCTTTCCAATCGCCGCAATGGCAGGCTGTCTTTCCTACAAGTCGACTGCGGAGCACTGCAACTGGTGGGAAATTGGCCCGCGTGGTTTGCAAAGCTGTACGGGTGCAAGCGCGTCACGCTTTTTAACAAACAAAATCCGCCGATTCGGTCATTCTCTGCACGGTAGTGACCGGCAAGCAGATGGCCCCAAAGGATCAGGAAACCTGCTCATGTTGAAACAGGCAATCCCGCACGTCTTCGTCAAGGATTTCCAGGCGGCGCTCGCTTACTATACTGGGCCGCTCGGCTTTCATCCGTTATTCCTCTATGGTGATACTCCCTTCTACGCCCATCTGGCCCGTGACGAGGCGATCCTGGCCATCCGCCACGTAACCAAGCCGGTAATCGACCATACCGCAGGCGAGGACTTGTTAAGCGCGTTCATAGAGGTCTCGGACGTCAACGCCCTGCATCAGGAATTACAAACATCAGGCGCTCATATCCGGCAAGCACCTCGCGACGAACCATGGGCCATGCGTAGCCTTATCGTCAGCGATCTCGACGACAACCTGATCTGCTTTGCGTCAAATCTCCCTGTATAGGCAGCGCCGGATGGAGCACGCTATCGCGCCGCCGCCCGGCGGGTGTCGGCGGCGACGATCAGGTTCGAGACCGCTGTGCAGAGTTGCGTGGGCGCGAATGGCTTCATCAGCACAGCGCTGTCAGGAACGCCCTTCGATGCCCACTCGTGGGCGCTGTCGCCGGTGATGTAGACAATCGGCATGTCGGGAACGTGCTCACGGGCGCGCCGGGCGACCTCCCAGCCATCAAGCTCCGCGGTTAGTCTGATGTCGGTAATGACGGCCTTGAATCTCCCCGCATCGGCGTTCAGCTCGGCAATCGCCTGACTGCCATCGTTGGCGGTGACGATGTCGAAGCCAGCGTCATCGAACTCCGCGAGCAGGATGTCCTGGATGAGGACCTCGTCCTCGACCAGCAGTATTTTAGGCTTTTGCATGTCGGCGGGTTCCCCCCTCCTGAGGAGCAACCTCTAAAGAACGTGAGGCGGAATAATGGCTTGCCTCAGGCGGCAGGCCAAATCATCAGACACAAGTGCGTGAAGCTTCAGCGGCGATCAGGCCGGATGACCTTCATCTTCCGGACAGGATCACGTCAGCGGCTTTCTCGGCGATCATGTAAATCGATGTGACAATGAAATAACCAGGAATCCGCGGAAAGATCGAGGCATCCACAACGCGCAGGTTGCCGCAGCCGTGAACGCGAAACTCGCTGTCTACGACGCCACCTTCGCCCTCAGGCTTCATGGCGCAGGTGCCGCACGCATGGTGACCCCAGGCATTGTCCTCGACATGTCGCTTCAGGTCGTCATCGGTATACAGATGACGTCCGGGCGTTTCCTCTTCGGCGACCAGATCACCGATTGCATCCGCGACCTTGCGTCCGAACCTGATCCCGGTCACGACCGCGTCGAGATCGTCTTCAACGTTGCCGTTGCCTTCGCGCAGGTAGCGGAAATTGATCGCCGGTCGATCACAGGCGTCGGTAGAGCGTAGCCTGACGGTGCCAGCCGTGTTCTGCGTGTACGCCTTCAGTACCGTCCAGGTCAGATAGTTCAGCTTCTTGATGCGTTCGGAGTAGCCGGGATAGTAACCGCGGAAATCCGCAAGCAGGAAAAAGCAGAACAGGTCGGGCTGCTCCCGATTGGTCCGCGATGGGAACATCGCCGAAAACATCAGGCCGTTGCTGGTATACGGGCCCGACCGAAACCATCGCCACTTCCGATATTGCCGATCACGCGTGCTGTAGGTTGCGCCGCGCAGCACCTGCCACGGTCGCTTGATCCTGTTGACCACACCGATCTCGTAGCGGTCCTGCAGGTTCCGCCCAACCCCTGGCAGATCTTTGACAGTTGCGATGCCGTGCTCGGCCAGATGTTGCGGATCACCAATGCCGGAGAGCATCAGCAATTGCGGCGTGTTGAATGCGCCGCCCGCCAGAATAACCTCACGACTGGCCGCGACGTATTTTTCGCCGCTCTCCTGGCCGTGCGAGCGGAACGAAGCGCGGTAGAGCCGAGGCCCTTCCTTGTAATACACGCCCAAGGCCGTCCCGGTTGTTCGATCGATGTCGATGCGTGTGGCCAGGGCGCCCAAGCGTATCGTCAGCCGGTCCGGAAATCTCTTTTGCACGGCAAGGATGAAGTCTCGCGGACCCGTTCGGGCATGCCGCGCGGTGGCCATTGGCGTGATGCACACCATCGGCGCCTCGGCGGTTGAGCGCCTCTGATCATTGGGATCCGCGCTGCTGCTGGTGAACCAGCCCCAATCATTCACCACGTCGGGCAACAGGCTGCCGACGGCGAGCAACGCTCGCCACAGTGTTCCGCGCAGACGCCAGTCGAGGATCACGCGTAACGGCAATGGCCGCTGGGTGGTGAGCCAACCTCGCCAGCCATGGCCAGTCGGGTTCCAGCGAAGCAGCCAATCGAGCCATCGGTATAGAAACGAGCGATAACGACAGCGCTCCAGCCGGCGGAAGTATTTCTGCATATTCGACGCGCGCCAGGACGCATCGCCGGTCACTTGCCAGATGTGATTCCAGTCGGCGTCGTTGGGGCGGACGATGATCATCGCGTTGTGGCCAGTGCAGCCGCCAAGTCCGCTGGCGCGCGGATACAGCACGCCATCGACCTCTTCCCCGTCCCAATTCTGGCGATAACGCCAGTCTCTTTCCTGCTGCGCCGTGGACGTATAGTGGCGCACCCAGAAATCCCATCTGAGTGCGGGGTTCTCCGAGGCGAAGGCGTGAAACGCTGGAACCAGGTAGTCCGCCGCGGGCGGACGTTCGGACGGCTCTGTGCTTACGGAATTGACCGGATCGCCACCGGCCTCAAGAACGAGCACACGGTGACCTGCCTCGGCGAGGCGTGCCGCCACGACGCATCCACCCGCTCCGGCGCCGACGACAACGTAGTCGTAGCTTTCCCCGGCGGTCACGTGGCGACTCAGAAGTGCTTGATGTAGGCGATAAGCGCTTCCTTATCGTCCGCCGGCAAATCGGCGCCGAAGTAGTGACCGCGATTGACCACATAGTCCGGGCATTTGCTCAGTCCCACCAATGTATCGACCAGGTGCGTGTCACGCACCGCCGCCTCTGCGTTGGCCTGCGTCTCAGGTTTGGCAAGCATCTCGGACGAACACTCGCCTCCCATCTTCTTGAAGGCGCTGATCAGAGTCGGTGTTGCCTCCAGCAGCCGCCAGTAATGGCCGAACGTATCCGGCTGATCGTTGTCTGGCAGCAACTGGGTATTGGTGAGCGCGTTGATCGGGAAATCCTTTGGCAACGGTCCCAGCGCGATGCCACCCCGCCGATCGATCACCCAGGGCGCCAGCCAATGCAGCGGTTTGGATAGGCTGCGCAGCCATGATGGGACGAAGCCCGACGGAACCATCAGGCAGGACGGCGCGGTCGTGCGGTAGATGTAGCCGGGAACCGCTAGCTGCGTCAGCTTGTCCACGCGCCGCGTCTGCGGATTGAGCATCTCCCGGATCGAGTGGTCGAACATTTTGAGGCGGTTTGCGACACATGGCAGATACGGATCATCAGCATTCGCCGCGGGGCAGCTCTCTTTGTACGCCGTAGACGCGCTGCTTGACTGCCCATCCGCCGCGCCGGCGCGATCATAGCTGGCGTAATCATCGTCGTATCCGACCGAGTTGTTCGATAGGAACGGCGCGGTCGACCAAACGCTGATCAAGGATGCGGGACGCAGATAGCCGCGCCCGTTGCCCAAAGGTTGCAGAGGCATCGCCGCGCCCGAGACCGGGTGGTAGACGGTGAGTTCCTTCACGGGCGGCAGGGTCTTGTAGGAGGTGGAGGTGAAATTGTCCCAGATGTCGCCGGCAAGACCATTGGTGGCGATCGCCGTGCAGGCGTTGGTCTGCGTCAGGTCCACCGGAACGCGGCGCTCGGAAGACAGGTAGTTCCCTGGAATGAATGTGTCGTTGCCGTCGGCATCGCGCGCGGTTACCAGCTTGACCATCGCGTCCTTGAATTGCCTGGTCTGCGCCCACTCCCAATAACGATCCCAACACGCGCGGTAGTTGGGTCCATTGCCACCACCTGCGCAGATGCCATCGCTGATGCCGGAGTTCGCTGGCGGCTCTGGGGTTTTGCTCGAATGACAGGCGGCGCAGTTCTCCGCGAACACAACCTGCCCACGCTTCACCTTGTCGGAGTTTAGTGGTTCAAGAAATGCCTTGCCGCCGGGCGCATCTTCCAGGTGATCAGGGCGTGCCGCGACAAGGAAGAACGTCGCCATGTCGGCGGTGCGGTCCTCGGTCGCCTGCCAGTAGACCGACTGCTTTTCCGCATCGCTGATCTTGATCGGCGAGATCTTCTGGCCACCGATGAAGGGACGGAAATGCAGCAGCCACTCTTCGCTGAACAGGCCGATATTGAGATAGACACGGTTGAGCGCGCCAAGTGTCCCCACTGAATCAGCGCCGTCCTTCAGCACACGCATCGTGTGCGTTGTGCTGCTCGCCGCGTTCCAGAATTGTGATAATGCGGCGGTCTGCGGATAGTCCTGCAGTTGCTTGTTGTCCCTCTCACCACCGGTGAGATGCTCTTCGCCGGTGACCAGGCTCGGACCGAGACGGTCGATCACGCTGTACACAGCGTTCATCGTCCGCGGATTGTTCATATAGTCGGTGGAAACCAGCGATGTATCCAGGCTGCCGGGTGGGTTGGTGTGGAATAGCTGGTAGAGGAAGTTGCCCTCGTTCTGTGCCGGCGCATTATCCGCGCCGCGTGGACCGGTGTTCCAGAAGAAGATGCGGCTGACCCAATAGTATTGCGCCCCTGGGTTCGACGCGAGGTTCTCCCATTTCGGATTCTCCGGATCGGCCGGTGGATTGATCGGGCTCGGGCCGACATGACAGAACGCGCACGCCATGCCTACTCGATAGGGCCGTACCAGGTCCTTGTCGTTGTAGTACGACGGATCGTTATAAAAGCGCTCGGCGTTCCATCGGGCTTTGGCCTTCTCGTCGAACGCTGGGTTGGGAAACAGCCGCAGACCCATGACGCCTGTCGGCTCGCCGTAATACGAGCCGAGCGGCACGGTCTTGCCACGTTCGCCGAATCCCACTCCCTTGTATTTGTCGGGATCGGCCAGAGGATCGGCAGGACAGCTCGGGTCGCGCTGGTCAAGCCATAGGTCGTAGTGATCCTTGTCGGGTCCCTTGGCCTCGGTGAAACAAGGTTCGTTGACGAGACCAAGCCATGACCAGCGGTTGTGGCGTCCATACGCCATTCCTTTGTAGGACGACACCGTCTTCAACAAATCGAACGCGCCTGCCGTGTTGCGCGCGGCAAAATCCCAGAACCTGTCGTCGCCTCCCGTCCAGGCGATCCAGGCGATCTGGCCGCGCAGCGCGCTCTCGCGCACCTGCTCTGGCGTCAGTTTGGTGAGCTGTGCGACTTGCAGGATTTCCTTGGGATACGCTGCACCGTCCGCCGGCTTGACCAGCAATCCCTTGTCCATCTGCGCGAAGTAATTGCAGTCGGCTGGCTCCTCGCTGCACAGCCTGGCCAGCGCCGGAAGCGACTCGCGTGTCCGGCCCGCTGCCTTTGCTTCATCCGGTATGGTTCCGAACTTGGCGCTATCGGGTTCGACGAGGATGCGAAATGCCAGGAAGCCGCCGAAGATCACGATCAGGCCCAGAACGCCCAGCGTGATCGCCGCCCATTTCAGCACCCGTCTCACGATCGCCGCGATGAAGCTCATGGCTGTCTCCTTGCCTCAGCGCGTCACAAGGTCTTCAGGTAGGCCAGCAACCGTTGCTTGTCCTGTTCGGACAGATCGGTGCCGTAGAGGTGCCCGCCATTGCCGTTGCCGGGAAGTGCCGTGTCATACAGCGTGCCGTATCGCTGGGCCGGCGTACCCGCCTGACTGGCATAGCCGCCATTGGCCGCATCGATCAGGTCGTAGCCGCGATAGAATTGCTTGGGCCGCTGGTCCGGTAGCGCCAGTAGATCGCGCAGTGTCGGCACGGAGCCGTTGTGCAGGTAGGGACCGCGCAGCCATAGCCCGCTGAGTTCGTCGGCGACGTAACCGTTGGTCTTGTGGAATGCCTTGAAGCCCCACTTGTAGTCACCATCATGATAGTTCGTGTAGCGGTCTTTCGCGGCCTCGGTCCACATGTCGATGCGGTGCCGGTCAGTGCCGACGTCGATCGCCGAAATGACAGTGCGGAATTGCGCGCCACCGGGTGCATGGCAAGAGGCACAGTGGGTCTGATACAGCGCCTGGCCTTGCGCGACGTCGGCCGCGTCGACGTGATAGGGATCATCCGGACGAAGTGCTGTGGAAAACGGTGATGGTGGCGGCTTTTGCAAGCGGATGAAATCAATGATGGCGTCCAATGTTGGTCGAGCGGCGGTATAACCTTGATAGTCCATGCCATCGCCAATCGCGCCGGAGATGGCGGTTTCCCGCAGATCCGAATTGAGCCCATCCCAATGCAACGAATAATGTCCCTGTGTCTCGGTCACCATCGTGCCGAGGTCCCAAAGCGGTACGATGTCGGAGTTCCCGATCGTGCCGTCATCAGGCAGATGCAGGTTGAAGAACTTGACCGGATTGAATGGATCGATCCGGCCCGGCCCCCAGTCGGGTCGCGTGTCCATCCAGGCAAACCGCGAGGCCTGTGCTTCGAACGCCGAACGCACGGCGGGGATCAGCAGGTAGCGATACAGCGTCCGCTCCCATAGCGGCATGGCGTAGATTGCGGTGATCGCATCCATCACCTTGTCAGTGGTAAACCGATCGCTGTGCTGGCCGATCGCCGCCAGGAAACGGATGAATCCCTGGACATTGACCCGCGCGCCAGCACCGGCCGGCACAAGGGTCGCGGGATCATCGGCGTGCAGGCGATAGCTGCCTTGGTGGCAGAACGCACAGTTCGGCGCCACGCGCGGGATGACTCCAAGCGTCTTCTTGGAGAACCCAACCGGCAACTCTTCTCCAGCAACCCAATAGACGCCGATGGAGCCGTATCCATCCTGGTTGCCCGGCAGATATTCGGGAAACAACGTCGGCAGCACCCGCCAGATCCAATAGGGGATTCCCTGTGCTGTCTCGCCGCCAATGGAACCATGGTCGAAAATCTGCAGCGGGTCGTGCGTCGTTGGCTGTGCGACCGGGCGCAGCAAGACGAACCAGGCGAACACGATCAGCACGACGATAAGCGCCAGGAAACCGGCAAGGCATCGCTGGATGACGCCGATCATCGGATGATACCTGCCTCGCTATGCTGCTTTTCCAGTGCCCGGATACGGATCAGGCAATACAGCGTGGTGGATCCGATAAACGCATCGACAAACGAGATCGACAGAAAGCCTGGCGGCTGGCCGAACAGCACCACGGCGAAGAAGAAGAACGAAGCGCCGAACGTACGCGACGGGAAGATGGCGATGTAGGCGTTGGCGCGATAGCGGCCGAAGTCGATAGCGGCGGGCATATAGAACGCCGAGATGATCATCAGCAGTCCAGCCGACTCACGCGCCCAGATCAGTTGGTCCAGCGGGATGCTGAACAGGTCCAGCATCCAGCGCGGAAAGAACAGCAGCGGGATGATGAACAGCGCATTGAGGAAGATGCCGAACCACACCAGGATCGTATGACGGACGATCCACATACTGACGGTGTCTTGCCTGTCGGATCTCATAGCGTCTTCATGTACTCCACGATGGCATCCTTGTCGGCGGATGGCAGTTCGGTACCGTAGGCTTTTCCCTCGTGTCCGCGGTTGGAATTGCCGGCAACCGATGTGTCGTAAAGGAACAGGTCCTTCACGTCGTAGCCGTAGCCGTCGGACCGATAGCCGACTTTGGCGGTATCGAGGATATCGCCGCCGCGATACCACTTCGCCGGACGGCATGCGCTGCCGGCGTTGCATGCGCTCGGTTCCAGCAGATCGCGCAAGGTTGGCACAGAGCCGTTATGCAGATACGGCGAGCGTGCCCAGATGCCATCCAATGGCTGGTTCGCGTACCCGCCGGTCTTGCTGAAGTGCGTGAAGCGCCAGGGATAACCGGCGTAGAGCGTGTTCTGTGCGGCAGAGAAGTTCTGGGTGTATGACGCCCATCGATCGCGGTCGGTGCCGATAGCGTCGAGGGCCTCTATCTGACCCAGCCGCGGATAGCGATTGGTGTCGTAATCATATTGCCCCGAGGCGTTCTTCATGCCGTGGCAGCCGGCGCAGTAATTCGCGAAAAGCTGCCGTCCACGTTCGACCTTCGACTGATCGATGGCCGAAGGCAACGGAAATGCCGGTGCGGCAAGCGTCCAGATCCACCGGCGAATACGGTGGATCGCAGCGATATCCACGGTCACCGGAGTTACCCCGGCACCCAACGCGGCACTCAGGTTTCGTTCATCGACCGATGTGTTGTTGCCGTCCCAGTGCAGGTGCATGCCGTCGCGCGGACGCTGCTGCCAGATCGATGGGAAGTCCGACGAACCATTGAGTTCCGCATCGGTGATGTGGGCGGCGTCCATCGGGAAATTGAACTGGATCGCCTTGTAGGGGTTGAACGTATCGACCCGCCCAGGCCCCCAATCGGCCTGACGGCTGATGAATGAAACCTGTTGCGCCAGATGCTGCAGCGCGGTCTGCACGCGTGGAAAGACGATGTAGCGGTAGATAAGGCGATCGATGACGTTGAGGTGGCCGCCGACAGCGGGACTGTTGATCGTGTCGATCAGGTTGTCGGCAGTGAATCGTGGGTCACGACTGACCATCAGGAAGAATTTCAGCAGATCGAACAGCCGCAGGTTGTTTGCTGGAGCACCGTACAGATAGGTGGGCCGATCGTTCAGGCTGATGCGATATGTGCCGACATGGCAAATGGCGCAGTTGAGCCAGACGCGCTCGACACCGGTAACGATCCGTCTCGACATGCCGACAGGCAGCTCGGACTGCTCGGTCTCGTAGAGCATTCCGAACCGACGGTAACCTGTCGGCCCAAGTTCGTCGCGAAACATCACTGGCAGGGCCTTGAACACCAGGATGGGGAATCCGTTTGCCGGCTCGCTGCCAATGGAACCATACTTGAAGTGGTCCACGTTGTCCTTGTAGGCAACGACGTACTGGTTGACGAAAATCAGGTAGTACGCCGCGGCCAGTATCACCAACAGAAAGACAAGACATCGGATCCAGCGTTTGCGCGCGACCACGCGTTCAGCGGGTGTGGGAGGATCGTAGTTCACAACGAACCCCTTTCTGCTAATCCTCAGACTTCGATCATCGGAACAGTGTCGGCTGGTAGACCGACATGACGCTCTTCACCAGGTTGTCCCACTTCTCCTCGAAGGTATCGCCGTCATAGCGGGACACCTCGTAGCATCCGAGTGGATTCGCCAGGTCGTTCACCAGGCATTTGTTGCAATAGGTGCATTCCTTCTGCTTCACCGGCCCGTTTGCCGTCCGCAGGATCTGCGGCAGATCGTTGTTGGCAATCAGCGGCCGCGCCATGCTGACGGCGTCGCATGATCCGTTCCTGATCACACCGGCGATGTTCGATGCGTGCTGGAAGCCACCGGTGCACAGGAACTTTATGCTCGGATCGATCTTGCTGATCGCGGAGCGCAGGTACCGCGCATATTCGGCATTGATGCCCTCGATGATCTTCCCTCGGCGGGTGCGCCACAGCCATTGGAACAACGGGGCGCCAATGGGACTTTTGAAGATCGCATAGTTGAACCGCGTGCGTACGCCAGACGCCAGCATGCCGCCATACCAGCGCGTCAGCGCCCGGGCAGAGATCTCGCCTGGCGGATTGCGCGGATGCGGAAAGGTGGATCCGCTTGAGATGTGAAAGGAATCCACACCCTTGCCGTCATCCAGCAGCATCTTGCAGATGACAAGCGTATCCTCGAGCGTGTTGCCCTTCTTCTTCCAGGGATACAGCCAGTTGTTGTGATCAACGCCATTGATCTTCATCTGAAGATGAAAATCCGGGCCGACTTCGCGGCGTATGGCGCGCACGATCTCCAGGGCGAAACGCGCCCGGTTCTCGACGGGGCCGCCATAGTCGTCAGTGCGATCGTTGATCCCCGAGCTGAGGAACTGGGTGATCAGATAGCCGTTTGCGCCGTGCAATTCGACACCATCCAGGCCTGCCTCGCGCGCACGACGCGCTCCCTGGGCGAATTGTTCGACCACCTCGTGGATTTCCGACACAGTCATCGCGCGCGCGAGGATGCCGTGGAAGAAGTCCGTCTGGTTGGTCGAGCTTTGCGCCACCTTGAACAGATTTTCGATGCCGCCCATGTCCTGCTGCCGGCCGGAATGGCTCAACTGCATGATGAAGCGGCAGTCGTGTTGGTGAACGCGTTTGCCTATCTCCCGCCAGAACGGAATTTTGTCGTCGTTGTCGATCATCGCGTAGCGGACCAGGATGCGCCCACGTACCGCAACCGGCGTATAGGAGGATATGATGCAGCCCACACCGCCCTTGGCGAATTTCTCCTCCCAGTTCAGACGCGTGTTGCCGCCATAGCCGTTGTATTCGTCGAACATCCCGGACAGGTTTGACCGGAATAACCTGTTTTTCACTTCCAGATGCCGGAATTTTAACGGCGAGAAAATGAGCGCCGCATTGTCCTCATGCAGGAACGTCGCATCCGCGGCCTGCGGCATGTTTACCCCCCGGTGACTGCGTCAGCTCTGATATCGCCGATCTACAGACGTTGCGTTGTTGGTTGCCGAGTCAGGTAGCCAAGCACAATCGTATATTCATAACCCACCCGAGTTGCGCTTGCAACGAATTAAACAGGCTCGGTAACTCGATCGGCATTCCACCAGCCTTCGTCTGCGCGATGATGCACATGATGATTGACCAAACTCGTTAAGACAATCTAATAGAGCATCCGGTGCTTGCGACACGTCCACTTGGAGGCGTCGATGGCCACGTTCCATACCGGCTTCGCAGGATTTCAGGCAACGAAGCAGCGCCACCGGAACCTCCGCAAATAATGTGTGCGGCCGCGACCATGCGAGCATCGCGCGCAACAGGGAAACGCCAGATGGGTACTCTGCGAGGATTCGGCCGGACAGTGCTGATAGCGGCGCTGCTTCTGTGGCCCACGATCGCCGGAGCTGCCGAGGCCCCCGTCATCGAAGCCATCGTTGATCGTGATAGCGGCGCGACTCTGTGGTCGAGCGCAAATCCGGCCGCGCATCTTTCGCTGAAACCTGGCCAGGAGATCCTGTTGAGGGGCCGCAATTTCGGCGCGGGTCCGCTGACCGCGGCACGACCGGGCCTCGGCCCGCCAGCGGGAGGCACCGCGCCAGCAAGTGGCGGCCACTCGGTCCGTACGTCTCCACCGCAGGCTCCGGGCAAGGAGTTGTCGAAGGTGTTGTTCGGCAATGTCCGCGCGCTCGAACGCAACCTCTCGTCGTATAGGGCGCGGATCGATATCAGCAGCGGTGTCTCCTCGATCGCCGAACGGCTGCTGGGGCGGACGCTCGATTACTTCGTGGAACCTTGGCAGGCGACTCCCGATACGTGGGCTTCAGACATCTATAGCTGGAGTGATGGCGAAATCGACCTGACGGTGCCGATCACCGCCTATGAAGGACCAATTCAGATTGTCCGGATACCGGTCAGCGGCGACTACGTGCTCGATATCAGGACCGGAAAGCCATTGCTCTATCAGGATCCGAACACGGCACGGGTCACGATCGACAAGCACTATGCCTTCGTCGATGTCTGGCCGATTGCCCGGACCAGCGAAACCGTACTGACGAGCAACACGGTTGCGGTCGACATCGCCACCGATGGCAAGGATCGCCTGCAATATGGCTCCGTCGCATCGAGCAATCCCGCCGAGGCCCAGGCCGCCAGCAAGGCACTGGCCGCCGCGAGCGCACAGCGGCTGCTCAAGACGACACCCACGCAACGCTCGGCAGCCGAGCAGTTTCTTTATGGTGAAAAGGCTTACTGGGCGTGGGACTGGAATCTCGGGGCGGTGCATTTCGTCCTTGGTGTCGACTGGGATGGCATCTTCGGCTTCGATTCCGACCGCAAGCCGCCGGTATCGGAAGCTCTGCTCAAGGACCTGGAGTACAAGAAATCAGGCATTGCCGCGCCGAAGGTCGAGGACAACGGTTACTCGATGCCCGAACTCGCCGCAGACGGCACGGTCACGCAAACGGTCCTGCACAAGGCGCTGATAGATCGCAGTACCGGTGAAGGAATCCGTCCGTCCACCAGTTTCGGTGCCGTACCACTGCTGCCCGACACTGGCGCGGCAAAAGTCATCGCGCCGGCGGTCGCGTTCAATCAGCAGAGTTTTGCCGATCCGACGCCCTACCCGATCAGTATGGCATTTCAGTTGCCACCGCCGTTCCCCAAGCCTCTGGCGGGAGGCGAGACCAAGCCCACGGGTTGGGCCGGTTATGTCTTTGCGCAGGTTGCGGCCCCGCTTCCTGGATATCCCAAGATCGTCGATTGGATCGGCTTCAATTGTGCTGCCTGCCATGCAGATCGCGTGACGTTTGAATACGACGCCGCGGGCGACAAAGTCAGTCGCTTCTTCACTGGCATCCCCAATCCCGATTGGCGCGCGACGTTCCTTACATTGAGCGGTCGCGCGCTGGGCCTTGTCGACGAAGAAGGCTTGCCGCTGAACTTCATCCGCCACGACTATCCGAGTGGAACCCAGAAGCAGATCGAGTCGGCGGGAAAGGCCCACGGTTTGCTGGGACGGTTCGAGCACGCCGTTGACACGTTCCTCGCCCAGCATGGCATTCCCTTGTCCCGCCAAACGGTCGACAAGACGCTGCTGATCTACAATCTGCCGCCTGGCGCTACCGAAGCCACGCTGTTCAACTCGGCGGATCTGCCTGGCGATTACGCCAACGACTACTTCTTCTCACCACAGACGATACCGATCATCACGAACCACACACCGATTCGGCGCGCCTTGTCGCGCTCGGAGTTGTTGGATGGGTTCGAGGGAGCCTATCTGCACGGCGAAGAACCGGAAGGCGCGCGGGGTCCAATGTCCACGCGCTCGCTGCAGGATTTGACCCTGTATGTCTCGACCCTGCATCAGGATGATGAGGTGCTGCGGCGCATCGGTGTCTATCGGTGGTTGGCGTACAAGGGGCATTCGGACTGGTTGGGCGCGTCGGTCAACGAGGGCACGTTCGTAAGCTTCGCTTACCAACCCGCCGACCTGCTGAAGCCTGACACCTTTCCGCCGCCTCCATCCCCGCCCGACGGCCTGGGCGCGATGCGTGATGCGGCTATGGCCTCGACCCGTGCACCGGTTTCTGCATCCGACCCGTTCTCCCAGCATTTTCCTGGCCTGGTGCCGCATGTCGCGCATGGCGCGAATCTCTTCAAGGATAGCTGCAGTCGTTGTCATTCGCCGGGAAACGCCGGGCTTTGGACGAATGAAGATATGCAGCCGATTTCGGCAGCAGGTGGTGCCGAACCAGTCGGCCGCTTTTTCTCTCCCACCTTGTGGCAGCGCAAAACGCAGGCGATCCGCACAGCCATCCTGCAAAACCTGTTTTGGGTGGAGCGACGAGGTCTGCTCAGCGACGGCCACATCGTCTCGGGCGCGCCCGACAACATGGATGGTCTGGACCTGCTGGTGCGCCCGGAGCGCTGCCAGGCTCCGACGAACGCCGATGGCAGCATTGATCTCACGCGGGCATCTGATCTCTACAAGAAGCTATACACCATACACCAGGGACCGGATCACAGCTTCCGGATTCCGAGCGCCGGCATGCGCTTCGAGCTGCTGACGCGCTGGAGCGGCGACAAGCCCGGCGTGCTCCAGCAGATTGCCGCGCCAGACATCAATCGCCGCGTCAGTGAGCAGGAAGCGCGGATGGTGGAACGGCAAGCCTATTTCACCCGAATGGATGACGGCTATGACTACTGGGACTACCAGAAGATGCGCAGCACGTATGGGATTCTCGAATTCGGTCTCGATCCAAAGGATCCTCAGAGCCGCTCGCGCATCGGTGGTCTGCCTGCTGCGCCGCACCCATGGTGTATGCCTGACAGCGCGTCACAGGCCGACATTGACGATCTCGTGGTCTTTCTTCTCACGCTGTAATTGGTGGGCCTGATGACGATGCAGTACAGGTTTCTGCTGCTTCCGCGTTTGGTGGTCATGCCGTGACAACGCACGCCCAAGACCTTGCTGGTGCCTTGGCTGCGGAATTTGCGGCGATCCACGGTGCGGAGCCGTCGATCACTGACCTCGCATCCTATCAGAAAGCCGCGTCAGTGGTCGGCCAATCTGCCTTGTGCCTGTCAGGCGGCGGAATTCGCAGCGCCGCCTTTTCGCTCGGCGTGATGCAGGCACTTGCACGCGCGCGCCTGCTCGGACAGTTCGACTATCTCTCGACCGTATCCGGCGGCGGTTTTATCGGTGGCTGGTTGTCGATGCTGATCGCGCAGAAAGGCAGCGTGGCCGCGGCCGAACAGGAATTGCGTGACAGCGGCGCCGCGCCGGCGGTCGCAGCTCTGCGCGCCTACACGGACTATTTGACACCACATACCGGCGTGCTGTCCGACGATAAGTGGGCGGCGATCGTACTTTACATACGTAATGTGCTGATCAACTGGTTCGCATTCCTGCCGGTGTTCCTGCTCGCGGTGCTGACAGCGATCTTCTATCGTACCTTGCTATGGACAATCAGCGCTTCCAACGCGGCAGGGTTGATTGCGCTGGGTGTCGGTGCAGTGGCACTTGTGCTGTCAACCTGGCGAGTCTGCCGCGATATTCCCAGCCATCGCCCGGTGACACAGCCGCATCATACAGTGCGCTATTTACCGACAGCGTCGATATGGCGGTGGATTACGCTGCCAATGTTGGTGTGGGCTTTTTGTGTTCCAATGACGCTTGCGCGCTGGCTGCGAGCAGCAACCGATGGCACCAGCTTCATCGACCGCACATGGCTGCCGTTGGTCTATGTGTTCGCGATCATCGTCGGTTACTGGTGCGCCGCAGCAGCGCATCGTGCCGTGGCGCTCTATTGGCGGAATTTCGGCGCATGGCTGATCGCCACGGTGGTATCAGGATTGTTGTTGACCATTGGTCTGGACCTGTTCGGTCACCTACGCCTCGAGGCTGGTGATCCGACCAACAATCAGGCGGAGATCCTCGCAGTATTTGGTCCGCTTTGGCTGATCGTCGTCAATCTTCTGCAGTCCACCGTGCATGTTGCATTGCGCAGAGAGGTGCGCCTGGGCGATCTCGATCGCGAGTGGCTCGCGAGGCTGAGCGCAACCAAGCTGAAGGTCGGGGCAGTCTGGGCGGTCTTCGCCTTCTTCAGCCTTTCGCTGGAGCGCCTGGCCTTCGCGAGTGGCCATATCGTCTGGCCCTTCTGGGCCGTGCCGATCGTCACCTGCGTGTCGGGACCATCCGCTGCCTGGCTCGGCAAGCAGGTGATCACGCGGGTTGATGCGCTCGCGAGTTCGGCCCGCGGAGTCGCGAAACTGATCGGCTGGGCGCTACCAATTCTGGCCGCGGTGTTCGCGGCGGGGTTGATCATGCTGCTGGGCTATCTGCTCAGCCAGGCATTGGGGATATTGCAAGCGCCATTTCCCCCGAGGAAGGCTATTTTACTGGCTATCCAGGCAGTCCTCGCCATTGTGCTCATCTTGCTGACCAGGCTCGAGTCAACACGCATCAACGTCAACCGGTTTTCGATGCACGGCGTGTACCGGAACCGCCTGACGCGCGCCTTCCTCGGTGCAGCACGCAGCGCTCGTGCGCCCGATCCATTCACCGGCTTCGATCCCACCGACAATCCGCGTATGACGACACTCATACCCTCCAACGCTCCGTGTAAGCTGTTCCCGGTGGTGAATGTCACCCTCAATCTGACGGCATCCAGCCGAACCGCCTGGAATCAGCGCAAGGCGGCCGCGTTTACGATAACCCCGCTGGCATGTGGGTCGCCGATGCTTTCGCCACCCGGCCGCAACGAGCAATCACCTGTCGGCTGCTATGTGCCAACCGAAGCCTATGCTGGCGACGAACCAGAGACCGGCCGCCGCGACGAAGCGACCGGCATGTCACTTGCTACTGCCATGACGATATCCGGCGCCGCTGTAAGTCCCAATTGGGGATACCATTCCTCGCCTGTCACCGCTTTTCTGATGACACTGTTCAACGTGCGGCTCGGCGCCTGGCTGCCCAATCCAGCGGTCGTGACCAACGAACGCGAGCTGCGGCGTGGCTATCCGACCCACGGCCTCGCGGCGATGCTGCACGATCTGCTCGGCACCACCACGGACGCCATGCATGCGATCTATCTGTCCGATGGTGGTCACTTTGACAATCTCGGCCTCTACGAGATGTTGCGTCGTCGCTGTCGCATGATCCTCTTGATCGATGCGGGTGAGGACCCGTCGTGTACCTTCTATGATCTCGGTGATTCGCTGCGTAAGTCCGCCATTGATCAGCAGATCGATGTGACGTTCTCTGGGTTGACCAGGATCCACAGCCGCGACGGACTGACCCAGGATTCGGTCGATTTTGCCATGGCAACGATTACCTATCCGGAGGGCTATGGCAGCGGGCGGCTGATCTACATCAAGCCCTGCTTCCTGCCGGATATCCCGGCAGACATTCGCGCCTACGGCGACGAGCACGGAACATTTCCGCACGAAAGCACCCTGGATCAGTGGTTCACAGAGAGCCAGTTCGAAAGCTATCGCCACCTCGGCGATCATGAGGTGAGCCGGCTGATTAATCAGATCGCAGAGCCGCGCAAGGATCTGAAGGCATTGTTCGAAGCTACAGAGGCCGCTGGCAGTCCCGTCCGTACAGGGTAGGCTTACCGACCCGACGGACCACGTTCTTCTCAGGGGGTGTCATGGAGTTCTGGACAGAGCCGCAGATGGCGTCGATCCACAAAATGCTCAACCCGCGCTCCATTGCGATCGTAGGTGCCACGCCGCGCATGCAGTATGGCGGGCGGATGCTGGCTGCGGCGCTCAAGGCAAAGGACCGGGTGCGGGTTTATGCCGTGAACCCGCGTTATGACGAAATCATGGGGGTGAAGTCGTATTCGAGTGTGACGGATCTGCCGGAGGCACCCGACGTGGTGGGCATCGTGGTGCCCTACGACCAGGTGCTCGCTGTCCTCCAGGAGAGCCACCGCAAGGGAGCGGGTTCGGCGATCGTCATCTCAGCGGGCTTTGCCGAGCGCGACGTGGACGATCGGCGGGATTTGCAGGGGGAATTGGGTGAATTTGCCCGCGCCTCCCGCATGCGTATCAGCGGCCCCAACTGCCTGGGGCTTGCGAACGTCAAGCACGACATCTGGGCCACATCATCCTCGCGCGGGGCCTCTGGTCTGACCGGACCCATCGGCCTGGTGTGCCAAAGCGGCGCGACGGCGTTCGGGCCGTTCCTGGTGCGCGCGGTGGAGAACGGTATCGGCTTCAGCTACATCATCTCGACAGGCAACGAGGCCGACCTCGATTTTTCTGACTTTGCCCGCTACCTGTTGGATGATCCGGATACGCGGGTCATTGCTGGTTTTGTCGAAGGCTTCAAGCGGGCCGACAAATTTCTCGAAGTGGCAAAGCTCGCGGCGGAGCGCGGCAAGCCCATCGTCCTCATCAAGATCGGGCGGTCGGAACTCGGAGCGAGGGCTGCACGTTCGCACACCGCGGCGCTGACCGGTGAGGATGCCCGCTACGATGCGATCTTTGCCCAATACGGGGTGATCCGCGTCCAGGATTACGACGAACTGCTGGAGGTCGCGCATCTTCTGGCCCACACCCCAAAACCCGGCGCGCCCGGTATCGCCGTGGTATCCCACTCGGGCGGCATCAGCTCGCTCACCGCCGACATGTGCGGCCAGGCTGGTCTTGATCTGCCGACGCTTGGCGAAGCAGCGCGTGACGGCATCAACGGGATCCTGAAGGGTTTCGGATGGGCTGCGAATCCTGCCGATGTGACGGGCTTTGCCAACAGCGAGTCCTTTCCACAGATCATGCAGCATATGATCGATGATCCCCGCATGGGGACGCTCGTCGTGGCGAGTTCGGGCGCGGACGCGCAGGCTCAGCAGGTCATCAGCCAGCGTGATCGGACCGACAAGGGAGTGGTGTTCCTGTGGACAGGAAGCCGTGACGCCAAGCCTGGCCTGGCACAGCTCAAGACCGCTCGGATACCGATCTTCTACACGCCGGACACGCTGGCCCGAGGCCTGCGGAGCCGCCTCGCGTATCATACCTGGCGCGAGCGTCGCCTGGCCGACGGCTTTGCCACGGCCCCGTCACGCAATGCGCCGCAGGATACAGCGATCGCCCAAGCTCTTGGCCTGAGGCGTCCAGCACTCTCCGAGTCAGAGAGCAAGCGACTATTGGCAGCCTGGGGAGTGGCGAGTGCGCGCGAGCGCCTGGTGGGATCTGCTGAGGCCGCCACTGAGGCCGCAGCGCAGCTCGGGTTTCCGGTGGCTCTCAAAGTCGACTCACCGGATATTCTGCACAAGACAGAGGCCGGTGTCGTTCGGCTGAACCTGCGCGATGCAGCGCAGGTGCGTTCGGCTTACGCGGAGATCCTGGCCAGTGCCAAGTCCCATGCTCCACAGGCTCAGATCAACGGCGTGTCGGTGCAGGAGATGGTCGGAGACGGCGTCGAAGTCATCATCGGCGTGTCGTGCGACCCGCAATTGGGCCCGGTCCTTCTGTTCGGCAGTGGCGGCGTGATGGTCGAGGTTTACAACGACGTGGCCCTGCGACGCTGCCCCATCACGCGCCGCGAAGCACAAGCCATGATCGCCGAAGTCAAAGGAGCCCGGCTGCTCCATGGCTTTCGCGGACGGCCAGCGGCGGATGTCGATGCGCTGGCGAACACCCTTGTGCGCGTGTCGCACCTCGCCATGCACATGGAAGGACAACTCGCAGAGTTGGACATCAATCCGCTCATGGTGCTGCCGGTGGGGCAGGGCGTGAAGGCGGTAGACTCACTCGTCGTATTGCGCGGCGCGTAGCACCGCGTCGACAAGGAAAATAGAACCGCAAAACACGCAAAACACGCACAGGGGGCATCGCAGCAGGGCCAGGACATCGAACCCATTTTGCGTTCTTTGCGTTCTTTGCGTTTTTTGCGTTCCCATTTTCTTACTGCGCTGCCCCCTATGCATGAGACACAGAAATTACGCACAGACTCCATCTACCACGGCTGCATGGCTTACCGCATGTGGCAAGCCATGCAGCCGTGGTAACTCCGCCTCGAATGCCTCCGGCGGCCGATAGCCGAGTGCTGAGTGCAGCCGTTGGCAATTGTAGATCTGCTCCAGGAACATGCTGATTTGGCTCCGGGCATCCGCCAGATCGCGATAGGCCCGCCCATCCACCTCCTCGCGCTTCAACGTCGCCATGAAGCTCTCAGCCACCGCATTGTCCCAGGGACAGCCGGCCCGGCTCATACTCGGTACGATCCCGGCCTGTCTCAACCGGCCGATATAGTCGCCACAGGCATACTGCACGCCACGGTCCGAGTGATGGATCAGCCCGGCGGGCAGTACGTGCCGCTGACCCAGTGCCATCTCTAACGCCGCCACCGCCAGTTCCGCACGCAGATGATCGGCCAACGCCCAGCCGATCACCTTCCGGCTGAAGGCATCCAGCACCACGGCGAGATAAATGAACTCTTCCGACAAGCGAACGTAGGTGATGTCCGCCACCCAAAGCTGGTTCACCGTTGTTGGCACCACACGTGCCGCCAGGTTCGGATGAATCATGAAGCGATGCCGGCTGTCCGTCGTCGCCGGGCGGAACGTGGGCTTGCGCAGACACAGCAGGTTGTCCGCCCGCCGCAGCCGTTCCACACGCTTGTGGTTCACCACCCAGCCTTGCTGGCGCAGCCGGGCCGTAAGGGGGCGATAACCCTCCCGCGGATGGCTGATCGACAGCTTCTGCAACGCATCCCGCAGAGCTGTCTCTTCCTGCCTCGGCCGCGATGCCTGCCAATGCCGGTAATAACCAGCCCGGCTCACACCGGCCAACCGACAGTATCGTTCGATCCGAACTCCGTCGCCTTGCTGCTCCGTCATCGCGTGGATCACCGCGTAGACGTCGTTCCGCCAGGCCCGCCGTTCGTCCGACGTCGTGCCACGACACGCCGCAAGGCTGCGCGAAAAAAATCCAGGTCCAGTTGTTGTTGCCCGATCGTGCGCTCCAGCTCCGCGACCCGCTGCTCCGGCCCAGCCGGAAGCGGACGGCTCTCCAGCTGCTCGGCCAATACTTGCCGCGTCCTTGGTCGACCCATCCGACGCAGCGCATCCGCTCCGCCAGCCTCGTG
>Ga0206804_10107_pt1 | contig 24529 bp, 22 predicted proteins | sample Alteio_BWOrgCont_62_FD_152888 | JGI IMG/M metagenome (GOLD analysis project Ga0206804, IMG submission 152888) | Enriched cells from forest soil in Barre Woods Harvard Forest LTER site, Petersham, Massachusetts, United States -... | ecosystem: Environmental > Terrestrial > Soil > Temperate forest >... | reverse complement strand
AGCCGTGCCATCGCCGTCCGTGCTGGTCACATTGGAAAGTCCGAGCAGCAGGCTGAGATAATACGGCAAACTGTAGCCGCTCGAATCCGTCCCCGTGAAAATGTTGCTCGAGCCGCTGGCGATCAGATCGAAGCTAAAAGCCATTTTAAGCTGACCCAAGTCGGCGGGCGCATAATTTTGCGCGACCGGGGTGCTCGGATCCCAAGGGTATTCATAAGGCCAGCTTGAACTGACGCCACGGGCGACGAGATTGGCGCGGGTGTCGTAACCAAACTCCATAAGGCGGTCATAGAAAGGTTTGGCGACGTATTTGAGTTGGCCCAGATTGGCGGGAGCATAGTTGCCGGAAAGATTTCCGGTGGTGATGCTGGTTACGGTGGCATTAACCGCCGCCCCGGCTCCCCCAGCGGGAGCCAAGACAGTATTGAGATAGGTTTGGGCCTGAACGGCGACATATCGGAGTTGGCCCAGATTAAGCACTGCGGTATTATTCGGGCTGCCGCTGACAATGGTCGTATTGGCCGCCGTCCACCAGCCCGGCGCAGCAGGATAGGCGCCCAGAACCGCAATGACCAAAATCGACAAAACCAATAATGCGCCGGCGATGGAACGTTTCATAAATCAACTTTCATTTTTAGAATGAAAAAAGATAGGTGGGAAAATCAGTAGGAGTTTGAACTATCATATTCGCCCACCGGGATATCGCCTTGGACTTGCGTCACGGTGATGTTTCCCGCCAAGGTGGCGTTTCCGTTGAAAACAGCATCGGTGGAAACCTGCAACTCCAGCGGCTGGGTTCCACTGGTGGGCGACACATAGGCAGAATTAACAAGTGTCGTATTGCCGTTGATGGTGGTATTGCCGTTGTTATAAACTAGCAACCCGTTGGCCGCAGTAGTGCTGTTGCCGATACCGACAATGAAGGTCGGATCCAGCGAAGCATTACCCGTGGAGCTGATGGGGACATTATAGCGTCCAATGACGGTCGTATTGGAGGTTTGCGCGGATGTCCCCAGGCCGATCGCCAGCGACGCAGTGCCAGTGGCATTCCCCCCGTCCAGCGCGATGGCGTAATCCCCTCCCGTAATACTGCCATTGCCAACCGCAAAAGAGTAATCGCCAGTGGCGGTGCTATTGCCCATAGCTAGCGCGCCGTAACCGCTGGCCGTGGCATTATTGGCAATCGCCAAACCCGCGCCCCCAAATAACAGACTGACATAGCCGCTATAGTTGGCGCTCAGATAAAAACCATTGCTAAACGCAATACTTAGGCTGGTGGGATTCATGCTGATAGAGTTTAAAAAACTGGTATCGAAGAAATTGAGGGCCGTAGTTCCATTGTTGGACATAATAACGCTGCCCACGGTGATGGCTTGCATCGTCGGATCAAGAAAGATGCTGCCCGATCCGATATTAAGGGATTGAAGGCCATGGACGAGCGATACAGTGTTGTTCTGGCCCAGCGAAACGATGAAATTTCCGGGGTTTAAACTAAAAAAGTTGCCGCTGGTGGAATCCGTCAGGGTCAAATTGCCGTTACCATCGATCAGCATTTGATTAGTTGTGCCCCCATAGACAGCGGCGTTTTCCTGCCAGATCCAAGAATTGCCCGGGCTGCTTGCGATAAAAGTGACATTGCTTGATGTTTCATTGCCAAGATCCAAAAAACTAAAAAGCGCTCCGTCCCAGTAATCAGTTCCATTCCACCACGACCCAAAGCTGAGGCCGCCGCCAACCACGAAATCGCCGTCGTTGGGAATCCAATAATCGACAGCGGTCGAATTGAAATAAACACTGTTGCCGCTGATCGTGCCGAAAGATAAATAGTAATTATAGTCGGAACCCGAGCCGGAATATATTTCCGACCCGCCAAACCAAGAGCCATTGATATTTAATGCCCCATCAACGGTTAAATTTCCAATGGTTGCCCCATCGCCGACAAAAAGGGTGCCGTTCACGGTCAGGTCGGTTGCGCGCAATGGCGAGGCAGCCATAATCAGCAAGCCAACCAAAACTAAAAGATGAAGTGCCCGCACTCGATGGACGTGCAAGCTCATCGCGCCATACCGATGAACAAGACTTTTGATCATAAAATTGGGGGATGGGGGAAATGCAGACTTCAGATGCGAGATATAAAAAAGGCGTCAGTTGCCAAAGGTTCCCATCGGGAAATTCCCCGCGGGCTGGTTGAAAAATACATTCCCGCTAAAAGTAGCCGAGCCGTTAAGCACCGTGGCTCCATTGACTTCCACAGACTGAACCGTGGTATTGCCGTTAACCGTGGTGTTGCCGTTATTCAGCATCACCCATGCGTTGGCTCGGGTCGTGCTGTTACCGCTCCCCACCAGGAAGGCCGGACTAGCGGCCTGCCAAGCCGTGGTGCAGCCGGTAATCGTCACATTGTAGTGTCCAACCACCGTGACGCCCCACGCTGGCGAGGAAGTTCCAGAAGAAGTTCCTACCCCGAGGGCCGTCACCGTGGCAGCATTAGCGGTAGAGTTGCTACCAATAGCGATGGCATTGCTCACGCTCGCATTGCCTCCGCTAAAGGCAATCGCATTGGCGGCGGAGGCCGTGCTGTTATTGCCCAAGGCCAAGGAGTAGGATCCCGAGGCTGTGCTGTTGCCCATGGCGATGGCGCCATTGGTGCTGCCGTTGGCATTGCTGCCGAGCGAAAATCCCGCCGTCCCCAATGATATATGCCCCATTGTGCTGTTACCACCAAAAGCAAAACCATTTTGAAAGGAAAGCGTCTGGGTGCTGGGGTCAACAATGACTCCCGATGAGGTCACGCCGTCGGTGAAGTCGAGATTTCCCGAGGTGCTGTTACCGGAGATTAACACACCGCCGAGGCTCAAAGACGGCTTCGCTGTATTGGTGGCATTGAGAACGATGGGATAAACCGCCCCGAAACTAATATTAGAAACTGGAGCGCCCGCGCCGCTGCTGTAGTTCATTAATGAGCAAGTCGCGATGGTGCCATTTATATCCAAAGTGATGGTGAAATTGCTCGGCGCGATGGCGATGTAGTTCCCACTGGTGGAATCCGTCAGGGTCAAATTGCCTCGGGGATTGAGCGTCATTTGGTTGGTGGCGTTGCCCGTTCCATTTCCCATCCATAGCCAGGTGACGTTCGGGCTATTGCCCATCATTGTAATATTGCTGGAGGTCTCGTTGCCGAGGTCTTGAAAATTCAATACCGTTCCGTTCCAAGAATCGGTTCCGTTCCACCAGGATCCGAGGGCAAGATTCGGCCCCATGGACAATGTGCCGTCAATATTGGCTCCATTCGAAATTGTAAGTGCATTATAGGAAGCGCTGGGGATTCCCCCCGGCAGGACAAATTCATCCTCGCCGCTCCAATCACTATCGTAGATTGAAATATTGCCCGCGAACAGACCGTTCGTGATGTTGGCATTCACGGTGACGGTGAGGTTGCCCACGGTTTCGTTTTGGCCTTGGCAAATCGTTGCCACCGGGCCGAGCATGGCAACCAGCACAAAAAAAGGCAGCCGCCATGATCGGCTGAGCCATCGGCTCATCCGGTTTTGCGGTTTTCTGGTGTTCATCCTATTCATGAGCGGAAAAATGAAGTTAGTGGGCAAAAGTGCCCATGAGAACATCACCCCCGGGGCTAATGGTCGCGGTAATGTTGCCATTAAAAGTAGCGTTGCCGCCAATCGTGGCGGCGCCATTGACTTGCAATTCCTGCGGTTGGGTGCCGCTCGTCGGAGAAACATAATCCGGATTGTCAAAATTGGCGGTCCCGCTGACGGTCGTATTCCCGTTATTTAAAATCACCAATCCATTGGATGGCACCGTGCTGTTGCCGACGCCGACGACGAGGGCCGGGTCTTGCGCCGCCCAAGCGGTCGTGCAGCCACTGATCGCCGAATTATAGTGGCCCACCACAAACGCACCCCACGTCTGCGACACAGTTCCGACGCCAATGGCAAATGCATTGCTCGCCGTAGCATTCCCGCCAGCCAAGGCGACCCCGCCGACCGCCGATACATTGCTGCTATAACCGATGGACAGGGATGAAATGGCGGAAGCAACGCTGCCATCCATGAAGGCGAAGGCCCCTTGCGCTGTGGCAGTCGAACCCGAGCCAATGGCAAATGCATTATTGCCGCTGACCGTGGCGCTCCCGATCGCTAGGCTCAAGCCGTCTAAACCAAACTGCGTGGTGGAAGAGGATGAATTCAGATAAACGCCGTTGCTAAAGTCAATCGCCTGGCCGCTTGGATCAATGGTGATGTATCGCGATGTACTGTTATCCGTGATGATAAAACCAAAATAGGATTTCACGAAACTCGCCCCCAGCGTCATCGCCTGATAGGCACCGCCGTGAGAGGCATCAAGATTGATGGTGCCATTGCCAAGAACCATCAGGCCACCTGCGTCGCTATAAGTGTTGCTGATGACAAAATCATTCAAAGGAATGTTCTGCGACTGGCGTCCCGTGCCGTTATACCAGTCAATAACGATAGTGGAATTACTGGGAATAAGCGCGATATAATTGCCGCTAGTCGAGTCCGTCAGCGTCAAATTACCCCGGTAGTCGAGCGCCATTTGATTAGTGGCTGTGACTGCGCCGTTTTGTTGCCACCGCCACTCTACCTGCGGGCTGGCGCCCGAAAAGTAGGTGCTGGAATGGTATTCATCGTAATCGTCGTTAAAGGCCGTGGTGAGGCCATTCCAAAAATCGGTGCCATCCCACCATGATCCCACCGTAAAGCCGTCGCCGATGGATAAATTACCGCCAACCGTAGTCAGATTGGCAATCGTCAGTTCATAGAACGAAGCATCTATACCATCCGCGAGGCTGTAAATCGTGCCAGTGCTATCCACGCCGTAGGGGCCAACTTGTAGTGTATCAACATACACATTGTTATCGACTGTACCGATATTAGCCGTCAGCGCGCCCAATGTAACATTCTGTCCGCGACTAATCGAAATGGAAGCGGCAACCATCCCAACTAAAATGAAAACCCGCCTCAGAGTGGACGCAACCACTGGCGATATGCCACGAAATGATGCCCTGCGCGGTGCGTTCATAAATAAAGCCCGTTTGAGAATTTGCCGAGGAAACCCGGAGATAACGTCAACTAACGCCATGGAATTAGGAGCAATTGAAAGAGTTTGCAACATATAATTCAATATATTTAAAAATTTTAACCGTTTCGTCGAATTATTGTGACATCAAAAATCATGAGTGATTTCACCCGATGCACCTAAGGTTTTCACCTTACCTGCATGCGCTCGACTCCACCTTGGTGATCCCACTCTAAAAACAATTGTGATAAGTGCTCGACGGAGAGTAACCAGGCATTTATTCATTGTGGTTATGTTTTACCATGCATTCTTACGCCGAAAAAATCGGGAGCGCCAAGCACGTTGACTTGCTGCTGGTCAGACAAAGCGATGGCGCTCCAGTCCTGGGCATTGAGCTCGACGCTTCCTCCCATGATGAACCAGATCGCAAAGAACGGGATAAGTTCAGCCCACGTACGCTCACTTCGCCTTATCCGCATTTTTCGTTCTAGGTTTGGTTCCAGAGCGGGGTGTCGGTGAGTTCGGCGGGGGGGCCGTAGAGGGCGGCGTCAAGTTCCGCGCGGTTTAATCGAAAAATTAAAATGGCGTGGGCGATGTTGTCGTCGGGCGGATGATGGTGGCGCAGCCAGGCGCAGAGCCGGGCAAAACGCAGCGTGGCGAAGCTGTCATACTCCGCGAGCCACGCTTTCAATGGGTATTTTTTCAGCAATTCCGCACGCTGAACAGGATCCTTTCCGGTCAGATTGAAAACCCGCAAGTTCTTCAGGGCATTTTGATAATTGGACTCGAAAACCTTGTTCCAGGGGCCGCGGGCTTCCGCGTAGACACTTTCGAAAATCGTTGCGCTGATGGCGTAAATGCCGGGGTTCAAATCGTAGACGCCGCGCGTTTCCCACGCCGGGTAGGAGGGCAGGCGCGTCGAGGTGATGCCGTAATAATCGGGGCTGTCGGTGCCGAAATAGCCGAGATAGAGCAGCTCCCGGTTGCCAGGGTTGTGCTGGCCAAGCCAGTTTTTCAGACCGGGCAAATCCATGCCCCAATCCAGCGAACTATCCACGAGGCGTTTGTAGCCCTGGGATGGGCCACCGACCACGGGGCTGAAGTAGGCGAGGTAATTCGGATAAATCGCCAGGGCGTCGCATCCATACCAAAGCAGGAGCAGCCCGGCGCCAACCGCCATCCACCGTTTTCGCCAAGCCCAAACGAATCCGACGGCGCCGCCGGCCAGAATGTCGAGCGCGAGATAGGCCGGCAGAATATGCCGGTGCGCGATGTTCAGATTCTGGGAGATGGCGACGGCGAGAAAGACCACCGCAAGAGTGACATAGGGAATCACATCATAAAATGATGACGAGAATCCGCCCGCGGGAATTGGACCGGAACCGGTTTCTGCGGCGAGAGAAGTGCGCCGTCGCACGCACCACCAGCCCAGTCCAAAAACGAGAAAGACAAAAAGTATCGGGGAGGTTTTCGCCCAAATCGTGTAAGGGAAAAAAGCGCGCGAGCCGCCAACCGCCCACTGGCCGTCCCGAAATGACGTGCGCGCATCGTTGTCAGTCAGCAGCCGCTCGATCCCATCCAAATATCCTTCCGCAAAAAGATGGGTATGGCGGCTCCAGGACAAAAAAGTCTGCACGGCGGGATCAATGGAGTCTTTGGGGGTGCGCACCCATGCCTGAATGGCCGGGTTGGCGGTGTCCGGGCTGGCGGCGTAGCGGAAATCGTAATGCGCCCATAGACAGGCCCAGCACCAAAGCCCATGCATCGCGAAGAGGGCGCAAAAAACTCCGGCCTGCGCGAAGCGCGAATAAATCATCCGCGACCGGCCCAGATTCCACTCTAGCGGGCGTTTGGAAAAAAGCTTTACCACCACCAGCACTGCGGTAATGGGAAAAATGACGAGCGACGTCGCCTTGGCCAGAAACAGCAGCGCGAGAAATCCCAGGCTCGCCAGCAACCGCCCCCAGGTTACCCGGTGGAGCAACCGCCAGATGCACCAGGTGGAACCGAGCATGGCCAGACAAATGGACATTTCCGTGGAGACGATTCCTCCATACGCCAGCATATCCGGACTAAACACAAACAAAGTGAGCGAAAACAACCCGCCAATCTGGCCGAAAATTTCCCGCGAACAATAAAAAACCAGCAGCCCGGTCGCGATGCCCAGCAAAACCATCATCGCACGCCCCTGCAAAAGCAGCGCCGCCGGATTGTTTCCGTCCTGAAAAAGGAACCGGAAACCCAGGGCATAGGGCTGCGCCAGACTCCAGCTTGGATTATCCGCGGCGGGAAACGCTGGTCGGGAAATTAAAAATGGCAGGGTCGCCCAGCGTTTCACGAAATCGCCGTTTGCGCCTTCCATGCGAAAATCATGATGTAACCAAATGTCATATCCAACCGCCAATTCCTCGCCTTCGTCGAATGAAACGCCTTTCCCCGTCGAGGCGGTGAGCGCCAAACCCGCATAAAGCGCCAGCAATGCGGCCACCATTATCCCCACCCATCGCTGGGCAAGTTTACGGGGGTAATTTGCGTCGGTGCGGCCGGCCATTGAAAGCAGCCGCGTGAAAAACGAACAATGCCAAGCATCAAGGCCGGCGTTTTTCTCACGGAGCTACACGCCCTATCGGCTAAAACCCCCACCGGATTGCCTTCCGCAATTTTTCGAAAAATATCGCTTAAGTTTTCGCCGGAGTGGCGGCGGAATCGGCGGAAACCGCCGGGGTGATGGAGTCAAGGGATGAGGCGGAACTACTGGAATCCGCGGGCGCCGGGGATGTCCCGACGATGGGAAGGGTCGCGGGGGTGTTGGCGCCAAACCAGTTTTCAAACCAGCCGCCGTGGTCAATGATTACTCCGCGGTCGTTGGTGTCCGAACAGCCAGCCATGCCTGTGGCCAAAGCCAGCAAAAGAGTCATGGGGAAAATGGTCTTCATGGGGCAAAATTATATTTCTTCCGCTGCCGCCGTCAAGTGCAAGACACGAAGGCAGTGGGGAGGTGCGGTTCGTTCTCCATCATCTGGAACTTTCGCTTTGCGTCCGCGGCGTTTTTGGCGATGAATAGTGGTGTTATGAAACCCGGCGCGCCTGGCGGTCGCAAACGCTTTATCCTCATCGCGCTCGCGCTCGCGCTGGCCTTGACGCTGGTGGCGGGGTTGCTTTTTGGGCGGCCGGTCGTGCACTGGTTCAAACGCTGGCGCGCGTTGCAACTGACCGAAGCTTCCATCCAAGCCCTGAACGCGAACGACCTGGCCACCGCAGAAACCAAGGCCAACGCCGCTTATCAATTGTGGCCGTTTGACGCCAGCGTGCAGCGCCAAGTCGCCCGCGTGATGGACTTGAAGAATCCCCGCCAGGCCGAGCTGATCTGGTCGAGCACTTATAAACTGTCGCACGACAACGAAGACCTGCGCCACTGGATTGACGCCGAGGTGGTCAACGAAAACATCCCCGGCGCGGTCGAGGAATACAACCACCTCACCCAGCTCGACGCCAACAACCCGCAGACCTGGCTCACCGGCGCGCGCGTGCTGCTCGCCGACAACGAGTGGCCCGAGGCGCTGGACATTTTGCAAAAGCTCCTCGACAGCGGACAGGCGCCCGACGACGCCATCCTGCTCTACGTCCAGGCGGCGAAGCTTTCCCAGGACCCCGCCGTTCGCCTCAAGGGCCTCGACCTCCTGCATAAGTTGTCCACCCGTTCCGACCTGCTCGGGCTGCGGGCGTTGCGCGCGCTGGCCGGCTATCCCTATCCCGGCGAAACTCCCGAAGACGTCACCAAAATCGCCGACCAACTGCAGAACCACCCTCTCGCCACGCGCGACGACAAACTCGCCGCCCTCACCCTGCGCGGCATGCTGCCCGGCGCGAATGACGACAACCTCATCCAATCCGCCCGCGACTTGTTCCCGCCCGGCGACTCCCAAGCCCTCGTGGACGTTGGCCGCTGGCTCATCAACCAAAACAAAAACGCTGACGTCCTCAAACTCATTGACGCCGACACCGCCCTCACCCGCCGCGATCTCTTCCTCGTCCGCCTCGACGCCCTCGCCGGCACCGGCAACTGGCAGGCCGTAGAGGACGTCCTCAATGCCAAAAACCTCCCCATCCCCGAAGAACTGCGCCTCCTCTTCCTCGCCCGCACGGAGAGCGAACTCGGCCACAGCGACCACGCCGACCTCGCGTGGGACAAGGTCCTCGCCTATGTCGGCGACAACCCGGCCAAGCTGCGCGACGTCGCCGATTACGCCATGAAACTGCGCCTCGACGACATCGCCCGCCCCGCCCTCCTCAAGCTCACCCAAAACGCCGACACCACCCAGCGCCGCACCGCCTTCGAACAACTCGTCAACCTCGAACGCCGCGCCCACCACACCCAGGCCCTCCACGACGTCCTCGCCGACATGCAGCGCATCTTCATCAACGACCCCATCGTCGCCAACGACCTGCTCTACACCGGCTTCCTCCTCGGCGACGCCACGCCCGACAAAATCGCCGAGGCCCAAAAGCTCTCCGACCACCCGCCGATCATGCTCTCCTATAAAGTGACGCTCGCCCTCGGCTACCTCACCGCCCACAACCCTGCCGCCGCCGAGAAAGTCTTTTCCGACCTGCCCAGCAAGATTGACTGGCCCACCACGTATAACGCCTGGCGCGCGGTCGAAGTCGGCGTGCTGCGCGCCAACGGCCACCTGCCCGACGCCAACACCCTCGCCAAAACCATTGATTCCGCCGACCTCCTCCCCGAGGAACACGAACTGCTGAGTTACCCGGTGCCGGACGCGAAGCTGTAGGAAAGGCAGGAGGTGGAAGAGAGGAGATAGGATGAAGAATCTCACTCCACACTTCACATCCCCCCGCCTTCGCCGGCCACAAAGTGCGCTTGCCCAAAACCCGCCAACCCTGTAAGTTATCCGTATGAGCACGCTGGAATTGATTGTCTCTGACCTGAAAACTCTTCCGCCCCCCAAGCTGGAGGAAGCCGCCGCGCTCATCCATAACCTGAAGGAATCCAGCCACGCCGAAAGGACGGATGCCTTGCGGCGCACCGCCGGAGTCTGGAGCGGCCCACGCGGCGCAGCCATCGAAAAAGCCATTGAAGAAGGCTGCGAAAAAATCGATGAGCGCGGCTGGTGATCTGGTTTTAGACTCCAGCGCCGCCATCGCCCACTTGCGCGGTGTAGCGGCCGTTACTGGCGGATGCAGGCATGTCTCCAATCCGGCGCTACCCTTTACCTGCCCCTGACGGCTTGGGGCGAACTGCTCTACGGCGCTTATCATTCGGATCAGCCCGAGCGCGAACTGGCTCATCTGGCGGAATTTTCCCGGAGCACGGTGCGGCTTCATCCGACCGACCACACGGCGGATTTCTACGCCCGTCTCAAACAAGCATTGGCTATTACGGGCACGCCGATTCCCGAAAACGACCTCTGGATCGCCGCCTGTGCGCTCGAACACAACCTACCCCTTGCCGCCCGCGATGACCATTTCGGCCGCATCACCGGCCTAAGCATATTCGACTGGCGCTAAGGATTCTACCTTCTACCTTCCACCTCCTGCCTTCTCTATTCTACTTTCTGGATTTTCGGCGAGAACGCGCGACAGCGAACAAGCCGGCAAAAATTCCGGTGAGCAAAGCAGTGGCGGAGGGCTCGGGGATTTGGGAGTCGATCCAGGTGGAATAGGTGGAGACGCGGGTGGCGCCGGAGAGCGCGCCGTATTGCGTCGAGGTGCCGTTGCCGGGGGCGATGAAGTCGTTGATGCCGATGAGGACGGGGCCATCGCCGAAATTGGCAAAGACGCCGCCGCCGCTGTCGCTCGCGCCGAGGCTGCCTTCGAGCGAGGTGGGCGTGGCGGAGGAATTGTAGGGCGCGCCGGAGAGAGTGTTATTGCCCGCAGTGCCGTCGTCGAAATCCGCAGCGATAAACGTGCCGTTGCCGGAATTGGTGGTGAGGTAAACGTCGGGCGTGGGCGTCAGCGAGGAGTAGGCGAAGGCGTCCACGACGTTGGTGGCGCCGCGGAGGGTGCCGACGCCGTCGCCGTTTTGTCCGGTGAGGCCGTTGCCGGTCTGGCCGATGCCAGTCCAGGTGGCGGTGACGCCGAGTTCGGCGCTGCCGGTGTAGAGGGCGGCGGGGGCGACATTCGTGACCGGGCTGGCGAGCTTGATGAGGGCGATGTCGTTGTCAATCGGCGAGCTGGTGTAGCCGGGGGCGATAATGGTTTCCGTTATGTTGTAACTATTTCCGCCAACGTAGAAGGTGGTGGTGGCGGTGGTTTGCGCGGCGGCAATATGGGCGGCGGTAAGCACCCAGTCGGGCGCGATGAGCACGCCGGAGCCGACGTCGCCGGAGCCGGAAATCACCCCGACTTCCGGGTATTCCGCGCCGAGGGCAATGTAGTCGGCGTCGGTGACGCTGAAGGAGGAGTCGAGCTCGACGATGGCGCGCAGCGGCGCGGCGGCGAAAAGCGCGGCGGCGAAAATGACGAGCCTTGCGCGGAACGGGAAACGCATGGGCAAAAGGCGCGAGGGGCCGGCGCTCACGCGGCGTTGCTGGCGGGGGCCGCGCCCGATTCGTCGGCGGGTTCGGCGACAGTGACGGCGGAGTCCGCGGCGGCCTGGTCGTCGTCCACGAGGCTGTCGCGGCGCAGGCGAATGATGGGTTTCTTTTTGCCTTCGATGACCGCGCCGTTGATAATGACTTCCTCAATGCCGGTCTGGTCGGGCAGATCGAACATGAGGTCGAGCATGATGTTTTCCATGATCGAGCGCAGGGCGCGCGCGCCGGTTTTGAGGACGAGGGCTTTGGCGGCGATGGCGGTGATGGCGTCGCGCGTAAATTTGAGGTTCACGCCTTCCATCGCGAAGAGTTTCGCGTATTGCTTGACGAGGGCGTTCTTGGTTTCGAGCAAAATGCGTTCGAGGTCGGCCTGGGTGAGCGGGTCGAGCACGGAGATGACGGGCAGGCGGCCAATGAATTCGGGGATCATGCCGTAGCGGATCAAGTCCTCGGGGCGGACGGATTTCATCATCTCGTCGGCGGTGAGCGCGTGGGAATTGTCAGCAGCCATGTTGAAGCCGAGGACTTTGGTGCCGGCGCGAGCGGAGATGATTTTGTCGAGGCCGATGAAGGCGCCACCGCAGATGAACAAAATATTGGTCGTATCCACCTGTATGTATTCCTGATTCGGGTGCTTGCGGCCGCCCTGGGGCGGGACGTTGCAGACGGTGCCTTCGAGGATTTTCAGGAGGGCCTGCTGCACGCCTTCGCCGGACACGTCGCGCGTGATGGAGACGTTTTCGGTCTTGCGGCCAATCTTGTCGATTTCGTCCACGTAAATGATGCCGCATTCGGCTTTCTTCACGTCGTAGTTGGCGTTTTGCAAAAGGCGCAGGACGATGTTCTCAACGTCTTCGCCGACGTAGCCGGCCTCGGTCAGCGTGGTGGCGTCGGCCATCGCAAAAGGAACGTCGAGCAGGCGGGCGAGCGTGCGGGCGAGGAGCGTCTTGCCGCTGCCAGTCGGCCCGGCGAGGAGGATGTTGCTCTTCTCGATTTCGACCTCGTTGAATTCCGCGCCGAGGGGACGGGCTTCGGCGGCGGCGGGGTTCGCGGCCTGGCCGGTGAGGCGCTTGAAATGGTTATAGACCGCGACGGCGAGCACGCGCTTGGCCTGCTCCTGGCCGATGACGTGGGCGTCGAGCGTCTTTTTGATGTCGGCGGGCTTGACGAGTTTGAAGCTGGCGCGCGCCTCGGGCGCGGGGCCGCCCGCGCGCAGTTCACGGTCAATGATGGTCTTGCAGACGGTGACGCAGGAGTCGCAAATGAAAACGCCGGCGGGGCCCGCAATCATTTTGCGGACTTCGTTGTGCGACTTTCCGCAGAACGAGCAGAAAGTCATCTTGGTGGACTTGGCCATGCGCTAGTCGGGCATTAGAGCACAAACCGCGCCCCGGAAGCAAAACAAAACGCGCGTCAGATGCACGTTAGGCGTCCGCAAGAAACCCGCGCTTTTTCACAAAAAATTTACCAGCGGGCAGGGCGCGCAAAGACGCCAAGGCGCGCGTCCTGCCATTCAAACATCTTCACTCACTAATCTTTCAGCACCATGAAGTCGAAGAGGGAATAACCGGATTGCCCCGATGGTGCGGCTGGTGTGGCGGCAGCGCCGCCGCGGCCGCCACGACCTCCAGGCGGCAGCGGGGCCCGTTCGGTCGCATTGACCCGCACATACCTCGCCGCAGTGGTTTCAAACTTTTCGTCGGTGACCGAATAGGATGCTCCGTGGGTCGTGCTGAAAACATCGGTCCACGTCGTCGCATCGGTGGAGGTCTGGATTGTGAAGGTCTTGGCCGCGTTTGTGTTCCACTTGAGGATGACTCGGTTGATGTCCATCGGCGCTCCCAAATCCACCATGATCCATTGCTGGTCGCCGGGTGCGCTGTCCCAGTGGATGTTGACGTAGTCCTGATAAGTCTTTGGCGCGGTGACGTTCTTGGCCAAGTTGGTGCCGTCGTCGGAGGAGGCCGTGGCGGTTTTGCCGGCGGCGAGGTTCCGCGCGGCATCAATTTTTCTCCAGGTGCCGGTGCTCAGGTTGAGGTCCCAGTCCTGATTATAATCCACAACGGGGGTGTCACCATTAAATTCCATTGGCAGCCAGATGTAGTCGCCGTTGCGGCCTTCCGGCAGGTTTTTGGTCCAGCGGTCACCGTCAAACATATAGAGCGTGCCCTGTGTGCCCTGAATGGGGTAAACAAAGTCAACCTGCGAATCCCAGGAATTGGTGGAGCCGGGGGTGGAGAGCGGCTTGGCCGGCGACCACGGTCCGGCCAGATCGGTCGCCGTGTAGTAACTGGTGCCGGAGGACTGGATACCCATGGTCCGCGATGTCCCGTAATAGTAGATGCCATTGCGCTTGAAAATGTGCGGCGCCTCGCGACCGCGGATGTCCCAAAGGTACATCCGTTTGTCCAGCGTCAGGTAGTCGTCCGACATGCGGTAGATGCCGTGTTGGGCGTTGGTGCCCACCGCCCATGAAACATAGGCGAGATACGCCTTGCCGTCATCGTCTTTGAAGACGGACATGTCGCCCATGCGGGCGTTATCCACCAGCGTCTGGCTTTTCAGGGTAAAGGGGCCTTCCGGTTTGTCCGCCGTGGCAATGCCCAGAAAGGCGCCGTTGCCGTTGTATTTCATGAACATCACATACTGCTTCGTCTTGTCATTGTAGAGCACGTCAATGCGGTTGGCGTCCACGTCCTGCCGCATGCACACGCCCAGGTTGGTCCAATGGATGAGGTCGGTTGACTTGTAACAGTATTGCTCGAGGAACCGGGGGTAATTGCCGCCATACCAGTAGAAAACCCCGTTGAACTGGCGAAGACAGCCGCTGCGGGTGAGAATGCGCTGCCCGTTCTGATCCACCCAGTAGAAATCATTGTGGATGGTCACGAAACCGGTGGCCGATGGCGCGGCGGGTGTGGTCCCGGAGGACAGCGGGGCCACTTGTGTGTCCACGCAACTGCTGAGCAACAGCACGATGCCGGTGAAAAAAAAGCGGCAAAACAGACGCTGCAACGATGGATTTTTCATGGGGGGGAAAAAAGCGGGCCAGGCCTGGGGTTGCCCTGATTTGACGGACATAAAGACAGGGAGGTCAAATAGAAATATCCCGATGAAGCCCGAAGCGAAAAACGCCCACGCCGATGCGAGGCTTAACTGAACAGAACTAAACCCGAAAGGAAATCGCTTTTTGCGGGGGAGGGTGAATAGAAGGAGTGGGCGGTTAACCCTCCGAGCCCCGGTAACCCCAAAAAAGCAAGCGTCGATCAGTTCAGTAGTTACACTGATTCCCGTTCTCGTAAGGGCGCATTCTTGGCTGCGTCCTTTTGCAAAATCCTTCTCCTACACAACCACCCGCCGCCGGCGCGCCACTACCAGTGCCAACCCGGTCAAACCGGCCAGCCAAGCATACGTGGCCGGTTCCGGCACCGCCGTCGGCGTTGCGGTCACACTGATTTCCATTGCACTGAGTCCGGGTCCACTGAGGGAAGTCCAGCTACCAGGCGTCCCGGTGTTTGAATCGTATCCTCCGGCGTTGGTCCAAGGGCCGGTAAAGCTGGTGTCGCCCCCACTGGCCATGGCGCCAGCCCAATCGTAACTGTTAAACTCTGAACCGGTGGCGCTGGCCACGATCCAATAATTGGTGCTCGCCGCCAAGGTTACGCCGCTAAAGGTGTAAGTAAAATCGCTTTTTCCTGAATTCACGAACGGGTTGCTGTTCCCGGTCGCGGTCGCCAGGGAAACGCCGGGCGTGCCCGATGAATTCGAGTATAAGGCAACCTGAAAATTGCTCGGAGTGCCAGAACTGAGGCCCATAGTCAAGGTCACCGAATTAAGTGTATAGGGGAGCGCGGAAGCATCCGTCACAAATCCGGTGGCCACATAAGCAGAAGACTCAACTCCTTGGCCTTCAAAACTGTCAGGGTCGCTCGCGCTAAAGTAAACCGTCTGCGCGTGGGCCGTAGCGGCCGTGGCAAGCATCGTTGATATGTAGAAAAAGTTCCGCGCGGTCGTATATAATTTCATCAGGTGGTGGTTTTGGAATGGCTTTGGCCGAGTTGTAAGCGAAAGCGCCTGTAACGCAACAAAAAACTCATTAATATCGGCTGTTCGCCGACAATAAGAGTGAATTACGGATAGGAAGTTGCTTTTTTGGGGTTGTCCGCCCAGGGGCGGGACGTGGGGTTAAGAGTACAGGACGCAACGGGCTTTACCGTGCCCTGCGGTCTGTTTCCACTCATTAGCCCCACTGGTATCCGCAGAATTCGCCTTTCTTTCGCAAAATGGAGCATAGCCACCGCGTTACGAATCGGCAAACCACACCCCTACCCTGCCTGCGCTCGGACTGCCTACTTCCGCTCGGGTTTGACGACGACGTGGTCCACGAGGCCGTAGGCTTTGGCTTCGTCGGCGGTCATATAAAAGTCGCGGTCGGAGTCTTTTTCGATTTGCGCGACGGGTTTGCCGGATTGTTGGGAAATGATTTCGTTGATCACGCGGCGCCAGCGGAGGATTTCCTTGGCGGCGATGGAGATGTCGGAGGTCTGGCCGGTCGCGCCGCCGGTGGGCTGGTGGAGCATGACGCGGCTGTTGGGGAGGGCGAAGCGCTTGCCTTTGGTGCCGCCGGCGAGCAGGACGGTGGCCATGCTGGCGGCCATGCCGACGCAATAGGTCACCACGTCGCAGGTGAGAAAATTCATCGTGTCGTAAATCGCCATGCCGGAGGTGACGCTGCCGCCGGGGGAATTGATGTAAATGTGAATGTCCTTCTTGCCGTCTTCCATTTGGAGGAAGAGCAGTTGCGCGATGACGGCGTTGGCGACGTCGTCGTAAATGGGCGTGCCGAGAAACACGATGCGGTCGCGCAGGAGGCGGGAGTAAACGTCCCAGGGGCGTTCCTGGCGGCCGTCGCGCTCGTAAATGGTGGGAACAAAATAGGACACGGTGGTGGGCGGTTAAATTTTTGGCGAAGCGGGTTTACGCGACGGGCGCGGCGGGCGTGGTGGCGGGCGCAGTGGTCACGTTAGCGTGCTGGACGACAAAATCAAGGGTCTTCGCGTGGAGGATGGCGCGTTGGAGGTGGGCGAGCAGGGAGCGGTCTTCCTGGAGGCGCTTGACGATTTGCTCGGGGCGCTGGCGGGTCATCATGGCTTCCTGGGTGATGCGCTGGTGCAGGTCGTCGTTCTCGACTTTGATGTTTTCCTTTTCGGCGATCTTGAGGAGGATCATCAGGAGTTTGACGCGGGCGGCGGCGGCGGTGTGCGCGCTCTTGTGCAATTCGTCTTTGTGCTTTTCGAAATCCGCCTCGGTGACGCCCTGGCGCATCTGCCGCTCGATGTGGTCGCGCAGGAGGCTCTGGGTTTCGTTTTCGACGGCACTCTCGGGCAGCGGGAACTCGACCGCGCCGTTGAGGGCCTTGACGACTTGCTCGCGGCGGGAGGCGTGGGATTCCTGTTCCTTGCGCGATTTCAAATCGTCGCGGATGCGCCCTTGCAATTGCTCGACGCTTTCGCATTGGAGCGATTTGAGGAAAGCGTCGTCGAGGGCGACGGGGCGTTTTTCGCGGATTTCGAGAACTTCGAGGGCGTAATTGGCGGTCTGGCCCGCGAGGGCGGGAACTTCGAACTCCGCCGGGAAAGTTTGGGTGACTTCTTTTTTGTCGCCGGCTTTGAGGCCGACGATGCCGTCAATGATGGCGCGCACGCCGGGAGCCTGGGCCGCGCCGGCTTCCTCCCAGGTGGCATTCTGGGTGCCGTAGATGGGGCGCTCGGGGGCGATTTCGGCGATGAGTTTGCCGTTGAGCGTGCCGGTGTAGTTGAGGCGCACGTAGTCGCCCGCCGCGGCGGCGCGTTCGACGACGACATAATCGGCCCGCTGCTGGCGCAAATCGGTGATGGCGGCCTCGACTTCGGCGTCGGCGACCTCGACGGCCGGGGCGAAGATGGGCAGGCCCTTGTATTCGGGGAGCGCGAAATCCGGCTGCAAGTCCACAGTGATTTTCACGACGGCCGGCTGGCCGGCGGTAATGACGCCGCCATCCACGCCGACGGCGGCGAAGATGTTGAGTTTGGATTCCTTGACGCCCTCTTCGTAGGCCTTGGTCGCGACCTTGCGCTGGAGTTCCTCGGCGATTTCGCGGGCGTAGCGGCGGCGCACCAGGTCGGCGGGGGCCTTGCCCGGGCGGAAGCCCGGCAGGCGCGCGGCTTGGGCGATATCGCCCAACACGGCCTTTTCTTCGGCGCCGACTTCCTCGGCTGTGACATTGACGACCAGCGTTTTGCGCGTGGCGGAGACATCTTCGACGGTGATATTCACGGAAAAATAGTTTCCCAGCCCGCGTTCTGGCATGGCCGGAAACCATCTAAAAAATCAGGCCGCGCCCGCGCGGTCAACGATGGAATTTCCTTGGAAAGGCCGCCGTAATTTGAATTCCCGCATTTTGCGGCCACTTTCCCTTGGACTCGGCATGATTCCGGCTGTAAGGTGGAGGTGTTTCCTTCGATGATGGAGGATTCATCGTTAGTCATTCATCCATTCCCCCGATGCTTTCCCGCGTGGCCGACAGTTTGTATTGGCTCAGCCGCTATATTGAGCGCGCGGAGAATCTAGCGCGCTTGATGGAGGTGAATTTGCAGTTGCTGCTGGATTTTTCGAACCTCGACGACGCCAAGCTCAAGAGCCACTGGCAGCCGATTTTGCGCGCCTTGTGCGATGAGGAGGCGTTCAACAAACTTTACGCGAAGGCCGACAGCCAGTCCGTGACGGACTTCGTGGCGTTCAGCCGGGAAAACCCGAGTTCGATGTTCTCGTGCCTGTGCGCGGCGCGGGAGAATGCGCGGATGATCCGCGACCAGATCACCGACGAAATGTGGGAGGCGATCAACGAGCTTTACCTGTTCCTGCGCGCGACCACCGCGAAAAAAGTCTGGCGCACGGGTGTGCATGATTATTTCCGCGAGGTGAAAAAATACATCCACGCCTTCCAGGGGCTGACCAACGCCACCTACCCGCGCGAGGAGGCCTATAATTTTCTGCAAATCGGCCGCTACCTTGAGCGCGCGGACAAAACCACGCGCATCATTGATTTGAAATATCACATTCTGCTGCCGCGAGCGGCGGATGTCGGCGGCGCGCTGGATTCCGCGCAGTGGATGGCCGTGCTGCGCTCGTGCAGCGCGCTCCAGGCGTACCACCGCCTCTACCTGGAAAGCCCGACGCCGGGGAAGGTGGTGGAGTTTTTAATTCTCTCGGAGAAATTCCCCCGCTCGCTGCATTTTTGCCTGAAAGAGTTGAACTACTACCTGCACCGGATTTCCGACACCCCCGCCGGAAAGTTCACCAACGACGCCGAGCGCGTCTGCGGGGGAATGCTTGCGCACCTCGGCGATTGCGCGACGGAGGATATTTTCAAGGAGGGGTTGCACGAATATCTTGACCGCACGCAAGGTTCGCTTAATGACATTGGCGCAGCCCTGTACCATAATTATATGTATATCCCGCCGCCGGAGCAGCCGGCCACCGCCGCCTGAGATGCCTCCCCTCCCCGCGCTCGCGATATTTTTTTCGTCCGTGCAAAAAAAGGCTTTGCAAAACCCCCTAACCTGTTCTAACTTGTCACCAGTATGATGAAAAAGTCAATTACCCCCCTGCTTCTTACGGCCGCCTTGGCGGCGCTGGCCCTCACCGGGTCCGGTTGCTCTTCTGTCTCTGACATGCCGCAGGCGGCAGATCAGGATCGGAATTTCTTTAATATTGTCAAAATCGAGCCGGATTCGTTCCTGCGGTCGTCGCCTTCGACGCTGGAAATCCACTCGAACGACATCATCAGCCAGCCCAATGTGAGCGGCACCCGCGTGACGCTGTTGTCCGGGCTGTTTACTTACGAAGACTATTGATCGGGCGGGCCAGTCCCGGCGGATCAATTGAGCCTTGCCAGCTCCGTTTCCCAGCCGGGAAGCGGGGTTTTTTGTTGCCTATGGCGGCTGATGCGACCCCGCCCATTTTGCTTCATCCCGCCGCGTTCATCCCTCATGCTTGCGCAATGTCGTTCGTCAACGTCGCCCGATTTTTGCCGGAAAGGGCCCGCGCCCAGGGCACGGGTTGCGCCGTGCGCGCACCGGTGGGCGACGAGTCCTCCGCGCCGGGCCGCATTGCCTATATCGAGCGGACGTTTGCCGAACTCGACGCGGAATCCGACGACGCCGCGCGGCTTTTTCAGGAGCGTGGCATTGCGCGCGGCGCGCGGGTCCTGCTGCTCGTGCGGCCGGGGCTGGATTTATTGCGCTGCACTTTCGCGCTTTTTAAAATTGGCGCGGTGCCGGTGGTGATTGATCCCGGCATGGGGCTGAAAAATTTTCTCGCCTGCGTCAAGCGCAGCGAACCGTCCGCCCTGGTGGGGATTGCGCGCGCGCACTGGCTCGCGCTGTTTTTTCGCGGAGCACTGGCTTCGGCGCGCATCCGCGTGCGCGTCGGTGGAAACGCCTGGGAGCGTGATTTGGCGGCGCACCGGCGGTCCGAATCTTTTGCCATGGCCCCGACGCAGGCCGGGGATTTGGCCGCGATTCTCTTTACCTCGGGCTCAACCGGCGCGCCGAAGGGTGTTTGCTACGAGCATGGATTCTTTGAAGCGCAAGTGCGCCTCATCCGCGACCATTACGGCATCCAGCCGGGTGAAATTGACCTGCCGATGCTGCCAATTTTCGCGCTGTTCAACCCGGCGCTGGGGTTGACGACGATTGTTCCCGAAATCAACCCCTCGCGGCCGGCGGCTTGCGACCCCGCGCGCGTGGTGCAGGCAATCACACAAAATGGCGTCACCAATTCCTTTGGTTCACCCGCACTCTGGAACCGCGTGGCGCGCCATTGCGAAACCACGGGCCAAAGCCTTCCCACCTTGCGGCGCGTGCTGGTGGCCGGCGCGGCGGTGCATCCCGCACTGTTGCGCCGGTTGCAAAAAATTCTGCCAGAGGGAACCGTTCACGTTCCTTATGGCGCGACGGAGGCGTTGCCGGTTTCCAGCATTTCCCTCGACGAGGTTTTGGACGAAACCTGGGCGCTGACCGAGCAAGGGCGCGGCTCCTGCATCGGCACGCTTTTTCCCGGCATGGAGGCGCGCATCATCCCTTGGCGCGACGGACCGATTACCCGCCTGAAGGACGCTCCGGCGCTTGCGACCGGCGAGATCGGTGAAATTGCCGTGCGCGGCCCGGTGGTCACCCGCGTTTACGATCGGCTCCCGGAAGCGACGGCGCGCGCAAAAATTCCTGCAGAGGATGCGACTAACCCGGCGGCGGTCTGGCATCGCATGGGAGACTTGGGTTATCGCGACGCGCAGGGCCGGCTCTGGTTTTGCGGGCGCGCCGTCGAGCGCGTCGAAACGGCGGCGGGCATTTTTTACACCGACTGTGTCGAAAGTGTTTTCAACCAGCATCCGCGCACAGCGCGCACCGCACTGATTGGCTTGGGTGTGCGACCACGGCAAACCGCCGCCCTCGTGGTCGAGCCAGCGCCTGGTGAATTCCCGCGCAACCAAGCCGACCGCGAATTTTTTATTACCGAACTGCGCGCCATTGCGGCAAAAGTTGAGGGCATGCCTGCGATCGCCCAATTCTTTTTCCGCCGCGCCATGCCGGTGGATGTGCGCCACAATGCCAAAATCCACCGCCTGGCCCTCGCGCGCGAATATCAAAATCAAGCCAACGCATGAAAATTCTCGTGACCGGCGGAGGCGGTTTTCTCGGGCGGACGATTGTTGAGTCGCTACTGGCTCGCGGCGAAAGCGTGCGCATTTTGGGCCGCACCGCGCAATCAGCGCTGGTTGCGCGCGGGGTCGAGGTTTCCCAAGGCGATCTCGCGGATTTTGCCGCGGTCGAGCGCGCGGTGGGAGGTTGTGATGCGGTTATCCATACTGCTGCAAAAGCGGGTGTTTGGGGCTCATGGGACGACTATTACAGGCCCAATGTTCTGGGCACTCAAAATATTCTTGATGCGATGCGCCGGCATGGGGTGGCGCGGCTGGTTTACACGAGTACGCCGAGCGTGGTGTTTGATGGCAAAAATCACTCGGGTGCGAATGAGTCGCTGCCTTATGGTCAAAAATTTCCGTGTCATTATCCGCATACCAAGGCGATCGCAGAAAAAGCGGCACTGGCGGCGCATGGCGCCAATCTCCGCGTCATCGCCCTGCGGCCACATTTGATTTGGGGCACGGGCGACCCACACCTTGTTCCGCGCATTCTCTCGCGAGCCCACCGGCTGCGCATCGTCGGGGATGGCCGCAATCGGGTGGATCTCACCCATGTTCGCCATGCTGCTCAAGCGCATTTGCTCGCGCTCGACGCACTGGCCGCACCGACCCATCCCGCCGCCGGCCGCGCATTTTTTATCTCGGATGACTCGCCGGTCATGCTCTGGGAATGGATCAACAATTTGTTGCGCCGCTTGGGCAACCCGCCCGTCACCCGACAAATTTCTCTCCGCACGGCGCATGCCGCCGGCGCAATTATGGAAACAATTTGGCACGCCCTGCCCTTTCTCCCTGGTGAACCGCCCATGACCCGCTTCGTCGCCATCGAACTCGCCAAAGACCATTGGTATTCCATCGCCGCCGCCCGTCGGGATTTAGGCTACCAACCTGATGCCGACCTGTCCCCTTTAATGGCTGAACTCATCGCCAGTCTCTCCCTTTAATTACCCCGTCAATTCCGTATTAACATATATCATTATAGTATGGCATAGATGCCATATTTCTTGTTGACAGTATGGCATGAATGCCATACATTAACGCTATTATGAAAATGACCATGCACATCGACGAAGGAATTTTGGCCGAAGTGATGAAACTCACCGGGGCCAAATCCAAAACCAAAGCGGTGGAAACCGCCTTGAAAGAGATGGCGCGCAAAGCCAGACTCCGTTCCATCTTGGACGAAGGCCTGGGGTTGTCATCCGATGAGTTGAAAAATGTTTTCGACCCGGACTCGGTCGCCATGATGGCCGTCGCTGAACCCAAGGCGAAATACGGCCGCCATCATCTTTAACTCCATTTGCCCATGCCTGGCCCCGTTCTCGTTGACAGCAACTTCTACATCGACCGCGCGAATCGTGGACTCGACCCGTTTGTCGAACTGGCCAAAATTGACTCGGAATGGGAAATTGCGACGTGCGGCATGGTCATGATTGAAGTCTTGCGCGGCGTGAAACATCCGAAGGCGCTGGAGCGGTTTGTGGCGGCGTTTGCGGTGATGCTCTTCATTCCCTCCATCAACATCGTGTGGGAAAAGGCTTGGCGGCTGGCGTGGGAAATGGATCGTGCCGGGCACGTGATTCCGGGCCAGGATCTGGTCATCGCTGCTCATGCCCTGTATGCTGACGCCGCCGTATTGACCGCCGACAAACATTTTGGATTTGTCCCAAAACTGTCGGTACTCAATCGCCTCGACTAATCTGTTTCGCTCCGCAAATCGAGAATCAATTGGAACACGTCCGCGTTGATAAATTTATACCGGTGTGCTTTTTATCCGTGCGCGCGGCTTGATTTTTTCGCGGCAGTCGCATTCAATCACCAACGATGCGCATCACTGGCGGCCGCGCGCGCGGCATTGTGTTAAAGGTTCCCCGCCGCGGCTCGCTGCGGCCGGCGACCGACTTTCTGCGCCAGGCGGTGTTTTCCTCGCTCGGGCCGCTGGTGGCGCAGGCGCGCGTGCTCGATGTGTTTGCGGGCACCGGTTCCTACGGCCTTGAAGCGCTTAGCCGCGGCGCGGCGCACGCCGTGTGGCTGGATTCCGATCGCCAAACGGTGGCGGCGATCCAGGCCAATCTTGCGGCGGTCGCCAAATCCCTTGGCGCGCAAAACCCCGCGGCGCTCGGCCACGCCTGCGAAGGCGACGTATTTGCGTGGCAACCACCGGGCCAGGCAGGTTTCGATCTGGTCTTTGTGGATCCGCCGTATGCGCTGCTGCCTTTGTTCGGCGAAAAATTACTGGAGCGCGCGGCGTCTTGGAGCGCGCCGGGCGCCAATGCGCGGCTGTTATTGGAAGCACCGGGGGAGTTTGTCGTCGCCCCACCGGCGGGCTGGGTGCTGGCGCGCCATCTTGGCGAGGGCCGCCGCCAGCCAAGTTCGCTCATTTTCCGGCGCGCGGACTGAATCAAGAATTTAGAAAAGTTAAAAAATATTGACTAATATTTTTCGGATTCATGCGCGCGGGTCGCACGCAAATAATTGAACAATGGCGAGAGGGACGAGTCGGCCGGCTGGCCGCCGCCAATGGACCAGGCCGCGCGCCGCCGGGCTTGTTCCGGAGTTTCGCGCCCGGAATTCGCCAGCGCGGCGCGGGCCGCCGCGCCCCAGGCGTCGTCATCATTGGCGCGGTTGCTCCAATAATACACCGCGCCATCCGGGTCGCCCAGCAGCCAGAGGTAGGCGCCGGTGCGGAATTGCGCGGCCCGCGATTGCTGGGCGAGCTCGGCGTTATCGAGCAACTGCGCCTCCAAATCCTTCCGCGTCGGCAGAGCGGGCAAGTCATCCAGCAATATTGAAAACCGCCAACCGGCGGCCATTTCCTGCTCGATGGGAGAAAGTTCCACCCCCGGACGCAAAAGTTCGCCCAAGGCTTGTTTTTTTCCGCCGAGATCGAACCACGCCACGGCCCGGCGGCGTGAATCGAGCGCGCCCAACAGTGCGCCGGGATCATTGGGCCGGGGCAGCCACGCAAAACAGGCCAGCCCAAAAATTAAAAGCGTCAGCGCCGCGCGCCCGGCCCATCCGCGCGGCCAGGGGCCGGCCGCGAGCGCGCCCGCCAAAATTGCCAGCGCCGCCGCTGCGGGCGCGCGCGCCTCCATCGTGGGATACCAAAGCATGGCGCCGATGCCGGTGGGCAGAATCAAGCCAAAGAGCAATAACATGCCGGGCGAGC
>Ga0206804_10106_pt1 | contig 24857 bp, 28 predicted proteins | sample Alteio_BWOrgCont_62_FD_152888 | JGI IMG/M metagenome (GOLD analysis project Ga0206804, IMG submission 152888) | Enriched cells from forest soil in Barre Woods Harvard Forest LTER site, Petersham, Massachusetts, United States -... | ecosystem: Environmental > Terrestrial > Soil > Temperate forest >... | reverse complement strand
ACATTCGTGACCACGAGCTGAACGACGGCGGCACTGAGCCCGACCATGGCCGTGGCAATGGCCAGTCCGGCGCCGCTGCCACTGCCGGCAGCCACGGCGAGCAGGCCGAGGTCGAGCGCGCCGGCGGCCGCGGCGCTCAAGCCGATGACCTCGAGCAAGGGAATATCGAGGATGCTTTGCGCCATCAGATCCCAAAAGACGATCTGTTGCACGTAGGTGTCATCCAGCTCGGGATGGTTGGGGGTGCGGACGAGATAGATGCGGGCGAGTTCCTGCGTGGCAATGCCGGTCGCCCCGCTGCCGGCATTCGTGTTGCCCGTGGTATTGCTCGGGATCTGGCCGCAGAGGACGCGCCAGCGAATGAGGCGGGGACCGCTGATGGCCAGATTCACTTCCGCGGGATCGGCTTCAAATGGGGTGACGGTGACCATGACACTGGCCTGATAGAGATCGCGCGCCCACATGTCGGCAGTGCGGAAGAAATCCGGCCGGAGTCCGTCGGGCGTCTTGATGAAGCCGCCGAGATCGGAGGCGTTGGCATTCGGGGCGGTGAGGAGGAGGAATGGGGCGCCGGTTCCGTCGTCCCACATCGGCCGATCGACGAACGGATACGCCTGGCCGTAGAGTTTTTGGAGATACTGGTAGCGGGGATAGTTATCTGGCATGATCCAGCCGCGCGGATCGCCCTGGGCCAGGTATTCGATGCTCGCCGGGAAATCGTTGACGCAGCCCTCGCCGACGGTCACCGCATAGACCGGCTGGGCGGCGCTGCCGGGAACCGAGCCCTGGAAAACGGAGGCGGAAAAGAACGGCTGGCCGGTCAACGGATTGATGCCGAAATCAAAGGGCGAAGTCCCGTTGCCGGCGGGAGTCACGAGCGTGGCCGTGGTGGTCCACTTCGAGAGCGTGCCGCCAGGCGAGGTGAGGAAGAGGTGGGAGAGGGCCTGATGCCGGGCGGCCTCGCGGACGCGAAGATTGTAATCGTCGGCGGTGATGGTCATCCGCGGCGTTCCTGGTTCCTGGTTCTTGGTTCTTCGTTTCTCACGGGGAGAACGTCGCCCACCAGAGCGGGGTGAAGATGCCGGTGGGGAGTTGGTTCACGGCGATAAAACCTTGCGAGCAAAAGAGCGCGCGGTCGTCTCCTTCGTCGTAGCTCGGCTGTCCACTCCGCATGCGCAGGACCAGGGCGAGTTTGTAGGCGGTGTAGGCCTCGGCGGAAAAGGCGCCGGTGAGCGGAATTCCACGCGCGGCGGGCGTGACATTGATCGGCACGAAAGAGCCGTCCGTGGAGGTGGCCACTTTCCAGTAGACCCCGCATTCGCCGGTATTCGGGTCGAATTGATCCGGCGTGACGGTGAAGGACGGCAGCTCGCCACTCTGCGGATCGGGCACCCAAAATTGCGGGGCGTTGGCGGGATCGGCGCCGGGCAACGGGATGACCGGCGTCAGGCCGGCGATAAACGCTTGCGGGCCATTCCAGCGGATCGTGGCCACGCCCTTGCCATCGAAGCTCACGTCGGGCTGGAAAACGGGTGCGCTGCCAGTGCCTCCGATTTCATCATAACAATCGTGATGTCCCCACGGGAATTGCCGCCGGCGGACACGCACGCCGCGGAGGCTGGCATTGCGTCCCATGCGCTGATCCAGGACGCGCAGATGCTCCATGGTCGGGACGAGGCCCGAGGGAAGCTCCAGGCTGTCGATGCTGCCGCCGTCCATTGCTACAAAGGATGAAGGATGAAGGATGAAGGATGAAGAGGCATACGCTTGCGCGGTTTGGTCTACACCTGCTGATACATTTCGGGCACGTAGCCGTTGGGGCCGCTGAGCATGTAGCTGGTCTGCATTTGCCAGACGTTGCCGCGCTGGCGGCCGCGGATGCGCATGAGGAGCCAGACGCGTCCGCCGCTCATCGCCGGCGGATTCCCGGGCGGCGTGGTGGTGATGGTCCCGAGCGTGGAAACGATCGAATCCGGAAACGTCTTGGTGACCCAATTGTGATTCCAGATCGCGCCGGGCGCCGGCCAGCTCGTGACGCCGTGCATCTTATTGCGGCCGCTCTTGCCGGTGCTCTTATCGGTGAGCGTCTTGGGCCACTGCCCGCGGCCGTTGGAATCCTCGCGGCCGTTGTAATTGGCCAGGAGCACCTCGTAATTCCAATGCGTCTCCACCGGATCTTCCGTGGTCGAGCCTTCCCACTCGAAGAACTCGCCGGAATCGTCGGGAAAGGGATGGCCCTCGTACGGGACGAAGACGGTATAGCCGGCGGCCCGGCCGGCTTTGTCCTGGGCAATTTTGCGGGTGCCCCATTCCGGAAGCGTGATGCCATCCGGACAGCCGAGGGCCGGGGAGGTGAGGGCGCTGGCGTAATCGGGCGCCCAACACTTTTGCAGCGCGGTGACGATCCCGGTGCGGCTGTCGCGGCTGGAAGTGAAGGCGTCCTCGCCACCGCCGAGAATGAGGGCAACAGCCATGCGCTAAACGGCGGGAAAACTCAGGCCCGGAATGTTGCCTTCCTTGCCGGCGCCGAGCTTGGCGTCAATCGACTCGAGAAGCCGCGTCTGGCGCTGGCTCTCGTTCAGAAGCGGATCACTGCCGCCGAGGCCGAAGCCGCCGCCGAGGCCGATTTTCTGGAGATGCCCGACCGGCGAGTCTTTGACCCCCGGCGAATCGAAGAGCCCGTGAAAGGCGTTGGCAAAGCCGTGGTGCTCGGCCGGCTTGTCCTTGCGGCCGAAGAAGAGGCCGCCGAGGAAGCCCGCGCTGGCGCCAGCCGCGGCGCCAAAAACGGTGCCGACGCCGGGCAGGACGCTGCCGACGAGCGCGCCCGTCGCGCCGCCGGCGGCCGCGGCGCGAAACGCGTCCGTGGGCATATGCGAGAGCGCGCCACTCACCGAATTGAGGAGCGGTGCCAGGCGCATGAGCACCTCGGCGAGTTTCAAGAAGACATCGAGCATTTGCCCGACGGCGCGGCCGATCCCGACGAAGTCGATCCGGCCGAGGGCATCGGCCAGGGACGTGGCATCGGGCGCCAGGCCCTCGAGGGCGCCGGCGAAAAAGGTCTGAATGTTCAGGCTGAAGCCTTTCATGGCCGCTTCCAACTCGTGGAACTTCTCCGCATTGCGGTCCATGACACTGGCCAGTCCTTCCGCGTGTTCTTTGGCGGACTCGAGCGCCTCCGGATTCGAGAGCAAGGGCATGGCCTGCTGGGCGAAGCGGAAGCCGAAGAGATCCTTGATGACCGCGACCTTGGTCGCCTGGTCGGGAATCTTCGCCAGGCCCGCGGAAATCTTTTCCACCTGCTCGAGCAAGGGCGCGCTGCGCAGTTCCTCGGCCGAGGTGCCGAGCAGCTTGAGCGCGGTCGCGGTATTTTTGCCGTCCTCGTTTACGCCGGCGATGGCGTTTTGGAGTTTGAAAATGAAGCTCTGCGCGCTCTCCGCGCTACCGCCGGTCGTGTCCAGGGCATGGCCGAAGATGACGAGATCGTGCACGCTTGCGCCGGTGGCCAGGTGCATGGCCTCGAGCTTGGCGCCCATGTTGAGCACTTTCTCGAAGCCCTCGGCGATACGGGAAAAGGTCTCGTAGATCAGGCCGAGGCCGGCGAAACCCGCGGCGAAGCTCTTCACCTGCCCCTCGAATTTCTCGAGGCCCTCGCTCATTTTGTGGAGGGTATTGAGGACGGGGACTCCGTCCAATTCGAGTTCGGCGATTTTCACAACCCCCGCCGAATGTCAAAGCGCGCGCTGCGCGCAATGGGCTATGGAAAATGAAAAATGGAAAAGACGATCAGCCGGCGCTCTTTTCCGGAAGGGCGAGCATGGCGACGGCGGCCTCGATGGAGATGGGATAGCCATGGGCTCCGGTCTCACGCTTGACCAAGGTCACGCGATTGATGCCGAGCGCGGCGGCCACCTCGGCCTGTGTGCCCCGGGCCTCTCGGGCGGCCTTGTAGGCCGCCGGTGTGGTGGGAGGACTCATACTCCGAACCGCTTCTGCCAAACCTTCCGGCTGTCGTGGTAACTTTTGAGGTAGGACTTTGCGAGGCGTAGGCATACGGCAAGATCCAGAATGCCGTAACCGTGGCGCGCACGTCGAGCCTCGCGCGACCAGACAATGGCTTGCTTGCGGTAAAAGAACGGGGTGCGGCTCGGGCGATCAATCAAGTCCGAGGATGGAACAACCGGAGTGCGATCGCGGCGGTCCCGCTCTCCGCTGAATCGATCGTCAAGGCGCCGCGCGCAATCGAGCGCTTCCTTTTTGGTCGGAAACCAATGCGACATTTCCGCGTAAGATCCGTCGAGGAAGGTCGCTTGCGCATACCACGGATTTTTCTTCCGGCCCTTTTCGCGCCAGATGCGGGCGAAGCGGTGCACTTGCTGGATAGGGACGGCGGCGCTCACAGAGCACCTCCCCTCGCCACCTCTTCGAGATTTCGATACATTTCCTCAACGCCATCAAGCGCGTCACTTACTGCATAAAGTTTTCCACGATAAAACTGCGGACTTTCCAAGGTTTCAGTATCCAGGAGATTGCGCGCCTCGCCGAGAAGGCGAATCACTTCAGCGATTTTCTCGACCCGAGGAATTTTCGGAAACTCGGCGCTCATACGATGATCACCCCCATCATCCAGTTGTTGAGTTTCTGGACAGCATCCGCGACGGACTGGCAGCGGCTGAAGTAAAGGACGCTAGGGATGCCGTCGAGAGAGAGGCCTTCGATTTTGAGCATTACATCTCCGATCTCGTGATCAGGGCGAATGGTGATTTGCGCGATGCGTTCTGGCGGTGTGGTTGGTGTTTCATTCATGGGTCGTTTGCGGTTGTGGGTTTGAAAATTTGCCCCGATTCGCACGGGGCGGTGGTCTTCGCGAGACACTCTCCGAGTCTGTATCCGACTCACTCGATAGGATCTGGTTGCGGCGACCCTTCCCTGCCCTCTCATTCGAGGAGGTTCTCTAGTTTCAACGCAATGAAAGTAGTGTCACACTACTTTCATTGCAAGAGAAAAATGTAATGTGACACTACTTTTTTTCGGGCCTACCGAAAACGCGCCTGAGCCTTCCGGCACTTTTTGTCGGCGATGTGTTTTGCCTGGGCCAGGAGGGATTTGATTTCCTTCTGGAGAGCGAAGTCCCACTTGCGGCTATAGTCCTTCACGTCGTCGGTGTAGGGGACGTTTTGCGTGATCCGGACCAAGATACCGGCGTCGGTCGCACGGACCTCGATCCGGCCGAATTTTTCGCCGTGGCGGGTGATCCAGGCGGGCAGGCGCACTCCCAGCTTGGCGGCCGCGGCGTTGAGGCCGGCGGCGAGCCAGCCCACGCGCTTTTGCAGATCGGCCACCACGCGATTGAACGCGCTCTGCTCAATGAACAGCTTTTTGCTGTTCCGCGGATTGACCCGGCCGCCGGCGACGCCGGAGCGCGCGCTGGCGTGGGTGTCCATAAGATCCTGCGCGGTGGCCAGGACGGCGCGGGCGGCGCGCGGAGATCCGACCGCGGTCACGGGAATGGCGATCTTCAGCAGGTCATCAAGCACCGCTTGTTCGCCCCGGGCCTTGGCGGCGCTATCCAGGGTGCCAATGGCCGGCGGGGTGATCGCGGCGACATTCTTCAGGAAGCGGCCGGCGCTTTGCTGGACGAGCTTGTGAATGTTCTCGGGATCATCCTTGCCGGTAAGGCTGGCGATATCGCCGATGGCCGCGCGCCAGGCTTTCTGGAATTCCGGATTAAGTTTGCAACTCGCGTTCATGCGCTTCGTAGGTGGCCACGATATTTTCGGTCTGGAGCGTGACCGGCGCGGCCGGCTCAACCGTCCACACCTGCTCTTTGCGCAGTGTCCAATGGTAGAGCTGCAAGAGCACCGTGAGCGGCACTTCCCAGATGACGTAGTCGAGATCGCGAATCGAGCCGGACTGGATCACAAATGGCGCCACCAGCGACACCAGCCAGGCCGGCTCCACTATTTTCCCTGCGGCGAGGGGCCGGTATTTCCCTCCGGCTTGGGTTCGATGCTGAAGGACACCGCGGTCAGCTCGGCTTCGGTGAGTGCGATCTCCTTTTTCACCAGGAGCGCCAGCGCCAGCGGCTGGTCGAATTCATACTTGGCGATCATTTGATCACGCACGTCCTGGGGAAGATCCGGAAACGAACGGATTTCATCCAGTGACTGGCGCAAGTCGAGCATCCACCCCACGATGAGGGATTCCCGTTCGGCGTCCTCCTGGCTCGGCTTCTCGGTCTTTTTGACCGCGATCCCGAGACCGAGCTTCCGGCAAATCTTGAGGATGCCGCCACTCATGCGACGAATGCCGGGTGTGACCCGACTCAAAGCATCGTCGCGGATGGTGTCTTTATCGCTCATGCCGCGGCGGTTTTCGACTCGACCGGGGGCAACGCATCGAAGGGAATGCGGCCCTCGAGCTGGCCGATGCGGAATTCACGGAGCGCAGGGGAAGCCGTGGTGGGGACGCGCGCCTCATCCCTGCCGCGGCGGTACAAGAGGTAAGTCGGCACCTGCCGGATCTCGAGGGCCTGGCGCGCCATGTTGGTCAGGGCGTTTTTCACCACCGTCCATTCGTGCGTGGGATTTTGCCGCAACCATTCCGGACTGTTCCACCACTTGATGAGGTTGCCGGTGTCGTAGAGGCCGTCTTTCGACTGATGGGCAAAGGTGAAACGCCAGGTCACTTTCTCAGCCTCGACATCCTTCTGAATGGCGAAAGCCGGGTGTGGTTCCACACCGACAGTGCGCAGCGCGCAGAACAAGATGGACTCTTCGCAGCACACCGTGTCCGGATTGACCACGGACAGGCTGAGCCAGGTTCCCCCGCACGTCTCCTTGCTAAACGGGACCATTACGAGGCGTAGGGCTTGTTGTTGCCGCTATAGCTCCAGTTACTCGGCTTCCCTAACTCCTGGTCATACTTAAAACTCAGGATGTTATTGATGCCGCCGGAGAAGAGAGAAAACGTGCTGGTCGCGCCGGTGCCCGTGGCCAGGGTGAGATCGCCGCTGCCGTTGGCGGAAAATTTGAACTGTTTGCTATGCGTCCAGGTCTTGACGATTTGCGTCAGACTGGTGGCTGTATTCATGCCCTTGAGATCGGACTCTTCCTGGATCTCCTCGACCGAACACTTTTGGATGATCGAGCCCACCGCGTCGGACATGATGGTGATGCCGTGCTCAAGGGTAGTAGTCATGGAAGAAAAGGAGGAAGGAGGAAGGCGGAAGGATGAAGGTTACTTGGCCGCAGGCGGCGCGGGGGTCGGCGCTGCCGCCGGAGCGGCGACAGGAGCAGGAGCGGGAGCGGCGGCGGCAGGAGCGGGCGCCTCCGGCACAGGAGCCGGAGTGCCGGAGGTGGTGGCGCCGGGAGCCGGGGTGACGTGGCCGTTGATGACGACTACGCCGGTCTGGGCTGGCGCCGGCGCGGCCGGCGCGACTGGAGAGGCCGCGGCCAGGGCGGCGACCGCATCGGGCGCGAAGGCCTGGACGGCCGCGAGCTTGACGTTAAGGAGGTCGACTCGGGCTTGCTTGCGCGCAATGTCCTGATTCAACGAGTCGATTTCCGCCTGGAGGGATTTCAGATCATCGGTGGCGACGGTGAATTTCGGGGTGCGGGCGGGCGTGGTCATGGCGGTTCGAGAGGCGGGATTTGTCAAACGTTGCCGGTGAGGAGGGCAATGCCGGCGATGGAAACGACGTTGCGCCACAAATGCGGGTCGACCGCGGGCGCACCGTCGTTGTCCGGTGGCGAGTCGTAATTGCGCAGGGTGAAGACGCCGAGATTGGCCATCGCGTTGGTGATCGCGGCTTTCGCGGCGGTGAGGCCGGCGGCGGTCTCACCGAAGAATTTCGCCTGGACCGCGGCGACCCAGGCCGCGTGCATGGCGGCCGTATAGCCGGTGATGCGGTTGTCACTCTCCACGGTCACGCTGAGCGTGTAGGCCAGGACTCGGCCGATGGCGTCAAGGGCTTTCGCGCGGGCCTCGAAGATGATGACCGGGCGGGCAAAGTCGGCCTGGCTTTGCTGCGTTTCCACGGCGATGCCGGTGGGTGGAGTGACTGCCGAGTCGAGCGCAGGGAAGTTCGTCCCGTCGGCCGCGAAGATCTGGCGGAAGTTATCCGCTAACTCGAAATCTTTCATGGGACGAGCGGAAGTTCCTTGTTCTTTGTGCTTCGTTCTTCGTTTCTCGCTGCGAGGATCTCTTCCCATTCCTCGACGTCGATGCCGCCGTGCGACGGCACGCGTCGACGGAGCTGGGGGATCGGAGACAGGAGATCGCCGAAGGTGAAGATTACTTTCTTCCGGGTCGCCATGCTATTTCGCGGGATTGCCTCCGAACAGTTCGAAGGCGATGGCCTGCATGGGATCGCTGATGCGCATGACGGTGGAGATCTGCGGGCGCCACGAGACTTCGCCCTGGCGCTTCCACTGGAATTGCGCGCCGAGATTGGGGACGCTGGCGATGTTGGCGTAGCGGACGCGGAAATAGAGTTCGTAGTCATCCAGCAGGCCGCCCGGGACTCCGCGCATGTCTACCTGATGGATGTCGCCGCCGGCGCAAACGATCGGGGTTCCGCCGATGGTCGGAGTTCCGGCGAGGAACTGGATGATGGCCGGGAACGACTCTTCCATGTCGCCCTGGGCGTTGCTGTCGAAACTCTGGATCTCGGCTGGGTTCATCGTCTTACAGGAAGAGACAGGTTGTGAAAAAACAGAAGCCCGCGCCCGCTGCGTTCGACCTGCCGCGGGGCGCGGGCTTTCCTCCGGTGCATTATCCAGACGCGGAGGACTCCCATGTTTACAGGAAAAGTAACTATGCTCCGGTCGTCTTCGCAGCCATCGGCGCGACAGCCGGCGGCTGAGACTGTTCGGCCGGAGGCGCCAAAGGAGGCAGCTCGCTCGACGCAGAGGAACTGGAAGAACTGGAAGAACTCGAAGAGCTGGAAGAGGAAGAGCTATCGGCCGGCGGCTCGGGAGTCGCATCATTGACGGCGCCGGCGGTCGACACGGCCTTTTTGAGCGCCTCCTGCCGGGCGGCCTCGGCAGCAGCTTCCGCTTTCTCGCGGGCCGCTTTTTCTTCGGCGGTTTTCTGTTCCGCGGCAAGGCGCTTGTCGTCCTCGACCTTTTGCATTTCCGCGAGGCGCGCGTTTTCCTTGTTAATCAAAGCTTGCTGCGCGGGAGTCAGTTCCTTGATGGCTTTTTGCGCCTCGGCCATGCGCCTGCTGGCATCGCCAAAGGCCTTTTTGGCCGCCTCCTGCTCGTCGAGGGCAGCACGCGCCAGGCGCAGTTGCCGCCTGGCTTCGGCCGCCTGGACGGCCTCGGGATTCGGATACTCGTGATGGGCCGACACCCGGCCGTTCTCGATGAAGAGCAGTTCCCCGTATTCCTCACAAAACTCCGCGGCGCGCGCGCCGGTGATCTCCTTGTAAGCCGTCCGCAAGGGACCCGGATCGCCAAAGCTGGCGAGCAGCGCCTCGGCCTCGGGTTCACCGTGCCGTTTCGCCAGCAGAAGGTAATATTGAATGCCCATATGCGGAGGTCCGGAGTCGGCCGGATGTTAGTTGCTACCCTTCCAGAGGCCCAGACTCACGCCGGCCGTGCGGACGGCATTGGTGAGATTGGACAGAGACGAGAAGGAGTTGGCGGTGTCGAGATTTTGCAGCGTCACGAGAATGACGCCATCGCCCGCGGTGAAGACAGTGCCGCCAGAGGCGGCCTGGATGGAAAACGTGCTGGTGTTGGTGCCGACGTTCGCCGCAGTAACCGACGTGCCGGCGACAAGAGCGCCGACGGTGCCGCAGGTCGAGAGAGTCGGGTTGATTACGCCGCCGGTGACCGCGGTCGAGCCGATCTCGAGGTTGATAGTCTGCGTGGCTCCCGAGCCAGTGCCGACATTGGTGACGGCCAGGGTCGCGCCGACCACCTTGAAGTTGAACCCCGGCGTGTAGGCATTGACCAGGTTGACTGCGCCGGTGGTCATCGAAGCAAAATGCACCGGGAAACTGACGATCATGATACCGGAATTAGCCGAGAGCGTGGTGCCGGGACTGCCCCCGGTCGAATCGGTGAGGGCCGCTTGCGCGGCCCCGCTCGGCTGGGTGAGAACCGGCGTGACGCCGAAGATACCGAAGGCTTGATTTTCGACCAAGGCCCGGACAGGCGCGGGCGTGGTGAGGAAGATGGCGACCGCGATCACGGGCACCAGGGCGAGGAATTTGAGGAATTTCATGATGGGTTCGATGAGTTCGATGATTCGATGAGGTGACTACCGGGTGACTTAGCTCGGGGTGATCCGGACGATGCGCTTGGCCAGGCCCACGGCGAAGCCGTAGAGTGTGGTCAGGGTCCGCGTGACTTCGCCGGTGAGCGGGTCCTTGGCTTCGCGGAGAAGGACAGAGAAGCCGGTCGCCGGATCGGTGAGGATGGTCTGGAAAACCGGATCGTTCGGGATCTGCTCTTCCATCGGGACGCGGTTGGCGAAGACGACGCCTTCCGGCCCGATGATGAAACCGCGGGAAGCGTCGGCCGGCTGAGTGAGGTTGTAGCGCGCGATCGACTGACACCCCGAGAGCGGCTCCTGAATGATGCCGGTCTCGATGATGCCGTTAATGTCGTAACTGGCGTTCGGGACATTGGTCAGGCTGTTCGCGAGTTCGCGATAGCAGACGATTTCCAAGAGGGCGTCCAGGGGGCTGGCCTGGGCATCATTTTGCAGGAAGGTATCGGTAATCGTGCCGAGATGCTTCCAGTCCATGTTGCCGACGGCATTGATCTGGCTGAGCGCATAGTTGCCCGCAGTGACCACCGCGTAGAGATCGTTGACGATCTGGGTGCCCAGCGTGTTGAAAGCCAGGACCATCAGCTTCTCGATGACCGTGTTGCGCGCGCTGGCGTTGGTGGCGGAATCCACCATCGAGTTTAGCTCGGCGAGCGTGAGCTGAATGGAGATGTACGGCCAGCGGTTGAGGGTAAACGTCTGGTCGGTCGCCGCCGAAACCCCAGCCTGCTTGGCGTAAGTGCCCGTCGCGTCGCGAAAACTGACGGTCTGGCTGGCGTTGTAGTTCTTCAGGGTCTGGGCGATCCCGAAGGGCATCATGAAGGAGCCCATCGCCGGCTGGATGTCGGAAGCAATCCGCTTGAGGAAGGGAAGACGCTTGAGCAGGAGGCCGAGAGCATCGTGGAAAACGCCCGTGGCGGCGAGCGTGCCGAGTGAGTTGGTCGTCACGAACAATATGCCTTTTTGCCGGCAGCCAAAAAGCCCCCCGCCAAGCATCGTCAAAGACACGTCGAGGACGACATAGGACGCGAGACCAGCGGCGAGACCGACGGTGAGGGCGACGTGGACAGATGCGCAAATCGCGAGGGCGAAAAGCACAACGAACAGACAGAGCGAACGGAGTTTCATGTTGTTTTGGGTGACAGCGGTTGCGGTTTGGTGAAAACGAGTTGTCTAAAAGCGGGTCAGTTTTTGCCGGTCTTCATGAAGCGTTCGCTGGCGGCCTGGAAGAGGGCGCCGCGCTTACGCGGGTCGGGTTCGGCATTGGCCTGGTTGAGCGCCTCGAGATAGGCCTCGCCGGCATCGGCGGGCAGCGTCATCGCCGGGACAGCCGGTTGTCCCTGGCCGGCGGCCAGCTCGACGGCCGCATGCTGGGCGCGCTGTGTGACAGCCTGGGCGACGACCCCTTTTTTGCCCTTCTTGATTTCGGCCGTCTGCTCCGGCGTGGCGCCGAGGGCATTCAGCGCATTTTCGATCTCCTGCCGGCCGGCGCGCAATTCGTTCAGCTCCTGCGTTTGGTTAGCCAGTTGTTGACGGAGATCGGCAATGGTCTGGTCGCGCTGTGAGAGAGCCAAGGCATGCTGCTCGTTGTTTTGGAGCAAGGCCGTGGCGCGCTGCCAGATGGTCGGCTTGGCCGCCTCGTGCTTGCCGCCCTTCTTCTTCATTTCGTCCCCCTCTTCCTCCTCATCGTCGTGCTTGGGCTTTTTGTTTTTGTCCTTCTTTTTGTCGTCGTCTTCATCATCCTCGTCGTCCTCGTCGTCGTCCTTTTTGGCCGAGTCCTTTTGCTTTGGCTCCGGATTGGCTTTGCCGCTTTCGGCGGTGGCAGGCTTGGCGGGTTTGGCGGCTTCCTCGGCGCGGAGTGGAGTGACATTGCCGAGGAAGAGGGCGATGAGCAGGGCGAGCAGGTAGTGCATAGGTGCGGGGCGGTGGGTTACTTGCGGATTTGCAGTTCGACAGTTTGTCACTGTCTAACTCGGCCCATGACTCCACCGCTCCACGACTCCATTCCTCCGCCCTGCTAAACCGTCGCGGCGAGGGTCGTGACGACGGTCGCGAGATCCGGGGCGATGCTATCGATGAGCTTGCAGGCCAGGCCATCCGTGCCGGGCGCCGAGGCGACCTTTTGCGCAAAGAACCAAGCGCCGGAATAAGCCGCGGGCGTGAGCTGGGGGCGGCCTTTTTCGATGCCGGACTTGAAGACCGCGTCGGCCTGGAGCATGCGCTCGCGGATGTAACTGCGATCGTCTTCGTTCCACTTTTTTCCGCTCGCCCCAGTGGCCTTGAGCGGGGCGGAAGCGAATAGCTCGAGCGAGACGCCTTGCATGGCCCATTGCGCGGAATCGTCCTCCGCGCAAATAATCGTGCCAATGCTGCCGACGCGCGCGCCGGGACTGGCCAGGATCTCGCCACAGCGCGCGGCCAGACCATAGGAGGCGCTGGCACAGGTGCCGCCGGTGTAGGCGAGGGTCGGTTTGACCGCGGCGAGCTGCTCGACGGCGGCGGCGCATTCCGTGTGGCCGTTGCCCTGGCCGCCGGGGGAATCGTGATCGAAGACGACGACCTTGGTCTGCGGATCGGCGAGGGCAATCTCGCACATCTGCGCGAGCAGGATGTAATCACAGCCGCCACACATGAGAGTCATCATGCTCAGGCGCCGGCCGAGAGGACCATGGACGGGGATGACGGCGATTGGGCCAAAGCCCTGCATCTGCTCGGCGAATGGGGCGCCGCTCTCGTCGTCGACCGGACCGACGACCGGGAACTTACGCCGGGCAGAATCTGCGGGCAGCGCGAGGCTGTGGGCGAGGGCGAGCGGCCGGGACTCGCGGGCCTGGCGATGGGACGGGTCCGGCCGGCGCAGCGCCTCCTGCAAGACGACATGATAGCGATGCCAGGCGTCCGGCATGATATGCCAGTGCTCGCCGTAGAAGCTGTGCAGGATATGGGCGAATTTCATAAGTCAAAGACAACGGCCCCGGGGCCGTTGAAAGGGCTCACTCATCGGAGACGATGTTAGCGGCCTCGGAGACGACGGAACCGGGATTCGATCCGCCGTCCGCGCCGTGGCCACTGCCGCCGTTGCCATTCGGGGTGAGTTGGGCCAGGCGGTTCAGTGCATCGGCCGGCTTGAGCCACGGATGCTTTTTGGCGAGGTCCTCAGCGGCCACACACTGCGCGTCGGTCTCGGCCTGGCGAGTGGGCAGGGACTCGGTGAGATAGTCATTGCCATTCTCGGCGTCGTAACTCGTGAATGTATCCAGACCGCAGAGGACATTCGAGCGGCGCTCGCGGCTTTCCCGGCCGGCGTCGGTGGTGATGTCGATAAAGTTCGGCTGCCAGGTGACATTGAAGAGCGCCTGGGCATCGAAAGGCAATTCCCCGCGCTTGATTCGCCGGGAGAGAATCCAAAAACGGGCGCGCGACAGCTTGGGAAAAATAAACCGCTGCCGGCGATGACTGAGAAACGCGCGGAGGATGGCGGTGAGCATGCGGGTATTGGCGCCGCCAATCTTCTCCGGACTCCAGAGGATCTCGAAGGGCAGGCCGCGGGCGCTGCAAATGCCGCGGATGATGAATTCGCTCCAGGCCTCAAGCGTGGGCGCCGGATGGTTATGACTGAAGGACTCGACTTTCTCTCCCGGACGCAGAATCAGGGCCTTGCCGCCGGCGCCGTAAATCTGCTCGGTGGTGATGGTCATGGCCGGGATGGCCGGCTGGCCCACGGAGTAACCCTGCGGTGGGCGGACGATCATCCCGCGCGGGCCGCCGAGCGGCGGATCGTTCGGCGTGGGCGTGGTAATCACGATGCCGGTTTCCGCGTTCTTTTTCGCCGAGCCGGTAGCGAAGCTGACAATCTCGTAAAGATCCTGCAGAGGATTGAGCGCGGGGACGAGCTTGCTCATGGTGCGCAGCTCGTCGGGGCGATCGCGCTCGGCCATGTAATGAAAATCTTTGACCGAGATCCGGGTAAACTCGCCTTCGGCATTGCCCGGGACGCGCACATTGTAGAAGGCCTCGCGGTCGTACTTGTCGACCCAGACGCCATCCTTACACCGCGGGTCGGGCTGCTCGCTCGACTGGATGCGATGGCCCTCGATCAACTGCAACTTTTCCGTGCCGGCTTCATTTTCGGTGAGGACATAGCCCAGGTCACCATCGATGTCCCCACCGCGGCAGTCATGGAGATTCAGCTCGTCCATGCTCGTGCCGTGCTGAAAGTCGATGGTGCGGAAGGCGTCCTGCGTCACGCGATCGTAGAGCGCGGAAATGCCTTTGTTACTGCCCTTGGTCACGGGCTTGAACCCGGTGCCGACGGTCAACCGGGCGAGCAGATCCTCCATCGCCCGGACCACGGGCACATTGATGTAAGCCCAACGCGCCAGGGCCATGCAGCGCAGCCGATTCCAGCTCGTGAGCGTGACGCTCGAATCGGTGGTGAAGTAAGGACGCGCCGCGCGGGCCGGGGAATAATTGGCGGCGTCGTAAAAGCCGTAAATGAACGATCCGTCCGGAATGTAGGGGCCGAGGCCGCCGCCATGCTGGACGGCCAGCGGTTCCGCCGCGGCGACCGCGCCGAGATTCGGCAGGGTGGCGGAAATGTCGGCCAGTTCCAGCGTCGACCTCATACCGTCTGGAGATAGCGGTAGTCCGGATAAATGACCCGCGCGGCCCGGGCCGGCGCCTGGGGATTGAAGGAGGGATCGGCGAGCAGATCCTCGGCGGCCTCGAGCCAGATCTCGCGGGGCATGGTCAACACGCCCTGGTTGCGCGTCTGGCCGAATTGCTGGGAATTGATGGTGATCGGCGAATTCTGCGACCGCGAGGCGGTGTTATTCGCGAAGGTGGTGAGGCCGGAGATATTCGGGGCCGTGATATTGCCGCCACCGTCGACGGTGATGATCAGCGTGCCGTTCGCGTCGTACGTGCCGAAGGTGCGCCGGAGGTAACGATCGGCGGTTTTAAGCAGGGAGGCGCGTTCGGCAGGGTCCATGTGACCACGCGCGATTGTCTAAAAACCTAAGTGACCTCGAACTTGCGGCGGCGATATCCACTCGACCAACTTCCCTCAAAGCCGGCGACTTCCCGATACTGTTCCTGATCGCGATGAAACTCCAGGTCGCCGCGCTTCACCGGAGGTGTGACGCCTCGCCAGCTTCTTTTCTTGCGCGGGGTGCGTGCCGACATGCCAGCGGAGGACTGTCAAAAAAGGAACGGCCGGCCAGAGGATTGCTCAGGCCGGCCGTGAAGGTTTTCTAACCTGCAACGTGACGTGCATCTTTCACCTTTCGGCTACGCAGCGCACGGCAAAGGTCTTGGGACTAGCTCTCCGGAGGCGCCTCGGCCGGCGCAGCGGAAGGAACGCTGGAATCAGGAACTGAAGCGGCGGCGATGTCATCCGGGGGGAGACATTCCGAGAGCGTCACATAGGGATCATTCTGACTGATCGGCGCAATCCTCCCATTACAGGTCGAATTCCCGGCGTCGGAAGAATGGAGAACGCCGGAAAATCCGTAAGTAAGGGAGACGATTTTATCGCCGTCTTTTGCTGGTCTGCCGTTTTTGTAGTGCATAGTGCTCGTGGCACTATGTCTAAAGGATTGAGCAGGCCCGAACTGTCAGGCTAGTTTGGTGCCGTCAGGCGCGATGATCCTCTCGGGTGTCACCAGCTCTCATCCTTTCGGCGAGTGCGTTGGCCTTTTACTCACAGCTTCCTATCCAGATATACTGGACTGCTCACCATGCCTGACGCGTCAAACAGGGTCTTCATATACAAAGGCGATAGGAGTATTTTGCCAGCCCACGAACCCGCAAGACGGACATTTCTGCGTGTGATCGTCGCCCATCTCAAATCTCACCATGCGAGCGCACCCATTTGGACAAATACCGTCCTCCATCCTAGTCTGTGACCGCAAGGACGCCTGAACCTCACGCAGGTCGAGAGCAATATTCCCCTGGCTCACGCATGCGATCGGCGATTCACGGATGACCTTTAGCGCCATTTCCAACCATGGAATAAACACCTCGGCTGCCCCACATGCCTGACATACCGGGACGCGCATCGCATCAGTCCATTCGTCAAAACCGGCAGTTCCATCGGCCGTCCCTCCACAGATCGCACATTTTGGTTCAGTATTCATTTCAAGGGTGACTCTCGGGTTTTGACGGCGGCGCCATGTATTGCGGGCCGACGATTTGCCAGATGACGAACTGCATTTTCATTGCGTCGCCATAGTCATTCGGTCCCATCTTTTTGTCGTGAATCCACTTCATCATTTTGGTCGAACCGCGGACGACGACCGGGACGAGGGATTCGGATAACTGCTCGAGGATAAAGTCATCCTCGATATCTTCCGGAAAATAGAGGCGCGGGGAAGGGTAGCGCGGATCGTGGGCGCGCTCGATCTTGTGCTTATAGTAGAGTACCTTGATCTGGTAATCGTTGTAGTGGTAGCGGAGGATCGGCGTGCCTTCGTATAGGTCAGCTCGGCCGAAGACGAGCTGCCCCCCGGCATCCAGGCCGCCCACGCCTTTGGACGGGTACCAGTTCCAGCCGGTGCGAATGCAAAAATCATAAATCGCGTAGGTGTCATCGCCGGAATCGATGAGGCCATGATCCAACTGGAAGCGCCGGGCGGGATCAGCCAGGCACACATACGGGTCGCCGGTGTGACTACGCGGGTCGAGCGTCATCTCAAAGAGGGAATTGGTCGAAAGGACAGCTCCGTAGTCGACCAGGGCACAGGTGCCATCCGCCTTGAAGGCGCAGACCGTCCACTTGAACTTGTCGCCCTGGACGTCGGAGGTGGCGGACACGTAGGCCGGGAGGAAAGGGATTTCCCCGCGGCGATAGCGCGGGACCTTGAGCCGGCCCTCGCCGTCGAGGTCATCGGGGAAGTGCTTTTCGGTTTTCGGATTGATCGCGCCGGCGATGACCGCGCGGACGTTTTCCGCGCGCAGGTTGATGGCTTTTTCTTTCCATGGCTCGGCGAAATGGTTCGTCTGGACGTGCTTGAGCTTGGCGGGATTGTTTTCGGCCTCGATACACATCCGCGCGAGAATGCCCCATTTCACTTTGGGGAAGGGGGAATTGAGATCGCTGATTTGCATGCTCATCCGGCGAGGGACCAAGGCGGGATCTTCATCGCGCCGGCGGGCGTCTTTGGATTTCGGGAGCATGATGCCGGCGGCGTTCATCTGCGGTTTCCATTTCTCCTCGATGAGGTGGCCGCAGGCATTGCAGCGATAAGTGGTCAGGGCCTCGACGGCGTCGAGATCGTAACGGCCGAGCAGATCGCGGCATTCCTTGCGATCGTAATACAGGCCAGTCTTGAGCAGGACCTGCCGGGCGTTGCAGTTCGGGCAGGGGACGTAGAAGCGATGCTGCGAGCCGGCGTTGGCGTTGGAAATGAAATCGCTGGACTCGAGGTTGGGTTTGGAAAATACGCCGAGGAAGGAATCCTGAGCCGTGGTGAAGCGGGACCGGACGTGATCGATGACGTGGACGCCATCGAGCATGCCGGCCACGCCGCCCTCGGCGACCATGTATTCCACGTCGTCGAGAAACGCGTAGCGGAGCGGTTTTTCCGAGAACAGGCCGGCGCTGTAACTGCCGCCGAACTCAATGATCATGTCGAGCAGCTCAATAAACGTGGAGGTGAGATCCTGCTCGCTGGCAATGACCTTGCCGCAGAGCTGCTTGAGGAAGGGAATGACGCGGGTCAAGGCGACCTTTTTCGCCTTGGGAACGGAGTCGAGGACGTAGAGCAGACGGCCGGGAGCGAATTGCGGGATATAGACGGTGGCATTGATGGCCGCTTGGGTGAAGCCGCTCTGCGAGGACTTGACCACGAAGCATTCCTCCACGCGCTGGCTGCGCTCGAGTAAGGCCAGGAGCCACCAATCGTCCTCGGGGATGTTTCTAAAGTCGCCGGTGACGGCTTCCTGGAAGAGTTTCGTGTAAGGCGTCAGATCCGGATCGTACGGTCCGGTGATGTTGCCCATTTTGGGCGTGAAGTGGAGATACTTGCGCGCGTATTCCCAGATATTCAGGGAAGGCCGGTCGCGAATGCCCTCGGCCCAAGTCTCGGCGACAAAGCCTCGGATGTCCGTGATCATGGCTCGCCCAGCGCCGCGGCGTAGTCGGTGAACTTCGCGTCCTTGATGCTCTCAAAGCAGGCCCGCACCCGCTCGCGCCAGATGGCGTCCTGCTCGGCATCGGTCTTTTGGTGGAGAAGGGGACGAACCACGCTCAATAGACGTAGCATGGCGGCGTAAATCGAGCCGCAGACGCGGACATTCTCCGAGCGCACGGCAATGGCCGGGACCAGCTCTTCGCGCGCGGTCTGCCATTCGAGCAGGGCGGCCTCGGACTTGCGCAGTTCGGGCGTGATCGCCAGGGACTGGCGCAAGAGGGACTCGCAATCGGATTGATTAGTGACCGTGACCTCGCCGACGAGCACGCCGGCGCGCGCCTGGTCGAGCTGGCGCTGGATGCGCTGTTGTTCGTCGCGCAGGCGGTCGACCTGGGCGGGGAGATTGTAGCCTTCATCACGCCGCGGAGGAGACGGCGACTCTATAGCTGCCGAGGATTCCGCCGGCGCCGGCGGTGGAGTGGCAGACTGGACCATTCGCGCGGCGGCCAGTGCCGCGTGGAGGATTTCCGCGGGCACGCGCTGTTTGTGCGTCGCCTGCCACCACTCCGGCATTTTGGCCGGCTCATCAAACGGACACGGCTTGCCCCGCTCGACGGCCGCGGCATTCCAACGAAAGAGAGTGCGGCGCCCGACGCCGTAAGCGGTGCTCCATCGCGCGATTTGTTCCGCGGTGAGGGAAACACTGTCTGGAGCGCCCTCCGCACTCACAGAGCCGTTACGGCCGCACGCCGGCGTCCTCGGGAGTTTTGGGGTTCGGATACCATTGAACCTTCGCGACGGGCGAAAAACCCCGCGCCTCGAGGAAATCGTTCATCAGCCAGCACGACCTTCCCCATTCGAGCCGCTGCGTCAACGGCACCGGGGCCGTTGACGGCGGGAATCAGAGCCGGCCGCCTGGTAGACCGAGGCCGGCAAACCCGAGCTGGGGCACGCAGGCCCGAGCGGATCGGCCGGATCTGAAAGGCGGAAAGGGACTCCATACCCTTGGGGCAGTGTCAAAGTGACAGAAAGTATTCGCGCCGATGACTCAAAGTTTGGGTTGGGGACGCACATTGAGCTTGGGAGGGTCAAAAACCGAATAGATTCCTTATGGGGGTGTCATCTCTAAGTTTTGCGACCTATCATTTATGATACTTTGTCCCTCTAAGTATGGTTAGCGAAGGTCTCAAAGGTAATAGTGGCACTTAGGATGTTTTGCTATAGTAGAAGCCGCAAGTGTGCTCGGCACCATCCGCAACCATCGCTGGCCGATGATCGACATTTCGTAAGTGTTTGGCGTTGAATTATTAGGAAGTAGCGAAGGTGTGCGACTATAAAAATGGAAAGCACGAAGGGAAGGGAAGCGCCGCCGCCGAGAGCTGGCCGAGATCACGCCCGCTCTAGGACAGATCGACGCTCGCTTCGCTCGCACTGGCTTTACGATGCGGCCTGCGGCCGCGCCAACCGCCGGCGCCGCAGATCCGCGCCGGTACCGGCAACCACGATCGTGGCCACCGACGACCCCGAGGCCGTTACTACGCCTCCGGCTCGGCCGAGGAAGCGCTCGCTTCGCTCGGGATGTTCTCACCACTGCCCACCGCCTCCACACCTTCGCGCACGACCAAATACTTGCGCTGATTCCCCTTCCCTTGCACGACCCACCGCAACCGCTCCCCAGATTTGCCAGAGAAGAGCCGGCCGTCAAAGCTCGCGAAGAAACGCCCAAAAAACGACTTTCCCGCCGGCGTCGGTTCACCTTCGGAATCAAACAGCTCCTGGGAGTCGCCCTTCCGGCCGTGCACCTCAAGATTCTCGAAAAACCCTTCCGTCTTCACCTCGTGCATGATCTCCGAAAAATTCCAACTCTCCTCAGTCACACTCTCATCCGGCGTCATGTGCTTGACCAGCTCCTGCATCTCATTCACGCCCGTTTTCGCGCTCTTGATATCCGGCTTCAGACACGGATTCCCAAAGCCCGTGTGCGCCACGATCGCGGCCACGATCTCACTCCACTCCGGACACTTCGGCATCTTCGCAATCCCGAGCTTCTTGCAGCCAGGACGGCCGTCCGCGTCCCATTGCCTCACCAGCGACCACATCGCCGAGCAGACATCCCGCCGCAGATCCATGTCAGCCAAGACCGCGGGCGTCAACTGCCGCTGGATCTCGCGCGCGCTCGAATCCAGTTCCTCGAGGAATAGCTCCACAAACAAACACCGCTGTGCCATGTCCCGCGTCGGCCGGCATTCGTTCCCGGTGAAAAAACACGTCGTCACATTGTCGACCTCAAAGCCGCCCTTTTCCCCGAGAATGCGTCCCTTCCACCGCGGTGCCGACATGAACGACTCAATATCTTCCCCGCCGAGCTGCCCGCGCACGTTGTCGAAAATGACCGTTGTCGTCGCGTCCTGGGCGAGCTGGTCCAACACCTTCCGCGTCTCTTCCTTGCGCGGAAACGCGCGCGCGCTGCCCTGCCCGTAGATCGGGATCACCGCCACTTGCGCGAGCAATGTCTTGCCGGCATCCGAATCATTCGCCGTATAAATGAAGCCCGGCCGGCTCGCCCATTTCGGCAGCAAGCACGCGCAAAAAATCGTCATCATCGCGGCCACCTGGACGGCGCGTGACCGGCCGTCGTCGTGAAACGGGAATTCGCACAGCAAATCCGTGATGATCTTCTTTCCTCGCTCGAAAGTCATCGTCTCATCGATCGCCACGTCATCCAGCGTGAAAATCCGCCCGTCGCGATAATAGCCAGGCGGCGCCAACTCGATCCGGCGGTCAGACCGCATGATCGGCATCCGGATGGGATTCACGCGATCGATCTCCGTCAGCCGGTCAATAAACTCCCAGCTCTCCATCAGCCCGCGAGCCGTGTCCACGTTCATCGTCTTCACGATCTCGATCGTCGCCGTCTCATTTCCCAGCCCGATTTTCCGCTCTTTGAAAAAGACAATATGCCGCTGCGCCAGTGACCGCATCGCCTGCGCCGTGATCAATTCCACCCGGGCCTTCTCTCGATTGATGCCCACGGTCATCCGGTCCCGCCGGTAAAATTCGTGTTTTCCCAGGATCTTCCCCACGTCGTCGGCAAAATGAATCAGCTCGCGCTCATCGCCCAGGATGCGGACTTTCGGCCGCGCGGAATTCAGTTCCGCCGCCAGCTCGTCATCCGAGCCGATCGGCAAAATCCCATTCTCGGCCGCCAGCTCGCGAAGCCTCTTGATCTCTTCCGGACTCAATGATTACCCCCCATCCAGGTCTCGATTTCCTCGAGCATCGGCTTCACCACCGGCGCGCTCTGATACCAGTCCAGGTAATCGCGAATATTCCGCACCATTTGCCAATCTTCCTCCGGCAAGCCTTCCGGCGAGAATCGCCTCACACAACACACCAGCTTCACCAGTTCGTCCACCACGTCGCGCACCGGCGGAAGCGTCACGATCGGTTCCGGCTGCGGATCTGGATTCAAATAAAGCAACTTCTGGAGCCGCGGCTCCGGAAAGGCAATATACTGCCGCGTCTTTTTATCCTCGTAACCATGTCGCCAGGAACCCGGCAAACGCGTAAGCCTCACGGCAGTCATTGTCTTCTTGTCCGCGCCAAGGGTTACGAAAATAGGCCTGATCTGATTTACGATTCCATTCCAGTCTCCCTCGCTCCTCGCATCTACCCGTATTTTGGCGTGAATTGATCTCTTCGCGCTCGTATAGATCGACACAACCCGCAACGGCAACTGGACTAGAGCCGCCATCCAATCCCGCGGGTCCGCCTCGTCGCTTTCGAGGATCAAATATCTCCAATCTGTAACACTCGGCGCCGACCTCCGACTCATTTTTGGTTTTCCGTCCTTTTTTTCCCCTGTCGGGTACTCGAATCCGTCCACCGGTTGACAAAGATACCACACACCGCAATCCCCAGGCACGAGCGCGGGCGGGGAATTTTGCTGCTGAGTTGCCCCAACAGGAAGATGATTTAGCGGCCACAGACACTGCCCTTGCGATCGTTGGTTTGTAAACACGACCACCTTTTCACCGTCGCGAAACGTCGCACGCAAATAGTCGTCGGCCGACAACGCACCATTGAGAGAGCGCGGCGCGATCGGCGATCGATTCGCCAGCCAGGCCGTGTCCACATACTGCCGCCACCGTGCCGCGAAGGTCTTCAGCGTGGCCACCTGAAACGTCGCCTTGACCGGCGTCGCCGGCGGCAGTGGCACCGACCTCGCCCGGGACGGAGCCAGCGGCTCATAACTCCCATTACTCTCATTACTCCCCTCAGCCATACAACCGCGCGGCATCATTCCGTCGCGCGTTTGCAGCCCCGGCATTTTGTCCGCCTGGTTGAGCTTGTGCTCCAGCTCCCGATCACTCCAGGGCGGCGCGCAGCGCGCGTTGTATTCATCCAGAATTTGCCGGGCCTCAGCCCTCGGCAGGTCAAAGCCCTGCATCAGCACGCACGCGACATGAATCGTCGAATCATGCCCGCCCTGGCCACTGACCGCGGCGGGCATTTTGGCAACGTAATTGCGCACTCTCTCGTAGAGAGTTGGAGAAGGCATAGCGATGGGGGCGCGATGTCTAGGCTACGTCTTTTCTATCCACGTTCCGCTCACCCGGTCCATGGACAGATCACGATGGCAATCCTTGCACCGCGCAGCGCGGTCCGCGATAATCACGTTTCGGTGTTCACACATGGGCCGCCCCCCCCCCTATGGGTTTTCACGCCAGGCACGCTGACGAGATGATCAACTACCGGATCGTAAAAAGCCCAGTTATGGCACAGTTGATCAAAGAACATCCGCACGCCACACGCCGTGCAATGCCCTTGCGATTCCCCATTATCTCCATTGCTCAGCGTCACGTCTGTATGCCGACAATTCCTCACGGCCTCGACCATCGCCACTACGCGTTCAATCTGTCCGGAGTCCCGCTCTTCCGCTTCTTGCTTGCGCAGCTTGTCGGTCTCCTCACGCCATAAATCCTCGAGCATCTGGTTGACCCCTTCGCTCGCTTTCACAAGCCAGAATCCATCCAGGCGAAGAAACTCAAGCTTGGTCGCGTTGACGCGGAGTGTGTGTATCTCAATCGACACGAACCGCGGATCATCCGGCAACGTATCCGCAGATGCCGCCGGCACAGGCTCAATATAGTCCGGAGACGGCCGCGCCGATTCCATCTCCGGAAAATGCCGTTCACCGACGACCCCGCCGCGCGCAGCGAGCCAGTCAGAATTACTCACTTCTTACCGCCTTTCTGAGCAGCCGCCTTGGTCTGAGCCTCTTTCTTGGCAGAGTTATTAGCCTGCGCTGGACTCTGCTTTCCCGCCTGCGCGTCGTGTTCCTCGTCGACCAGGGCGTCGACGAGACGGCCGGCGAGCGTGACATCGACTTTCAATTCTTGCATGAGTTGCCCGGTCGATTTCTTTCCTTTCGCGCGCAGCGCCCGCGCTTTCTCCAACAGCTTTGGGTCAATCGGTTCACCGCCCTCCTTGACGATCGTCCCGAGAATCTGCGTCAGGGCCTCGAGATCGGTCAAGCTGGCGAGATTGCCTTCCCCAAAGCCCCGCGCCATCTCGTCGAGTTGTGTGGGCTTGAATTTCGCCATCTCCGCGGCCGCACGAATTTGCGCCACCAGCTTGGCGCGTTTTTCAATCGTCAGCTTTGCGGCCGCCCGGGCCTCTTTCCGGATCGGTTTTTCGTCGAGCCCAAGCAATTCAACGAAGGCCTGGCAGTTACCCGAAGCCAGGATCGCTTCGAGCAAAACTGCCAGTTGCTGTTCTTCCGGCAGTTTTGCCGCTTCCTTGATGTCCTTAATCTTATGGCGGGTAAAAGCGAAAAAGAACCCGTCATCGAAATCATACACATCCTTCAGGAGAGCGATCATGACTGCCCAAAACCCGGCAGGCAGTTTTTTGAACTTCAGTGCCTTTTCGTAACCGGCCACAGCCACTCCTTCATCTTCCGCCTCGTCCAGTTGCCGTTCCATAATGCTGCGTTCGTTTTGCTTCCTCATTTCCTCAAGGCGAGCGTTGTTGGATTGCCCCGACTCTTTGGCCTCCGCTTTGAAGATCTTGTGCCCATTTCCCACCGCCGCCTGCACCGCGAGTTCCCGACTAATCAGCTCGTGTTGTTTCCCGTTCCGGTCCTTCACCACAATCACCTCGATCTCACTCCCCTTGACCATTTTCGCCCAATTGCCCGGCGCCTCCTTGCCGGCCTTCAGATCTGAGCTGTCCGGCTTGTCCTTGAGATCCACATAGGTTGCATTCCAGCTCAGTTGGTCGCCGTGCTGATACAGATTCCCGCATTCCTTCTCGCTCAAGGCACGCCGCTTCTTCGTGGCGTCCGTCTCGGCCTGCTGCCACTTCGCCCAGCCCACTTCCCGCTTGTCGTTAAAGCAGGTCGGATTCATGCACATATTAGCCAGCGCCGAGGGCACTTTCCCA
>Ga0206804_10031_pt1 | contig 24908 bp, 20 predicted proteins | sample Alteio_BWOrgCont_62_FD_152888 | JGI IMG/M metagenome (GOLD analysis project Ga0206804, IMG submission 152888) | Enriched cells from forest soil in Barre Woods Harvard Forest LTER site, Petersham, Massachusetts, United States -... | ecosystem: Environmental > Terrestrial > Soil > Temperate forest >... | reverse complement strand
ATTACAAATTCTGGCCGCACGTCAGCCGCGTGGACAACGTCTTCGGCGACCGCAATCCGGTTTGCTCGTGTGTGGGGATGGAAAGTTATAAGTGAAATGGCCCTAGATGCCAAAACCTGTTCAAATTTTTCCGGAAGGCGTAACCGAACGCTGGTTGCCTGACCATGTAGAAGTGTGGCGATACATTCCCTTACGCACGCTTTTCTTCTATTTGAATGGCTTAGTGTTCATTCCGTCAGTTGCCAAGTTAAGAACCGCAGACCCATTTGAAGGTGAGTTTTATGAAAAAATTGCCTGGTTCAATAGCGCTTTTGGAAAAACGTATGGATCAGAAACGGATGCTATTGAAAAATGGATGTTTAAAGATCTTTGCTCTGATTATGAACGTCAACACATTGAAATGAATAGGCATTCCCCAAATGCGGCCGCGGAAATATTCCGAAGGCACTATTTTGATTTTGTCAGGCGGACTCGGTCCGCATGGTGTTGGTTTAAGTCTTATCGCGAATCCGCAGCAATGTGGAGTATTTATGGCAATCAAGGAGTGGCGGTTAAATCAAGCATTGGAAAAATTTGTAAAGTTCTAGAAAATACAAACCGAGACTTTATTTACGGTCGCATGACGTATGTAGACTACCAAAGTGGTGTTAGTACTGAATTCAATCCAGAAGACGAAGCTGACTATCACCTTTTGTTGCGACCATTCTTTTTGAAGCGCAAAGAATATGAGTCTGAGAATGAAGTTCGGTTTGTAACGTCTGGGCATGACCGTTTAGACCGTGGTGGAATTTTGATGAAAAAATTGCCCCCGCAAGAATGGATTTCTGAGATTCGACTCTGGCCAGGACTGACTCATGATGAAGAGCAATCAATTCAAAGAGCTGTTCAGCATTTTATCCCCACTATTGACTGCCAAAAATCAGACTTATTTTCTGGCCCAGACAGCAGTTCTTTTTTGACAGATTTGATATTGGAAGATTTAGAAAAGCCCATTAATGCAAGTTGGGCACAAAATTCAGATGGCATTCCAAATCCATTAAAATCGCCTTAAGATTGCGGCTCTGCGGCTCAAAATTCTTCGCGTTAAATTGAATCTGTGTTCATTGGCTTTAATTCATGGTTAATTCAACCTGAATCCCAGCCAATTCCTCTCGCGGTTCGTCAGCGACATGTTTCATCTGGTCCGCACGCTGATACCAATAACGGGCGTTTCCCAAATCGCCTTCAACCTTATGCAACACGGCGTGAATCCACGCGGCGGTGGCGTCGTTTTCGTGTTGTTGAACCAGATTGTGCGCCGCGTTCCATTCGCCGGCCAGCGCCAGTTCCACGGCTTTCAGCAATTCATCGTTCGTCGCGCGCATGATTTTCGCCTTTTAGCTCAGTTCAATCACCACCGGACAATGGTCGCTGCCTAAAACTTTCGGCAGGATGTACGCCTTTTTTAAACGCGGCCGCAGCGCTTGCGAGATGAGAAAATAATCCAGCCGCCAGCCGACGTTCCGCGCGCGCGCGCCGGCCATCGGACTCCACCAACTGTAATGTCCCCCGCCCTTTTCGAATTCGCGAAACGTATCCACAAAACCGGCCGCCACAAACGTACTGAAACCGTCGCGTTCCTCGATCGTGAAACCGTGGTTGCGAACGTTGGATTTCGGATTCGCGAGATCAATTTCCGTGTGCGCCACATTCAGATCGCCGCAGAAAATCACGGGCTTTTTCTTTTCCAGCTTCTTCAGAAATTTTAAGAAATCCACGTCCCATTGCTGACGGTACGGCAGACGTTCGAGTTCGCGTTTGGAATTCGGCACATAGACGTTCACCAGAAAAAATTCTTTGAACTCGGCGGTCAACACGCGGCCTTCGCGGTCATGCTCCACGATGCCGAGGTGCGGCTCGACTTTCAGCGGACGTTCCTTCGTGAAGATCGCGGTGCCGGAATAGCCTTTCTTCTCCGCCGAATTCCAGAACGTCGTGTACGCCGCCGGCCAGAGTTGCTCCACCTGCTCCGGCGTGCATTTGGTCTCCTGCAGGCAGAGGATATCCGGCTGCTGTTCGTTGATGAACTCGACGAAATTTTTCTTCAAGACGGCGCGCAGACCGTTGACGTTCCAGGAAACCAGTTTCATGGGAACAATTAAAAATTAAAAAGGTAAAATTAAAAATGAAAAACTGCACAAATGTGAATACGATCAATATTTTCTCAACACGGAGCGCGGCTGTGTCGCAGACCAGCCGCAGCGCGTAATGATTCGAAAACGGATTAGATTGCAAGATGTGTTGCGGCGGACGCTACGGGCATCACCGCTCGCCATTGTTAATTTGCACCCGCGCAAATACGTCTCTGTTTTTTAATTTTTAATTTTTAATTTTTAATTTACCTTGTGGTGTGATTGCCAACCTTGCCAGCAAACCGGTGTCCGCGCCCGTTTTTCGTACGGGCGATGAACGTCTCATCAAGCTCACCGAAAACGCGGCGCACAAAGTATCGACGCTACTCACCAAACAGGGCCGCCCGAACGGCGTCTTGCGCGTGGCGGTCGTCGGCGGCGGCTGCTCCGGTCTGCAATACAAAATGGATCTGCAGGACAATCCGGCGAACCGCGACATCCTCGTCGAAAGCGCCGGCGTGCGCGTAGTCGTGGATCCTAAAAGCGCACTCTACGTCACCGGCAGCGAACTGGATTATCTCAGCACGCTCGACGGCGGTTTCAAGGTGAAAAACCCGAATGCAGCCACGAGCTGTTCCTGCGGCGAAAGTTTCAGCGCTTAATTTTTCTGACAGAATGACAGAATTTTCAGAATCAAATTCCAATTCTGTTCTCGATTTTGTCCATTCTGTAATTCTGTCAAAAAATGACTGATAATTTCTCACTACTGAATGAACCGCGCCGACCGTGGCTCGACGTAGATTTGCTCAAGCAAAAATTTCTCACACTTTCCGCCACCGTTCATCCTGATAAAATTCATTCGGCCAGCGAAGTAGAAAAATCCGTCGCGGCAAAAAAATTTGCAGAACTGAACGCCGCTTACAATTGCCTCGCCGAACCAAAATTACGCCTGCTGCATTTGCTTGAACTGGAACTCGGTGCGAAACCGAAAGATATTCAGCAGATTCCCGCCATGCTCGCCGATCTGTTTGCCGAAGTGGCGGCAGTTTGCCGGCATGCTGATGAGTTTCTCGCAGAAAAAGCCAAAGTCACTTCGCCGCTGTTACAGGTTCAGTTATTTGAACGCGGCCAGGATTGGATGGAAAAACTGAATAATTTGCAAAGACAATTGAATGAACTTCGCGAACAAGTGTTGAGCCGGTTAAAATCGCTGGATGAAAAATGGATTGTCGATGACGTCAAATCGCGTCGCGAGATTTTGCCAAAGCTGGAAGAAGTTTATCGGCTGTTCGGATATTTTAATCGCTGGAACAATCAGCTTCAGGAACGCGTGGTGCAGCTTTCGTTCTGATTTTTGTAGATTCTTATTAAAGCACCATAGGTGCGGCATCTTTGTAGTCATCGAACGATGGAAAGTTTTAAGCTCCGTCAGGAGCGACATATTTTTCGCAATATTCCATATGCCGCTCCTCACGGAGCTTGAGACTCGTCCGGATTGAATTCTACAAAGATGTCGCACCTATGGCGCTAAAACATATATCTGTTTCACTTTATCAACTTTCACTTTGAAACACCGTCACGCTTAGCGGCGGTAGATTGAATTCCGCCGAATGCTGCTGGTTGTGGACAGAAAAGTTCTGCGCAGTCACGCCGCCGTAATTGCCTTGATTGCTACCGCCGTAAATATTGGCGTCGCTGTTCAGTACTTCGTTCCATTTACCGCCGACCGGCAAACCGATGCGATAATTCGCGCGCGGCACAGGCGTCAGATTGAGGATGACGACGGTGTGATTTTTGCCGTCCGCAGTCTGGCGCAGGAATGACATCACGCTGTTCTCGCGGTCGTTGCAATCAATCCAGTTGAAACCGGCGTGATCGTAATCTGCCTGCCAAAGGCCAGGTGATCGGGCGTAGAGATGATTCAAATCCGCGACGAAGCGTTGCAGGCCGCTGTGGAACGGGCCGGCGTCGAGCAGCCACCAGTCGATCTGCCCGTTCTCGGCCCACTCGGCGCTCTGGCCGATCTCGTCGCCCATGAAAATCATTTTCTTGCCGGGGAAAAGCCATTGATAGGCGAGCAACGTGCGGAGATTTGCAAATTTCTGCCAGTCGTCGCCCGGCATCCGGCCGAGCAATGACAACTTGCCGTGAACGACTTCATCGTGCGAGAGCGGCAGAATAAAATTTTCGTTGTGATGATAGAGCATCGCGAATGTGAGATCGTTCTGATGATATTTGCGATGCACCGGTTCGTGCTTAAAATAACCGAGCGTGTCGTGCATCCAGCCCATGTTCCATTTGAAGGAAAATCCGAGACCGCCGAGGTAAGGTGGACGCGTGACTTGCGGCCACGCGGTGGATTCTTCGGCGATGGTCACGATGCCGGGAAATTCCGTGTGCGTGATGGCGTTGAATTTTTTCAGGAATTCAATCGCTTCGAGATTTTCGCGGCCACCGTATTGGTTCGGAATCCATTCGCCTTCCTTGCGTGAATAATCGAGGTAAAGCATCGAGGCGACAGCGTCCACGCGCAGGCCATCGATATGAAAACGCTCACACCAGAACAATGCATTGGCGACGAGAAAGTTCACGACTTCGTGACGACCGAAATTAAAGATCAACGTACCCCAATCCTGATGCGCACCTTTGCGCGGGTCTTCGTGCTCGAACAATGCCGTGCCGTCGAATTTCGCGAGCGCCCAGGTATCGCGCGGAAAATGAGCGGGCACCCAGTCCACGATCACGCCAATGCCGGCTTCGTGCAGCGCGTTGACGAGAAATTGAAAATCGTCCGGCGTGCCGTAACGGCTGGTCGGCGCATAAAAACCGGTGACTTGATAACCCCAGGACGGATAGTAAGCGTGCTCGGCGACGGGCAGAAATTCAACATGCGTAAAACCCATGCGCTTGAGATACAGCACGAGCGGCTCGGCGAGTTCGCGATAACTCCATGATTCCGTTGCCGTTTTTTTGCGCCACGAACCGACGTGCAATTCATAAATACTCATCGGTGAACGAAGCGCGTCGTGTTCGCGACGCTTCTTCAACCAGGCGTCGTCAGTCCATTTGAATTTTTGCGTGTCCCAGACAATCGCGGCCTGCTTGGGTGCGACTTCAAAAAAGAAACCGAACGGATCCGTGTTCAATTTGATCTGGCCGTGCGCGTCGCGGATCTCAAATTTATAATGCGCGCCCTGCCCGACGCCGGGGATGAAAATTTCCCAAACGCCGGATGCACCAAGCAATCGCAGCGAATGAAAGCGTCCGTCCCAATTATTAAATTCGCCGACGACGCTGACGCGTTGCGCGTTCGGCGCCCAGACGGCAAAGCTCGTGCCGTGAACGCCGTCAATCGTGCGGAGTTGCGCGCCGAGCTTTTCGTAGATTTTCCGCTCATCACCTTTGCCGAACAGATACAGATCGGATTCGCTCAGCGTCGGCAAAAAGGAATACGCATCGCGCGTTCGCCGCGTTTTACCTTGATGATCGGTGATGACAAGATCGTAGGCGTAAACTTCTTTCGCGCCCTGACTGACACCTTCAAAGACGTCGGTGTCCGGAATACGTTTCAGTTCAAACTTCGGCTTGTTCTTCTCGTGCGTCGGCTGCACTTCAACTTTTTTGGCGTCCGGCAACAGCGCGCGGACAACGATGCCGGATTGATCGCCCAGCGGATGCATTCCGAGCAACGTGTGCGGCGACTGATGGGTCAATTCAACGAGGCTGCGAAGTTCTGCGGGCGTGAGGATCATAGCGTGAGTCTAGTTAAAATTTTCTGCGATTGCACAAGAAATTAAAAATCAAAATGAAATTTCAAATTGATTGAACCTAAAATGTCATTGCCCTGTTGTCCACGAAATTCCTTGGTGCGATCAATGTGAACATAACCGAGTTCAAAATGACTGCCGATCTGCATCGCAAAACCCCAACTCAGGTCAGCGACAAACGGATATTTATCTACGCTCGGGCCGTTAGCAAACGAATTGCCATCGAGCGTGATGTCGTGCGCGACCGCGCGGCCATCTACGCCACCAAAAAAATAAGCGGAAAATTTCGGCGAGCTGACGGAAAACGGACTGGCAGGCGAAGCCGGTGAATCAATGATTTGTTCACCGAAATTTTGCGGCAGATTCAAACCCGCACGCATCGAAAGACCACCCGTGGCCAACGTGTCAACATTGCCCGCCTCACCGCCGACACGTGGAATGACATCGAAATAATGCGCCGATTCAACTGTCGGCGACCAGCGCCAAAGCCGTGCATATTTCAAGATAAGGCCGGGTTCATTCCTTAACTGATTATCCCAACCCTGTGGAATATCGTCGGGAAACCACCAGCGATGCACCGTTTTCTGCGCCTCAGCGGCCAGCGATGCCGGCCCGACAACACCGATGTTGATCTCAAAATTTTCCATCACGGCCAGATTATCTGCCACATCTTCGCGTCGTTGAAAAACCGGCCCCGTGTAAAGCCAGCCGGCGTAAGGCCGGTCGGTTTTTATCGGCGCACTTGCCAAAATATCTTCCGGCGTGTAGATGTTCTGGCCCAATATGATCCAGCCAAAATCATTCGCAGTCGGCGTGATTCCAATCTCGGGCAACCAGCCATTGAACCACGCAGCGGTGTTAGTCATGAATTCATCACCGCCAAACAATGAAACCTTTAATCCCTGTGTGTAGTGACGATCCTGATGCGGTCCGAATGGATTAGCGAAGGAATCATCTTCTTCTGAAACTGCCAGCATTCCTTTTGATTCATCCGCTCGCGCCGGAAGGTTTAAAAGTAAAATAAGCGCCGGGAAAAATTTCCACAGATATAGAAATTTTTTTGCGAAGGCTGAACCTCTTTGCTTCACGCTGCGAACATGGTTTAAGCACGGCCGGAATGCAAACTTTTCCGCGAACGAATTTATTTTCCAAACATGCGCCGAACCTGCTGCTCATGTACGGCCGGCGAACCTTCCGTCCAGATGACAAAATTTGATTTTGCAATTTTTTGTTCCACCGGCATTTGTGCGGCGATGCGTTGCCGGATCTGTCCGGCATCCCAGCCACGTACCAACAAACGTTCCTGTTGCGATTCAGGTGAACAAGCGACACAAATGATTTTATCAAATTGCGCTTCCGCCTGCGTTTCGAACAGCAAAGGAATGATGACGACAGCGAGCGGGCAATTTTCCTGTCGCCAGATTTTGATCTGTTCCATCCAGGCATCCCGGATGCGCGGGTGCAGAATGTTCTCCAGTTTTCTGCGCGCGTCCGCGTCAGCAAAAACGATACGCGCCAGTTCAGCCCGATTTAATTCGCCGGAAGTTGAAATGATTTGCGGGCCGAACAGCTCTTTGATTTCAGCTAATGCAGGCTCACCAGGATAGACAAGCCGGCGGGCAATTTCATCCGTATCCACGACCCGCACGCCAAGTCGCAAAAGAAAACCGGCGGCAGTGGATTTTCCCATCCCCACGCCGCCGGTTAAACCAAAAGTTATCATCCGATTACTGACTCCGGTCAAAACTACGACCAAATAATTAAAAATTACACATATCTACTCCGGGACAGATCACTGCCCCAAGTTCAATTCACGATAAAACCGTTGTGACGAAAGTTTATTCGTGTCGTTGATCATAACGCTTTGATTGGTGCTGGTGCTATTGGTGTAGTTCAACAATAACTGCCAGTTGCCCAGTATCAAATTAGTGGTGAACTGAATCTGATAAGTACTGTTTGCCACCGCCACCCAGGAGATGGTGAATACTTTGTTGATTGGCGCATTGGTTGAGATCAACGAACCGGATATCGTGAAACCGAACGGGTTAGGATCAAAAGCATTGGGGATACCATTACCATTGGAATCAATGATTTGACTGTTGGCTAAAGCATTGTTTACCGACACCGTCTGGCCATTGATCACAATATTGGTTGAACTGTAAGCTCCGGCATAGCTGCTGACCCAGACCAAATGACCACCGAATTGACCGTTCAAGAATTCTTCCGGCTCCTGCGGTACATTGTTGGTGCCAACGGTTTTTGTCGGCGGGGTAAAGCCCAATTGCGCTGAAGCATAATAAATAATCAGACTTGGATTGATCTGCAATTGATTTTCCAAATCGGCAAAATCATTGGTTGAAAGTTGCGATAGATTCAAATCATCCACATATAAGGCATTAGTAGTAGCACCCGTGCTATTAGTGCCACTGAAAGTAAATAATGGCGAGTAAACTTCACTTTGCGGTGCTAACACCAACATCCCAATGGCTGCGTTGTTTGAAAATCCAGCGGCAACCGCACCCAAATTCTGTCCCGCCCAGGTTGAATCTGCTTCACCATTAGCCGGTGGACTGACGATAAATTCTGTTCCCAATAAATTACAGATTGTTGGTTTGACCCCCATATTAAAGCCGCCAAAAGAGGTTGCCTGATTTGGTGTAGCATAGTTAGCGGCATCAACCAATGAAGTGGTCACAGTAAAATTCACCGAACCGGCAGCCGATAAGTTCGCATTAGTGAGAGCTAATGAAAGACCATTAAAGTCAATATCCTGGCCGGAATTAATGCTCCCATTAACCACTTCACCGATAGTATCTTGTACAGCGAATCCACCAGGGTTTGCATTCTCGACTCCGCTTTCCTGATAATATGAGCTGCTGATATTCAGGCTGCTGGCGTTTATAGTTCCATTGTTGACAAAAGCTATGTAAGGAGTCGCCCTGTCATCACCAAAATCAGCTGTGCCGCCGATGTTCAAATTATTATTATTGGTGAAATAGAGTAAATTTGGAGCCAAACCCTGATTCCAATTCGTTCCAGCCATGCTTATCGCCCCGTCTAAAGTTAAATTGGTACCGCTAAAATAGACGCCATTGGCAATGTTCATCGAATCCCCGACAACTGCATTAGCGCTGTTTAAGGACAGATTTTGAACTTCGACCGGCAAACTGGTAGCAAGCCCACTGGCGTCCATCAATAAAACGCTGTAAGCAATGGCTACAGGATTGGTAGAAACCGATGCGGTCACTGTACTGATAGTGATATTGGTCGTGACAACCGCATTAGTATTCAGTGAAGTCACGACACCATTTGAATCCGTATTCGAGATAACAACCAGATTAGTTATTATAAACGAATTAGTGGAAGCAATCAAATTAGTCGTTACAGTCACACCATTAGTGACAACCACCGCATTGGTAGTAAAAGCGTAACTCGTTGTCATCACAGAACCTTGATTTACCCAGTCCGCGCTCCAGAGATTGACCGTTCCATGCAACCGGCTGACTAAGGGCTTCGCCAGATTAGTAAAGCTCAAGAACCCGTTAGTTGATCCGAGATTGTAATCTAAATTCGGACAATCAATCACCGCACCAGCACTACTGACCAGATTGGTAGCCTTAATCATCACTTCACCTTCAGCTTGAATGATGGTGCTACTTAAATTCAAATTATTGGCATTGATTCGTATATTGCCGGGCAAATTGGTCACGTTCCCGACTGATACTGCCGGAATCGCCTCATTATCAACCGTCGCCGAGTAAAGCGCATAATTGGCGTTGATGACCGCATTGGTGGCATCGGTATAAAGGCTGTTTACAGAATTAGTCGGCGACTGCCCGGCACTGGAATATAAGAAATTATTTGCGAACGTTGCGTTACCGGGTGAACCACCGGCAAAAGTGCCGGGATCTGACCTGGAAACGATATAATTGGCCGGACGATAGGTAAAATCATAACAAGGATACACGCTTTCGAAATTATTGACATAAAGGCCGGTATAAGGTTCTGAAGCCAGCGTATCCGACACATAGATATAATTCGTCTGCACCGTTACGGTAGTCAAATTTGTATAAGGTACGGCCAGTTGAACCGTAACTGTTTCAAAATTGCTGCCGGCAGCACCGGGGCTATATCTGACTGCACTGGAAATATTTGGATCTGAAGTCCCCACAAAAACCGCCTGACGATTAAGATTAGAGACAATGGTGATCATGGCCGGCACAACATTGGTGACTTGATACATGAAATTGGTAAATGCCACCAGGTTGGTCGCCAGCACACCCATATTGGTATAAACAAATTGATTAGTATAAGCTATCATGTTCGTGATGATCACCTGATTGGTGATTGCCACGTGACTGATCCCCGACGGGATATTCAAGGCACTAACTAACGTTGCCGGCTCGACGAAAACTGACGCGGATCCGGTGCCATTACAAGTCAGAGCAATCGGATAGGCCGGGTTTGGTGTTTGGGGCGCTGGAGATTGTGCGGTTATTATTGTACTGTTAATAAAGGAATTAGCAATGGCCGCACTATTCAACTTAGTTGCCGCACCTTCACCCCAATATTCATCATAAATTGACTGCGACGGGGTAAAGTCTGACTGACTGTTATCATCGGCACTGCCAGCCGTTGACACCGGTGAAATCTGGATAAAGCTCCGGGAAACATCCACCTTGTTACCGGTTAACCGGATGGAGCCATATGTATCAGCAGATAATAGTCCCTTATTGACCAGGTTCGTGGCCGAAACTAATAGGTAACCGACTGGAAATGCCTGAGTTTCCGGATTACCGATACCACTAACGGCAGTGATGCTGCCATTGCCAGTGCCTGGATTATAAGTATAATTAGTAAAAGAAGATGACCATAAATTAGTACCACCGGAAGTATTAAGGCTGAAATTCCAGCCGATTGAACCAACCATGCTACCGCTATTATAATAATTCAGAGTATTCAGCGTGGTATAAGGCTTTGGAGTCGTTGTAACACTCCAGCTTCCCAAGTTATAAACATTGGTGGCATTCACCTGCGGGTTAGAGATACTACCGGTATTGGTATAAGACGCTTGCTGCGCTTCTGCTGCAACGGCGGTAAAAACAATAACCCCAAGCAATACCGGAATAAAAACACCTGCCAAAAACCGGCGCGACGAATTGATAAACACAAATTTCATAATGACCACTTAATGAACGGTAAGGGTATAATTTTTCTGCACAATATGACCGGCCGAATCATTCATCTGAACGACAAAGTCAAATACTCCGATCTGTGTGCTGATTCCGGAAAGCTGACCGCCGGATGAAAGTGTCAGACCGGATGGCAGCACCGAACCGGATGGTAACGACCATGTATATGGCGCTTGACCGCCTATGACACTGATAGTTGCACTATAAGGGATTTTATTCGTCGCATCCGGCAAAGCAGCAGGCAAAATCTGGATAAACACCTGGTTTTGAATCGCACCGATACTGGTCCCATTAGGATAAACAACAGGGGCATTGGTGGTGCCATCAAAGGAGCCATAATTGAAATAAACACTACCACCCAACTCATCATTTGGCCCGGTAGTAAAAGGCCAGACATTACCGGCGATGACGCCGGAATTATTGAAGGAGAGATGTCCTCCGGGATTGATGGTCCCCGGCCCGGCTGCTCCGGGCAGGACATTGGCCACATTCCACTGCGGATCTTCGAGCGCAACAATATTTTCCGCCCCGCCGGTACCCAACAAATCTGTCGCCGAAAACTGAAAGTCAGGCGAGGTTAATACGCGCTGAAAATTCTGGATGACTACCACGTTCTGATTGTTAGTGAACACAACTTCAGACATCGTATAATTATTGGTAATCGGCGTGACAAATTGTCCGGATGCCGTGTCAAAGTTCCTTGGATCCACATAGACGAACTGCATCCGCTCGATACCTTCATATTGCGCCGCCGGCGGAGTTATACCGCCACAATTAATTTGCTGCACTTCATAAACATGATTGGTTGAATAGATAACCAAAGTTTGATAATAAACATAGCCATAAGCATTCGTCGCCACATCGCCAAATGTGTTGGTCGTAGCCACCACAGAAGTAGCCAGAGGGGCGATAATGCTCCAGCCACAGGTATTGGAAGGAATGATATAGTAATCTCCTGAAGGATAATTCGTAATAGTATAGGCCGTAAAATTGGTGTGTAAGATCAAAGGTGAACCAGCGGCGGATCCAATTGAAGGCAGATTGGAAACCGTCATGATCGATGCTTTGGCCGTCGTATAATAGGTGTTGGTAACAATATTGAGCAATGTGGTATTGAACACCTGGTAAAAATTGGTCGTCGGAACAACGGTAGTAACCAGGGTTGGCGGAGCGCCGTTCGCTGCACCAACAAAGTTAGTGAAATAACTGATAGTAGAATAAGTCACTAAATTAGTATAATACCATGGAACTGAGGGATTAGGAACGGCCTCTACCCCTGGAAAGAGTGTTTCCAATGTCGCTGCCGGAACTTCCTGTGCAGCCGCAAGCAAAGTGGCCAGGTTAGCCGTTTGAATCGTGGTGACGGGCCCGAGTGTGGAAGTTTGCAAAAGACTGTTTGTCGCAGGAGATTCTACATTAACATTCGCCGCTGTCAGCATATAGCGCAAGCCGGCGACATCGTCGCGCGTTAATCCTGTATAATATCTGCCTACATTTAAATCACCGAAGCCTAAGCCGGAAGACACCGGCGGAGCATCATTCAGATTGTCAGCCGCAAACGGGACTACCTGCGCTTCGATGCTCGGAAAAGGGTTGGGGTTGTAGGGACAGCTTTCCCAGATCAAATAAGTGTAAAGTGCACCATTCACATAAGGTGTGTATTGAAATTGATTTACTGAACTGGTTGTAATATCCAAATTTCTTTGGACAACCGCATAATTTTCGCCTACCGGACAAGCAACCGACCCGATGTGCCAGCGTGAATGCAATGTCCAGGTGTAGCGGACGGCATCTTCGAGCCCTAGATATCCCATCAGAGAGGTAAGCGTCAATGACTTTAAGTCAATCAAATCCAGGCCGTAGGCTTGACCATTAATACTACTGGAATCAAACGGAAATTCGGTCAACCCGGCACTATAATTATCAACATTGGTCAAACCATTTAAAATACTAAAGGCACCGTTCACTGCATTAGTTCCGCTAGACCCGAAATAGCCCAAAAAAGTAGTGTCAAAAGTATAATAAAAAACCGGAACATTAGGGCGAAACCCCTGACCGATATTTTTCGGACCAGTGTCACTTGGATTACCAATACCAGTAAAGTTTAATGGTGCAAGCGGGTTATAGCCGAAGCCTGTGACCTGCCAGGAATCGCTACCATTGCCGACCGGACCAATCGGAACGAATGCCAACGCAGATTGAAGCACCGACATCAATGCTCCGGTCAATAAAAAATGTTTAGTCAATTTCCGCATACAATCAGTTTATCGCAACAAAGCCACTTTGTAATAACCCGCCGAGCTACCACCGACATAAATCGAGTCGGTCGTTCCGGCGGCAAAACGCGGTGCGCCCACATTACTCCAGGTTACAAAATCGGTTGAGACCATTACTTGATAGGTAGCTCCTGGCTGAGTATTCCAACTCAAATACAATCCCTGCCGGGTCTGAGACAACGTCTGTTGCAACCAGGTACTTGAATCCAGCGGATTGCCGCCACTATTGAAAATATTAACTAAAGTCGGGCCGCCAGGAGCTATCGACGCACCAACCTTCGGCCAATTGTTAGTGTAATAAACACCATTGATGTACCCGCCAAAGAATTCCGCCATCCATTCATAAGGCACACCGCCCCAGTTTAAACCGCTCCATGTCGTATCGGTCGCCGCGGGAGAAAGAGGTGAACGCAGACCCTCAGTCGTCACATAATCCAATTGGAAAGCATGTGTCGCATTGGTAGCCAAACCATTTGCCGCCGTCATTATCCATTGATTATTAGTCACTGATATTACCGGCGAAGTTGCTCCATCAACGTAGACTTCATAATTTGAAACAGATAATCCTAACAGCGGTGGCCAGGAAAGAGCCAATTGCGGCTGATAGACATTGTTGCTGGTAACAAATGGCACCCAGACAAACGGGGCAGACATCGGTTGTAATACGGCCGACGCATTGATATATCGCTGAGCAAACAAATCAAAATTATAAGGGCTACCGATAAAACTGGTCCAGACCACTAGAAATTGTTGTGACCCGTCTGAAGCCACTACCGGCTGCATTTGCGAACTGACTGTCGTAGTATTAACGCGAAATTCTGAACCGGTAAAAGACGCATTATCATGAACATGTTGCCCATAGACACCTTCGCGTGAACCATCCTGTCCCAGGCTTGTCCACACTACCATATAATCCCCGGCGAGAGCAGAGACCTTCGGAGAGTATTGGTCGCCGAGCACATAGGTATTCACCATCTCCACATTTCCTGCTACGTCGGCTGCGGAATAAATCCGGCCAAAAACATCCAGTCCTTCTGCCGGATCAAGCATATCCCGCTCATCCCAAACAATCATAAAACTGCCATCGCTGGCTGAAGCAACGCTAGGATGCGCACAAGGATTAACATTAGTATTAACCAAAAATTCATTTCCTTGAGCATCTCCGTTCTGGTCAAAAATCCGGGCATAAATATCAATGCTTGGCAATGTGGCTGAAGCTGTACCATCGGCATTTGTTGTGGATATCGTTGACACAGATCGCTCCTGCTCTGAAACCCAGGTCACAACAAAACCACCATTAGTCAAGGCTGCGACCGCCGGTGTGCGCTGATTGTAATTGGTAAACTGATTAACCAGAATGCCATTGCCCAACAGGCCGACAGGAGTCAGAATTTTAGCATAGACATCCTCCATGGTGTTTGACCCAGCTTGATCATAACTGCTCCATACCACAACTATGTTACTGTCATTAAGGACAGTCAAAACAGGGTTTACCTGAAAACAATTCGTTGATGTGCTGATGAGCAGGTCATTCGTTGTCAAAAAAGTGTTCGTAGGCGTTAGAAATCTTCCAAAAATATGTTGCTGACTGGGAGCCCCACCCTGCCAAACAAAAGCTGCGCCACCGTTTTTTAAAAGAGCCACATGGGGATTTTCCTGATTATTAGCCCCTTGAACATTGACGCGAAAAGGAGCCAAAGTCCCGGATAAAGTGCTATTAATCCACGAGGCACTGATGCCCCACCCGCTGCCATCAGTAACATTATCCTGCCAAACCACGAATCCACCGGTCTTTGAAATAGCAACATCGGGAAGAAATTGATCCCCCAGCAATGAACCGACCACGGAGTATTCCGTCCCGTTGGTGGAATAATAATTCGCTGACTGCGAAAAAGCAGTAAAAGTGGATAAAAACATCAATGCCATGCATAAGCAGGCAAATGTTTTTTTAGCTCGAAAATACAACGGCATCATAGGACTGGATGACAGTAAGTCATGCCGCTCATTTTGTCTAAAAAAATCCGGCTTTGCCGTCGCCTTTTTTTCAAGGCCGGCCATTTCGTTGTTACAGCTTTGCAAATTCATTTTCAAATCAACTCCGCTTGTTGTTCCGTCAACTGCGCCTCAAGTTCCGCTAACATACCCTTAAAACCCCAGTGCCGGAAAAAATCCTGCAACTTTTTCAAATCCGCCGGGCGCATTCCGGATTTTTCCGGCGGAAAATCACACGGAACTTCCGATAAACGCACCAGTTTTAAATTCCGCTTCACAACCCCTGCTGCTGCACTTAATGCAAATCGCAATCTCACCGACTTCACTTTATCCAGTTGCTCATAAAGCCGGTCAATCGACCCGAATTGTTTCAATAATTCAGCCGCCGTCTTCGGCCCGACACCCGGAACTCCGGCAATATTATCCACCGCATCTCCCATCAGGGCCAGCCATTCTGCTATCTGTTCCGGCTCGACACCGGTTTTAGCGCTGACCTGTTCACGACCCCAAATCATTCCGGTCTTGTCATTCGGATTTAATAATCCGATATGCGCCGAAACTAACTGCATAAAATCTTTATCAGCACTGGCAATCACCACATTCCAGGCAATCTTTGCCGCACAACCAGCCAGACAGGCGATATAATCATCCGCCTCAATACCTTCTCCGCAATAATCAATTATCCCCGCTGCTGCCAGATAGTTTCTGATTTCGTCTATCTGCGTGCGCAAACCGCCAGGCATCTCCGGACGTTGCGCTTTGTATTCGGGCAACAAATCCATTCTTTCACTGCTTAAACCACCATCCCAGACCACAACCAAATGCGTCGGCCGAATGGCTGCACGCATTTTTTCCAACATTTTCACAAAACCGTAAATCGCATTGACTGGATGTCCAGCCGGCGAATTTAATTCACGAATGGCATGAAATGCACGGTAAGCATACGCATGACCATCAATGATCAACAGCCGGTTCACTGACCCTGAGCCGGAGGAAGTGAATGAACTGTTTGCGAGTCCATAGTTGTGTACTGACCCGCTCCCGGTGACTGCACCGGAACAGCATTTTGAGCAAAAGGCAGTTCATCATCCGAATGAACCCGGTTTCCGGCCGGATCAACAATGGTAGCGGTCACAAAAATCATCAAATTCTTTTTTACTGTCTGCTTGCTCTCACTTTGAAATAATTTGCCGAGCAACGGTATGTCACTGAGCACCGGTACTCCGTCCTGCGTGCTATTGACCTGTGAAGAAATTAATCCACCGATGACGACGGTTTGATTATCCCAGATGTTCACCGTGGTCACCACCTGGCGAACGGTAAAATCCGGCAGAATTACCGGTAATTGAACAACATTCAAACTGCCGGTCACGCTGGCGATATTCGGCGGTGTGTCATAACCGTTAAAATCAGTCAGCGAAGGAATCAACGTCAGATTAATCGTATAACCATCGGATAAAACATACGGCACCACATCCAGAATCGGTCCGGTCTCAACCTGTTGTGTAGTAGGTGTGATCGAAGAAACACCGGCTTGAAATGTATTATTTTGCGCCTGCGCTGATAGCGCCGTCGCCAGACCGGCCAACACAACAACTGTCAGTGCCAGGTTAAAATTTGATTGAACAAATAAATTTTTCATTTGACCTTTGATTTTAAATTATTGGGTAGTACCAGTGGTGGTTGCCGCTGTCCCCTGCTGGAAAGTAAAGCTGCTGATCACAGTGATAATTTGGGTGGCACGCATCTGTGTCTGCCGACCGCTGGTCGTCACGACTTCAGGTTCAGCCAACGTTTCAACTCCGGTACGTTGTTGCAATGCCTGCAAAGCGACCTGAAAATTTGGATTGGTCAAAATGCCGGTCAATGTTCCAATCGTCGGTGCGCCCAGAGCATTCCTTAATCCAGAGGTTATAACCTGATCATTAGCTGATGCAGCCACCTGGCTTGCTGCGGTTGAACCGGGGAAAGTGCCCAACGGATTGGCCGCCGAAACCGGAACGTTCAACGAACCAGAGCTTCCACCCTGCCCTACGACACCACCACCAACATTGAATTGGCCAAGGTACCAATTAAAACCAAGCGCATTAGCATCAGTTTGCTGCTCTTCAATGAAACGGGATTTAATATGAACCTGCGGCGCAATCTGGTTCAAAGTTTGAATTGCCCGCTCAATGACATCAAGGTCATCTTCCGTCGCTCTGACGAAAAGAACCCCGAGACGATCATTAAAGAAGACCGATTTACCAGGCGGGTTTTGCAGATTCACACCCATCGTGGTGAAGAAATTTCTCGCTGCCAGACTGACAGTTGCCGAGAGTGTGACTACGGAAACATTCCGGATACCGCCTTGAGAATTAGCAGTGGTGCCCGCACCAGGCAAACCACCGTTAGCGAGTGGATCAGACCCTTGTGTTTGAGAAGACCCGCCGCCGCCGCCTTGACCACCCGATTGACGCGCCTGGCTCGCTCCGGGAACGGCATCAACCACACCAACAATCGAGCTGGATTGATTTTGGCTGCTACCACTACTACCCCCACCGCTCCCGCTACCCCCGGAACTTTGAACGGAACCAAAAGATTCGGCGTCAACGCTTTCCAAACCGGAATAGAATGTATTCGGATCAACTTTGAAAACACGCATGAATAGCTGAGGTGTTTCAGCTCCTTTATCGGAAAACACAATACCGGAATCAATGATGGAATACTTTAATTGATGGCCGGCCGGATGGTTGGCGACCAGAACGATGTCATCCAAAACATCGGCTAAACGCACATCCGATAGATTCAGCGTGACGGTGTCGGCCGAATTAATATCAATGGGCTCACCTCCGCCCGCATTGCCCGCCGACGGCAGGCCAGTGTTCGGATCAACTGGAGCCGCAAAATTATTACCACCACCGCCACTTCCTAAGCCACCTTGCTGGTTCGGCCCTGCGATCGGCTGGCCAGACATGTCAGGATTAGGATTCACCAGAAAATTAATACCTTTGCGTTCCGGATCACGAAGTTTTGCCTGCTCTGATAATTGACGTAGAACCTCACTCAAAGGCAGGCCGTCAAAATTAACGTTGTCCAGACGGATACGATTCAGTTTATCGACAATTGTTTGACGCCCAGGACCGGTGTAAATCAGAACATTGGTAGCGTAAGGATTCGGAGAAGGCAATTGAGTGCTGGAGGTCGGTAGAACCCATTGTTTTTCAACTTGAGCCATCCGTTGATCCATATCCACCGAGTGCTGCTGCGAAGCGCGCGCGTATCTGGATTGCTCAATCAACTTAAGATAATAAAAAGCCCCGCTATTATCCGGCTCCAGTTTCAAAGCTGCTTTTAACTTCACTTCCGCATCATCAAATTTACCGGCTTCATAAAGAATCACACCATCCTGAACCAAAGTTCCGGCATTGATTTGATCGCTTTTGATTTGCGGAAGCATATCAACGGTTGCCTGATCAGCGATATGACCTTTCATCGCATCTAACATCTGATCGTTCTGTTTTTTGAAAGCCAGGGCAGCTGGATTTTTCGGATCTACGCGCAGGACTTGTTTGACCCGTGTATCTGCTTCACGCAGATTGCCACGGCTTTGGGCATCACGCGCCAATACCATTGAAGTTGAGGACAAACCGGCAATCGCCTGAGCGGTTTCGGCGTCAATGCCGGATCCGATCGTCTGAGTAAGATCAACGCATTCCTGGTAGAGCTTAGCGGCGTTAAAAATATCACCGCCCTGGGCAACCGCCTGCGCGTCAGCCAGTTTTTGGCGGAGCACAATGGTGTTAGCCTGGTTTAAAACAGATTGATGAACAGCCATGCCGACGGCGGAATTATCCTGCGCCAACATAGCGGCGGGCGAAAATAGCAGGGCGGCGAGTCCAAAGGAAAGGTATGCAGCTTTAGTCATGGCAAAAAACGGGTTCGTCAGAAATCAATTCGGTTGGTTTTAAAAAGTTGTATCAGTTACGGTGAAAATCGCAAGGTAGTTTTTTTCTGATTTGATTCATCCAATAAAGTCAATTCATCCGGCCCCACATCTACCACGTCATAATTTGTGTTGTTAAAATAAATTTTGTCACCAGCCCGGCGGCCAAGAAAAACCTTTTTCTCAGGATTGTAAAGAAAATCTGCGGTGTAAGCATCAACACGCTTGTAAGGCTGGTTGCGCAAAACGGAAATAGTTTCTCCGCTGTCCAGCAATTTCACAGTCAAAGCATCCGGATTCTCCGGCGAGCCTTTGATGGCAAGAAGAGAGAAAACGTCGTTTTTATCGCCGACGGAAACGTACCGGTCGCTGGGACGGCGTTTAGAAGAACTTTTCTCAGCCTGCCTTTCAATCGTCACCAGATAACGCGTACCGAATTCGTTGGTAGTCACTGATTTTAAAGCCAGAATCAAGTATAGCGGCTGAATATTGGTGACAACCACATAAGCGGCTCCCAGGGTTGCCACGGGAACCATGGTGCCATCGGCCGCTTTGCGCCATTCCATCGGATTAAATACTTTGTTGCTGTTCTCAAAATCCAACACATACGGTGATTGCATCCGCAATACGGCGTTACTTTCTGTGGTCAAATCAAGATCCGGCAATTTGGTCGCTGAAGGATTAAGCACGATATTAGCATGGTCGTTCATGGCCTGCTCATCTGAGGCGATGTAAAACAACATGAACACCAGCACGCCAATCAATCCCGCCAGCACAAGGCCGAGCAGAATCTTTTCGTAATTTTTTTTGAGGAATTGCATCTTAACTCTTTGGCAATAGTTTCACGAGTTCGACCTCAAGTGTCACTTTTAATAATTGTTCCTTCAAAACCGTTTGCAAACCACCCTGCGGCGGAGGAGTAGCCGGCATTCCACCTGCACCACCAAAGTAAGGTCGCTGTCCGGGTAATCCGGTCTGCGGATTGATTCCCATCTGCGGATTATTATTATCCGGCGTAGCTGCTGCTCCGGCCATAGCCGCCGGCTGGACGTTGATGGATTTAATAACAAAAGCGTTAGTCGAACCGGCAAAAGCACTGATGACACGCGATAATTCTGGACTGAAAGAATGGAACGTAATCACATAGGGCGTGATAATGGCCAGATCATTGGTCACGGATCGATCGCTGGTATAATCTGACGAAGAGCCGCCTGCATCTTCATCCGCCACCGGGACACGCTGAATCCCGTCAAGCTCATTAACCCGGGTAGAAAAGATGATGTCCAGGATTGCCGTTACTTCACCCAATTGCGCTGCGAGTGGATCAAGGCTGTCCGATGCAAATTGTACGCGCCCGCCTTCAGCTTTGAACGAGAAATCATATTGGGGAGGCAAAGCCACTCCGGCATCGTTAGCCTGGTGCTGCAACAGGTTGATGGTTTGCAACAATGCAGCCGCAAAGCTTTGGCTGGTGACCGGGGCCGGTGGAATCGAGGCGATGGGCTGAAAATAATTTCCAGCGGATTTAACCCAGTCATTGATTTGTGCTTCCTGGTCTTTGGCAACCTGTGTGTTATTGACCCTATCATTACCGGGAGCCGGATGCTGAGTGGAAAGAGTCCCCAGCGTACTGTAAATCTCGTTCAGCTTATCAGCCGCCGTCGAATTACGCGACCAGCCTTCATAAGTGTAAAAGCCGGCAGCACCAAGTAATCCCAGCGCGATAACGCCGCCGATCACAAAAATTAGATTTCGTTTGATCCAGCCCATATTAAAAATTTAACGGGTTAAGCAGCGTCACATTCACCATGAACGTGAAAGTGCCGTTGGGATCATCCGGTGAAATGTTCGCCGAAAGCTGCGTTGCTTTCGGATCCACCAGCGGAGATTGTTTGATCTCATTCTGCACTGCAAAAGCGATGTCAGGGTTAGCAGAGGAATCCACACTCGTCAAACTCACCGCCCGGAAAATCAACGTGATCGTGTTGGTGACAGATTGTCCGGCATTATTAGGCTGACCGGCCGGCATTCCCGGAGCAGTTGCCGAAGCATCAAGATTGGCCGATGAAGTCATTTGCTCCACCCAGACTCCGGCTTGAACGCCCGGCTTGGTAGCTGATAATTTTTTCCGGACATCCGCTTCCGCCCGAATCAGTGCTGAGCGCACATCAGAAAGAAAATCGCCCCAATAATAACGCTCCTGCAATAAAGCCGTGATCTGTTGTGCTTCTTTTTGCGAAGCTTGCAATTTGCCGTAGGCTTTTTTGAAATTATCGTACTTATGGTTAAGCTGATCCACTTGCGGCCCCAGCTTGTCAATTTCACCTTCTTTATTGATTGCCAGTTTCTGGAACAGGAAACCGATAGCGAACGCTACCAGCACGAGACTGAAAACCGAGGCCAGCAGATACGGCTTTTTCTGGTCGAACGATTGCCAGCGCAACGTGCTTTCCGGCATCAAATTCATTTCGACCGGACAGTTTGCTAAATTGCGCAAACCAAGGCCGACGACTTCGCCGAGACCATGTGCGACGCGGGAAAGTTCTTCCAGATTGACTGCCGGATCAATCTGTACATTGCGGAACGGATTGAAATATTCCACCGGCACGTTCAATTTTTCCGCAAAAAACTGGGCCGTGTAAGGCATGATGCTCGCACCGCCGGAAAGAAACAACCGGACGGGAGCCGTGCCACCCTGTTGGCCACGATAAAACTGAACCGTTTGATTGACCTGAATGTGCAGCTTGGTCATGAATTGCCGCGCAATCTTGGAAATCGCCGCCTGATGCGGGTTTTCCGGCTCTTCATACGCCCCGCCAAGACTGACAAAACCTTCGGCAATCTTGATTTTTTCCGCTTCGTCAAATTTCAACTTCGCTTCATTCGCAAAATCCTGCGTGATCGCGTTGGCACCGAGATTGATGCTGCGGGAGAAGACTTTACCTTTTTCAAAGAAAAGCAGATTGCTCGTCTTAGCGCCAATATCCAGCAACATCGTGCAATCTTCAATGTCACCGTAATTATATTTGAAAGCGTTGCACAGAGCGGCCGGCGAAGCATCGCACAAAGTCAATTTCAGCTTGGAGGCTTCCGCCACACGGAAAAGGCCTTCAACGATTTCTGACTTGATGGCAACCAGCAAAACTTCCAGTTCACCGCCGGCAGCAGAACCGAGAATCTGATAATCCCAGACGACTTCGCTCAACGGGAATGGAACATTCTGCTGCGCTTCGTATTGAATGATTTGACCGACCTTACTGGCATCGACCGGCGGGAGTTTGACAAATTTAGAAAAGACGTGGAAACCGGGAGCGCAGACGTTGACGTTCTTAGACTTGATACTTTTTTCAGCCAGAACCGACTGCAGTGCTTCCAGAATAATTTTTTCACGAGCCGATTCCTGCGCACCTTCGGCGCCGAGCGGCTTGATCGCGAAATTTTTAAGGCTTAATCCTCCTGCCTCGTTGATATCAAACTCGGCGAGCTTTAAACTCCCTGCCCCGAAATCAACGGTCAAAAATGACTTGGTGTTCAACATTCTGTTTTAACTTGGTCGTTGCAACAATCCGTTTTTCTTTCAAAACAGGTGAGGCACGCGAATGAATTATGGGAAATCTTCGCACGGGTCAAACATAAATCAAAAAAAAAGTAAGATTTTTTTGTTTTCAGCTGTCAAAAAAGATTGCGTCGCGTTCACGCCTTTGGCTTCATCCTGCCGTGCCGCAACCGGAAAACCCAAACAAACGCCAGCGAATGACGGTCTATTATTCCGGTCGCGTACAAGGTGTCGGCTTCCGTTACGCTGTCAAAAAAATTGCCGCCGGTTTTGAAGTTGTCGGCACGATCCGTAATCTGACCGATGGCCGCGTCGAACTCATCGTCGAAGGCAGCCGCACAGAACTGGAAGAATTCCGCCCGGCCATCCGCGATGCAGGTCTTGCTGGATTTATTCAGGACGAGCGTGTAGAATGGTCGGACGCGCAAAATACATTTCGCAATTTTGAAATCAGCCGCCAGTAAATGAAATACGCCATCATCGCAGACATCCACGGTAATATTGACGCCTTCGAGGTCGTGCTCCAGGACATCCGCGCTCAAAACGCCACCCACATCGTCTGCCTCGGCGACGTTGTCGGTTATAATGCGCGCCCGAAAGAATGTCTGAAGATCGTCCGCGACATGAACATCCCCTGCGTCAAGGGCAACCACGATGAATATTGTTCCACCAACGAACATCTCGAAGGTTTTAACCCGCACGCCGCCGACGCCGTTCACTGGACGCGCAATCAATTAGACGAAGAAGAAAAAAAATGGCTGCGCGATCTGAAATATTCCCGCATGGCCGCAAACTTCACGATGGTTCACGCCACGCTTGATGCACCCGAACGCTGGGGTTATGTTTTTGATAAACTCGCTGCGGCCGCCAGTTTTCCATACCAGACCACACAGCTCTGTTTCTTCGGCCACACGCACGTGCCCGTCGCTTTCATGCGCGACAACATGGTGCGCGGCGGTACTTATTCCAAATTCAAGATTGATCCGTCCAAGAAATATTTCATCAACGTCGGCGCTGTCGGTCAGCCGCGCGATAACAATCCCAAATGCGCCTACGTCATTTATGACATGGACGCCGGCACGATTGAACTGCGCCGTCTTGACTACGACATCGCCGCCGCCCAGGCCAAAATCCGCGAAGCCGGTTTGCCCGAACGCCTCGCCGAACGGCTCACCTTCGGACGTTGAATGAAGAATGTCGAATGAAGAATTTCAATTTGTGCTGAACACGCCATTTTCATTTCTTCATTCTGAATTCTTCATTTGAAAATTCTCATTCTCAAGCCCAGTTCACTCGGCGACGTCATTCATGCGTTGCCCGTGCTGCGTTTGCTGAAATTACATTTCCGCGACGCGGAAATCTTCTGGTGGCTGGATTCCGCCAATGTTTCGCTGCTCGAAGGCGATCCGGATTTGGCTGGCATCGTCCGTTTTGAACGCAAACGCTGGGGCAACCCGCAGCATTGGCCGGAAATGCTCCGTAGTATTCTGTGGTTGCGTGCACAAAAATTTGATCTCGTCATTGATCTACAATGCCTCTTGCGCAGCGGTGCGTTTGCCTGGCTCGCGAACGGTAAGTTTTTGATCGGCCTCGACGAAGCCCGTGAAGGTGCGCGCGGTTTTTATGACATTGCTGTCCAGCGCGAAAGTTTTCGCACCCACGCCGTCGATTGGTATCTCGCCGTTCTCCCGAAGCTCGGCGTGCCGGTTCACAAAAATTTCCAATGGCTGCCCGAACGCCCGCAGATCTCCGCCGCCGTGCAGCAGAAATGGCTAAATTCAAAACTCAAGACTCAAGACTCAAAATTGATTCTGCTCCAGCCCGGCGCGCGCTGGGACAATAAACGCTGGCCGGCGGAATATTTTGCCAGCCTCGTTTCCCTGCTCGCTAAAAAATTTCCTGACGCGCGTTTTGCCATCCTCGGCGGCAAAGACGATCTGCCGCTCGGCGAAATCATCACGCGCGCTGAACCTGATCGCACCTTGAATCTTTGCGGCGCGACGTCACTGCCGGAAATGATTGAATGGGTTCGCCGGTGCGATCTCTTGATCACCAACGACACCGGCCCGATGCACGTTGCCGCTGCACT
>Ga0206804_10105_pt1 | contig 25074 bp, 20 predicted proteins | sample Alteio_BWOrgCont_62_FD_152888 | JGI IMG/M metagenome (GOLD analysis project Ga0206804, IMG submission 152888) | Enriched cells from forest soil in Barre Woods Harvard Forest LTER site, Petersham, Massachusetts, United States -... | ecosystem: Environmental > Terrestrial > Soil > Temperate forest >... | reverse complement strand
TAATCCGATGCTTCTGAAACTCGCCTTCCAGCCAGCGAAGAATTACTGCGAGCGCGGCTCCGGCCGTGGGCGCATCCGCCAGATTCTCGTCTGCCAGCGACACTCCCGCATGGTCTTTGGCAGTGAAGTGCGTACGCTGCCCGACGCTCTCGCACTCGCCGCTGCATACGATGTTTCGTGGGTCTGGCCGCACGTGGCCCTCGAACACCGAAAACTTGATGCTCGACGAGCCGGCGTTCAATACGAGAATGACATCGCTCACGGCCTTACGCAGTCTTTTTGGTGCCGACAATATACCTTGTGTTCGCTATCGCACAGCCAAATTATCGGGTTCGCGGTTTATGGTAATACGCGCGACGGCAAGATCGGACGGCTGACTCGCTGAACGTAGCCCGGCTCGGGAACCCATGTTTCCTGAGCCAATCTTGGCTCAACGGGGAGTTCAAAATATGCAAGTCAACACGCTTACACCGCAACTCCTGCACGGGATGGATGCCTACTGGCGAGCGGCAAACTATCTGTCCGTCGGTCAGATTTATCTTTATGACAATCCACTGCTGAAGCGGCCGCTGGCCCTGACAGATGTCAAGCGCATGCTGCTGGGACACTGGGGCACTACCCCCGGGCAAAATTTCATTTATGTGCACTTGAACCGGGTTATCCACGAACACAACCTCGACATGATTTACATCTCCGGCCCCGGACACGGCGGCCCGGCGGTCGTGAGCAATACCTATCTTGAGGGTACTTACAGCGAGATCTACCCCAACATCAGCCGGGATGACGCCGGGCTGCGAAAGCTCTTCAAGCAGTTTTCGTTTCCAGGAGGTATTCCGAGCCACGCGTCGCCGGAATGCCCGGGATCGATCCACGAAGGTGGTGAACTTGGTTACTCGCTCAGCCACGCGTTCGGCGCCGTGTTCGACAATCCTGGTCTGATCGCTGCCTGCGTCATCGGCGATGGCGAGGCCGAAACGGGGCCGCTGGCCACGGCGTGGCATTCCAACAAATTTCTCGATCCGGTCACCGACGGCGCGGTACTGCCGATCCTGCATCTCAATGGTTACAAGATTTCCAATCCGACTGTCCTCGCGCGCATCACCCGCGATGAGCTGGAACAATTGTTATGCGGGTACGGCTGGGCACCCTGTTTCGTCGAGGGTCACGAGCCCGCGCTGATGCACCAGGCGATGGCCGCGGCGCTCGACACGGCGGTGGAACGCATCAAGGATATTCAGCAGGACGCGCGGGTCGGCAGCAGTCGCTTTCGGCCGCGCTGGCCGATGATCGTTCTCATTTCGCCGAAAGGCTGGACCGGGCCGAAGACGGTCGACGGCCTGCAGGTGGAAGGTACGTTCCGTTCACACCAGGTTCCACTCGCGGTATCGGCAACGTCGCCGCCCGAACACCTCAAGCAGCTCGAGGACTGGCTGCGCAGTTACCGGCCCGAGGAACTTTTCGACGAACGGGGCCGGCTGAAACCGGAACTGGCAGATCTTGCCCCGAAGGGCGATCGGCGCATGGGAGCAAACCCCCATGCTAACGGCGGCATGCTGCTGCGCGATCTGCGGATGCCGGATTTTTGCGATTACGCGGTAGAGGTGCTGGCGCCGGGTGTGCTTGGCATCGGCGACACGCACGTGCTGGGACGATTCCTGCGCGATATCGTGAAACTCAACACCGAACAGCGGAACTTCCGTGTGTTTGGCCCCGACGAAACACTTTCCAACGGACTCGAAGCCGTGTTCGAAGCGACTGCGCGCCAATGGGACGCAGGGACCGTGCCAAATGACGAGTTTCTCGCACCCAGCGGGAGGGTAATGGAAATGCTGAGCGAGCACCAATGTGAAGGCTGGCTCGAGGGTTACCTGCTCACGGGACGTCACGGCATCTTCAACTGTTACGAGGCGTTCATCCACATCGTCGATTCGATGTTCAACCAGCACGCCAAGTGGCTGAAGGTTACGCGGCACCTGCCATGGCGGCGGCAGATCGCTTCATTGAACTACCTGTTGGCCTCGCACGTCTGGCGCCAGGACCACAACGGTTTCACGCACCAGGATCCTGGGTTCATCGATCATGTGGTGAACAAGAAGGCCGAGGTGGTGCGCGTGTACCTGCCGCCGGACGCGAACTGCCTGCTGTCGGTCATGGATCATTGCCTGCGCAGCCGACATTACGTTAACGTTGTCATTGCCGGCAAACACCCGGCGCCGCAGTGGCTGACGATGGACGCGGCCGTCAAACATTGCATCGAGGGCATCGGCATCTGGCAATGGGCGAGTAACGACCAGGGCATCGCGCCCGACGTAGTCATGGCCTGCTGCGGCGATGTACCCACGCTGGAGGTCCTCGCCGCCGTCTCCATAATGCGCGAGCACCTTCCCGCATTGAAAATTCGCGTCGTCAATGTTGTCGACCTGATGCGCTTGCAGCCGCAATCCGAACACCCGCATGGCTTGAGCGACAGGGATTTTGACGAGATCTTCACCGTGGACAAACCGGTGATTTTTGCCTTCCATGGCTATCCGACTCTGATCCATCGGCTGACCTACCGCCGCACCAATCACGACAACTTCCATGTCCGCGGCTACAAGGAAGAAGGCACGATCACCACGCCGTTCGATATGACGGTGCTGAATGACCTGGACCGTTTTCATTTGGTGATGGATACCATCGATCGACTGCCGCAAACCGGCGACCAAGGCATTTACCTGAAGCGGCAACTCAAAGAAAAGCTGATCGTGCATAAGCAATATATCGACGCACACGGCGAGGACCTGCCGGAGGTCCGCGATTGGAAGTGGGGGGCAGCCAGGCCGAAAGCGAGCTCCGGGATTGCAATTCATGGCGACCGCGAGGTCGCCCCTGACGTTACAAGCACGTGACTCTGTAGACCGTAGGGTGCTCGTGATTTGCCAAAAGCGCATAATGTGCGGCAGCGAACATAAGGTATAGACTCAGTCCAGGCCGTTTTTTTGGTTCGGCTCAAATTCGGTCTTGACCAATTCGGCGACACGTCCACGACGTTGGGAGGCAGCCGCTGTGTCATCACCACATAATCCAAAGCAAAACCATATGCTTGCAGCCCTGTCCGCGGAGGTCTACGCACGCCTGCTGCCCGATTTGCAGCTCATCGAAATGCCACTTGGATCAGCCGTCTACGAATCCGGTGGCCATTTGGACCATGTGTATTTTCCGGCGACTTCCGTCGTTTCCTTGCTGTACATCACGGAGAGCCGTGCCTCTGCAGAAATCGCCATTACTGGCAATGAGGGATTGGTCGGCATTTCCCTGTTCATGGGCGGTGAGACGACCCCTAGTCGGGCGGTGGTCCAGAACGCAGGCAGCGGCTATCGGCTCGAGGCAAGTGTTTTCAAGAAGGAATTCGCGACGGGCGGGGAATTGCAGCATCTCGCACTGTTTTACACCCAGGCTCTCATAACGCAAATGGCGCAGACCGCGGTATGCAATCGACATCATACTTTGGATAAGCAGCTGTGCCGCTGGCTGCTGCTGAGCCTGGATCGCCTAGAAGGCAATGAACTGGAGATGACCCAGGAACTCATTGCGAATATGCTCGGTGTGCGCCGGGAGGGTGTGACGGCGGCTGCCGGCCATCTGCAAAAAGACGGACTGATCAAATACGTCCGTGGTCGCATCAAGGTGTTGGATCGCCCAGGGCTGGAACAGCGCGTTTGCGAATGCTATGCCGTGGTGAAAAAAGAATACGATCGGCTGCTACCCTATGAATTACTGCCTTCACAAGAGTCGGTGACAGCAAGGTCGCACCGGACCCCACGTCGTAGATAGCTAATCGTTCTATCCCCAGGCTTCGAACCTTTCCGGTCACGAGATGGCGGGCAAGATGGGTAGGATTGTCACTTGCGTGGGCGTTCGCGTTAGCAAATGACCTAGAGCTCTTTTTGTAGAACAAACGGGACAAACAACGGTATGTTTGCCGAGATGTGGGACAAACCATCACGCTGGACCCGTTTATTTCTCTTGTTACCGGAATTGCTTCGCCCGGCGTTGAGCCTCAACGACGCGCCACTGTGGTCTCAGCGGATGCCAAGCGGATTTCTGGCAAAACGTGATTGGAGAGCTGATCGAGATCCCCCAACGCTTGAATCAGCAATGCGGCCGTCGCTCCTGTTAGCCCGACTCTGCCGGATCTGATCGCCGAAAATGATTCCAAGGCGATGCTGATCAGCCGCCGTTGCTCATTTGCGAAGTAATTCAGACGCTCATAAAGCGTAGCGGCCTGCGCATTGACCAAAGTCTCCCGGTCACCCCCAAAAGACGTAACAGCGTCTGCAATTGCGTTGTCGAGGCAGCGGTTAAGGGTGCGAAACTCGTCTGCCGAGATAGGCGCCTTTTCTTTCACCGCAAGTTCCGTAACGGCTTGGCACACATCCCCATAATCGTGCACGACCTGGTCCACGCTGTAACCCAGACGCCGCAGCTCCGTTCCGTGCAATGCGGCGGCGCGGCCGATCTCGGTATTAGCGGGTGTCGACTCCGGTTCGTCGCTGTCGCGAATGGGCGTTGACTGCTCGAGAAACAGGGTGTCCACGACCTGCCGCAGGAACAACGGTACGCCGTGATTCACCGTCGTCGGGGCTTTGGAAGGCGCGAATCTGCGCGCAGCCTTTTCCCTGCAACTTTCGATTAACGCATCACGATTCGTGGTCAATAATTCATGCAACATCCAAGCACCTTGCTCTGCCGTTCCGTGGATGTCCGTTCGCTGCCGCACATTTGGCGTGCGGCCGAAACACAGCCGATTTGACAAAGCGACTGGTTTTCCTCAGGCAATGCATCAACCTCTCACGATCTCAAGAGCGGTCAGGAATTTTTTGGCGAAGACCTCGCCAGGCACAGGTTTGCTGAATAGATAGCCCTGGCCTCGGTATGCTATCGCACTTACGGGCCGCATCATCGCGGTTATCCTGTGTGAACACCTGATGCTGTCTTTGTTCGGCGAGCGCGGGGAAAGCAGCGTACCTACCGGACCTAAGCGAATTTTGGAGCGCCGCAAACGACGACGCAATCTGGGAGATTTCATGAGATTGGCTCGTTTCATTAAGGAGAACGCCGACCGGATTCTTTCCGAATGGGATTCCTTTGCCCGCACATTACATCCCGCAGCAGATTCTCTGGATCACACAGCTTTGCGCGATCATGCTAGGCAGATTCTCGATGCCATCGCACTCGACATGGAGGCGCCCTGGCGCCCAGCGCCCCCCGAAGGAAGCACTTGGGGTCCAGCCGCGCCAGCCGACAAAGTGAAAAAGGCCGCGACGGTACATGGCGCCATGCGCCAGGCCAACGATTTCACCATGCTACAACTGAGCGCCGAGTACCGAGTCCTTCGCGCCTCGGTGTTGCGCCTCTGGTTGCCAGTTGTCGATGACAGCGGCGAGGAGGTAGTCGCAGAGCTCATTCGTTTCAACGACGCGCTTGACCAAGCGCTCGCGGAGTCCATTGCGGCGTTTTCCTCGCGGGCCGACTACACGTCGGATTTATTCCTGGCAATCCTGGGGCACGATCTGCGCGGGCCGTTGTCGACGATGTCTCTGTCCGGAGAATTGCTGGCGCAGCCGACTCTGGCAGAGGCACAGATTTCGGAAGTTGGCGCGCGAGTTCGCCGCAGCGCGCGACTCATGAAAGCTATCGTCGAAGACCTGCTGGGCTACACGAGCACCCAGTTGGGACGCGGGATGCCCGTTACGCTGGGGCTCGCAAATGTAGAAACCATCTGTCGCGCGGCGGCCGAAGATGCGCGCGCGACGTTTCCGGGGAGCGCGTTCGACTTTCATGTGACTGGCGATTCTTACGGAACTTTCGACGCGACACGATTGCATCAACTGTTTACCAATCTGCTTTTCAATGCGGCGCAATACGATACTGAGCGGCGCGGCATCAAAATAGCAATCGAGGGTGATCCGGACGAGATAGTAGTTCGGGTCGCCAATCATGGGCCGGTAATTCCTGAGGGTTCACTGAACGAAATCTTTCGGCCTCTGATTCAGCTGCCTTTGGATGACGAGGAGGAAAGGCGGCCCAGAACAAGCATGGGCCTCGGCCTGTTCATCGCGCGAGAAATTGTAACGTCGCATGGTGGCAGGATATCGGCGACTTCGTCGGAGGCGAAGGGTACCGAATTCACTATAGAGTTACCGCGAAGTCGGATCAAGCTTACTGAAAGTTGAGTGTAATTCCTACAATGCGAACGGAAAAAACATTTGCATGACGGAGGAGAGCAAGGTGAAAATTCGCTGCACAGAGTCTTTGCTGTAATTCGAAGTCGCCGATGCATTTACACGGTGTATTCGTTGACAAGCACCTTGGGGAGCGTTGGCATTGCCGAAGGACATTAAAGGTCGATCGCGAGCACTCAAAATTTTGATCGCGGATGACAACCGGGATCATGTCGATACTCTCGGACTGTTGCTAAAGGCCGACGGGCACCAAGTTCACATCGCATACGACGGCGCATCGGCGCTTGAAGTTGCACGCCTGGTTAGGCCTGACGTTGCGTTGCTCGACATTGGTATGCCTGTGCTGAGCGGTCGTACCGTCGCTGAGCATATTAGAAGCCAGGAATGGGGCCGATCGATCTATCTGGTCGCGGTCACTGCGTGGAGTTCCGAGAGTGACAAAAAGCAATCAGTGGACGCGGGATTCGATAGGCATTTGACGAAGCCCCTGAATTTCGACACGCTCACGTCAATCCTGAATTTCTGCAAGCAACTCAGGTAGAAGTGTAGCAGAGGGCTGCTCGCGTCGGTCGACAATGGATGGCGGATCCTTTCCTAGGCTAAATCTTTACACGACTCAACCGCAGCGCATTGGTGACGACGGAGACCGAGCTCATCGCCATGGCCGCGCCGGCAAAAACCGGGGACAACAAAAGTCCAAACGCCGGGTACAGCACGCCCGACGCAACCGGGATACCGATCGCGTTGTAGCCGAAGGCGAAGATCAAATTCTCGCTAATGTTGCGCATGGTCGCGCGCGAAAGGGCGGCAGCCCGTGCGATGCCGCGCAAGTCGCCTTTCACCAATGTCACGCCAGCACTCTCCATCGCGATATCGGCGCCAGTGCCCATGGCGATGCCGACATCCGCCTGCGCCAGCGCCGGCGCGTCGTTGATGCCGTCGCCCGCCATCGCAACTTTGCGGCCCTCGCCCTGCAAACGCTTGATGTGACCGGCCTTGTCCTGCGGCAGCACTTCGGCGATGACTTCGTCGATGCCAAGCTGTTTCGCGACTGCGTCGGCAGTGGCGCGGGAATCGCCGGTCAGCATCACCACGCATACGCCTGATTTCTTCAGCCCCGCTATCGCTTCAGCGGTGCTGTCTTTGATCGGGTCAGCCACGGCTGCGATTCCGGCGGCGACGCCATCAATCGCGAAGAACACCACTGTCTTCGCTTGCACGCGCCAGACCTCGGCGCGAGTCTCCCAGCTTCTGGTGTCGACACCCAGTTGGTCTAGAAACCCCCGGCTGCCAACCAATAGGCGTTTGCCGCCGATTTCCGCCTGCACACCAAGGCCGTTGACGGCTTCGAAGGCGCCAGCCTTGCCCGGAGTCAGACCACGCGCCTTCGCGGCTTCAACGATGGCAACACCGATCGGATGTTCGGAGAGCTGTTCCACCCCGGCGACCAGCGCCAGCGCTTCGTCCTCGGCAATTCCTTGCACGATGAATCCGGTCAATGCGGGGTGGCCCAGCGTGAGCGTGCCAGTCTTGTCCACCACCACGGTGTCTACATCGCGCATGCGCTCGATCGCCTCGGCGTTGCGGAACAGGATGCCGACGCGCGCACCTTGCCCCATCGCCACCGTCATGGAAATGGGTGTGGCGAGCCCCACCGCACACGGGCAGGCGATGATCAGCACCGCAATCGCGTTGATGAAGGCGTAGGCCAACCTCGGTTCCGGCCCGAGAAACCACCAGGTGAGCGCGGTAACGACGGCGATCGCCACCACCACCTGCACGAAATACGCGGCAATGATGTCCGCCATGCGCTGTATCGGCGCACGCGTACGCTGCGCCTCGCTTACCATGTGCACTATCTTGGCGAGCAGCGTCGCCGACCCCACGCGCTCGGCGCGCATGGTAAGCGAGCCGTTGCCGTTGATGGTCGCTCCGGTGACCTTGTCGCCTGCCGTCTTGACCACCGGCACCGGCTCGCCGGTGAGCATGGATTCGTCGATTCTGCTGACACCATCGGTCACCGTACCGTCCACCGGGATTTTCTCGCCGGGCTTTACCCGCAGCAAGTTGCCGACGGCGACCGCGTCGAGCGACACCTGCTCCTCGCTGCCATCGTCGCGCAGTCGCCAGGCCTGATTGGGCGCGAGCCGCAACAACTCCTGGATCGCGCGATTGGTCTGACCCATCGCCCGCGTCTGCAGCAAGTCGCCCAGGATGACCAGGGTGACGATGACGGCCGCGGCCTCGAAATAAGTGCCTACGGATCCATCGTGTTCGCGGAATACCTGGGGGAACAGACCCGGGGAAAACACAGCGACCAGGCTGTACAGATACGCAAGCCCGACGCCCAGACCGATCAAGGTGTACATGTTCAGCGACGCATGGCGCAATGACAGCCAAAATTTGAGCAGGATCGGCCAGCCCACCCAGAACACCACAGGCGTGCCCAGCGCGAATTGTATCCAGCCCGTGCTGGCCGGTTGCAGACCGACAATGTCATGGATGCCGATCATGGGCGACATCGCCAGCACGATGACTGGTGCGGAAAGCGCAATTCCGACCCACAGGCGGCGGGTGAGATTGTCGATTTCCCTGTCGTCCTGGGGCGCTCCCGCGACGGGCACCAATGCCATGCCGCAGATCGGACAGTTGCCGGGTGCCGGACTGCGGATCTGCGAATGCATCGGGCAGGTGTATTCGGCCGCGCGCGGCGCGACAGACACTGCAGCGGCTGATGACGCTCGCATAGTATTTACCGGCACGTCAATTTTGTTGGGAATTCCGTCCGGAAAATTTTTTCGTTGTTCCAACATCTACCTCTTGATCAACTTGGTCTGTTCGACAGCACACGTGCCACACCATTGGTCAGGAAAAAGCGAAACTGGGGTGTCATTCTCATCTGCCAACGCGATATATGTCACGAAACCTGGATGTCAAACTACGACCCGCTGGATCGCCGGCGGTCTGGTCGCTCGACGGCTGTCACTTTGAGGTTTGTCACTGCCGACTCAGTCACGAATCTCGCGCGGCGCCCAAGCTGATTTTTATTTCGGGCTGCCGCGATAGCTGACGGTCACGATATCACTTACGTTTCTTGTCGATTTTTGACGAGCCACAACGTCACATCCCATGCGCCATAGATACCAGTAAACAACAAAAGCGTTGTCGTTGCTGCAATTGCGTATGGTGCGAATGATTCGCCGGCAATCAATCCGATTCCACCAGCGATCATGCCAAAGTAGCTGATCGCCGGAACGGCGGCGTAAAAGAGCCGGTCGTACGGATCAAGCGACGCAAAATCGATCTTGCGCTGGATGTGGATCAGATGAATTTGATAGAACACGCCCGCGAGTCCGGCAATGCCGAGAACGATCCCGGCTGGAAATGCGGAACGCCAGGGGGCCAGCATCTGCAGCGACAAGAGGAGCACGCCGCAAAAATGGACGAGCGCGGGTGTCAAAAAGCCGCGGCTGCCGATCACTCCGTGCGACTTGGAAAAACTCGTTGCTACCGTGATGGCGACGAATAGCAGTCCGATCAGAGTCGCACCGGCGGCGCCGGCCATTTTGAAAAATTCGTCCCACCGGTGCGGCATTGGAAACCTACGGAATGTAGATCGAGACGCTGGAACTTTGCCACTTCTGAATATGCTACACGGAAGTAATTTCCGGATTCAGGCTTGCCCATCTGACGGCTACTTTTGTCTCCGAAGGTTGCCATAGTCATTAGCCATTGCCGGACCTTTGATTAAAACGGTTAGAACAGTATCAAGAGAATGATGATGATTATCAAGAGTGCGCCGCCGCCTATATACATTTGAATCTCCTTTGTAATTCGCGGCCGCCGAATGGAAACCGGAAGCCTCATCTAATCATTCGCTCAATAGCGCAGTCCGTTCGCTGCCGCACGTGCCGGCAAATTCATATTGCGCAATAGAATCGATTCGTCCGGCTAAGCGCGGCACCGAACAGATGGGTTCGCGCATTCGGCGCACTTTCTTCATGGGAATCGCAGCGCGCCCACGCAATTTCGATGCAAGGGAATTCGACCGGCATGCGCTCGCATTGTCCACCGCACATTCGGGGAAAAATCATGAGACATTCAATATTGTTCAAGAAAATGGCAAAGCGTCCGCTGCTGCTTGCGGTAGTTGCGACGTTTGCTTTGGCAGGATGCAGTTCACCGCCGATCCACCAAGATCAGGAAGTCAGTTGGGTCGGCCCTCCCGGCGCTGCCGGCCCGCCCGGCGCAACCGGCGAGCAGGGCGCCACCGGTCATCGCGGCGCGCCCGGCGAGGCCCTGTCAGGTCCGCCTGGCGCAGCCGGTCCCGCAGGTCCTGCAGGCATGCCGGGTCCGGTTGGCGATTCAGGCCGTGTGGGGATGATGGTGGTAGGCCGTGCCGGCGCGACCGGTCCTGCGGGCCCGCAAGGTGCGCAAGGTGCGACCGGCAATACCGGTGCACAAGGCGAGAGCATCAGAGGTCCGGCCGGTCCCACGGGTCCTGCCGGCCCCCCTGGCATACAAGGCGTGGTAGGTAGCACCGGTCCGCAAGGCCCGACGACAGTCGGTCCGACTGGCCCGACCGGCCCAGCCGGAATTACAGGCGCGCAAGGCAATACCGGCTACACCGGCGGCCAGGGCCCGACCGAGCTCGCGGGATATACCGGCCCCACCGGCGCTTCCGGTGCGGCGGGTCCGCAAGGCGCAGTGGGTCCGACCGGCGCGCAAGGCCCGCAGGGCGCGATGGGCCCGGCAGGCAGCGTGTGGAATTTCTATCGTGACTACACGTTCAATGGCGACGGCGATCAAATCCTGCCGCCCGATAGCCGCAAGGCGCGCGAGATTGCGGATTATCTGAGGCAGAATCCTTCTGCCCGCGTCGCAATCGACGGACCGAACGAGCGTTATGTCCGCAGCGTGCGCGACGCACTGATGGATGCCGGCGTGCCGCGCTCCAAAATCGCGTTCGGCGCTTACGGCGACCCGCAACGCAGGGGCGAACGCCGGGTTCTGGTGATGGTAAGCAACTAGGAAATCTTCGGCAGTTCGAACAAGCTTACGGCGCGATCGCGAGGTCGCGCCGTTTGTACGTGCGAAGCAGGCTCAGCGTGCGACGGCGGGGGCACGCGGCGCCGAAGCCGGCGCAACAATATCGCTTGGGGCGAACTCGCGGCGCAGCTGGAACGCTGCCTCGAACAAACTTTGGTTGGCCGGCTTCACCGCACCCGCGGCGATCACCTTGCGCAGCCACGGCGAGGTATCATGTTCCGGCCATTTGGCGGCGAGGCCACTGCGCATGGCCGCGAGGCGGTTGGCGAATTCCTTCCATCGGTCGGGTACGACTTGTTTGAAGTAGAGGACCGAAGCGATATCGGCCAGCGCTTCACCCCAGGTTTCCATGGCGCCGACGTGGACCACCGACATATAACCTTGCACCGTCAACAGTTCGCGCGAGAACCCCGGCGGCACCACCGCATCGAAACGGCCGCGTATATAGGCTTCGCGCTGTTCGATGCAGTGGGTAAGTTCATGCACGGCGATCGAATTGAGCCATAGCGGCACATCCTGCGCCGACACCGAGTCGAAAAACTGGACGAGGCCGTCTTCCGGCTTGGTGTTGTAGTACACGACGCACACGCCGTCGCCCAGGCTCAGGCCGGTGGACATCATCGGGCGCGTGACGCCCTCTTTCTGCGCGTCGAGGATTTCGACTTCGAGTTTCTCGGATTTAACGTGCGCGGCGATATCCGCGATGGCTTTGCGCAATTGGTCAGCGGTGGGATAGGGCGCGGCAAACGCCGGCGAGCAACAAAGCATGCCCATAACCGCTATCCAAGGCCAAAGGCCACGCGTCATCGACTAATCCTCCCAGAACGACAATCTGTCTGTGCGCCGTACCACACAGTGGACAAATACTATCCGATCGCCGCTTGCTCAAGTGGCAATTACACGTCGTTACGGCGCAGGTGGGCGTGCCCGAACAGTCAGAGTAACAACGCGGATGGATTGGCAGCCATGGAGCAGATACGCATTAGCGTTGCAGTTCATGGCTTTGAGAGCGTTCCGACCCCGCTCGGCTTGTTACCCGCGCTTCAGACATTTGAGATACCCCCCCACTGTCCCTGGGCAACGCGAATAACCTTGCTGGCGTGAGGAAAGGGCGGACACTGCGCAGTTACTCTTGACAAAATGCGCGATTTGACAAGAGTCACCGGGAAATCCGCCGATTTCGATGGCGGTTATTATCGGTCCGCTGACGGCAGACAGTGGGCTTTGTTGCCGTGAGTCATTCCTCGAAGGAAACTCCGTTTTCCTTCGCGAATTCGACCATTTCGTCGAGGACAGTATCAGTGTCAATGGCGTCAAAAAACTCAACATCACAGCCGTACTGGGAGGGCACTTCCCACAGCCCATGACGCCAACGCTGACCAATACCCCATTTTGACTCCACCCGTTCTGGGCTAAGGGTCTTGCCAATATGCGTAACCAGGTCGCCATCTCGGTAGACGACGAGTCGGCCGGGTCCAGGAAGATCTGCCTTCACAAGTAGCTCCCGATCAATTAGCCTTTGCACAAATCCAGTGCTCGCAAATACGACGTCACCTTGGGCCGCCCACACGATTTTCTCGTATTCCCGGTTTTCGATCAGGTCGAGCGCATGCACGGCACAAGTATATCGTTCGATTCGCGCGCGAGCCACGACCAATTCGATGGTACGGGCATGTACCCTTCGGAGATCCTCTATTAGCCGGGGATGATCATCTGCTGGCGCATTTTCAGTGATCTCGCGAAGTCGCAATCGAAGAGCGTTCATCTGACTTTTTGCGAGTCAGTCGCCTGAATGTCGCTGGGACTCTGTATGGACGATTGAACCAGCACACGCACGCCGCACCCCAGCCGAGAGCAAATTCCCGCTATAGAGCGACATCCGTCTGCTATTGCTCTGGTAGCGACAATAGATTATCAGTCTTCCTACCATCGGCGACGGTTTGGACGTAATTGATGTGTCCATTGTTGTGAGCGTGCACCCACGCGCCGGTCTTGGTGGAATTTCTGTCAAAGCAAAATACGGAATCGTTTCCGTTTGCCCTGATGTACTGCGCCATCTGCTCCCGGCTAGCAACGTCGCCCTCGGCCGTCGGGTTTCCATTGACGTATTTTTTCCACCACAAATATGCAATATGTTCGTGGCGGCCTCCACTATTTTCCATCCGTCTTGCAACGCAAACGAGTACCGTGCTCATGTCTTGAGCCTGCAGTCCTTTCTGAACGGGCTTTATTTGCCCTTCACAATTTTTGACAGTGATTCTCCATAGCGCTCACGCAGTGTGTCCAATCTGGTGTCGCCCCGCACTCCGGGCGCGAAGTCGGGGCCATACGTCTCGCGTAGGGTCCTTACCAGGGTGTCGCCTCGCTTTTGCCGGATCTCCCCATCCATGTCGCGGCATCGATCGTCCAACCCCTCGTTGCAGCTTTTCGCACCGCTAGCCATTCGATATCTCCTTTAGATTGAGTTGAATTTCTAACAAAGTCCCTAGGCCGTGTTAACAATCACGCGAGGCAGACGTAGGTGCACACGAGATTGAGGATGGATAAATAGTTGAGGGCGAGCTTCTCGAAGCGGCTGGCCACTCGGCGGAATTGTTTCAGGCGGTTGAAGAAGCGTTCGATCAGATTGCGATCTTTGTACAGATGGGAGTCGAAGTGTCTGAGTTGACGCCGATTGGAACGAGGCGGAATCACTGCCAATGCGCCGGTGGCCTGAATGGCTTGCACCAAGGCATCGGAGTCGTAGCCCTTGTCGGCGATGACCGTAGCGGCTCCAATCCCCTCGATCAAGCTGCTCGCCTGCTCGATATCGGCCACTTGTCCGGCACTGAGCAACAACCGCAGGGGATTGCCCAACGCGTCTACTGCGGCGTGGATCTTGGTAATCAATCCACCGCGGGACCGGCCGAGCGCTTGCGCGCCAGTTTTTTTTGGGCACCCGCGGCATGCTGATGAGCCCGCACGATAGTGGAATCAATGAACAGTTGCTCCAGATCGGCGTCCGCGCTAAAGACCTTGGCCACGCGCGCCCACACGCCCGCCTGACTCCAACGCGCAAAGCGCGTATATGTCGTGTGCCAGTTGCCCAATTCGTCGGGCAGATCACGCCAAGGGCTCCCCGTGCGAGCAATCCACAATACCGCCTCAACGAAACGTCGATTGTCTTCGCCAGATCGCCCCGGGTCACCCGGCTTACCTGGCAGAAAATGTTCAATGCGTCTCCACTGGTCATCGCGCAGCAGCTTTCGAACCATCCTGATCCCCCACAAAAATCAGGATGTAAACACATTTCATTGAATGTTAACAGGCCCTAGCGACTAAAACTTCCCCACAAACGGGACTGACTTGCGCGTGCACGCGTCAGCGGCCAAATGAAGCAAATATGCCGTGCCCCCAATCATGATTGCGGCCCTGAGGAACTCTTGCATGGGGGTTTCAGGCCCCCATTGATATGTCTGATAGACGCCCGCGCCCAATGCCGCCGCAAATACGACGCCGTGAAAGAACTGCCTGTGGTTCGGGTGGATCGCCGGCTCTACGAAATCCGGAAGGCTCGCCAGCATACTTACCCCCACGATCCCGATCACCGGATGAGGTATTGGACGAACCCCAACAGTCTGGTTTCGAATCGCGCAAAAGATTGCCGCGGCAGCGGCATTTCATACCTGATGGGTGGTCCTGCACGGCACATTAATCTCCTTCAGAATGCACTGCGATCGTCTGGGGTCAGTCAACTGGGGTGCGGCGTTCGCCTCCTTTTCTTGACCACCCCAATCACCCGTGAGACACTGACGTCTTACGCACCAAACAAAGCATAGGGCATCTCGCGCCACATGTCAAACTGTTTGGTTTCATCAACGAAACAGGAGGATACGAGTGTCCGAAATCTCGATGGACGAGCTTGCGCGACAGGTGAAGGAAAAAAGAGCAAGTAAAGGCATCAGGGAAACGGCAAAAATAATTGATGTGAGCCCCGCAACCCTATCTCGGGTTGAAAAGGGAAACGTTCCGGATCTGGATACGTTTCGAAAAATATGTTTGTGGCTAGAAGTCGACCCCGGAGCGATGCTTGGTTGCGCTCCAGAACCATCAGGCAAACCAGCGGTGCGAGTTCATTTCAAGAAGGATAGAGAACTCAGTGTTACGACCGCGACGGCTTTGGCTGAAATGATTCTTGCCGCGCATCGCGCAATGGAACAAGAAGAAGGCCTCTAACCTTTGAGGGTTTCTAAGTGTTTGAACGCGGGTTTAAGACCTGGTGTGAACGATTGTCGCTGGAAAAGAGGCGAGAATTGGGTGCGGCGGCGAAAAGTCCGCTTGACCCGAGAAGTCTTGCGACAAATCTGCAAATTAAGGTCTGGACCCTCGAAGAAGTGCCTAGGCTCTCCGCTAAGACAATCAAGACACTCAAAGATGACCCCAGCTCGGGATGGTCTGCGGCAACAATCTGCGTGGACAAACGTAGTGTGATAATTCTAAATTCGTCGCACTCCCCTGGGCGTCAGTCCAGCGATTTGATGCACGAACTATCTCACCTGATACTTGACCATACTCCCAGCGCCCTCGACGTAACGTCCGCAGGCATTCTTATGATGCATAGCTACGACAGAAAACAGGAGGCTGAGGCAGATTGGTTAGCATCCTGCCTACTTCTTCCACGAGAGGCGCTCGTACATATTAAACGTCGAATGCCAAACCTCGAAGAAGCCGCCAGGGACTATGGGGTGAGCATGGCGATGCTGAGATACAGATTGGACGTCAGCGGAGTAAATTATCAGTTCGCGTAACCTTATCTCGCACGCAAAGCTTTCGACAGCAGGCGTTACGGACTCTGGGCCGTTGCTTCTTTGTCAACCTCAAATTCGCGCCGGTGTCGATCGGACCACAAACGTCTGCCAATCCATGCTGTTAAGATCGATACAGCCAATGCTTTACCAGCACCAACTAATAAGACGATAACTACCATCGCAGTAACCTGGTGGTAGTATTTCGCAGTGTCGCCTGGATAGGCGGGAATCGACAGATCCCATATCGTAACAAAAATAAATGTTCCCCAAGCGTACGCAACATAAATCCACGAAGCTGAGACGAACATTACGCGGCCCCAATTCTTTCTGCTCAACAGCCCAAATCCGGAAACGAGGATTGCAAGCCAGACGAAAGACAGACCTCCGTATATGTCATTCAAATGGTCACGGATAAAGCTCGCGAAGCCGGGAACGGGGATCTGTGACGTCGAAGTGATTGGCTCTTTGTGAATAGCATTCGCCGGTAGTGGAATTAACCCCGTCTGAAGGAGTCCATTAATGACGAACACACAACCTAACGCGATGGCGACCAAGGCGAGACGAGTAACAAACTTTGACCGCTCTGCTCCGGTCTCAGGGCCAGTTGGGTTGGTAGAATTCGCGGTAACCATGTATTCAAGGCTGACGTCAAGTTCGTATGGCTCGGCAACATACGAACCATACCATCGATCACGTCCGCCTTCCGATGACGATCTCGGACGAACAAAGATGCCTCGGAACGGCCTCAAAACATTGGGTGCCGTGCAGCAAAGCAATTTTCCTCACCAATTTCTCGGAAATTTTCTAACGAACAAATACGATGACCACTTACTTGGCCCCTCCCGGACAAGGAGGTGGGCAATTACTCATGCAATGTTCATATCCTTTGTCACAGCCTTTTTCCGACTGTTGCGAAAACGGCCCACTAATCTGCCCGGCGGCCTTCCCAGCACCAGGGAGCTTAATTCCAAACAGTCCAAGTACGCCGTCCGTGAATACTTCGGCGCTTAGGTCAATAGCAGGTATATATCGCTTGCAAGTCGAAAGCGACTGGTCGCAATCTTCGGTGCAAGTTGGAGGAGTAGGAGGAGGTGGTGGCGGCGGTGGTGGCGGTGAAGGACAAAAAGACTGGATTCCGGCCGAATTACACATGTAGTTGGGCTGCTCACCGAGTGGATCGGCCTTGCGAATTGGATCACCGCTTACGTATGCGTAGACATCCGTTTGCCCTCCACCCCACCCTTTAGGGTCCTCACTTATAAAACGACCAGTGCCGGGCGAGTAGTAGCGCCCGCGATAGAAGTAAAGACCAGTGCCGTCGTTCTCTCTCCCGGTAAATTGTTGACTTTGAGAGATTGAACCAGTGTGAGTCGAGGTACCATATGCTTCGTAAGTATAGCTATCTGAGATAGTCTGACTTGAATTCAATAGCCCAATCATGTTGTTGTTCGCGTCGGGTATGAAGTCAGCTATTACTGTTGAACCACCCGACCCGGTCATTCGGGCGTAAACTTGATCGTTGATGATTCCAGTAATCAAATTGGCATTTGCCGACGATCCACCTGTTATGCCGTTCAACTCCTGAACGTAATTCCGGTTGTCGTAAGCATAGCCCGTCGTCGTCCCCGAAATGGTTTTCCCTACCCTCCTTCGCATCGCGTCATAATAGAAGGTCGCGGAAACTCCACCGCTGATACTAGCAAGTTGAAGTCTTGCATCCCACGTATAAGTGTTGGTGCCGTCGCCGGTCAAGTTTCCGTTTTCGTCGTAAGCAAGAGTCGCCGAGCCCCAGGTAGTCAACTGGTTGTTTGCGTTGTGAGCCGAAGATGTTATTGAATTAGGCAGATTGATCCCGGCTAATGTACCTCCCTGTGTGATTCTTCGACCCCCATCGTCGTAGGAATATGTAAGCGTTCCAATCGCAGTTGTATTTGATTTGCTGTATGTGATTCCCGTGATCTCGCTGGCATTATCGTACGCGTATGTGATTGTCGAACCATTGGCAAGCGTGATGACCGACAGCCGATAAGCATTGTCGTAGCTGAATCCAATGGTCTGAACGGTACTGTCGTTGATTGCGCCGGCCGCCTCTTGGATCTGTGTAAGGCGATTTGCATTGTCCCAAGTATAGGTAATTTCCGGTTGGCCCGATACCGTCATGCTGGTGCGGCGACGACCGGCATCAAACGTATAGTCGACAGTGGAAAGCGTTGTAACCTCTTCGGTCATATCGTCCAATCCGTCGAAGGTTCGCGTGATTGTGCCCCCTACTGAATCCACCATTTGGGTCAAACGATCCCCCGCGTCCCAGGTATAGCCAACGGTGCTCGTATATGAAGTGGGGTGGGAGGTCGTGGCGCCGAAGCCCGATTGTGTTTTTCTATTTAGACCATCATAGGAAATTCCAGTCACCTGGCTCATTCTGTCTGTTTGCTGATTCCACTGCCCCGCGACATCGTATGTGTATTCATCGGAGTGAAGAAGCGCGTCCTTCTTCGTCGCCACGAGATTTAGATTGGTATAGGTGTACGTGGTGGTGTTGCCATTTTCATCGACTTGGGTCAAGCGATTTCCGACGTCATCGTACGTGTATTGCACCGAACCGCCAATTGCATTTGTGACCGTCGTAAGCCGATTGAGCGCGTCGTACTGCCAGAATTTGCTGTTACCCAATGGATCGGTCTTTGCTCGCATGCGACCCACTGAGTCAAAGAAATAGTTGGTTACGCGTCCCAAGGGATCCGTACTACTTTGAATGAATGCCCCACTATATACAACACTTGTGGTATCGCCCAACGGATCTTGGATCGTAGCGGTGCGACCATAGACGTCGACGGTTCGAGTGATCGAATTGCTCAATGCATTTGTTATTTGCGTGAGGTTCCCGTAGTCGTCGTACGCGAAAGTCGAAGTATGCCCGTTCGCATCCGTCGCGCTGGTGGGCTTGCTAAAAATCGGATCGAAAGTAGCCAATATTGTAGATGGTGTGCTCGTACCTGCAAGGTCGGTAACTTCTGACAAATTTCCTATCGAATCATAATGATACGTTGTTTCGCGGCTCAAGCTATCTGTTTTTGATGTGATTCGACCTGTAGCCGAATCCAAGACGTAAGTTAGGGTCTGCTGTTCCGGGAGCCCAACCGGATAAGTGTCGCTTGTCACAAATCCAGCACTACTGAATACGACCTGGCGCGTGTTTCCTCGGCGGTCCGTAACAGCGGTTTGGGTGACACTTCCACCGCTGAGCGTGTATGCAAATCCGAACGTACTGCTGTCGGCCAAGGTTTGACCGGATACTCGACCGTTGCCGTCGTACGAATTCGTGACCGTAGTGTTTCCGTCCTTGTCGGCGATCGAAGTGATTCTCAGGTTTGTTGTATCCCAAGTAAAATTTGCCGTATGCCCCAGCGGGTCCGTGACACTTTGCAGCATGGTATTGCTGCCGTCATATGAATAGGTAACCGTACGTCCGATGTTGTCGGAGATTTGGGTAATGGGTCCACCGGTATACATGTAGCTAATTTGAATGAATCGGCCAGTGGGCCCGGTGATCTGCGTGGCTGGTGCGCTAGCTTCTGGGCGCGTGACTGTCACCCTGTTACCGTTTCTATCCTCGGTCCAAGAGATCGACTGAATCGCGTGCATTGCTCCGCCCCACAAGGCCCATCTTCTGCCGTCCCGAAAGTAAACGACCCATCCTTCGTTGCTGTTGAAAAGAAGATACGCGGAATAGAAGTCGTCAGGCGACGTTGTATCTTGATAGATGCTGCCATCATAGTAGGCGACCGCTGTCGTACTCTGGAAAATATGCCGCGCACCATTGGGCATTATCACCGCCAGCTGTTGCCACTCGTTAAGAGCCGTCAGGTAAATTTCATACGGGTGCATCGTTCCGTAGCCAAATGGACCTACGAGATTGTTACCCATATCATCTTGATCAAGTGTGCGATAAGTACGTGTGAACTTGATTGGCACGATGTCGTTTACAACTAGGTCTGTCTGGGTGAACTCAAAAATTCCGGTAGACAGGTCCACCGGCTCCCCACCAAAGTCGAAGCCGTACCCAGCGCTTCCGCACCCAGGTGGTCCACCCGCGCCACCTCCGCCCCCACCTCCAGCACCGGATCCACCGCCAGGGCCGCCTGCCCCAGCACCACAGCATTGGCCATTTTGGCAGAGATTCGGGGGTGGAAATGGTGGCGGCGGCGGCGCGAATCCAGAGGCCGCGCTGAACTGGTAAATCACAAATTCTTTGTCAGGAATAAGCTTCTTCCTGTCTGGACTGATTTTGCCGGCCGAATATATGTACCAGCCGCGACCATGGGGATCGTAGTCGTAGACCCACGCCGGAGAATTCGCTGGACGCGTGGTGTAGTTGGGATAGTGGAGCACTGCGCCCCTAGGCTTACCATCGATCCCGGTAATAGTTGCGCCACCTGGCTGGATCGTCGAGCTGATAAAAATGCCCAAGTATGGCATGGGAAATGGCGTTTGATCGGTCGGCTGAGGCGTAATGCTCACTTCGGTGACGATTTTTCCATCGGTGTCGCGAATGACGCTCCCTTTCGGTAACACCATTTCGAACCCAGGCATATTCGGATTGGTGATTACGACGTCCCTCTTCGTTGGAGAATCGATTTTGATGGCGTGCGCCACATCAAGCAGCTGCATCCAGATGACAAAAGGCAAGCTATTCGGCCGCCCCTTCTTGATGTCAGCAAGGTAAACATATCTGCCGTAGGTCGCACCTGGGCGGCTTGCACTTCTGCCGTCGATAACGAGTTCATGTTGTCCCGCTGGAATGTTCTGCAACAGGAACTCCCCGTTGTCATCGGTGCGAGTTGCTGTACTTCCCATCCTTAACGTCACGTTGGCCAACGGCATGCCGTTCAGGCGGAGAACCTGACCTGAAAGCGACGTCGGTCCATTTCCGACTGATTGTTTTGCAAGCGCAGCCTTTTCCTGAGCCTGCGACATTGCAGCATCTCGCACCGTCGCCCAAGTCTTCGCCGGCGCCATCCTGAGAGGTGGATATATCGCACGCCGCAACATGGGATTGCGCGGCATGCTATGCCTAGACCAATGTTCTTGCCCGCTGGCCCAAGCATGTTTGAACGTAAGATCGGGCTGCCAAACCGTCTCGGGTGGAAACCCGCCGACTGTCTTCTCTACCTGTATCACTGACGTCGAATCACGAGGCGGTCGCGGCGCCACGATCGAAGACGTATTGAATCCAATCGCCGTTAGCGGAACCACTTTCCCAGAAGTGTTCGTTGCTCCCTTTACAAAGAGCGTATAACGACTTGCCGGTATCAAGTCTTGCGAAGGAGTGATGTACAAAACGCTATTGCTTTCGCCGAAGTCGACCGAAAATGGCGTTTGACCGTCCGGTCCAATCAAAGTAACGGTTTGCGCATTCAGACTGCTAACATCCATAGCGCTATTGAATCGCACTGCTAACTTGTCCCCCGGCGGAAAGTTTTTTGTTCCTGCCGAGGGCTTGGTGCTCCGAATCGCTGCTCCCCTTAGGCCAGTGCCCGCGGGGCTTGCAACCGCTTTGATTTTGCCATTCTCGAAGTTAGCGTTGGAAGTGGCGGCCACTGCAGCTTCTAACTTCGCTGGCAAGAGGGTGACCATACACAATCCAAGCACGCCCAAGACGACGCGAAATATCGAGAGATGCAGCAGAGGGCGCTTGCTATCGAGCGCCACACTGAATTCATCGGAGGTATCCAACCGTGAGTTTTCCATTGTGATTCCTCTTAGGGATTGCTCGGTCGAACAGTTCAAAATCTATTTTGCCCCGCTACTGCGTTTTCACCTGGAGCTTGATATTTCCAGTCCCGGAATCAGTTCCGGAGTTGGAAGGCTGCATTAAAATCGTGTACGTGCCGGTCAAAGGCAGGCTGGACATAAGAATAGTCCCACCGGACCCGACTGAAACGTAGCCGCTGTATGGCTCCGAGCCATCCGGGGCATACATGGTGAAATTCGTCGTGGGAGTTGGAATGTTGTTGGTGGTTACCAGCAACTTGAGGTTTTGGCTTGCGGTACCACTAAATGTGTAGCTAGCTGCCTGACCCTTGTACGAAATGTTGACCGTCGTCGCGCTCGATGCGTTGACTGTCAGCGTTCCCGTTACGGGCTTGCTCAGCACCAGATTACCGGTGACCGAATAGACCTGCGAAGTCGAATCAGTGCCAGGATCTACCAGGATAGTGTAGGTGCCAGTTGATGTAATGAGGCTGGACTCGACATAGCAATTCTCGCTCTGCGCAACCGTGCACTCGGTCACGATGTATCCATACGGGTCGAGCAGCGTAAGCGCCAGCGAAGGCGTGGTCGCCGTCGGCGTCAGCACCAGGCTAGTCACCGCCAACCCGTAGCTCGTTCCCGAGACCCCCGAGAATGTGTACATTCCCTTTTGCCCCGAAGTGAGAGGGATGCTCGTGGAGCTATTGACGGTAAGGCTCCCTGTCGCGAATGTCTTGAGCTGCAGAGCTATCGATCCGTCTATAGTGCCCTGTGGGCTCATTACAATCGTATAGGTGCCGGTGCTCGGCAGGTTTTCGAGATCAAGAGTCGCTATCGCGCCCTTCGCGAGATTCAAAGCGGCAATAGGTGTCGATCCTGGGCCGTAGATGTTGAAGGGAATCCGGTTGCCGCTAGTTGGGTCCCCGTCATCCATCGTATTGCTCGTCATGATCAGGCTGATGTACTGTCCAGCGGTGCCGCTGAAGGTGTAGACCGCGTTCTGACCAGCGTAAGTAGTCGTAATCGTTGTCGCGCTCGACGCATTGACGGTTAGCGTGCCTGTCACCGCTGCGCTGAGCACAGCGCTATAGCTCAACGCGTATGCGGTTCCGCCCGTCGCAGGGTTTTCTCCGGACATCAATAGCTGGTACGTACCGGACGTGCTGAAATCGCTCCCGGGGAACGAGCAGTATTGATTCGCAAGGTATGCCGTGCACTGATCTATGAGATTCCCGCTGGAATCCGTCAATTCGACCCAGATGTTGGTGGCGCCACTGGGTGTCGAGGAAAAACTCGAAAGCGCGAGCGAATAGGTGGTGCCTGCAGTGGCGCTGAACGAGTAGTTCGCCGATTGGCCAGTATTGAGACTGATGCTTGTGGTCCCATTGACCGTCATGGTGCCAGTTGCAAACGACAATACCTGCAAGTCGATCGACCCGGTAGCCGGCCCCTCGGGGGCGAAGGCCACCGTATATGTCCCCGTGTCAGGAAGATTTTGCATGGTGACGACGCTCGTGTCGCCGGTGTTGAGGGATATGGAGGGATCCCAAGTGCTGGTGAACGGCGCGTACACCGTTACGTTGGTCGTGGTATCAGTCGGGCCAGACAGCGCGATGGTGTTATTAGTAAGCACCGTCGTGAGGTTTTGACCGGCTGTACCGCTAAACGTGTACTGCCCTCCCTGGCCGACGATGGTCGTCGTGGCAGTGGTCGGGCTGCCAGCGTTGACGACCAGCGAGCCGGACACGTTTTGGCCGGCCGCAATAGTGAAGCTAGTGCCCAGTAAATCGTATGCCGAATCCTGTGCCGTGATCTGAATAGCGTATTGGCCAGTCACGGGTATCTGAGTCAGCGCAAAATAGCAGCCGGATGCCAGTGGTGCGTTGCAACCACCTAGGCTGTCTCCGTAGGCGTCAAGAAGACTTATAAGAAGATATGGGTACGTGCCGGAGGGACTAAACGACGCGCTGGTAACCTGCAGGGAATACCCAACACCTGCTTGGCTATTGAACGGAAAATAAGCAATCTGTCCGGCAGACAGGGATTGCGATGTCGACCCATTAACCACAAGTGGTGTGACGGGATCATTGAACAACTGAACTTGCACAGAGCCTGCGGTGGTGTCTGATGGAATGACCGCAAAGGTGTACGTTCCACTAATCGGGACCGGAAAAAAACCTGTCACCACACTGTTTATTGTCTGCCCGAGATTGAGGCTTTGATCGGGGTTATACAGGTACAAAAAAAGCGGGTAATCGAATGTATTGTTCGACGAAACCATCGAGAAATAGCTTCCTTTGGTCGCATTGAACAGCAGCAGCCCCTGATGCCCATTTGCAGTAGAGACAGTTACGGCGGACCCGCCAGGAACGATTGTGCTCTGAACATCGACGCCTGAACTCGCGATAGGCGGCGGATAGGCGTAGAAGCTCGCGCTACTCGTTGCTGCACCGTACGGCGTGGCCACGGCAACAGTGCCGGAAGACGTCGTGCTCGTCAGGCTGAGGCTTGTCGATGTCGCGGAATTCAGTATCGCGGCGTAGCCGCCGATGGTGACATTGTTGTTGGTAATGTCAGTCGTTTGAAAATTCGTGCCGGTCACCGTAATCGCCGTCCCCGGCGCCCCTCCTGTGGGCGTGAAACTCGTAATGGTTGGAACTTGCGAGGTAGTAAGGGTGAAGTTGCCTGAACTTGTCACCGGGCTGCCTGAGGTCTGCACGGATACCGTCCCGGTTGTCGCCCCAGTTGGAACGGTAACCGTCAACGCGGTTGTAGTCGCGGCCGTTACGGTAGCAGTCGTCCCATTGAACTTGACGGTGTTGCTCGACGGAGTCGTGCTGAATCCGCTTCCGTAGATATTGACCGTGGATCCTACCTGGCCACCGATGGGCACAAACTGCGCGAGCGATAGCGTCGTTCCCGTGACGTTGGCGATCCTGGTGATATTGCCCGCGGCATCGTAGTTGTATTGCGCGGTGTTTCCATTCTGGTCGACGACCTCGATCAGCCGACCGAGTTGATCGTAGTAGTACAGGACATTCGTGGCATGGACGGTACTAGCTGCCGCAACGAGTACGGCGGCTACCAAGAGGACTCGTGCCGATAATCTCCAGAGCGATTCAAGGCCCCAAACCAAGCTACTCGCTGAAGGTGACTGTACTGGGCCGGGTGTTAGGCGACTATCAACTTCCCACGAATGCCACCTGGTTAGCCAGAGGGCTCTCGCACAGGCGCTATTAGTCACCCCAAAGCATTTTTTC
>Ga0206804_10077_pt2 | contig 25194 bp, 13 predicted proteins | sample Alteio_BWOrgCont_62_FD_152888 | JGI IMG/M metagenome (GOLD analysis project Ga0206804, IMG submission 152888) | Enriched cells from forest soil in Barre Woods Harvard Forest LTER site, Petersham, Massachusetts, United States -... | ecosystem: Environmental > Terrestrial > Soil > Temperate forest >... | reverse complement strand
ACCACGGATTTGTTAAAAACAGTTTTTAGTTCGGTAGACAAATAATTTTTTATGACTCCGTAGTCGATTACAGCCTGACACTGCGCTGGAGCCAGTTTTTATAAAACTAAGCAACACTTGTATTAAAACATTATCGCCAGCAAAGTAATTATGAACTCGGCGAGCAATCTCTTTCTGCCAAAACAGAAATCTATAAAACGAGGCGTTGGATTAAACATCTAAATCGCAGTTAAATTCGATTACCGGCTGTTTCAAGGAAATACGCGAATAGGGTCAGCATCGCATCCATACCATCATTATTCTCGAACTTCTACTTACAGTTTATTCCATATTGGAGTTATAATTTGATTAGCATTTTTAAATCAAACAAGATTTACTCTATCAATAGCGCAAACCTAAGTCCGTTACTGTTAAAAATATCTTACGGATGTTGCGAATCCAGGATGTTCACCAAATCTTAACCGGTTCGTTCCGGGATTGCCGCATTCGAGTTGCACACTTCGCTTCGATTTGACCGGCTACGGAAAATCAGGCGATCAGGTTACATCTATTCTAAATCACAATCTTTTAAATTATGGATTCACGACGCAATTTTTTGAAGAAAGCAGCTTTACTGGCGGCTGGCGGCAGTTTTTGGGGAGCTTTGCCGGCTTCCATCCAAAAGGCGTATGCCATTGATCCGACACCAGGCAGCACTTATCTCGACGCGGAACACATTGTCATTTTGATGCAGGAAAACCGGTCGTTTGATCATACTTACGGAAAATTGCGCGGCGTGCGTGGCTTTAATGATCCGCGTGCTATGACGTTACCTGATGGCAATCCGGTCTGGTTACAGACAAATGGCGCCGGCGAAACTTACGCGCCGTTCCGTATGAACATCAAGGACACGAAGGCGACGTGGATGGGTTCGCTGCCGCACGGGCGCGAATCGCAGTTGGGTGCGAGTAATGAAGGACGCCATGACAACTGGTTAGACGCCAAACATTCCGGTGAAGCAGAGTATCGTCACCTGCCGCTCACGATGGGTTTTTATCAGCGTGATGATCTGCCGTTTTACTATGCGCTGGCCGATGCATTCACGATCTGCGACCAGAATTTCTGTTCGTCACTTACGGCCACGGAACCGAATCGTTTGCACCTTTGGACAGGCGCAGTGCGGGCGAACGCATCCATCGAATCATTCGCCTATGTGCGGAATGAAGACATGGGGTACGAAGATAACTTACAGTTGAAATGGACAACATTTCCGGAACGCCTGGAAGCGGCGGGCGTTTCGTGGAAAATTTATCAGAACGAAATCAGCCTGCCCTCCGGTTTGACCGATGATGAGGACAACTGGCTGTCGAATTTTGACGACAATCCGATTGAATATTTCACACAATTTCGCGTGCGGTTTTCGAGGGCGCACCGGCTTTATCTGGCGCAGGCGGAAAAAACTCTGGCTGCTGAACTGGAAAAATTGGCCGCGCAAACCCAGCGTTCCGAAGTCGTGGAAAAACAGACGGCGGACAAGCGCGCGGAATTGGAAAAAAACCGGCACGAGCAAACGCTTTGGAGTGAAGAGGCGTTTGCCAAACTATCGACGACGGCGCAAAACCTGAACCGCAAGGCGTTCACCGTCAATGAAAGCGATCCGGATTATCGCAAATTGACCACGCTGGATTATCTGGATGGCGATACGAAACATCAGATGCCGGTTCCCCGGGGCGACGTGCTGTATCAATTTCGTGAAGACGTTCGCACCGGCAATTTGCCGACGGTTTCCTGGCTCGTGCCCTCGGCGGCGTTTTCCGATCATCCCTGTTCGCCTTGGTACGGCGCGTGGTATCTGTCCGAAACGATGGACATTCTTACGCAAAATCCGGAAGTCTGGAAGAAAACGATTTTCATTTTGTGCTATGACGAAAACGATGGTTACTTCGATCATATCCCGCCGTTCGTGCCGCCGCGTTGGGATGATTCCACCACCGGCAAAGTTTCGGCGGGCATTGATACTTCGGCGGAATTTGTTTCACGGGCGCAGCAGGACGAGATCCGCAAACGCGAAAACGAACAGGGCGGCGGTCTGGAAGGCCCGATTGGTCTGGGCTTCCGCGTGCCGCTCGTGATCGCGTCGCCGTGGAGCCGCGGCGGCTACGTTTGTTCGCAGGTTTTTGATCACACTTCGATCATTCAATTGATGGAAAAAATCCTGTCGCATAAAACCGGACTGACCATTAAAGAAACCAACATCAGCGATTGGCGGCGCACGGTTTGCGGTGATCTGACAACATCGTTCCGTCCGTATGCCGGCGGGAAAATCCCGTTGCCAACACCGGTGGAACGCGACCCGTTTCTGGCGTCCATCAGCCGCGCGCAATTCCGTCCGATACCGGATGACTATAAAAAATTGAGCGTGGATGAAATCACTCAAACCCGCGAACAACCGGGTTCCGTCGCGTGGCTGCCGCGACAGGAAGCGGGCATCCGCAACGCGTGCGCGTTGCCATACGAACTGGCGGCAGACGGGATTTTGAGCGCGGATAAAAAATCGTTCAGCATCAATTTTGCTGTCAAAAATGATCTGTTCGGACAGCGCGCGGCGGGCGCGCCGTTCCGGGTTTATGCGCCGGGAAAAGTGCGCACGGCGGGCGGTGCGATGACGGTCGGTCGCGCCTGGAACTATGCGGTCATCGCCGGCGATGAACTGGCAGACACATTTGATCTCATCGATTTTGACGATGGTAAGTATCACTTGCAGGCCAGCGGGCCAAATGGCTTTTACCGCGAGTTTCGTGGCTCGACGCAAGATCCGCAGTTAGGGTTATCATTGCAACCGGTTTTTCCTGGAAATGTAAAATCCGTCAATGCAGTGCTGCGGCTGATGAATCGCCATCCGGAACATCCGCTCACTGTCTTAATCGGCGACCTTGCTTACGGCAACTCCCGGCGTACGGTGAATCTCGCTCCGTCCGCCACGCATGAAATTGCGCTGGATTTAAGCCATAGCCACGGCTGGTACGACTTAAGCATTCACGTGACGGACATGCCGGATTTTGCACAGCGTTATGCCGGACATATCGAAACCAGCAGAGAAAGCTTCAGTGATCCAGCCATGGGAAAAGTTCAGATTTGAAAACCATTTATGAAAAGCTCAGGTTGTCGTAATTATCGGCATCAGCTTTCTGAATTGAGTCTGAAAGCCGGTCATACCGAAGGCTTCACCTTGATTGAGCTGCTGGTGGTGATTGCTATTATCGCTATTTTAGCAGCCATGTTACTGCCGGCTTTGACTCACGCCAAAGCACAGGCGCAGGCAACTTATTGTCTGAATAATCTGAAACAGCAGCATTTGGGTTGGAATATCTATTCCAGTGATAATGGTGACAGGATAATGAACGTGGGCGGCGTGAGCGTGTTACAAGTAGATCCGACAGTTGCGGCAGCGCAGCCGGGCGGACCACTGGCCAACTGGGTTCTGGGCGCAGTCGATCAGGATAATCCGGCCGATGCACAAAGTTCGACTAATGTTCTCTGCATCGAAAATGGTTTGATATATCCTTACTTAAAATCTTTGACTGTTTTTAAGTGTCCGGCCGACCGGAAAACCGGCACTGGAAATGTCCTGGTCGTCCGCAGTTATTCACTGAATATCTGGGTAGGCAATTTAGCTCCCGGCAGCGAAAGTGATCCAACCGGGATGACATCCGGGATGTCAACCAGCGGTTATCAGGTATTTAAGCGGCAAAGCGATATCCGGCAGCCTTCTATGACCTGGCTGGGTATGGATGAAGATCCGAACTCTATCAATGACAGTGTCCTGGAAGTCTGGCCGGCCGGCAGTGAATGGGTGGATTCGCCGGCGCATTATCACAACAACAAAGGATGCATTTCTTTCACCGACGGCCATATCGAATCTAAAAAATGGACGGATTCAGGGATTCTGACCGACAAAGGTAATTTTTTCCCATCTGATTCCAGCTCCGGCGATCTGCTTTGGCTTCAACAGCGGACTACTTTTTCTCAATAAATCCTGGTAACCCGGCTGTTTGTCCAGGCTTGATAAACCGGCAAATCTTCAGCCGTCTTCAAATTGTAACACGGTTGAAACAATCAACGCATCTTCCTGTGACATTTGTAATAATAGTCACCGCTCCTTAACTTGAAGGAGAGTAGAACCAGGATAGGATGGCCATGTAGTTTTTAGCGATGAGAGCAGAAGGTTCAAGGTAATCTCATCTATTAAACAAACAGACCAGGAAGATCAGAAAAATCACGCATTAAAGGTCTTTTAAATGTTCATGAAAAATAAAGTTACAAGGACATTTTTGGGGTCCAGGGGAGGTTGTCGATCAGGCATGGGCTTTACGCTCATTGAGTTGTTGGTGGTCATTGCCATCATCGGCATCCTGGCAGCCATGTTATTGCCCGCGCTGGCTAAAGCGAAAGAAAAAGCGCGGATGACCCAGTGTATCAGTAATCTGCATCAGATTGGTCTGGTGACTACTCTCTATGCGGATGACAACGGCGATCGATATTATTCCTATCCGTTCGGGAATGCATACCAGCCAACGCCTCCGAATGGCGGTCAGTGGTTTCTAAACCCACGCTCGTCAATTGAGCTGAATGAGAGTCTGGGGGCTGACGAATGGGATAATGCCTATTGGGGATTAGCTTACCGCCAATATTTTTCAGATATGAAGGCGCTATTTTCCTGTCCGGATGTTTTTAATACGGCAGTGGATCAATGGCATGATACAGGGCTGTATTATCCGTCCAGCTTTTGGCAGAACTCATGCTATGGAATGTGCGAGTTTTTGGTCACGCCTTACAACGGGCAAGGAAGTCAATACGGAGGACTCAGTGGTGCTTTAAAACGTTCAGCTTATAAAAGCCCGGTTTCTACTATTGTCTGCCAGGATTCTACAGAACAGATGAACGAAGGTCCGGACGACACACTTGGATTATTCCCTGGAAATAAAACGATCTTAGATGAATGGGGCCCGGAAGGTGACATACAACCATTATACCCAAGCGTGGATTTACTATCCGGCTGGTGGCGGCATGACAATGGTTGCATGACGTTGTGGGTTTCCGGCAACGTCAGCCGCATCAAATATGTGCCACGTAATGTCGGCATTGATTATCGCTGGTACACCGGTGAAGTCCCCGACACGATGCCAAATTTTTAAAGTTATCTACTCACTATTAATTTTATGAAGGAAAAATATTTCAGACTTTTTTCAGGTATTCTGCCGGCCGCGTTAATGATCGTTTCAGGCTGTTCCAAAGGCAATTCGGCCGCACCGGCGCCATTGTCGGCGGATAAAGTTCCGGCAGTGGTGAATCAGACCTTCAATCAATCACCGGACGCCAATAAGCAGCTTGCTTCCGGCTACGCTTCGGATTTCCAGAACCAGGATATTGTGGCGGCTTTCAATGACTTACAAAAACTAAGACATCAAACAGACCTGACTCCGGAACAAAAAACAGTTCTGGCGCGGGCCATGATGACGACGATGACGGAATTGCGCACTGCCGCAACTGCCGGAAATCCGGCGGCGCAGAAAGCCATGCGACAATATATGGCCAGCCGTTAAAAGATTTTTCGACGAACTTAACCAACAACAAATAAACCACTGTTCAACCAAATTCAAAAAAGGGGAAAATGAAGACGATCAGCATAAAAAAAATAGCCGGTGTGCTATGTGCGCTTTGTTGCGCGGGCACAATGATGGCGCAGGATGTCTGGCAATGGGACTTCAGTCAGGGAAACTTTGACGCCACTTTGGGAAGTAATTCTTTGCAGTATGTCGATGGGCCCGGGCAGGCCACGGCCGCAGGTACAGTTTTTGCCTCGACGGCGACGCTGGGGATTCCACCGATCAATGGAACTAACGCGAATGTCATGGAGTTTCCAGTTTCCGGGCCGGGCATGGGTTATCTGATGCCGGTTCCGCCGGACGCCAACGGTGGCGGTTCATTGCTGAATAATTATACGATTATCATGGACGTTCTCTTTCCGACTAACACTGTAAACCACGTTCGTCCATTATTGTGGACGGATAACACCGGCGATGGTATTTCGCCTAACGCAAATCTCGTCTTGGACAGCAGTGGCGGGATTGGTGTTCCGTCGGGGCCCTATAATGGCAGCATCCAGCCCAATGTCTGGTATCGCATCGCTTTTGCCGTATCAGAAGCTGAAGTAGATGAATATATCAACGGGGTTAAAGTCGGAGTTCAAGTCAATAATGGTGGACTGGACGGTGCCTTAGCGTTGACTCCGGGTTATTATGCTGAATTATTCGGTAACAGTTCCATCAACAATGCAGCGGCGGGCTACGTCAGCAGCATTCAACTTCAAGACGTGACGCTCAATGCCGGCCAAATTGAGGCATTAGGCGCGGCGGCTGCTTCTAAAATCCCGACGAATGCTTTGGCCGTACCTTCCTTCCTGGAAACGCAAAATCCGGCACCGAATGATAATAATGCATCACCGGAACCGCTGCTAACCGCAACCTTAAATGCCGGTGGCACAGTCATTGATAGTAATTCTATCAATTTCAGTCTGGATGGTACTTTGCTGCCAACGACGGTAGTTTATACCGGCAGTAACTATCTGGTATCGGCTTCCGCTCCCAGTCTGCTGCTGCCATTGACTGCGCATACGGCCACTTTGACTTATACCGACAGCGTGGCCGGTTCGAACAATGATACCTGGAGCTTTAGTGTCGCCAGTTATCAGAATGTCAATCTGCCCGCACCTATCTATCTGGAAACTTTCGATGAAGTGCCCGTCGGCGGCATTCCTGCCGGCTGGACGGTGACAAACTGGACGGACGTATTGACGCCGGGACTTAATATCCAAAACCCTAATTCTGATTCTTATTTGAACTGGGTCACGATTGACGTAGCGGATTATACCAACTTCTATACAGGATCTGCAGTTGATTATGCTTCCCCGGGATTTCCGGTGGAATCCGGCAATCTGCGCATGATGATACCGCCGATTGTGGAAAACGGCGTGTTATTGACCAGCCTCGCCAGCAATAATCTGATGGTGGCGGAATCAGACCAGCGCGATGGGAGTCAGGTGCAGGTCATGTTCACCACGAATTATAACTTTACCGGCATCAGCAACGTCTATGTTTCGTTCCATAATATGTACGAACAGAATCAGGATAATATCGGGTCGGTCGAATATTCGATTGATAACGGCGCGACCTGGCTGCCGGTACTTTATTTATTGGACGATGGGACGACGGATACGGGCAGCGATAGCTCCGATGTGATCACTAATCCGGTGACCGGCCAGATCGATGTGGTCGCGACTTTTGAGACCGCCCGGGATGATCAGGCGCATGGTCTGGCATACGGCACGTTTATCGGCGCGGCGATTTCTACCAACCTGATTCCTTATATCCGTCCCTGCCGCCAGGACGATCCGATTCAGCAAAAGCGCATTGAAGTTTTTCGTCTGCCGCTGGCGGATAATCAGCCGAACGTGAGCATGCGCTTCATGCAAGCCGGCACGGGCAGTTGGTTCTTTGACATTGATGACCTCGGATTTTATTCCATCCCGGAACCGATTATTCTGCAACAGCCCGGCGCGGTGAGTGCTGATTACAACGGCCCGGCTACATTCAGCGTGCAGGCCGGTGGCGATAATTTGACTTATCAGTGGTTATTCAATGGCAACGCCATTCCCGATGCGACCAATGCCAATTATGTCATCCCTGAGACGACTACCAATAATATCGGCAGCTATAGTGTGGGTGTGACTAACAGTTATGGCGGCGTGGTGAGTGTTCTGGTTCCTTTGACACTGGTTTATACGCCGGTGGTTTTGTCCCCGCCGCTCGGCCAGACGATCTCGCCCGGCCAGCCGGTACAATTTTCCATCACCGCCCGCGGCGGTCAGCCTTTGAGTTATCAATGGCTGTTCAACAGTAACGTCATTTCCGGAGCTACCGGGACAACTTACTCGATCGCGGCGGTCTCCACTAATGACAGCGGCGCTTATCAGGTGCTCGTTAGTAATGCGTTCAGCTCGGTGTACAGTCTGCCGGCCAATTTGAGCGTGTTCGCCGGCTCCATTACATCGAGCATGGTGGTGCATCTGACCTTTGATAATACTTATGCGGATTCGTCTGGACGCGGCAACGATTCGGCTCCGGTTGGTACACCGGATTTTGAACCCGGCTTCCTGGGGCAGGCCATCCATATCATTTCCTCCGGCACACCGGAAAATGATCCGTCCACGAATAACTATGTTACGCTGAATTATCCGGGCGACTTGCAATTCGGTTCTGATCTGAATAGCGGCGGGGCTTCGGACTTCTCGATCTCATTCTGGGCTAAAATCTTTCACCAGAATGATGACAAACCATTCATCTCTAACAAAGACTGGTCCAGCGGCGGTAATCCGGGCTGGGGTCTCTTCACCGAAGGCAGCGGCATGAAATGGAATTATCGCGACGACGCTTACAATGAACCGGGGGTCGGCTCGGCCCGGCGTGACAGCGCCACTGTGGGACCGCAACTGGAAGACGGCGGCTGGCATCATGTGCTCGTCACGATGGCTCGTCATACGCAGGGAAGTATTTATGTTGACGGTGTGCTGCTTGACCAAAGTCCGCTGGGCACGGATTCGCCGACCAACATTGTCGGCAGCGCGGATACGACCGGACTTGGCTTTAGTGTCAACATCGGTCAGGACGGCACCGGCACTTATACCGATGGCACCGGCGGCGCGGCAGTGGACATGCTGGTGGACGATCTGGCCATCTGGCGGCGGGTCGTTACGCCAACGGAAGATCAAGGCATCTTTAATGCCGGTCTGCACAGCAATACGGTTGATCAAGCCACGGTTTCTACTCCAGGAGCCGGACCCCTGATCACCTTGCAGCCGCAGGATACCGGTGCCGGCTTGGGTGCGACAGCGACCTTTGCGGTCAGTGCCATCGGCACCACAACGGTCACTAATACGTCCTTGAACTATCAATGGTACTTCGGTTCTTCTTTGCTGAGTGGCCAGACTAATGCATCACTGGCGATCACCAATGTTTCTTCCACTTCTCAAGGTGTTTATAGTGTAATCATCACCAATGGCTACGGTGCCGTAACCAGCAGCGTGGCAAATCTGAGTTACACCGGCCTTTTGCCGGCGTCGATCACGCTTGAACCGGTATCGCAATTCGTCACGTCTAACTCACCGGCGATCTTCACGGTGATGGCGAATGGGCAAGGGACGCTGATTTATCAATGGTATAAGGGCAGTACGGCTTTATCCGGCGCGACTAACTTCAACTTAATCATCACTAATGCTCAGCAGGCGGATCAGGGCAGTTATTATGTGTCGATTGCCAATGGCAGCACCAGTCCGACCAACAGCACACCGGCATTATTGGATGTCTTCACCGGAACCTTGAACAGCGGCCTGGTTGCTTACATTCCGTTTGACGGTGATTATCGTGATTATTCCGGCAATAATAACAATGGTACGGCTGTCGGGTCGCCGACATTCGGTACGGGTCGCGTCGGCCAGGCGCTACACTTCACGACGACGAATAATGTTCCGGTTCAGAACTACGTCACGCTGGGCTATCCGGCCGACCTACGGTTCAATACAAATAATTACTCCGTTGGTTTCTGGGTCAATTATACTAACCAAAATGATGATCCGGCGTTCATCGCGAATAAAAACTGGAACAGCAGCGGTGGTATCGGCTGGGGCATCTTCTCACAAGGCGGCGGCAACTTCCGTGTCAATTCTACAGATGGCAGCGGGAACGAAGTTGATACTTCCGCCACGCCGCTCATCCGTGACGGTAATTGGCACTTCATCCTCTCCACCTTCTGGCGCGGCCAAAACGCATCCGTCTATCTGGATGGACAGTTACTGTTGAGCACACCGATGACTTTCCCCGGCTCGGTGGATACTGTGACTAACGGTTACGCAGTCAATATCGGTCAGGACGGCACGGGTGACTATACCGATAACACTAATTCATCGTTGCACATTGACGGACTGATTGATGAAGTCATGTTGTGGAATCGCGTGGTCACGCCTTCAGAAGTTATTTCACTCTACAAAGCGGGCACCAACAACCTGACCCCGCTCATGTTTGTGACCAGTCTGACTCGCACCAATAATACTGTCACTCTTTCCTGGAAAGGCGGCATCCCGCCATTCTCAATCCAGAGTAAGACGAACCTGACGGATGCGAGCTGGACGGCGGCAGGCAGCACGACTAACCAGTCAACAAGCGTAAACGTCGGTGCAAGCACCGGTTTCTATCGCATCCAGGGTGCGGGTCAATGATTGTTTAAATAAAACAAACCGGGTTCGGCTGCCTGAGCGGCCGGACCCGGTCTTTTTCATAAAAATGCTAAATACAGATAACACGGCGGGTCTGGCTCCCGCAGAAGTGATTCTTCCGGGCGAAACGGAACCGCCGATTTCCGCGTCGGTTGTCGGCATCACTCATTCCCGTGCGATGTTGCAATTAGCCTGTGTTATTCTCGGTTACATCGGCGTGTATCTTTGTCGCAAAAATTTCGCGGTCGCTGTCCCGATGTTACAAACCGCCTTTGGTGCAAATAAAGCGCAGGTCGGCGCGATTGATAGTTACGCGACGATTGCCTATGCGCTGGGCAAATTACTTTTAGGACCGCTTATCATCGACCGCATCGGCGGCAAGATTTGTTTTTTTGTCGCACTTCTCGGTGTGGCACTTTTCGGCGGATTATCCGCTTTTGCTGTTTCGTTACCCACGTTGGGAATATTTTATATGGCCAACCGTTTCTGCGGTTCGGCCGGCTGGGAAAGTATGGTTAAAATCGTTCCGGACTGGTTTCCGGCTAAACATCTTTCGCTGGCGATGGCATTTCTCTCTTTGAGTTTTGTGTTCGGCGGTGTCTGTTCGTTGCTGCTCGCCGGTGAAATCGCGCAGATCAGCAATAACAACTGGCACGCGGTGCTCGGTTTTCCTTCCATTATTTTGCTGGTGATCATCGGTATCTGCTGGCTGATTTTATCGCGGGAAAAAAAGACAACCGCAGCCGTCGGTGCGCCGAAAATCGAATGGCGTTTGAGCCGCATCCTGGAGCTCGCTGCGATTCCGCAATTCTGGATCGTCTGCGCGCTTTCATTCATTCTCACGATCACGCGGGAAACGTTCAATGTCTGGACGGTAGATTTTTTGAAAACGGAAACCGGCGGCCATATGTCCAGCGCACTGGCGGCGTTATTGTCCACGCCATTTGATGCGGCGGGCGCGGTCGGAATTTTGCTGCTCGGCTGGATACTCGACCGGATTCTGCCGCAGCATCGCAACTGGCTGTTGTTCGGCATTCTCACCGCCGTCGCTGCGCTGACCATGCTGTTGCCGCACATCGCCATCACAAAACTCTGGCTGATCGTGACAATCATCGGGTTGATCGGATTTTTATCCTACGGTCCTTATAGTCTGCTGGCGGGTGTGCTGGCGGTGGAAATCAAAGGCAAAGATTTTGTGGCAACAGTTGCCGGTCTGGTAGATGCCGCCGGTTATCTTTCGGGAATCATCTCGGGTTACTTCTTCGGACGCATCCTGGATTACGGTGGTTACAAAATGGGTTTTCATTTTCTCGGCGCTACGATGCTGGTTGCCGCGCTGCTTTGTTTCGGATTATACGGACAGAAAAAACAACCGCTTCACCCATCGTATGAATCATCCCTCTGAAATGGCGCCGGATAAATTATTATTTACGCCCGGCCCGCTGACCACCAGTGCCGCGGTCAAACAGGCGATGCTGCACGATGCCGGTTCGTGGCATTTTGAATTCAACGCACTCATCCAATGGATCCGTTCGGAAATTCTGTCCATCGCCGGACTCGCCGCCGGTGACGGCTGGGAAACGGTTTTGTTGCAAGGCAGCGGTACGTTTGGCGTCGAATCCGTTTTTGCCACGTGTGTCGTGCCCGGCGGAAAAGTTTGTGTGCTGGCGAATGGTGCTTATGGCGAACGAATGGTTCAGATGTTGGAACATCTGAAGATTTCGTACGCCGTTTTGCGCGCGCCAGAAAATGAATGGCCGGATTTGGAAGAGTTGGACCGGATGCTGTCTGATGATCCCGAAATCAGTCATCTGGCGGCCATTCATTGCGAAACCACCACCGGCATCCTGAATCCGATTGAAGACATCGGGCAGATTGCTCGCCGCCATGGCTGTCTTTTCATCGTCGATGCGATGAGCAGTTTTGGAGCGGTGCCGATTGATTTCGGTCAGGCCGGTATTGATTTTTTGATTTCCTCACCGAACAAATGCCTGGAAAGTGTTCCTGGATTTTCTTTCGTCATTGCGCGGCGTGCGATGTTGCTGGCGAATGAAAAAAACGCCCGTTCGCTCAGCCTCAATCTTGCCGCACAATTGCGCGGCTTCGAGAAAAACGGTCAGTTCCGCTACACGCCGCCGACCCACACGCTACTCGCTTTTGAACGCGCGTTGACGGAATTTCATCTCGAAGGTGGCGTCACCGCGCGCGGCGTCCGTTATCAACACAATCACGAAATCCTGATGGAAGGCATGCAGCAACTCGGTTTCAAACCTTATCTGTCGCCGGCCGTCCAAAGCCATCTCATCACGGCATTTTATTTTCCGGCGGATACGCGCTTTCAGTTCATCGAATTTTACCGGCGGTTGAGCGAAAAAGGATTCATCATCTATCCCGGCAAAATCAGTCAGGCGGAAACGTTCCGCATCGGCAACATCGGCCACATTTTTGAAGCGGATATCCGCGCGCTGGTGAAAGCCGTCGGTGACGTCATGAAAGAAATGAATTTTAGTGCGGCTCAACCTAGTGAAACCACCCCGACTCCACTCAATTGTTTTCCCATCCTGGCTTAATGAAAAATCCTGCCTCATCCGAAAATTCGCTCGATTACTTACGTTCCGAAGGTGACCTGAACATTTCCCCGCAACGCCAGACCTGGGCGGCGGAACACATCGGTGCCGAAGCGCGCGAACTGCTGGCGCAGGACGCCAAATATTTTTTGCATCAATCGCTTTCCACGCCGTGTCTTAATGTTTTGAGCCACGTCGAAGGCGCGTGGATCGAAGACATCGAAGGCCGGCGCTATCTGGATTTTCACGGCAACTGCGCGCATCAGGTTGGTTTCGCCAATCCCAAAGTCATCGCTGCGATCAAAAAACAACTGGATGAACTGTGTTTCTGTCCGCGCCGTTATACTTGCGAACCGGCGATCAAACTGGCGGAAAAATTGACGCAGCTCGCGCCCGGCGATCTGAACCACGTTTCCTTCGCGCCCGGCGGGACAAGCGCGGTCGGCATGGCTTTGAAATATGCGCGTGTCGCGACCGGACGATTCAAATTTGTTTCGCTGTGGGATTCCTTTCACGGCGCGTCGCTCGATGCGATTTCCGTCGGCGGTGAAGCAGCGTTCCGTCAAGGCATCGGCCCGTTGTTGCCCGGCTGCGAACATGTTCCGCCGCCGGAACCAATGCGTTGTCCGTTCCGTTGCGGCAAAACCTGCAATCTCACGTGTGCGGATTATCTCGAATACGTTCTGGAAAAAGAAGGTGACGTCGCGGCGGTCATCGCTGAAACCGTGCGCAATACGCCGTTCATTCCGCCGCCGGATTATTGGAAGCGCATCCGCGCCGCGTGCGACCGTCACGGCACGTTGCTCATCCTTGATGAAATTCCCATCGGCCTTGGACGCAGCGGAAAATTTTTTGCGTTTGAACATTACGATGTGATTCCCGATATGGTCGTGCTCGGCAAAGGCCTGGGCGGCGGTGTGTTGCCGCTCGCGGCGTTGATCACGCGCGATTCGTTGAATATCGCCGGTCACATGGCGCTCGGTCATTACACGCATGAAAAAAATCCGGTCGCGTGCGCCGCTGCGCTGGCGACTTTGGAAATCATCACGGAAGAGAAATTGCCGGAACGTGCGCGCGAGTTAGGCGAATACGCCTTGCAACGGATGCGCGAAATGCAAGAACGTCACGAGATCATGGCGGATGTTCGCGGCCTCGGATTGCTATTGGGAATCGAGCTGGCAATCACTGGCGCAGATGGCCAACGCAAACCCGCCATCGCCGAGGCGGAACGCGTGATGTATGAATCGCTCAAACGCGGACTGAATTTCAAAGTGACAATGGGGAACGTGCTGACATTGACACCGGCACTGACGATCACGAAGGAGGAATTGGATCAGGCTTTAGAAATTCTGGATGAAGTCATCGGCAAAGTCGCTTCCTGAAGAAATGACAAAAGTGAATGTGAATAGACAATGACTGAATTTGTATGAAGCCAAAAATTTTAATCATTGCCGTCATCCTGATTGGCGTTGCCGTCGGCGTTTATTTTTTTCTTAGCCAACCAAAACCGGTTCCGGCTTCCGGGCCGATAACATCTATGCCAGATGTTGATTTTGATGCGCTGAAAACCAAAGCTGCGGACGGCGATCCGGCAGCACAAACCAGTCTGGCAAAAATGTATCTACAAGGTTCGCAGGTTAAGGTTGATAACAAGGAAGCGGCGAAATGGCTGCAGCTTGCGGCAGACAAAAATTATCCGGATGCCCAGGCGATGCTCGGTGAATTAAATCAAGGCGGTTCCGGCGTACCTTATAATCTCACCAACGCTGTCCGCCTGTTTCAACTGGCAGCGGATGGCGGCAGTGTTTCCGGTCAATACGATCTCGCGTTTCTTTACGAGCAAGGCATCGGCGTCAAAAAAGACGAAGTTGCCGCCGCTAAATGGTATCAACTGGCAGCCGAAGGCGGCGATGCCACCGCACAATATGACATCGGTCAGCGTTACGAGCTTGGCCTTGGTGTGACTTCCAACCGCATACAGGCTTACAAATGGCTGATGCTCGCAGCCAATCAAGGCCAGACTGATTCGGTTAAATTGCTGCCTGACCTGAAAAACAAAATGACTGCTGATGAATTGACGGATGGAGACAAGCAGGTCAAAGCTTTTATTCCGCGTAGTTCACAAAAGTAAAGGCGCGGGTTTCCAACCGACCTTCGGGCTGGAGCTGCTGGGATGCCGTTTCAGTTGTGGCGGCAATTGACCTTTTTCCAAACGCTCATCAATTTGTTTGAGCGCCTCTTTTAGTTCAGAAAGATTTTTGATGACTGAATGAGCGCCGGCTTCGGCAAATTGTTTACTGACTTTTTGAACCGTTTGGTTACGGCTCCGCGCCGGCATCGCTTTAAATTCCGCTTCACTTTTGCCGATCAGACTACTGCTTTCTGCCACCCCGATCGCCCAGATTCCGGCGTTATTGGCTTCTTCAATATCAGCCAGCGTATCGCCGATTTTCACGACAGCGGCAGGCGGACAGACTTTCAGATATTCCATGTTTTTATAGATCATCCACGGCCACGGACGGCCTTGTGGTACTTGATCGGAAGCAATCCAAAATTCAGGGTCAAACCCGTTTTGTTTCGCCGCCGGCACTAACCGCTGCATCATGGGCGAGGTATAACCGGTCGTCGAACCGATTCGTAATCCCTGTTTGCGGACGGCAGCCAATGCTTCCGCCAAAAACGGAGTAGGTACAGCCGAAGCCGCGACGGTTTCCACCATTTGTTGTTCGGCAATTTTATACAACGAATCTACGTCGTCGGAATTTGAAGTTCTTTTGAAATTATTCTGCCAGCCGGCCGCAACATCCGGCAACGATAACAGAGCCTGGATATGATCACGTTTATGAACGCCCATGAACCGGTGGATATCTTTAGCGGAGACAGTAATCCCTTTGGCGAGAAATGCAGACTGGAACGCACTGATCGGGCATAACGAACCGAAATCCACCACGGTTCCAGCCCAGTCAAAAATGATTGCTTTAAGACACATATCAGTAAGAACAATCTTAGTTGCTTCATGCGTCAAATTTGTGACTAACTAGTTAGAGTTAGGTAACATTTAATGTAAACGAAGGGAAACGTTACATTGGCAAAGTCATTTTACCTGTTTCAAAATCATGAATATGAAATCAAATTGCCAAAGCGATGTTTTTCAGCTTTGTTAAAGAATGATTTAGCAGTAGTTACAAATGAGTTTGCGCATGCGGTCTAACACATTTCGGGAGCTATGAGATATTCCGGTAATTTTACGGCGATGAAAATGACATTCATAATACTCCTGACATTGACGCAGATGTTAGGAAGTGATACACCGGAGATAAGGTGATGAAAAAAGTAGTATCCAAACAATCGGCTGGTCTACTCAAAGACATCAGCATTAAAACCCCCGTGCTGATCATCAATGCCGGTTCGTCCAGTCTGAAGTTTGCTATTTTTGAAAACGGCTCAAAACCGGTCCGGACTTTATCGGGAAATATTGACCGCATTGGCTCATCCGTCGCCACTTTCACGCTGAAAAAAATCAACCAAAAGAGAGCAGAACAAAAAACCATCTCCGCGCGGGATCATTTAAGCGCTTTGAAATATCTACTCAATCGACTCGCAGAAATCAAAGAGACGGCTGATTTCGTTGCGGTCGGTCACCGGGTCGTTCACGGTGGCCCGCAGTATCACGAACCGCAGCGCGTCGATGACGCGATGCTTACGGAATTGCAACGCATCCGTTTTTTTGATCCGGAACATCTTCCCGCCGAAATTGCGCTGATGCAATTTTTCGGCAAAAAGTTTCCTAAGGTACCGCAAATCGCCTGCTTCGATACCGCGTTTCATCACGGAATTCCTCGTGTGGCGAAGCTGCTGCCGATTCCGCGCCGCTATGAAACAAAGGGCGTTCAACGCTACGGTTTTCACGGTTTGTCTTATGCTTATCTGATGCAGGAACTCAAAAATCTTGCCGGCACGGCAGCGGCGAATAGTCGCGTCATTCTCGCGCACCTCGGTAACGGCGCGGGCATGGCTGCCGTTCATGCCGGAAAAAGCATTGATACCACGATGGCCTTCACACCCGCCGCCGGTCTCGTGATGGGCACACGCTCCGGCGACCTTGATCCGGGCCTGGTTTCATTTCTAGCACGCAGTGAAAACATGACGCCTGTGCACTTTGACAGAATGGTGAATCATGAATCCGGTTTGTTGGGCATTTCTGAAACCAGTTCGGACATGCGGGATTTATTGGCACGCGAAATGAAAGATATTCGCGCGGCGGAAGCTATCGCCTTATTTTGTTATCAGGTGAAAAAACAGATCGGCGCTTATGCGGCAGCGCTTGGTGGACTCGACACGCTGGTTTTTGCCGGCGGAATCGGCGAGCATAATCAGCAGATTCGCGCGCGCATCTGCGAAGGACTCGATTTTCTCGGACTCAAATTGGATAAGGCGAAGAACGCAAAAAATGCCGCGGTGATTTCCACTAAAGCCAGTACAGTTAAAGTGCGCGTCATCCGTACGGACGAAGAACTTATCATTGCGCGGTCGGTCGGTCGTCTTCTCAAAATTGATAAATAAAATCGTATATGAATACAAACACGCTTACGCCGGAATTATTGCAAAACATGGACGCGTATTGGCGCGCGGCCAATTATCTCTCGGTCGGCCAGATCTATCTCTACGACAATCCGCTGCTGAAAAAACCACTCGCGCTGACGGATGTGAAACCGATGTTGCTCGGACATTGGGGCACGACGCCGGGACAGAATTTCATCTACGCGCACCTGAATCGTGTCATCAAAAAATATGATCTGGATATGATTTACGTTTCCGGCCCCGGCCACGGCGGTCCGGCGGTGGTGGCGAATACTTATCTGGAGGGAACTTATAGCGAAATTTATCCAGACATCAGTCAGGATGAAACCGGGCTGAAAAAACTGTTCACGCAATTTTCATTTCCCGGCGGGATTCCCAGCCATGCTTCCCCGGAAACGCCGGGTTCGATCCACGAAGGCGGCGAGCTCGGCTATTCCTTGAGCCATTCATTCGGCGCGGTGTTTGATAATCCGGATCTGATCGTCGGCTGTGTCGTCGGCGATGGCGAAGCGGAAACCGGCCCGCTGGCGACGGCGTGGCATTCTAATAAATTTCTCAATCCTATCACCGATGGCGCGGTCTTGCCGATTCTACATTTGAACGGTTTCAAGATCGCCAACCCGACAATTCTGGCGCGCATCACGCGGGAAGAGCTGGAGCAATTATTTCGCGGCTACGGCTGGACACCTTATTTTGTCGAAGGTCACGAACCGGAATTGATGCACGAAGCGATGGCGTCAACCCTGGATCAGGCGGTCGAACAAATTAAAAAGATTCAGCAGAATGCCCGCAGCCAGAATGATTCCAGTCGCCCACGCTGGCCGATGATCATTCTTAATTCGCCTAAAGGCTGGACGGGGCCGAAGGTCATTGACGGTGTGCCGATCGAAGGTTCTTTTCATTCGCATCAGGTGCCGCTTTCCGATCCGGCAAAAAATCCCGCCCATTTAAAAATGCTGGAAGACTGGCTCAAAAGTTATCGTCCGCAGGAATTATTTGATGAACGGGGCCGATTGAAACCGGAGCTGGCGGCGCTGGCGCCAGTGGGAAACCGGCGCATGGGACTGAATCCGCATGCCAATGGCGGCATTTTGCTGCGTGATTTGCGGATGCCGGATTTTCGCGAATATGGTGTCGAGGTGGCTTCGCCGGGTGTTTTGGGCATCGGCGACACGCATGTGCTCGGAAAATTTTTGCGCGACGTGACCAGATTCAATGATGAAAAACGTAATTTCCGCATCTTTGGTCCTGATGAAACGGCTTCAAACGGTTTAGAAGCCGTTTTTGAAACGACTAAACGTCAATGGAACGCAGCAACAGTTCCGAATGACGAGTTTCTCGCGCCGACCGGACGCGTGATGGAAATGTTGAGCGAACATCAATGTGAAGGCTGGCTCGAAGGTTATCTGCTCACCGGCCGCCATGGACTTTTTAACTGCTACGAAGCTTTCATTCACATCGTTGACTCCATGTTCAATCAACATGCGAAATGGTTGAAGATCACTTCGCGCCTGGCGTGGCGGCGGCCGATTGCTTCGCTGAATTATCTGTTGGCCTCGCATGTGTGGCGGCAGGATCATAATGGCTTTACACACCAGGACCCCGGCTTCCTTGATCATGTCATCAATAAAAAAGCCGAAATCGTGCGGGTCTATCTGCCGCCGGACGCTAACTGTCTGCTCTCGGTGATGGATCATTGTCTGCGCAGCCGGCATTACGTCAACGTCGTCATCGCCGGCAAACATCCAGCGCCGCAATGGTTGACGATGGATGCCGCGGTCAAACATTGCACGGAAGGCATTGGCATCTGGCAGTGGGCCAGCAACGATCAGGATGCTGAGCCGGATGTTGTGATGGCCTGTTGCGGTGACGTGCCGACCCTCGAAACGCTCGCGGCGGTTTCCATTTTACGACAGCATTTACCGGAACTGAAAATCCGCGTAGTGAATGTCGTTGATCTCATGCGCCTGCAACCGAAAAGTGAACACCCGCACGGTTTGAACGACATGGATTTCGATTCTTTGTTCACCCGGAATAAGCCGGTAATTTTTGCCTTCCACGCCTATCCGTGGCTGATTCACCGGCTGACTTATCGCCGCACCAACCATCACAACATTCACGTTCGCGGTTACAAAGAAGAAGGCACAATCACGACGCCGTTTGACATGACAGTGATGAACCAACTGGATCGCTTTCACCTGGTGATGGATACCATCAATCGCCTGCCCCAAACCGGCACCAAAGGAGTTTATCTCAAGCAGCAGTTACAGGACAAACTGATCGAGCATAAACAATATATCAATAAATCCGGCCAGGATCTGCCGGAGATCCGCGATTGGAAATGGGACAATCAACTCAATCGTTAGCAAACTGTAATCCGCTCAAACAAAACCCCGCCGGCGCGAACCGGCGGGGCGTGGTTAAAGTTGGTTTCAAGCCAGCCGTTTAGTTGGGCAGCATTCCGGCCAAATGTCCTTTAGACAGGTGATGACTATTGCGCGTGGAGCGGTCCCCAAACCTGCCATTAAAAATTCAACACCGCGCCGGAAAAGCATCTTTTGCAGCCTTTTGCTTTTGCTCACTCGATGTCTCGATGGACTTCGAGCTATTCCAACTTAAAGAAATCTTAAATGCTTAGCTGTATTTACAGCTTTGACATTTTATAAGAGAAATTGTTACGTTGCGTCCGAAAGCTGTCAGCATGAACAAACGCCTTAAGCACCAAGAACTTTCCAGTCAATTGCGCAGTGAAATCGCCGCCGGTCGTTATACCGCAGGGAATCGTTTGCCAAGCGAAGCCCAGCTCGTGGAACAATTCGCCATCTCCCGCCCCACCGTTGCACGGGCACTTCAGGATCTCCAGAATGAGGGACTGATTGAGCGCCGGGCCGGCTCGGGCACTTATGTGCGGAACAGCGGCCCGGGCACGGCGGCCATTTCAGTGCGACAACTGGGCTTTCTCATACCCGGCGTGAGCAACACCGATGTGTTCGAGCATATTTGCGGTGAATTGGCCAGTCTCGCGCAGGCGCACGATTACAGCGTGCTCTGGGGCGGCTCCTTTTCCCGCAAGAATGATACGGACAGCAGTTTTGATCATGCCAAAGAACTCTGCCGGCGTTTTATTGAACACAAAGTAAGCGGGGTTTTTTTCACGCCCTATGAGCTGGTTCCGGAAAAGCAATCGACCAATTTATTTCTGGCGGAAAGGCTGCGCAAGGCCGGTATCCCGGTGGTGCTTTTGGATCGTGACCTTCATCCTTTTCCCAATCGCAGTCATTTCGACCTTGTAGGCATTGATCAGGTTGCCGCGGGCTATATGCTGGCGGAACACCTTATTAAACTTGGCTGCCGGCATTTTAAGTATGTCGCGCGTCCTCTTTCTGCGCCCACAGTGGACGCCCGCATCAATGGCGTCCGGGAAGCCCTCTTGCGCCACCGCATAGAGATCAATCCCAACTGGGTGTATATCGGCGAGCCGCAAGAGGCCAAATTTGTCCGCACCCTGACGGCGGCCAAACAGCCGGACGCCTTCATCTGCCATAATGATCATACGGCGGCCTTGCTGCTCCGTTCGCTGGAAACAGTCGGACTGAAAGTCCCGCAGGATGTTCGGGTCGTCGGCTTTGACGATGCCCAATTTGCCACGTTGGTTTCTCCACCGCTTACGACCATTCATCAGCCCTGCCGGGAAATCGCCCTCATGACGCTGCGGACCATGCTGGAGCGCATCGCCGATCCGGCCATCCCCGCGCGTAACGTTTCTTTGACTCCTCGCCTGGTGGTGCGCGAATCGTGCGGAGCCTATCTGCCCAGAAAAAGTTGAGCACCGGCTTCGTGGTGCTCAGAGTTGGGGTCTGAAATTTCGATATGACAGCTTTTAAGCTGTCAGTAGTGCTTCATCCAAAACGTTTCCTAACTGTCACATCGTCTCGGGAAAATTTCTCTATGCTCGTCATGCAAAGTTCATTGAGAACAAAAATTTCAGAAAATAAAAATAATTAAAAAATTTATGACGACTAAACTTCTGCGGGCTGCCTCCGCTGCTGTTCTACTGCTGACAGCAATCACGGGTCGGGCGCAAAATGGCCCAGTGATCACGGCTGGGTATCCGGTTTCTTATACGAATCAGATCAGTTTGTACACCGGCGCCAGCCCGACGTTTTCAATCATCGCCACGAGTCCCATTGGCGAACCTGTTTCTTATTATTGGTTCACGAATGGCGTTGGCGTGGTGAACGCGACCAATGCCGCTTACCAATTGACCGATGCGCAGCTGGCCAGCCCGACGAACTTCTACTGTGTCGCCAGTAACATCGCCGGAGTAACCACCAGCATGGTCTGGTCGGTGACCTATACGGCGGCGGCCACGGCCCCCTTCCCGCAATCTGTACTGGCATTGAACCCGGTAGCTTATTGGCCGTTGAACGAAACCGATGACGGCAATAATGACGGCAATCCGGGTGCGCTGGCGCTGGATCATGTCGGCGGCAATAACGGCATTTATGCCAACGCCCTCCTGAGTCAGACCGGTTACGATACCAATACCGATCCGACCGCGACCTCAGCGCTCTTTGGATCGTTTACGACGACGGGCTCCTTTGCCGGCCAGATCGGGACGAATATTGATTTCAGCGCACCGGCCGGAAGTAATGCTGAGTTTACAATTGAGGCCTGGGTGAACGGATTGAGTTACAAGCCGGCCGATACGCACGGGGCGGGGATTGTGGCCAAAGGCTATTTCGGCAGCAAAGGTTCGGCGGAAGTGACACTCGATGAAGGCGCGTCCGGCGAGGATTTCCGGCTGGAAGTGCATTCGGCGGCGAACACGGCGTATGACGCCAGCAGCACCATCAACGCGCAGAACACCGGCTGGCACTTTCTGGTGGGCGTATGTGACGAAGCCAACAGTAATGTGTTGTTGTATGTGGACGGAAACCTGGCGGGGAGTGTGCATATCGCGCCGCTGGCGGGCGTGTACAATGTTGCGGCCGCGCCGTTGATGATCGGCTCGCGCTCCACGAGCGTCGCCACGCCGGGCGACAACCAGTTCCAGGGTCTCATGGACAACGTCGCCATTTACAATTACGCCCTCACGCCGAATCAAGTCACCACGCAATATCTGATGTCCGGCGTGCCGGCTTCGCTTCCGATTCAGCCGCCAGCGACGGCATTTATTTCTCCGAATGGTTCATTGACGGTTGCCGGAGCGACCGTTTTTGGCACGCCGCCTTTGGTTGAGCAATGGTGGGATTCAACTTTAAACGCGCCGATCGCCGGACAAACCAACACGGTTTTGGCCATCAGCAATAGTATTGTGGCGGCCGGTTTGGTCGGACATCAAATATTCCTGACCGTGTCGAACCTCTACGGGGGAACGAATTCGGTTCTGGTGACGGTCAATACCAATTCCGGTCCGGTTATCACTGCGGAAATGCCGGTTTCTTATACGAGTCCATTAAGATTGTTTGTAGGAGCTAATCTGGATTTCTCGATTGTGGCTACAGCACCTGTCGATTATCCGGTTTCCTATCAATGGTTCACGAATAGCATCAAGGCGGCCGGACAGACGAACACCTTTTATTCGCTGACCAACGCTCAATTAACCAGCCCGGCTAATTTTTACTGTGTAGCCGCCAATACTGCGGGCATGACGACCAGCATGGTTTGGTCGGTGACTTATCTGGTGCCGACGGCTCCTTTCCCGCAATCGGTACTAGCGCTGAATCCCGTCGCCTACTGGCGGTTGAATGAGCCGGATGACGGAGCGTTTGACGGCAATCCGGGCGCGATCGCGTATGATTATGCGGGGGGAAATAACGGCATTTATACCAACACTCTGCTCGGACAGGCGGGATATAATCCCAACACGGATGCAACGGTGACTTCGGCGTATTTTGGTGATATCGCTCCGACCGGCTGTTTTGCGGGACAGATCGGAACGAATATTGACTTCAGCGCGCCAGCTGGAAGCAATGCCGAATTTACGATTGAAGCGTGGGTGAATGGATTGAACTTCAAGCCGACCGACACCAGCGGTGCGGGGATTGTGGCCAAAGGATATTTCGGCAGCCAGGGCTCGGCGGAAGCGACCCTGGACGAAGGCGCGTCCGGCGAGGATTTCCGGCTGGAAGTGCATACTCCTGATAACACGGCGTATGACGCCAGCAGCACCATCAACGCGCAATCGACGGGCTGGCATTTCCTGGTCGGCGTGTGTGACGAAGCCAATAGCAATGTGCTGCTGTATGTGGATGGAGTGCTGGCGGGAAGCACACCGATACCGGCGCTCAGTGGTATCATCAACACCGTCGGCGCGCCCTTGATGATCGGTGCACGATCCTCTAGCGCGATGACGGCCGGGGACAACCAGTTCACGGGCCTCATGAACGATGTGGCGGTTTTCAACTATGCGCTGAGTCCGAACCAGGTGCTGAATCAATATCTGGCAGCGGGAATTTCGCCGAACCTAGTGCAGGAACCGGCGGCGAATGTGTTCGTTACGGCCAGTGGATTGGCCGCGAGCGCAACGGTCATTGGCACACTTCCTTTGACCGAACAATGGTGGGATGCGACTTTAAACGTGCCGATCGCCGGGCAAACCAACACCACCCTGGTGATCACCAATATCGCGACGGCGAACAACCTGATTGGTCATCAGATCTACCTGACGGCGACCAATCTCTACGGAGCGACGAATTCCGTTTTCGTAACGGTCAATTCCAATTCCAGTCCTGTGATCACGGTCGGGTATCCGGTTTCCTATACGAATCAGATCAGTTTGTATACCGGTGCAAGCCCGATGTTTTCAATCATCGCCACGAGTCCCGCCGGCGAACCTGTTTCCTATGCCTGGTTCACGAATGGCGTTGACGTGGTGAACGCGACCAATGCCGCTTACCAATTGACCGATGCGCAGCTGGCCAGCCCGACGAACTTCTACTGTGTCGCCAGTAACATCGCCGGAGTAACCACCAGCATGGTCTGGTCGGTGACCTATACGGCGGCGGCCACGGCCCCCTTCCCGCAATCTGTACTGGCATTGAACCCGGTAGCTTATTGGCCGTTGAACGAAACCGATGACGGCAATAATGACGGCAATCCGGGTGCGCTGGCGCTGGATCATGTCGGCGGCAATAACGGCATTTATGCCAACGCCCTCCTGAGTCAGACCGGTTACGATACCAATACCGATCCGACCGCGACCTCAGCGCTCTTTGGATCGTTTACGACGACGGGCTCCTTTGCCGGCCAGATCGGGACGAATATTGATTTCAGCGCACCGGCCGGAAGTAATGCTGAGTTTACAATTGAGGCCTGGGTGAACGGATTGAGTTACAAGCCGGCCGATACGCACGGGGCGGGGATTGTGGCCAAAGGCTATTTCGGCAGCAAAGGTTCGGCGGAAGTGACACTCGATGAAGGCGCGTCCGGCGAGGATTTCCGGCTGGAAGTGCATTCGGCGGCGAACACGGCGTATGACGCCAGCAGCACCATCAACGCGCAGAACACCGGCTGGCACTTTCTGGTGGGCGTATGTGACGAAGCCAACAGTAATGTGTTGTTGTATGTGGACGGAAACCTGGCGGGGAGTGTGCATATCGCGCCGCTGGCGGGCGTGTACAATGTTGCGGCCGCGCCGTTGATGATCGGCTCGCGCTCCACGAGCGTCGCCACGCCGGGCGACAACCAGTTCCAGGGTCTCATGGACAACGTCGCCATTTACAATTACGCCCTCAC
>Ga0206804_10104_pt1 | contig 25291 bp, 23 predicted proteins | sample Alteio_BWOrgCont_62_FD_152888 | JGI IMG/M metagenome (GOLD analysis project Ga0206804, IMG submission 152888) | Enriched cells from forest soil in Barre Woods Harvard Forest LTER site, Petersham, Massachusetts, United States -... | ecosystem: Environmental > Terrestrial > Soil > Temperate forest >... | reverse complement strand
TGCAGCAGCGCCTGGGCGAGCTGGGGACGGCTGCGCCGCCGGAACGCCTGCAGGAGCACTTGCGTGACACCCTGGCGCTGGAGCGCGAGCGCGGCACCCATCTGGCGTGGCGCGGGCGGGCGCTGCTGGCGTGGAAGAGCTGGCTGGCGCCGCTGGCGTTGCGCGTGAGCGGCGGCCTGATGGCTGCGCTGGTCCTTGCGGGCGGTCTCGGCTGGCTCTTCGCCGCTCCGCTGGTCTCCCCTGTTCAGGCCAACGACGAGAACATGGCCCACCTGGTCGCGCCGCGCTATCTCTATTCGCAGGTGCCCGCCCAGCCCATTGAGACGCGCCACGATGTCCCCATCGTTATTGAGGCGCGGGTGGACACCCAGGGCCGTGTATACGACTACCAGATCGTGGCCGGGCCGCAGGATCCTGCCGTGCAGATGAAGATAGAGGAGAACCTACTCGCCAGTGTCTTCAAGCCGGCAACGGTGTTCGGTGTGCCCGTACGCGGGCAGGTGGTGGTCACCTATGCCGGCGTGGTGGTGAAAGGCTAGAGCGCGGCGCGCGTCCTCCCGCAGTATTTACCCCGCTGTGCTTGCCGGCTTTGTTTGCTCCTGTGGCACGGCTTCCTTAGACTCAAAGGGTGCGTCAAAAAAGTATTGTGAAATTGCGGGTTCTGGTTTCCTGGACAGGTTCAACCGTAGCGGGCACGGCGCTGGCAGCAGCGCTGCTAGCCGCGCCCGCGACCGATTGCCGGGCGCAGCAGTCGTCTTCCTCAGCACCACAGGGCAGCCGCGCGGTGGATACCACTCCCACGCAGCGTCCGCGCGCCGCGCAGGTTGAGGCGGGTGGCGCGGCCGTCACCCTGGAGGACAGCGAGCCCCTCTTCGATCTGGCCGCCGCCTTGAATGCCTGCGGATATGACGCCGACCTCGACAAGTCCGCGCCGGTGCGCGCCAAAGTTCGCGCCGACATGAACGAAGCTCTGCAGGCTTCAGACGCCGCGCGCACCTCCCGCGATGCGCTCTGCGGGTACATCGCCAGGCACCGCGCCAACGATATGGGGCTGGACGTTGGCCAGTACGTTTCGCTGGCTCTGTATCTTTCGCCACCGCCGGAGCTCACGCCGAATGTGAGTGAGCTGGATCTGCCTCCGCAGGCTGCGGCGGTGGTGAATGTGCTTCCGCTGCTGCGCACATTTGCCGACGCCGTCGACCTGCACTTCATCTGGGTGGAGCACCGCGCCGAATACGAGACGCTGCTGCGCCGCGTGCACGACCCCATGACCCAGATGATCCTTGCGACCAACATCTATCTTCATATGCCCGTTTCCACCTATGACGGCCGCAGGTTCCTCGTGCTGATCGAGCCCATGCTCTCGTCCAATCTGACCAACGCACGCATCTACGGCACGGACTACATCACCATCACCTCGCCGGACAATCGGCCCGAAGGAGATCCTGTGCGGATGGAGGAGATTCGCCACATCTATCTGCACTACATCGTGGAACCGATGGTGTACAGCCGCAGCGAGGCGATGGAGCGCATCCAGCCCATGCTGCGCGGCGTGCAGGACGCACCACTGGAGTTCTTCTACAAGAGCGACGTGGAAGCTCTGCTAACCGAGTGCCTGATCAAGGCCATTGAAGCGCAGACGTTTGTGATTGCCGCTCCCCACCCGAAGAAGCCCAATATAGTGCGCAGCCGCGCCGACCTAGAACCGTACGACACGGCCATGCTTGCTTACAACAGCGAAACCGCGCTTGAGCGTCTGCGCCTGGTCGATAGCGATGAGCGCCAAGGATGGACTATGACCGGATATTTTTACCACGCGCTCGATCTGATGGCAAAGACCGGCGACGGCCTGCGCGACGAAATCGCTCCAATGATCTACGGCATGGACGTTGGCGGCGAAGAGCATCATGCCCGGCAAATCATGTTCGTGAAGGAAGTACCCTCTGACCCCTTACACCCGTCGCCGCGACCGCACACCGTGCAGGGCATGGATCTCGCCGAGCTCGACCTGATGAAGGGCGATGACGATGGAGCGGCGCGGCTGGCAGACAAAGAGATGCTCGCACCGGATGGCGATCACGGACGCGCGCAGTACATCCTGGCGCGCATCGACCTCATGCACGGCGATGCGGAGAAGGCACAGGAGGGCTTTCAGTCGACGCTCAAGTTGAGCAAAGACCCGCGCACGCTCGCATGGAGTCACATCTACCTGGGCAGGCTCTATGACATGATGTTGCCGCCCGACCGCAACCGCGCCATCGCCGAATACAAGACCGCTCTAGAGGTGCGCGACAGCCGCCCAGATACCAAGCTGGCTGCGGAATCCGGCGTGGCCAAGCCATTTGCTCCTCCGCAGCGACCCGGACAAGTCACGCCGAAGCCCAGCGACGACGACAAGGACTTCGACCCAACCGGAAAGAAAGAAAAAGAGCAGTACAAACCGCCGCAGTAATCGCGAATAAGTTTTTTCAGCGATACTGTGCGGTGTTTCGCCCCAGTGTTTCGGCTGGGTCGAGGAATGTCTGGAGGCTCGGTGAGCTTGGCGAAGAAGCGGCCCATTCCGGCGGAAAGCGCGGCAGTGATGGAAGACACTGCGGTCGCGGCTTTGGCTGACCTACAGCAGCGCCTGGGTTACAAATTCGCCGATACCGGTCTGCTGGAACTCGCGCTCACGCACCGCTCCCGGGCGTATGAGGCACGCCACGGCATACAGCCTGTCACTGAGTTTCCCTGGGAAGAAAATAAGCAGCGCAACGAACCCGGCACCGACAACGAGCAGCTCGAGTTTGTCGGCGACGCAGTACTGGGCCTGGCCGTCACGGAGGCCATGTTCCGCGAGTTTCCGCGCTGCACTGAGGGAGTTTTGACCCGACTGCGCGCAGCGCTGGTGGGCCGCAAGCGTCTGGCGGAGATGGGCATTGAGCTGGGGCTGGGTGAATTTCTGCGGCTGGGCAAAAGCGCGGAGCAGAACGGCGGCCGCAAGAAGCCCGCTCTTCTAGCGAATACTGCAGAGGCCGTAATAGCCGCCGTGTATCTGGACTCGCTCGCCGTTCACGGCGACGGTCTCACGCCAGTGCGCGCGATTGCCGAGAAATTTCTGGTGCAGCCGGAGCTGGCAGCATTGCGTGCGGCTGTGGAGGGCGATGCAGGCCACGGCGCCATGCGCGATCACAAGACGCTCTTGCAGGAGCGTGTGCAGGCCAACGCAGCCGGCAGGCTGCGCTACCACGATATCGGGCAGGCCGGCCCACCGCACCAGCGCAGCTTTTCCGTGGAGGCAGTACTGGAGAACGAAGACGGCGCAAAAGTTCTGGCCGCCGCCGAGGGAGCCAGCAAGAAAGAGGCCCAACAACGCGCTGCCGAACTGGCGCTCGAGGCGTGGAAGCCTGAGCCAGCCAAACCTGCCCAGAAAGCGAAGTCGAAAGAGAGTGCGGCTTGAGCGGGGACAGCGGGATCCCGGTTTCGCCGGCTGAAACACCTGCACCGCAGCATTCGCTGCGCGTGGGCAGAGTTCGTCTTCAGCATGACGGCGTGCTCGGCACGATCAAAACCTTAATTGAAATTGTCGTCGTGGCAATTTTTGTGGTCACGTTCGTGGTGCAGCCCTCGCACATTCTTACCGGCTCCATGGAGCCCACGCTGCGCGTAGGAGATTTTTTGCTGGTCGATAAGCAGTCGTACGCTCCCGGCGGCTGGATGGACCGCGCTCTGCTGCCGCCCCAGGCTATCCATCGTGGCGATGTGGTCATCTTTATCTACCCCGTCGATCCTGCGAAGCAGCTTGTGAAGCGCGTTGTGGGCCTGCCCGGCGATCGCCTGAGCATGCGCGCCGGCCATGTATTTGTTAATGACCTTGAGCTGCGCGAGCCCTATGCGTTCTACTCGCCGGGACGCAAGAACCATTTTCGCGACGACTTCCCCTCCCTGCGCGATGCCGACCCCAACGTGGACCCGCTGTGGTGGGTGGAACTGCGCAAGTTGAGCCTGGATGGCGAGATCGTCGTGCCCACCGGCGATTATTTCGTGCTGGGCGACAATCGCAACGACAGCGAAGACAGCCGCTACTGGGGATTTGTGCCACGAGCCGCGATCCTGGGCCAGCCCTTGGTAGTCGATTTTTCCGTTCGCCCGGTCGAAGGCCCATGGTGGCAGCGCCTGCTGAATTCGCTCAAAGACGGGTGGAGCAGCGTGAGAGTAGTGCGCTAGCGCGTTACACTTGTCAGAGTCAGAAAAATGAGCATGAAATAGCGGCGCCAACCATGGCGCAGGAGAAGAGATTGAGCACCAAGCCAGTAACTCCCGAAGGCGCAGAAACCGAAGACCCCGAAGAGATCAAAGAGACGCCACTGGAAGGTCTGGCTTCCATTTGCAGCGTGCTGGTGGTGGGGCTTTTCCTGATGGCGTTTGCCTTCCAGAATTTCGAAATTCCATCGGCGTCGATGGAAAAGACGCTGCTCATCGGCGACCATCTGATGGTTGACCGCGTGACGCTGGCGCCGGCCACCAAGTGGGCGCCGTTTGTGCATTACCGGCCAGTGCAGCGCGGCGACATCATCGTCTTCTACAAGCCAAATCCGGAAGCACCGGATCTGATCCTGGTCAAGCGCGCCATTGGCCTGCCGGGAGACAAAATTCACCTCGAGCATGGCATCGTGTACATCAACGGCGTTGCGCAGAATGAGTCCTACGCGATCATGCCGGACGATGGAAATCCAGTCCATGCCTACAATGCCTATCGCGATGAATTTCCCCATCTCCCTCCCGGACCTTATGACGAACTTACGGAGGAGTGGCGCGTAGACCTGCCCACGCACATCGTTGACGGCGACCTGGTCGTTCCACCCGGCAAGGTCTTCGCCATGGGCGACAACCGTACCGAGAGTCTCGATGGCCGCTTCTGGGGCTTTGTGCCGCAGGAAAACATCGTCGGCCGCCCCATGTTCGTCTATTGGTCCTTCAAAACACCGGAAGATCAGGAAAGCAAGACCAGCCTCAGCGACCGCGCCAGTTTCATGCTGCACGTGATCGTCCATATCTTTGATGGGACGCGCTGGAAGCGGACATTCCACGTCGTACGCTGAAGCGGTGGATGAGCCTCGCACGTTAGATTTCGCTCCATGATGGAAGAACCGACAGGCAAGAAGGGTCTGAGCAGCCGGACGCGCACGCTGGCGCGCGTGTGCATAGGACTGTTGTTGCTCGCCGCTTTGGTTTTTGCGCCTCCGCTGTTCAATGTCAGCCGCCTGCAGCGGCACATCGCTGCGAGTATCAGCACCAGCCTGGGGCGGCCTGTGCGCATGGACAAAGTCAGCCTGCACCTGCTGCCGGTGCCGGGCTTCAGGCTGGAAAACCTGGTAGTCAGTGAAGACCCCGCCTTCGGCAGCGAGCCAACCATCCGCGCCGGCAAGGTGGAAGTCACGCTGCGGCCCAGCTCGTTGTGGCGCCGCCAGGTAGAGCTCTCGTCGATCAAATTCGAGGTCGATGACAACGGCTCCGCTCCCAACCTGAACCTGGTGCGCAACGCCCAGGGCCGTTGGAATATTGAAGGCCTGCTGATGCACGCTGCCCAGGTGGACATCGCTCCCACCGCGCAGCGCAGGCCCGGCCCCGAGCCCCGCTTCCCTTACATTGAAGCCACCGGCGGGCGCATCAACGTCAAGATCGGCGAGGAGAAGCTGCCCTTCGCCCTCACCGAAGCCGACTTCGCTCTCTGGCTGCCCGAGTCTCAGGAGTGGCGTGTGCGCCTGGAAGCGCGCCCTGTGCGCACGGACACCAATGTCTCCGAGACCGGGGTGCTGCGCCTGGAAGGCTCGCTGGGCCGTGCTGCCTCCATCGCGGAGATACCCGTCGACCTGAGCGCGAGCTGGCACAACGCTCCGCTGGGCGAGGTCAGCAAGGTCATCACCGGCAGCGACAAGGATTGGCGTGGCACGCTGATGGCTGAGGCCTCGCTGCTGGGCAGGCTCGGCGATGCCGAACTCAAGACCAGCCTGAACTTCAACGATTTGCGTCGCGCCGATTTTGTCCCCGAGAAGACCCTTGATGTCCACGTCGAGTGCAGCGGCATGGTCAACGTAACCACTGCCGTTGTGCTGAGTCCGCAATGCAGTGTTCCGGTCTCCACAACGCTGCCCGTGTCCCAGGTCAGCGCAACCTCTGACCGCATCGATCTTTCCGCGCCAAGAAATACGCGGATCCAGATCGGCTCGCCCGGAGTGAGCGAAGACTGGCTGCTCGATTGGGCGCGCCTGTTCAGCGAGCATCTTCCCCCCTGCGCGTCCTGCGGTACCTTGACCGTACAGGGCAGCGTGGTCTACCTCGGCGGACCCGACGGCGGACGCTGGCAGGGCCGCGTGGAAGGCACGATGCCCTCGGCGTTCGATCGCACCAATCCGGACAGCGGTCGCCTCGGCTTTGTCATCACCGGTGCCGGCGACGAGTTCCTGATAGAGCCGGTTGACCTCGTTCCGGCGGGGAAACCTCCGCTAACCCTCAGCGGCACCTTGGACAAAAACGGCTATACACTGGCCCTGATCGGCACGGCCACAGAAGCGCAGACGCGGTCGCTGGAGATAGCTATGCCTCCTCTCGGCGAAGGGCTGGACAAGCTACTGCCCGACCTCTTTCGCGACGCCACCAAGCCCGCCAGGGTCAATATCCTCTGCTCACGCAAGTGGTCGGCCAATTCTGACTCAAAAGAGACCTGCACCACGATTCCCACGGAACTCCCACCGGCAAAACCCCGCCGCTGAAACAAAGCATCCTCCCACTAAGCATCCTCATCGAAGGTCTGAATACACTTGGAACTGAGCCGTACGCAAAGAGGCAACCGCCCCCATGACGCGAGCCATCATCGACTCCACCACCTCTTTGCGCGATGCCATTCTGCGCGAAGCACTCGACGGCCTGCTGAAGCCCGCGGGTGAGCAGAAATCGCTGCCCGCCTGGCTCTTCTATGACGAGCATGGCTCCAACCTCTTCCAGCAGATAACCGAGCTGCCGGAGTATTACCTCACCCGCACCGAGCGCAAACTCCTCGCTGCCCACGCCAACGAGTTGCTGTTGGAAATGGGCGCGCCGGTCACCCTCGTCGAGCTTGGCGCCGGCACCGCCGCCAAGACCGGCCTTCTGCTGCACGCGGCCCTGCGCTTCCAGCCGGAAGTCCTCTACCAGCCCATTGACGTTAGCGCCTCGGCGCTGCGCGAAGCCGCGGAGACGCTCGGCGCAGAGATTCCCGGCGTCATCGTTGCGCCCCAGGTCGCGAACTACATCACGGAAACCTTCACCATCGAGCGGCCTGCGGGGCAACGCATTCTCGCGCTCTACATTGGCTCCAGCATCGGAAATTTTCCGCCCGCGGAACAGGTAGCGATTCTGCGCAAGCTGCGTGCGCATCTCCAGCCTGGCGACGCTCTCCTGCTCGGGGTCGACATGTCGCCTGTACCCGGCACAATGAATGGCAACGGCAACGGGCATGCTTACATATCCAACGGCCGCGAGCATAAATCGATAGCCACGCTGATCGCGGCGTATGACGATTCCGCCGGCGTGACCGCGGCTTTCAACCGCAACATCCTCGCGCACCTCAACCGTGAGCTGGGCTCCGACTTCGATCCCGCTCGCTTTCTGCATCGCGCGCGCTGGAACCCCGCGCAGTCGCGCATGGAGATGTATCTCGAGAGCAACGGCGCGCAGACTTTTCACCTGGACGGCCATGTCATCAGCTTTGCGGCCGACGAAACCATCCACACCGAAAACAGCTATAAGTTCACCGCTGAAGCTGTTCTCACGCTGTTCGCACGCTCCGGGTTCACGCCCGCTCTCACGCTCGAGGACCCCGCCGGTTTCTTCTCCGTCACACTCGCTACGGCCTCCTGATGGCGCCGTGAGTTCTGCCCTGCTTCGTTCCGTTCCTGCCCGATCTGAGAGAATGTCCCCTGACATTCTTCCTCGTGACCGCCCCTCAAAAAACCCGATGGCAGAAAATTGCCCGCCGCATCCGCGTTCCCCTGGGCTTCGCCGTCGCGGCTGTCTTCCTGGGCTTCGCCGCGCCTAGCCCGCGCTCGCTGGCCTGGAGTCTGCCGCTGGTTCTCTGCGGGCTGTGGCTGCGGGGTTACGCCGCCGGCTATGTCAAAAAGAACTCCGAACTAACTCAGACCGGCCCCTATGCCTACACGCGTAATCCGCTGTATCTAGGCTCGATGGCACTGGCCGCGGGCTTCGCGGTCGCCGCGGGAGCAATCTCCACCGCCCGCTGGTGGCTGATGGTTCTCCTCGTGGCCATGTTCCTGGCCATCTACCTTCCAACCATTTTTTCGGAAGAGGCATTTCTCCGCACCACCTTCCCCGATTTTGACGATTATGCGCGCCATGTTCCCCGGCTTTTGCCGCGGCTGACTCCGGCCCGCTCTGCTGCCTCTAACCAGCAGGCAGGGCGCTTTGCGCCGAAACGATACCGCCATCACCGCGAGTACAATGCTCTTATAGGCGCAGCCGCGATTTATGCGGCACTGGCGCTACGCATGGCGCTGGGCCACCGGCTCTAACGCAGGTCTCGGGATAAGGGAGAGAGTGAATTTGAAGCTTGCATCCTTCATCGTCCCGCTGCTGGGACTTGTGGCCAGTAGTGTGACGACAGCGCAGATCTTTCCTGGCGCCAAACCCGCTCCGCCGCCTCAAAGGCCCATCCCTGTGCTGGCCGCGCCGGAGCCCAGCTTCGTCTACCCGCCGCATGAAACCCTTACCTTCACCGTCGACTGGCGCGTCTTTACCGCGGGAACGGCTGTCTTCCATCTCGACAAGAACGGCACGATGGAGCGCGTCACCGCTACGGCTGACTCCACCGGCGCCGTCAACATGCTCTTTCCAGTTGTGGACCGCTTTCAGGCCGGCTTCGATGTGCAAACCGGCTGCTCCACCGGCTTCAACAAGCAGATACAGGAAGGCCGCCGCAAGATCGCCAGCGACCTCACTTTTGATTATGCTCACGGCCACCAGACACAGAACGAGCGCAACCTGGTCAAAGGCACCGCCACCCGCAAGGACGCCAACATACCCGCCTGCGTCAGCGATTCTCTCTCGTCCATCTTCTATGAGCAATCGCAGCCCATCACCCCCGGCCAGACCACCTACTTTCCGCTCGCCGATTCCATGCGGACCATCACCGTGGGTATGAAAGCCGAGACCCGTGAAGAGATCAAAACCCCCGCCGGCACCTTCCAGACCATCAAAGTGGAAGCGACTGCTGACGAGGGAGTGGTCAAAAATCGCGGCCACATCTGGATCTGGTACACCGACGACACGCGCCACCTCCCTGTCCAGATGCAGGCCAGGCTTTTCTGGGGAACCATTACCTTTCACCTGCAATCCATCGAAATGCAGTAAGACGAGTTCAACCGAGTCGCGCGCAGCGCAGCAGAAAGCGGAGATTCACATGAGTCATCAGCACGAACAGCCTTACAACGGCCCTTTGGTCACCATTGCTACCTTTCCCGAGCCCGCCGAGGCCAACCTGGCGCGCAGCGTGCTCGAGTCCGCCGGCATTTCCGTGTTTCTGAGCGGGGAAATCGCCAACAGCCTGATCCCAGTCGCCTTCGAATCGCAGCTCCAGGTGCGCCCCGAGGATGAATCCGCCGCGCGCACGCTGCTGAACTCCGCGGAAAACGCGCCCGAATCGCTCGAATCCGTCACCGCCGCTGAGATTGCCGGGGAATCGACGCCCCGGAGCTGAAATAGCATTAAGCTGGCTTCGCCGGTCACGATGGCAGTTGAAGCGGAAGCGCCAATCCATGTAAGTTGGTCTCTGCCGCCAGCGTGAAGAAGCAGCCGAGCGGCCGAGCCGCCGGGAATACAGCCCGCTCCGCAACAGTGCAGCCTTCACGGCTGCCTTGAAAAGAAGGGAACATGATGAACACACTCAGGATGAAATCTCTCGCCGCACTCGCGGCCTTCACGCTCGCCGGCAGTATGGCTGCCCATGCGCAACTTGGCCTCGGCGCCGTCACCGTCAAGGGCCACATCACGGATGAAGTCGGCCAACCCATGACCAAGGGCGAGATTCGCTTCACCAAAGACAAGACCGCGCCCCTAAAAGAGGAGCGCATGGTCAACGCCACGCCCATCGATGGTAACGGTAACTATGAGGCCAAGGGCGTCGCTCCCGGTGATTACTTCGTCTACCTCTTCGTGCAGGATGCCAACAAAGAATGGCAACCCGTCGACCGCCAGGAGTTAACCGTCAAACCCAACGACAACGTTACGCTGGACTTCGACTTGACTAGCCAGCGCTACCTGAAGGATCAAACGCCTGAGCGCCTGAAACAAATTGAGGAGTACAAGAAGACCGCAGCCGCGGCGATTTCTGCCAACAAGGTCATCAACAACCTGAACAAGACGCTGGCGAACGTGCGCACCGACCTGGCCGCTGCAGCGCCCACCAAGGCCGACGTCACCAAGGACGTCTCGGACATGAAGTCCGCTACGGACGCCAAGCCCGATGAAAGCGTGCTCTGGATCGTCTATGGAGAAGCGCTGCTGGCCCAGGCCGACCACCTCGCCGCCGAAGACCAGAAGGCCAGCAAGCCCTACATGTCAGACGATCAGACGGTCAAGTTCTATACGGACGCTGCCGCTGCTTATCAAAAGGGAGCTGACCTGAACGCCGCTTCCAAGAAGCCTGCGCCAGCCGATCAGGCCGTCGCCTACAACGCCATCGGCAACATCGACGGCAAACTCGGCAAGGTGCCCGAAGCTTCGGCAGCATATGACAATGCCGTCAAGCAGGACCCCACCAAGGCCGGCATGTATTACGGCAATGAGGCCATCGTGCTGTACAAGGCCAACCAGAGCGATGGCGCCATCGCTGCCGCGGATAAAGCCATTGCCGTCGATGCCACCCGCCCGGACCCCTACTACATCAAGGCACAATCGATGGTCGGCCAGGCCACCGTCGATCCAAAGACGCAGCTGGTGGTTCTGCCTCCAGGCTGCCTCGACGCTTACCAGGCCTTCCTTTCGCTGGCGCCACCCACCGATCCCCGGGTCGCGCAGATCAAGGAGTTGCTCGCCAGCCTCAACGTAAAAATCGACACCAGCTATAAAGCTCCGACCAACAAGAAGAAGTAATCCGCGCTCCACCACAAGACCCCGGCACGAATTCGTCGCCGGGGTTTCGTGCGTGGGAGAGAATGAAGGACACAAGGCACTCATGGCCGAACGCGTTCTCAGCTTCGAGCAAGCGCTGGAGGTAGTGCTCGAACACGCGCGCGCTCTGGCCGCCCCCGTCGCACAGCAAAGCGCGGCTCTTCTCGATGCCGTAGGCCGCGTGCTCGGTGCACCGGTCGTCGCGCCCCGCGACCATCCGCCATTCGACCGCTCTACGCGTGATGGCTATGCTGTACGCGCCGAAGACCTCGTACCCGGCTCGACGCTGCGTATCCTCGGCTCCCTGCGCGCTGGTGAATCATGGAGCGGTGCGCCGCTCGCCGCAGGCCAGGCCATCGAAATCATGACCGGAGCTCCGCTGCCCGCTGGCGCCAATGCCGTGGTCATGCTGGAGCACGTCGCGGTCGAAGGCGAAGCTCTTCGCCTCGCTGCAAATCGCAGCGTGCGCTGCGGTGAGCATGTCGTCGCGCGCGGCTCGGAGGCCCGCTCCGGCGATATTGTGCTGCCCATTGGCCGCCGCGTCGGCGCTGCAGAAATCGCCGTCGCCGCCGCCTGCGGCTGCGCACAGCTTGACGTCTTCGAGCAGCCCAGGGTCGCCATCGTTCCCACCGGAGACGAGTTGGTCGAACCGAGCCTTACTCCGCGGACTCCGCTCACCGACGCACAGATTTACAACTCCAACAGCCACGCTCTCGCCGCGCTTGCACACGCCGAAGGCGGATTAGCCTTCCGGCTGCACATCGCTCGCGACAACCGCGAGGACCTGTGGGACCGGCTTGCCCAGGGCTCCATGTTTGACCTGCTCGTACTCTCCGGAGGCGTCTCCATGGGCAAGCATGATCTCGTGGAAGAGATGCTCACCCACTTCGGCGCGGAGTTTTTCTTCACCGGCGCGAAAATTCAACCCGGCAAACCCATCGTCTTTGGCCGCATGCCCAAACGCGGTGGCGAGCTGCTGCCCAGTGAGCGTCCCTGGCAAGGCCCGTGGACTTACTTCTTCGGCCTGCCCGGCAATCCCATCTCCACGCAGGTCTGCTTCCATCTCTTCGTCGCTCCGCTGCTGCGCGCGCTCGGCGGCGAAACCGAAATCACTCCGCGCTTCGCGGAGGCACATCTCGCCGAGCCCGTCCGCGCCAACCCTGACCTCACGCGCTTCCTGCCTGCCGAGCTCACCAGCGCCTACGACGCTGTCACCGTCCGCCTGGTCGGCTGGCAGGGCTCCGGAGACCTCGCCGCCAACGCCCGCGCCAACTGCTACTGCGTCCTGCCGCCGCGCGCACAGGACTTCGCTGCCGGAGAGACGGTGCGCGTGCTGCTGCGGTAGCATGGCGGCTATGGCTGTCGCGAAGAGACAAGCTAGCTCATTGGTGTTGTCAATCGTTTTGTTTGTTGTCTCTGGCTTTCTCGAAGCCAAACATCTTTGGAGTGACTCGCAGAAGCACTGGCAGAACTTGGGCTTTGAACGGATTATGCTCGATTACGTCCTGCTACCCATGATCATGATTCCCTCCTGTCTTGACCTAATACTGCGATTCAAGTCTGGACATAAACCACCTCATGACTGACAAACTCTCCCATTTCGACTTCTCCGGCCGTGCCACCATGGTCGACGTCAGCGCCAAAGCAGCTACGCGCCGCGAAGCCATCGCCGCCGCCTTCGTCGAGCTCAGCGAAGCCGTGCTCGCCGCGCTGCCCGATAACCCCAAGGGCAATCCGCTTGAAGTCGCGCGCTTCGCCGGCATCCAGGCCGCCAAGCGCACCAGCGAGCTCATCCCCATGTGCCATCCGCTGTCACTCAGCTTCATCGACGTGGAAACCGCCATCGTCCCCGGTGGCATTCAGATTCGCGCAACCGCCGCTACTACTGCCGGCACCGGCGTGGAGATGGAAGCACTCACCGCTGCCTCCATTGCCGCGCTCACCATCTACGACATGACCAAGGCGCTCGACAAATCCATCCGCATCCGCGAAATCGTACTGCTCGAAAAGCACGGCGGTAAGAGCGGTGACTACATCAGGAACTTCTCGAAATGAAAATCTTCACACACGCTCTTCTCTCCGCCGCAATTCTCACCACGCCAATCGCGATCCACGCACAAACACCCGTCTCCACAATCGCACCCACGCTCGCCAAAACTCCGCCCATGGGCTGGAACAGCTGGAACCACTTTGCCCGCCGAGTCACCGAGCAGGATGTGAAGAATGCCGCCGACGCGCTCGTCTCCAGCGGCATGCGCGACGCCGGTTATATCTACGTCAATATCGACGACACCTGGGAGGGTAAGCGCGACGCCAGCGGCATGCTCAACGCCAACGAAAAATTTCCTGACATGAAGGGCCTCGGCGATTACCTGCACGCCCGCGGCCTCAAGTTTGGCATCTACTCCTCGCCCGGGCCGCTCACCTGCGCGCGCTTTGCTGGCAGCTACGGCCACGAGCAGCAGGACGCCGACCTCTACGCTTCCTGGGGCGTCGACTACCTCAAGTACGACCTCTGCTCCTATGGCATCCTCATGGACGCCGCCGCGACCGACCACCCCGACCAGCCCAACATCGCCAACCAGATGATGCACGATGCCTACGTGAAGATGCGCCGCGCGCTCGACCACACCGGCCGTCCCATCATCCTCAGCCTCTGCCAGTACGGCCAGGACGACGTTTGGAAGTGGGGCGCAACCGTCGGCGGCAACCTGTGGCGCACCACCGGCGACATTAATGACACCTATGACCGCATGGCCACCATCGGCTTCGGGCAGGCCGGCCTCGCGCCTTACGCCGCGCCCGGCCATTGGAACGACCCCGACATGCTCGAAGTCGGTAACGGCCACATGACCGTCGACGAGTACCGCACCCACATGAGTCTCTGGGCCATCCTGGCTGCGCCGCTGCTCGCAGGCAACGACCTCTCGCAGATGACTGCGGAAACCAAATCACTGCTGATGAACAAAGACGTCATTGCCATCGATCAAGACGCGCTCGGCAAACAGGGCGATCGAGTCCAGAAAAGCGACGAACAGGAAACCTGGACGCGTCAACTCAGCGGAGGGGCTGTGGCTGTCGGATTCTTCAATCGCTCAACCTCAGCCGTCCCATTGCAGCTGAGCCTTAGCGACATCGGCCTCAAGCCTGCGCGCGAAATCCGCGACGTGTGGGGCGGAGCACATATTTCGCCGAAGAAGGATGGTGTCACCGCGAACGTTCCGGCGCACGGCGTAGTGCTGTTGATCATTAAGCCTTAGCGCTTCGTCAGCTCCTGCACGGCTCGCGTGACTCTCTCCACACTCAAATTCATCAGCCCCGCGTCGGTTTGCGCACTTCTCTTGTACGAAGTCAAAGACGCAGCATCGCGCAACACCCGTTTTTCTCCCGGCCCCCACGGCCCGTTTCTCTCCGGAGATGTCGGCCCGAACAGCGCTACCAGCGGAACTCCCATCGCCGCAGCCAGATGCATCGGCCCAGTGTCGCCCCCCACCAGCAAATCCGCGCGCCGCATCAGCGAAACCAGCCCAGTTACGTTGCACACTACGATCCGCGCCGCGCCACCGCTCGTCTCCACCGCGTGGATCGCAATCGCATCATCTTTGCGTGGCGCATTCACCACCACGTCGAACCCCATCCGCTGAAGCTCCATCGCCAGCGCACTATAGCGCTCCGCCGGCCACTGCTTCGCTCCCCACCCGCCGCTCACGGCCAGCATGCACATCGGCCGCCTAAGAACGGCCTCAGTCTCCGCCCACTGCTCAGCCCACTGAGCGCGTGGAATCTCCACCGCTCCCGGCTGCAACTGCACGCCGCACGCCTCTCCCAGCAGTGCCGCACCCTGCTCCACCACATGCGCACCACGCCGCACAATCTTCCGCTTGTACAGCATCGCAGCCATGCTCTCTCGCGGATCGGCATATCCGGCGAAGTCCAGCGGCCCAGCCATACGCCCAATCACTGCCGACCGCAGCGTGCCTTGCATGTCTACCACCAGGTCGTAGTGCTCTTCGCGCAGCCGCCTGCGCAACGTCAGCACGGACCGCAGCGTCGCGGGTGAAAGCGGAGCCTTCGACCACTCCTTCACCGGCGCCAGATGCACCATATCCACCGCCGGCCCACGCTCATCGTCGCCCATCAGCAGCGGCGCCCAGCGCGGATCGACTACCCAGTCAACGCGCCACTGCGGACGCGCGCGCTTCAGCGCCGCTACCGCAGGCAGCGCGTGCAGCACATCGCCCATTGCTCCCACGCGCACCACCAGGATCTTCATCCGCTCGCTCAATCGCACTTCCCGCTTTCTGCTCACTACTTACTGCTTATTCTCGCTTCCAGCTCTCGCGCCACGCGCTCCGGGAACACAAACTCCACGTCCAGCGCCGCCACCATCACCGACCCCAGCGTCTCGAGCCTCTCACGCATTGCCGCCGTCAGCTTCACCGCATCCTTCTCTGTGGTCACGAATCCCGTCGCCTTCAACTCCTTCGCCAACTCCAGCACGCGTGCTATGTCCACCATGTCATACGCGTGGTGGTCGCGAAAGAAGATCGTATCCACAATCCCGCATCCGGCCTCTTTCAGCATCGCAGCAAAACCCTCCGGCCTCGCAATCGCGCAGAACGCCACAGGGCGCAACCCTGCACTGAATACAAACAACGGCGCAGGAAACCGCAGCTTCCGCCGCACGGTCCAGATCAGCGTGCCTTCGCGCAGCAGCGGCTTCAGCCGTTTTACGATGCTTTCGATCTCTTCTTCGCGCACCGCAACGAAATCCGCACTGTGCAACGCTGTCAACGGCTCGCGCAGATTTCCCGCCGGCAGCAGTGCGTCATCGAGATCCTGCGCAGTCACCAGCACCACATCGACCGCGCGCGCCAGTTGCCGATGCTGCAATCCATCATCCAGCAGATGCACATAATTCTGGCTCGGCGATGTAAGTTTTTCGCCGTCATGCTGAGCGGCACGCGAAGGGCCCCCGTATTTCGCACCATCGGCAATTTCCGCAGTCTGGCTCTCCGCTTTCACACCCGCTTCAAACCGGTCGGCGCCCACCCACACCGGAACCTCGGCACGCTGCGCAATCAGTACCGGCTCATCCCCAAAACGCACCGTATCCGCTCCCTCCACCAAGTCCATGCCACTCCCATTTCGCCCATACCCGCGCGAGAGCACATCCACGCTCCACCCGCGCGCCTTCAGCATTTGTGCCAGCGCGATCACCACGGGAGTCTTCCCCGCACCACCAGCCGACAAACTCCCCACGCTCACCACCGGCCACTGCAGCTGCTTCGGCTCGCCGCGCAACGCATCCTTGACGGCCAGCACCGCGCGATACACCGGAACCAGCGGCCACGCCCACGGCCTGCGCGCGCTCATGGCTTCACCAGCCCAACGATCACATCTACCGTGCGCTTGGTCGCTCCTTGCTGCTCTTCGTACACCTTACGTCCGCGTTCGCCCATCGCGCGCGCAGTCTCGGGCTTCTTCAACAATTCCTCAAGCGCAATCTCCAGCTCCAACTCATCTTTCACGATGCGGATTGCATCGGCGGCGATCATCTTCCCAACAATCTCGCGAAAGTTTTCATAGGAATCTCCCATGAGCACAGGAACTCCAAATTGGGCGGGTTCCAAAGGGTTGTGGCCGCCACGCTCCATCATGCTTCCGCCCACATACGCCACATCTGCAATTCCATATACCGCAGCCAGATCGCCAATCGTATCCAGTAAGACAATGGCCATTGACTCCAGACTTTGCCCGTCCCGATAGCTTCTTGCAACCGCGTTTTCACGTCGCTTCCCGGCAAGAAGATCGGTAGCTTTCAGCGAGGGGAAACTAAACGCGATATCCCAGGCTTCTCCGAATCGCTCTGGATGGCGCGGAGCCAGTACCAGCAAGGCGTTCAGGGGCAACGCCCCCTTCATCCAGCCTTGCACTACCTGTGCTTCTTCGCATTGGACCCCGCGTTGCGTACTCGCTACCGTACTTCCCGCCACCACAATCGACCTTCCCGCTGCCGCTTCCTTAATCAACTCCGCAATCCGCGACTCCTTTGGAGCCCTGATGTCGTACTTTAAATTCCCGCTCACCCTCACGAACTCCGTGGGAACTCCCATCTGCACCAGCTTGCGTGCATCTTCCTCGCTCTGCGCCAGCCACAGCGATGCGCACCGCAGCACTCGAGACCACAACCCGCGCATCTTCATCGCCCGTTTGAACGACCGGTCGCCCACTCGCGCATTCGCTACCACCACTGGGATGCCGCGTTTCTCGCACTCATACATCATCCGCGGCCACACGCCGCTTTCGATCAGCACGATCGCCGCCGGTTTCAGCGCATTCAGGTATGCCCGCACCGAAAATCCAAAGTCAATGGGCGTATAAAACACGCGCTCCGCACCGAATTTTTGCCGCGCCAGCGCCTGTCCGGTCAGCGTCGTCGTCGAGACAACAATCTCCCATCCCTCACCCAGCGCTTCGCCCAGCTCTTGCACCAGCCGCGATGCTGCCAGCACCTCGCCTACGCTCACCGCATGCACCCACACCACCCGCCGCCCCGCCACAGTCGCCACCAGGTCAGCACGCACGCGCCCAAACCGCTCTCCCAGCCCTTCGCGGTATTGCGGATGTCGCAGCATGGACCACGCCGAGCGCAGCGCCAGCGCCGCAATCACCAGCGTCAGCAGCGCGCTGTAGAGCATTATCAGCATCCCGGTGCGCCTCGCCGGCGCCGAATTTTTGCTAGAGACATACAGCCCAGAGGATAATCGAACCGTATGCCTCGCCGCCCATTGCCCGCGCTCACCCGGTTCCTGTTTCTCGCCCCTGCTCTCCTTCTTGCTCTGCCCGCGCATGCCGAACGCAAGCCCAAACCACCGCTGCCCGCCGCGCAATACCCCATGCACGTCACACATGACGGCGTAACCATCGCTGCCGAGCCCGGCGACACCAAGGACACCCGCCCCGACACCCGCCTCGACTACTTCGGCCACGGCCTGATGCCCATCCGCGTCATCGTCACCAATGACAGCGCCGAGCCCGTTAACCTCGACGACGCCCGCATTCACTTCATCGCCGCCGACGACACCGTCCTTCCCGCCGCCACTGCCGACGACATGGAGCGCCGCTTTTTTACGATGAAATCCGCCACCGGCACCAAGATCCCCCTCGGCCTGCCCATCCCTATTACAGTCGGCAAAAAAGACTTCGAAAAGAAAATCAAGCAAGACGATGATGACTTCGGCTTCAAGACCACTACCATCGCTCCGCACACCACCGTCGCCGGCTATCTTTATTACGACATGGATGGCCTGCCCACGCCTCCGCTCACCAAGGCCTACCTGCAGCTGCGCCAGGTACGCCTTGCCACCAGCAACCGCGTGATTGAGAATTTTGAGATACCCCTGCACGCGAGCACGGAAGCAACACCAGCCAAACCCTGACGCGGCTGCGTTTTCTCTACTGTCTACTCACTACTGTCTACTGTCTGCTTTATGCTCAACATTCGTCCCGCCACTCCCGCTGACGTCCCCGTCATCCTCCGCTTCATCCGCGAGCTCGCCACCTACGAGCGCGAGCCCGACGCCGTCAACGCCACCGAAGCCGACCTGCTTCGCGACGGCTTCGGCCCCACTCCGCGCTTCTGGTCGCTCATCGCCGAACTGGATGGCGAGCCCGCTGGCTTCGCACTCTACTTCACCAGCTATTCCACATGGCGCGGCCATCATGGCATCCGGCTTGAAGACCTCTATGTTACGCCCCCGCTGCGCGGCAAAGGCATCGGCAAGGCGCTGCTCGTGCGCCTGGCACAAATCGCTGTTGCCCAAGGCTGCCCGCGCCTCGAGTGGGATGTCCTCGACTGGAATGCTCCTGCCATCGCCGTCTACGAGCGCCTCGGCGCGCACATCCTCACGGAGTGGCGCATCATGCGCCTCTCCGGCGAGCCTTTAGCAACACTTGCCAGCCAGGGCTGAGTCCGTTTACTTCTGCTTCTCCGGATGCAGAATCAGCTTCTGCACGCGCCAGTTCAGCAACTCCGCGACATACAGCACATTCTCGCTCGGGCACGCGATCTCGTGAATCCACCCAAACTGCTTCAGCTGCTTCCCTGACTCTCCCAACACGCCGAGCACCTTGCCATCCAGGCTCAGCTTGTAAATGCGTCCGGGAAATGCATCCGCCGCATACAGCACCTGGTGCGGCCCCGGCGTGACGCACACTGCCCACGGCGAGCCCGGCATCATTGTTCCTGTTGCATCCTGCGCAGGCTTCTTCCCAATCGCAGGCGACGCCCGCGCATAATCGAACGGCACATTGATCCGAATCTCGCGCAGAAACTTGCCATTGTCGTCCAGCACCTGGATGCGCCCGTTGCCGCGGTCGGCCACATACAAGTTGCCTGCGGCGTCCGCGGCGATGCTGTGCGGCGTATTGAACTGTCCCGGCCCATTGCCCGGCTCTCCGAACGACGCCAGCCACTTGCCGTTTTTATCCACCTTCGCAATGCGCGAGTTGATATACCCGTCGCTGATATACGCGTTGCCTTCCGGATCCCACGTCACGTCTGTCACCTGCCGGAACATTCCATCCACCGGCGGCAGTGGTGGCTTGGGATGCTTCAGCGGTCCAGTGCCTTCGTCGGATGCCTCCTGCTTGCGCCCGAAGACCATCACCACGCGCTCTTCAGGGTTGAACTTGATCACCATGTCCGAGCCCTTGTCCATCGCCCAGATGTTGTCTTCCTTGTCGACCCGTACCGCATGCGCAAAGGACCACGCATAGAGGTTGTGCCCAATCTCGCGCAGGTATGTACCGTCCGGCGCGAACTCCAGCAACTGCGCCCCGCTCGCACCATACGCCGCCCCGGTGCTGTTGCCGCGCGAAAATACGAACACATGCCCCTTCGAGTTCACCGCCACGCCTGAAGCCTCACCCAGGTAAAGGTTCGGCGGCAGCTTCAAAAAGTTCGGCACAGAGTCGAATGGAATCTCCGGCACCGTCTGGCATACCGCCAGCGGAACCGTCACCCACAGCGCTACAGCAAACACAAATCGTTTCACATCGGCCTCCAATGTTCTTCTCGACTCCAGCGGCTACCAATCTAACGTATCCAGCATCATCAGTGGCGTGCTTACCGCTTTAGCCGCGCAGACCGAGTGCTAAAGTAAGTCTCAACAGTTGAAAGAGGCTTCACATGCTTTCCAATCAGTTCTGGAACGGATTCCTGCTCGGCGCTTTTCTCGTTCTTATACCTGCGATCATCATCGTCCGCAGGAAGTTCCGCGCCGCCCGCACTCCCTAGATGAAACATATCCACGTCATCGGTGGTGGCCTCGCCGGTCCGGAGGCCGCGTTGCAAGCCGCCGCGCTCGGCTGCGAGGTCGCGCTATCTGAGATGCGTCCGCTGCTCTCCACCGAAGCGCACCAGACCGCCGACTTCGCTGAGCTCGTCTGCTCCAATTCCCTCAAATCTGAATCCGAGAACTCAGCGCCCTGGTTGCTGAAGCAGGAGATGCGCCGGGCAAACTCCTTTCTGCTGCAAGCCGCGGATGCCACTGCCGTTCCCGCCGGCCACGCGCTCGCCGTGGACCGCGAACTCTTCTCGCAGCGCGTCGCGGCACTCATCGCCCAGCAGCCACGCATCACCATCCGCCGCGAAGAAGTGACCTCACTCCCCGCGCACGATGACGCGACCATCACCATCCTCGCAAGCGGCCCGCTCACCAGTTCGCCGCTCGCGCACTCGCTGCAGCAGCTCACCGGCGCTGCTCACCTCGCCTTCTATGACAGCATCTCGCCCATCGTCGATGCCTCCACCATCGACATGTCTCGCTGCTATTACGCCGCCCGCTGGGACAAAGGCACCGCCGACTACATCAACTGTCCCTTCACTCGCGAAGAGTACGACGCTTTCATCGACGCGCTCACCGCAGCCGAAAAAATCGAACACAAATCCTGGGAGCAAATACCCACAAGCGAAGCTCCCATAGCAGACGCACAGCACCCGGCGAATTACTTCGAGGGATGTCTTCCGATTGAAGAGACAGCGCGCCGCGGCCGTGACACGCTGCGCTTCGGCCCCATGAAGCCCGCCGGCCTAACCGACCCCCGCACCGGCCGCTGGCCTTACGCATGCGTACAGCTGCGACAGGAAAATCTGCGCGCCGACAGCTACAACCTCGTCGGCTTCCAAAACTCTCTTCGCTTTGGCGAGCAGGCGCGCATTCTGCGCATGATTCCCGGCCTTGAGAACGCAAAGTTTCTGCGCTACGGCCAGATCCATCGCAACACCTACATCAACGCTCCCACGCTGCTCACGGAAACCCTGCAACTCCGCGCCCATCCGCACATCCTCATCGCCGGCCAGCTCTCCGGCGTAGAAGGCTATACCGAATCCATCGCCAGTGGTCTGCTCGCCGGGCGCTTTGCCGCTGCGCTCGCACATGGCCTGCAACCCGAGCCCGCACCGCGCCTCTCGGCCAACGGTTCGTTGACGCACTACATCACTCACGCCGACGCCAAGCGTTTCCAGCCCGCCAACATCACCTTCGACCTGCTGGTTCCGCTCGAAGAAGAGCTGCGCAAGAAGATTCGCGACAAGAAAGAGCGCCACCGTATTCAATGTGAGCGCGCCCTCGAAGCCTGGAACCGATGGCTGAAAGCAGCACCAGTCTCTCTTTACGAGGTAGTCCGATGAACGAAGCTCGACCACGCCAACACATCACGCACAATCCCGCTCTCCCCTTCAGCGATGCCGTCCTTGTCGGCGGCCACACGCTTTACATCTCCGGTCGCCTCGGCCGCATACCCGGCACAATGCAGATTCCCGACAGCGTCGATCAGGAAATTGTCTACCTGATGGAAGATCTCCGCTCCGTTCTGCACGACGCCGGAATGACGCTCGACGACCTCGTCAGCCTGCAGATCTTCTGTCCAGATGTCTCGCTATGGGAACAATTCAACGCGATTTACCGTACGTTCTTCAGCGGCCCCCTGCCGGCACGAGCGTTTCTCGGCTCCGGCCCCCTGCTCTTCGGAGCACACTTTGAGGTCATGGGGATAGCGGTTAAATCCACACTCTAAGCCGGGCCAGAAACAAATTTTTGTTGCATCGGCGCGCGAATGCGATAGCCTTCCTGCACACGAAATTCTTTTGAGGTAGCCCTATGCTCCCGCTCTCCGCAATTGATGCCATTGGCCCTGCCTGGAGCCACACCCGCCGCCTTCTGTGGGACAAACGCGATTGGCGCCTGATGCTCAAGATCGGTGCCGTCGCTGTCTTCGCTCAACTCGGCGGAGCCAACTTCAACTCCGGCTCTTTCCCCAATAACCTTGGGTCCGGCACTCATAATCATGGCGGCCTTCCGCATCCTGCCTTTCTCGCCGCGATGATCGGTGCAATCATCTTCATCGCCATCTTCGCGCTGCTCTTCAGCCTGTTGCTCTTCTATATCGGCTCGCGCCTGCAGTTCACGCTCTTTGAGATCGTATTGCGCAGCGATACCACCGTCGCTCCCATCTGGCGCCGCTACGGTGCAGCCACCTGGCGTTGGATTGGCCTCAAGATTCTCTTCTTCCTCGCCTGCTTCGCGGTCTGTGCACCGCTCCTTATCCCCATCATCATTGCCTTCGTGCACAATATCTCAGCAAGTGCTCAGAACGGCTCCATACAGAACACCGGTGCCTTCGTGGCTGCCATTCTCGCCTTTGTCGGCTCCATCGTCTTAATCGCTATCTTCGTCGCTGTGCTCTATTCGCTGCTGCATGACTTCGGTCTGCCCTCCATGGCGCTCGAAAGTACCAGCATGTCCCAAACCGTCCGCCGCGTTTGGAACATGCTCCGCGCCGAACCCGGACAAGTCCTGCTCTACCTCGTTATGCGCTTCGTGCTCGGCTTCGCCGGTGGTATCGCATCCAACATCATCCTCTTCTTTGTAATCCTGATCGCGTGCGTTCCCTTTGGCTTGATCGGCGTGATTGACTACTTCGCGTTGCACAACGCCGGCACCGGTGGCGTCATCGTTATGTGGATCGTCTTTGCAGTACTAGGGCTGCTCTTCCTGGCGCTCATCATCATCGCCGCCATCATCCTCACCGGCTACGTGTACACATTCATCCAGGCCTATGCGCTGTACTTCCTCGGCGGGCGCTATCCGCTCCTTGGGCAATACCTTGCGCCCTACTGGCCGTCAACGCACATGCCTGTACCGCCACCACCGGCCTACGAGCCCCCACCCACACCGCCAGCTCCACCAGCATTCGAACCACCCACAGCCTAAGCTTCAGAAAGAACCAAAAACAAAGGGCAAAAGAGAAGAGGAACCTCTACTCGTTGCCCTTTTTGTTTCTCGCCTTCACCTTGAACCAGATCGGCGACCCAATGAATTTGAACGTCCCGCGGATCTCATTTGCCAAAAACCGCTCATAGCTGAAGTGCAACTTCACATCGCGGTCAGTGAACAGCACGAACGTCGGCGGAGCGACCGCAGCCTGCGTCATGTAGTAAATCTTCACGCGCTTCTTCATCGGTACGCTGGCCCGCTGGAAGTCAATCTTGTCCAGGAAACGGTTCATCGCTCCGGTCGAGACCCTCTTGCGCCGCTCCCGCGCCACCAGCTCAACCTTCTTGAACACTTCATCTACGCCTTTGCCTTCCGCTGCGGAGACGAAGATAATCGGCGCGTAGTCCAGGAACTTCATCGTGTTGCGCAACTGCTCCTCATAGATTTTCTTGTCCGCTAGCGGTTTGCCATCCGTGCGCGCGGTCGTCATCAGGTCCCACTTGTTCACCACGATGATCACGCTGCGTCCGCTCTCATGCGCATAGCCGCCGATGTTCGCATCCGCCGCCGCCACGCCTTCGTGCGCATCGATCACCAGCAGCGCCACGTCGGCCGCCTCCAGGTGCTTGCGGCTCATGATCACGCTCAGCTTTTCCGCCATTAATTTCGTCTTGCCCTTGCGCCGTATGCCCGCCGTATCAATGAACCGGAAGCTGTGCCCACCACGCTCCACCACTTCATCTACTGCATCGCGCGTCGTGCCAGCAATCGGCGAAACAATTGCACGATCTGTCCCGGTCAACGCATTCAGCAGCGTGCTCTTTCCCACATTCGGCCGCCCGATGATGGCAATCTTCGTCTCGCGCGCCACATGTTCCCCATGCGAACGTAGCCTGCGCCCCGGCTTCACCTCTTCCTCATCAGACTCCGGCGGCCCGGGCAGCGGATCGCCGCCACCGTCCATATCCTCTTCAAACTCCTCTTCGATGCCTTCCTGATTTTCTTTCGGCTCCGCCGCCACAGCCTCAGGAGGCAACACTGCCCACACATCATCCAGCAGATCGCCAATGCCGTTTCCGTGCTCAGCTGAAATCGGCACCACATTCCTGAACCCGAGCCTGCGAAAGTTCTCCGCCGCGGCAAACATCTCCGCCGAATCCATCTTGTTCACCGCCAGAAACACCGGTTTGCCGCCGCGCAGTAGCAGCCGCGCCAGCTCCACATCAGGCGCCGCGAGTTCTGTCCGTCCATCCACCACCATGATGATCGCGTCTGCCTCCGACAAGCCCACCTTCGCCTGCCGGAAAATCTCCGCCGGGATCAGCGCCTCATCGTCTGGCACCACGCCGCCGGTATCCACCAGCCGCACATCGCGCCCACCCCACTCGACCTCGCCGTAGATGCGGTCGCGCGTAATGCCCGGCTCATCACCCACAATCGACCGCCGCGTCTCCGTCAGCCGGTTGAATAGCGTGCTCTTGCCTACGTTCGGGCGCCCGCAGATGGCTACCAGCGGCAGATGCATATCGGCGCCAGGAGACTCCGCTAGCGTCAGCGCACCCGCGAGCTTCTCCGCCTCTTTCCAATCGCGCTCTTCATGCGCACTTCCAGCACCGCCACGAAGAAGGTGCCTGTCTTCCTGCTCGGCACGAAAATCCTGCTTCTCCTTCGCAAATCCATGGTCAGTCGCAATCGTCCGTCGGTGCTCAAACTCCGGGCTGCGCGTAGGAGTCCGCGCCTTCTTTGCCGCAGCAGCCTTCTTCGCCGCCAGCTCTTTCCGCTTCTTCGGCGCAACCGCACCGGTGGTCGCGGTCGCGCGCGGAGCCGACCGCCCCATCTTCGGCCGCGTGCTCGCCTGCCGGTGCTTT
>Ga0206804_10103_pt1 | contig 25319 bp, 22 predicted proteins | sample Alteio_BWOrgCont_62_FD_152888 | JGI IMG/M metagenome (GOLD analysis project Ga0206804, IMG submission 152888) | Enriched cells from forest soil in Barre Woods Harvard Forest LTER site, Petersham, Massachusetts, United States -... | ecosystem: Environmental > Terrestrial > Soil > Temperate forest >... | reverse complement strand
GCTTCCATGGCGATCTGTCCACTCTGGCCATCGGATCACGCGGCGTCTGGAAACAGGCCAAACGACGGGAGGTCAAGCGCGCGCTGCGAGGCTTGGCAAAAGAAATTGTCGTCATGTCGGATGTCGAGGCCGCTTGGTTGGCGGCATTTAAGGATCAAGGAATCATCGTCATTTCCGGAACAGGATCTATTGCCTACGGCAGGCGCTGGGACGGCACTTTTGCGCGCGCCGGCGGATTAGGTCCGGAGAAGGGCGATGAAGGATCGGGGTATTGGATAGGAAAGCAATGGCTAGAGGGGAGAAGGGTGAGGGGTGCAAAGAAACGAACCGTACGGCAGATCGCACAACTTGCTCCTCTGGTCATACGCGAATCTACTTTGGGTCATGAAAGAGCAAGATACATCGTCCGACAAGCTCAAACCCATCTCATGGATCTCGTTATACAGCTGAATCGCAAACTTCGCCTAAAAGGCACGATACCGCTTAGTATCAGTGGCAGCGTCTTAGAAAATGAATCGTTCAAATCTTTATTTTTTCAATTGCTACGAAAAGAAGGTATTGCGCGGGTACGGCGGTGGGGGAGACCAACTTACGTAGAACAGCCTGGATATCGCAGACGCGGAAGCCATAGTTGGTGAGACAGAGCGTTCCGTCTTTGACGTATTCCTGATCATAGACATCGCGCAAAAGCACGACTATCAGATTTTTGGAGGCGGCTTGAACCGCTTCCAAAAGCTGTTTTTCGGAGGGATAGATGTGGGCGTCAAAAAGAAAGAGGAGTGTTTGTTCCGCTCCGGCGGCGGCCGCCGCTGCGGCAGGAATCTGCTCAGTAGTCGGATCGATGTCGTAAAGGCCAATCGTCACCCCGGCGGATTGTAAGTCGGGGTCTATGGTCGTTTTTGACGACCACTCTTGATTCAACCACGCCGCTTCATCGAGCTGTTCGGGTTCAATCATGATCTTGTCGGCGAGTTTAGAAAGACGCGGAAATAAAATGGCGGTCGTTGCGGAATTTGCCAAGGCGGTCCCTGGTTTGAGCGTTGTGGCGGAGAGATCGCAGATCTGTTTCACTAGCGCCTGCGCATCATCATTTTCTTTTCGCGCGCGAGCTTCCGTCGCGGGAAGAGGAGAAAAACGTGCCGTTCGACGGCCTTTCAGCATGTCGATGCGCTGAAGGCTTTCATCCAATTCTTTACGCGCGAGACGGTTGGATTTATAGGCCTCTACTAAAGCCTGATAAACCTCTTTCTGCGCTTGTAAGTCATGGCAGGCCAAAATCATATCGTGACCCGCTTCAGCGGTCTTCACTGCTGCTTCACCGATGGAACAGATCTCGCGGATGGCGCCCATCTCGAGATCATCGGAGAAAATGACTCCTTTATAGCCCGTTCCTTTACGCAGGTAGTCATAGACAATTTTGCGTGAGAAGGTCGCCGGTGTTTTGGGAGTGGGATCCAAATTCGGATACAGCGGATGCGACGTCATGATGGAATGAACAGCTGTTCGCATGGCGCGCGAAAAGGGAATAAAGTGATTTTTTTCGATATCTTGCCATGTGGATTGGATCGTTGGTAGCTTCAGATGGGGATCTAGCGTGGCCGGTCCAAGTCCCGGAAAATGCTTGGCGCAAGCGGAAACGCCTTCCACCTGCATCGCGGATAACCGGGCCGCGCCCATTTTCGCCACGAGATCAGGATCAGCCCCATAAGAGCGAATTCCGATATTGGGGCTGTAGGCTTCCGTTAAAACGTCCAACACCGGGGCGAAGTTCACGTCGATACCCAGACGCCGGAGTTCGCGGCCTTCTTGTTCGCCCTGTTGGCGGGCCAACTGTGTGTTACCCGTTTTGCCGATGGCTTGATTGGAAGGGAATACCGTGACTCCGCCGCCGAACATGATGACGCGTCCGCCTTCGTGATCGCACGTCACCAAGAGGCGGCGTCCGAGCGCGTTTTCTAGGTCCGAAATTAATTTGCGCAGCTGATCGGGAGACTCGAAATTGATGCGATAGAGGATGAGACCGCCCGCGTGGGTTTCCTGAAAATGCTTAACGATTTCGGGCGTGATGACAGTGCCGGGAATTCCGAAAACTAGGCGAGATCCGACGAGCTCTTCAATTGTCATGGCGCTAATTATACAGAAGAAACGGCTTGCGCTCGCGGGCGAACAGGGCGCAGTCCGCCTTCCAGTCTTTCCGCAGGGTCGCTACAGGAATGCCGTTTTCGATGACTTTCCGAATGGCATCTGTTCCGCACAGGATATCGAACGGGAGTTTTTCGACCTCGTATTCATAAGGAGGAGGTCTCCAAGCAAATGATGGGTTGTATAGATCGTAAGTCCGTTGAATAAGGGCCAAGGTTGTTAAAAAAGGCTCAAATGCGCCGCGATCGGTCACATGAATCTGCACACCGCCACACGCCTGACCTTGAAATTTATGAAAGGTCGGTTCAAACCGGCTCGCGCGAAAGCCAACCCCTGGAAGCTTGTCGCGATTGAGGAGTCCTGCCAGCTGATCCGGGTTGATAAAGGGGGCGCCGATCATCTCAAACGGGCGAGTCGTCCCACGACCTTCCGAAAGATTCGTACCCTCGATGAGGCAGCCGCCGGGATAAACGACCGCGGTGTCCACCGTCGGCATGTTCGGGGAGGGGAGGATCCAGGGAAGACCCGTCTCCTCAAAATACATGCGGCGATTCCAGCCTTTCATGCGAATTACTTCAAGATCGACCTCGATTTCAAAGCGGGCGTTTAGCCATTGGGCCATTTCACCGAGCGTGAGGCCATGTCTCACTGGGGTGGGGTAAAGGCCGACAAACGACGCGTAATTCAGATCTAACACTGGGCCTTCGAGGGTTATGCCGTTGATGGGGTTAGGACGATCCAAAACGATGAATTTCTTTCCCAATTTGGCGCACATCTGCATGGCCAGCGCCATTGTCCAGACGAAGGTGTAATAGCGGCTCCCCACATCTTGAAGGTCGCAGACTAAAACGTCAATGTTAGCCAGGTTTTCGGGAGAGGGGGCGCGGTGGTCGCCGTAAAGACTATAGATGGGAACGTTCAAGACCGAATCGTGGTCGGCTAGAACGGGAATTTGATCCTGCGCGGTGCCCCAGAGACCATGTTCAGGACCAAAAAGCGCGGTGATCTGAACCTGGCGTGCATGGAGCAGCGACATGATATGGCGGAGACGTGCATCAACCGACGCTTGGTGACTCAAAATGCCCACCCGTGCGTCTTTGAGCGGTTTTAATGCGCTTTCCATCATGACGTCCAGTCCTGATTTCACCTTTGTCATCATGGAAAAATGATAGCACTTCAGCGCCTAAAATCGGGTCTCTAGACCCATATACAAGAAACCCTAACCCGGTCGGAAGTATGGCTATCATCGGATGGTCCACCTTCTCGGAACGGCCTTGTAGGCCGGCTGAGGCTGAGGGGCGGGAACGCCCGTTCTTTGGGCGGCCAGCCTGTTCAGCATGCCCTCTAGCAGCTCCACTCTTTTCTGGAGCTCCCAGATGCGTCTGTCTCTATCCTCGATGCTTTGCCTGGCGATACCCAATTGGTTCACCAGGATTTCGTCGGTTGCTTCTATGGTGTTCATGGTACGGCTCCTTTGTGACATCCCTGACCTGACCCTCCATCCCCCAAAATAAAAAACCCATCCTCTTTGGAGGATGGGTGCCTTGGGTTTCGAATGTCTGGTTTGGTTAGTTCAAATTGTCAGACCCAAAAGCACCCACCGTCGGGTAACCCATACGGGATACCCACGCGCAAAGATGCTTCATAATAAAGGTCTGGCGATTCATACTTGCTCATAATAGCTGATTTTTGTGATTTTTGCAAGAAGTATAGAAATATCGATAAAACATGCCTATATTTAGATGTTTTTTTATATGTGTCTTACAGTTCACATGGATTTAACCCTACCGCCATATGTCCGTAACGTTCGAGGCGCATACTATGCTCACGACAATGAATCCACTGAACTTACTTCCGAGGAGAATTTTTTTCACGAGCGACCATCGTGGCGGTATCGATTTCTGCCTTTGCGGGGTCCCTTGCTTTGGCCTCAGGTCCTGGCACTTCGGGCGGCCAAATTCTTGAAATCCCTGTGGGTGCCCGGGCGATAGCCATGGGTGAAGCCTACACCGCCATGGCCGATGATGTCTCCAGTCTTTATTGGAATCCGGCGGGTATCGCACTTTTAAACCAAAGCCAAGCTTCCTTCATGTACGACCAGTCCTTTATGGACATGAATTATAGTTACGGTGCAGTGGCGACACCTCTTGAAAACGGTGGTTTGGGAGCCAGCCTCTCCTATTTAGGTTTTGGGCCCATCAATGGCTATGACACCACAGGTGCTCCTACGGGGAACGTGAAGGCCTACAGTGATGTCGCAACCATCGGTGGTGCTTGGTTAGGAGATTTTTGGTCTGCGGGTTTTAATGCTAAAGGCGTGCAGGGGACATTGGCCGATGTGAATGCTACGGGTTTTGCGTCTGATGTCGGCGTCAATTTGATTTATCCCAGAGAAGTGATGACCGGTACTCTTCGCCTCGGAGCCACGATTCGTAATCTGGGGACAGGAATGAAATACCTGCAATATAACGATCCTTTTCCTACCGAATATAGAGTTGGTTTAGCGGCAGTTCAGATGATGGACAAGAAGCTCAATCTGTCCATGGATTATGGAAAAGTGAATGATGCCAACGGAGCAGTTTATGCGGGCGCCGAATATTGGTTGGGATCCCATATCGCTTTGAGAACAGGCTACGCCGGAACCAGTGCGGAAGGAAGCGGTCTACGGGCGGGCATTGGCTTACGTGTGGGGGACCTCTCGTTTGACTATGCCTATAGTCAAAATGGCGATCTCGGTATGACGAACCGCTATGAGATGACCTATCGCTTTGGAGCCATTCGGCCGCTGCTTTCACCTGAGGAGCGCGCCATTCTTCGCCGCGGTAAGCAGGCCATGGCTGAAGGTCGCTATGGGGAAGCAGTCATGCTATTTAACAGTTTGATTGATCTGGAGCCAACGTACAAACCGGTTCGACGTCTCATCAAGACCGCCATGGGTGGTTATGAGAAGCAAGACGAATATGCCAAAAACCTCAACAAATTTAAATTTGCACCCGGTAAGGCCGTCAGTTCTACCGATAATAACCCTGGCGAAATGGCTGAATTGGAACAATTATTAAACTTGAGCAATGATTCAGAACAGGCCAGTGTCATGAAGCCATCCGCGTCCAAGGAGAAACAGCAATGAAACCGCTGAAACTTTCTCTGGGGATCCTAGCGTTACTCCTCGTTTTGGCGCAATCGCGGGCCTCCGCAACAGTTCTGTGCTCCTCGTGCGCCTATATCACTGGAAATGACGTTGTTTACTCATGGGACGTAGGTCACAATCAACTGACACAGGTGTTAACGGCTCCGGCAGGAAGCACCCTGGATAGTCTCGTTTTCGACACGAAAGGGGACATCATTTTCGATTCAGACAATACAAGCGATCTTTATATTTATAACCCCACCACTGGCACTGGGGTCCCTACGCTTTTGGCAAATCTGGGAGCGGTGGGAGCAAGCAACTTAGCTGATATCGCGCTGGAACCCTCCGGTGGAAGTATCCTGGTCTCAAGCCGGAACAGTGATCAAATCTTTCGAATCAATCTTTCAAACGGACAATCTACGGTGCTTTATCCTCCTTCGGGTACCACTGGAGTGAGACCGGACGGCCTCGTTTATGACAACACCGGCAGGCTGTTTGCTTGTCTCAGTCTAAGCGAAGTCGCGCAGTTGGATCCGGTTACGGGCAAGATCCTCAATTCGATTTCCGGTATTAAAGGCGCCGACGGACTCACGTTCAATTCCACAACCGGCATGCTCTATGTCGGTTCTGATGATGGCGGTTTCTACACCATAGATACGAACCTTTCCAATGCCACTTTTACGAGTCTCGCCGGCACTATCCCAGCAGGCGAAGAGATCGATGGGGTGGGCACCGCAGGAACTTTTCTCTACCTGGTTCACTGGGTCGGCTCCTGCTCAAACTCGGACTGCGGTAAAGCGATCCAATACAATCTTAGTACGAATCAGGTCTCGTTGGTAAATCAACCTATTAACGGGGCCGATGACATAGCGCCTCTCTCCGGGCTTGGATCTCCATTAGAACCCATCTTAAGTAGTCTGACGCCTAATACGACGGCTGCAGGGAGTCCCGCATTCACGATGACGGTCAACGGCTTACAATTTGTCTCGGGCGCCACCGTGACCTGGAATGGTTCAAACCTCACTACAGCATTTGTAAACAGCACCCAATTGACGGCGGTTGTACCTGCCGCGGATGTGGCCAATCCCGCGAGCATTAATGTCGGAGTGACAAACCCAGATAGCCAGGCCTCAAATACGTTGACCTTTACTATTACCTCCAGCGGCGGGGGCAATCCGCCGACCATCGCTTTCACAGCGAATCCCGGAACAATTAGTGCCGGCGGCGCTTCGACCTTAAGCTGGACGATCGCCAATGCGACGAGCGCGGTCATTAACCAGGGTATCGGGTCCATATCGCCCACTTCTGGGACCCAATCGGTCTCTCCGGCCAATTCCACGACCTATACGTTGACGGCATGGGGCCTTGGAGGCAGTACTCAGGTGCAGGTGACGGTGACGGTCAATTCGGGCGGTGGCGTCAATGCGCCGAGTATCAGCTTTAGCGCCAGCCCAACCACGATTACTTCGGGAGGCACGTCAACACTGAGTTGGACGATCACCAATGCGACGAGCGCGGTGATAGACCAGGGGATTGGACCCGTGTCTCCGACTTCCGGCACACAAGGCGTCTCGCCGACAGGCATGACCACCTATATTTTGACCGCGTGGGGCCTGGGAGGAAGCTCGAGCAATCAGGTGACCGTGAATGTCAATCCACCACCCCGCGCTGACCTCCATCTGGGTTTCTCCTCAAGTCGCCAATCTGCTCACTGGCGCTACGGCACAGTTTAGGGCAACGGCCTTCGATCAATATGGGGACAGCATGACGCTGGCAACGCCTTTTGTCTGGACGAACGACAACACCCCCGCCAATTCCATTAATTCCACCGGACTTTATCAGGCAGGGAGCGCCCCTACGACCGATGTGGTGAGAGCGACGAACCAGGGGATCCAGGGTACGGCGACCGTGACGATCAGTTCGGTCACGCCGCCTGCTCCACCGCCGCCGAATCATCCGTCTGTTCTGACCACTATTCGCATATCGCCCCAGAGCGCGACGGTGGGCGTCAATCTACAAGTTCAATTTAGCGCGATTGGCTATGATCAATATGGCAGCTCGATGACGCTTAGTACGCCCTTCGTTTGGAGCAATACCAACAATCCTCCTAATTCGATTGATCAGACAGGACTTTACCAGGCCGGCGGTAATACAGGTACGGATACCGTGACGGCGACCAACCAGGGCATCCAGGGCACGGCATCGGTCACGATCACCGCAACCCCACCCGTCAACCCACCGCCGCCCGCGCTTCGGCACTTGGTGGTATCCCCGTCGCATGCCACCATGAATATGGGAGACACGCTTCCCTTTACCGCCGTGTCTGTGGATGATCTTGGAAACAGTATCCCGGTGACGCCGACCTGGAGCGTGAGCAGCGCCGACGGCTCCATTTCCACACTCGGTGTCATGACCGCTCTCAATCCGGCCCAAAATGTGACGATCACAGCCAATCTGGCCAACAACACCCCAGGCACCGCCACCGTTGACATTCTGGCGCCCGGAGCCATGACGGATATCAGTAATGCTTACGCTTATCCGGTCCCCTGGAAATCAAACATGGGCAAACCGATTACGTTTACCAACCTAGCCTCCGGCGCCCATATTCGCGTCTTCACCACCAATGCCCAAAAAGTGCTGGACCTCTATTCGAGCTTAGGCGAGCCCGTGAACTGGAATGTCACGAACATGAGCGGCGAGCGCCTAGCCAGCGGGGTCTACTACTACATCATCGATGATTCCGCCACCAGTCAAACCAAGAAGGGTAAACTCGTCATCATCCAATAGAGCATTTCCGCTCTATTTTTCGCTTGAAATAGCCAAATAACCGCTGTATATGCCAATAGGAGCCAAATGGACCCTATTGGACCCAATCACAGCCAACCAAAGCTGCCTAATCTTCTAACGGCCAAGCAAGTCGCTGAGCTCTTGCAATGGAATCCCTATACCATCATTAAAAAGGCTGAAAAGGGTGATTTGCCGGGTTTTAAACTGGGCCGAGAATGGCGCTTTAAGCAAGTGGATATTGAGGCTTGGATTGAAGCCAAGCGGAATGGGGGGAAGCCATGAGCCGCATTCTCATCATCGATGACAGCGAACTCGTGAGCCGGCTTCTCCACGAAGCGCTCACCGCTGAAGGCTTCGAAGTTCGGACAGCGCCGGACGCCCATCAGGGGTATCAGTCCGCCATCGAGGTGACGCCGGACCTCATCCTGCTAGATGTCCAACTTCCCGATGTTGTAGGGCTTGACCTTATTCACATCATTCGAAACCGTGATGATTTAAAGCATGTTCCCATCATCATGATAACGGGGACCCATGGGCAGACGGCCAACAAGGTCAAAGCCCTCAAAGAAGGGGCGGATGACTTTATTTTGAAGCCCTTTGACATGCCGGAACTGATTGAACGTATCCGCGCAGTGTTGAGACGGTCACAGAAATCCGCCGCGTCTTCCTATGAAAAGTCTGGCCCGATGGGATCTTTGTCTGCTTTGAGCACACCGAAAATCGCCGCTCGTGGTGCTCCGATCCAGACTCTCAGGCTTGGTGAATTGATCTCCAACATACTCTTTCGCCCTGAGACTTTTTCCCAAGCCAACTTACCGCCCATAACGATGCACTATCTGGCGGCGCTTTTAGGGTTTTCCCTGGGAGGCTGGGCGCTCTCCGCCGGCTCAACAGTGAACCCGGCATTGATAGTCCTCGGCATGCCCGGGTTTTGGGGGTTATGTGTGGCCATTCTGGTAATGAGCTGCTCCATCATGGGAATATCGCTCACGTGGAAAGAGGGCGCGCGCCTCCTCAGCGTCGCTGGGCTACCGCTCCTTTTAAAACTGCTGGGGGGCTGCGTCATGACGCTGGCCACCTCGCTGACACCGTTCTACTTCACGGCGAGCCCAGATATCTTTTTCCAGTCATCCTCGGCGGTTCTACAAAGGTTGGATGTCTTTGAGATTTGGATGATCTGGCTGATATGGACGATGGTTCAATCTCTCAAAGGGAGCACAAAACAAAAAGCACTCGTCACGGCGCTTGGTGTCTGGCCCGTGGTGGCCTATTGGCAATCATTATGGAAACACTAAGACGCGCTTTTTGGATGGGCGTTGCCTTGGTCACGCTGGCGCGGGTAATCCGAGCAGATATGTCTCCGCGTTCAATCACGCTGGATGATTTCGTCAAGCGGGCGGTCGAACAGGGCATACAGAATAAATTGAATGAATTGGCCCTGCAAACGGCAGGCTATACGCGCGAAATTACTTTCCGGCAGACCGATTCTCCGGACTTTACGCTTAACCATACCAACATGCGTGGCGATACGGCGATCAACGGTTTCCCTGAGCTGACCAATGCCCAACAGACCAATGTGGCGATGACGGAAACGACCCCTTTAGGGACCACGATCAACACGGTCGGACAATGGGCGGACTCCGGTGGAACGCTGGGTCCTGCCGGCACGCTTTCCCGGCCAGGGTTTACGGCCAATGTGACCCAGCCCATATATCTTTTTGTCAAAAATTCGGTCCTTCGGACCCGACAAACGGCCGATCTGACCTTCGCCAACGCCAAAAGCAATTTTCAAACGACGGCCCTAAGCTTGAGAACGCAGGCGCGGAACTTTTATTACACCGTCATGCTGGATGTGGAGTCCATTAAAGTGGACGAGCGGAAAGTCGCATCTTCTCAAAAACTGCTGGATGTGACGCAGGCGTTGGTCGATGCCGGTAAATCGGCGCCTATCGAAATTATGCGCTCCAAGATTCAGCTTCAAGAAGACCAGCGCCAGCTTCTCAATGACCAGGTTCTGAGAGACCAGGCGTTACTGCAGGCCAAGAATTTTGCCTTTCTTCCGCTGGATGCCGATATCACCTTTGTTACGGAGCTGGAATTTTCTCCGTTCAAAGTACCCTTGCAGCGGTTGATCGATTACGCCATGCTGCACAACCCTAATTTGGAGTCGCTACGTCGGTCAAAGGAGTTGGCCCATCTCCAATACCAGGCGGCGCTGGAACCCACCCGGCCCACCTTATCGCTGAACGGGACGTACAATTCCAATGACCAGGGGACCGAGCCGGATGTCGTCTCTCACGGGTGGACCTGGACGTCCACCGTCAATTGGCTCTTTTTCGATTCCTTTGTCACCCGCGATCAGACCCGCAATGCGCGTATTGCCGAGTGGGTGGCGGACCTGAATCTGCAGGACGCGGAACGAACCACGCGAATCAACGTCCAAAGCGAATATCTCGATATCAAAAGAACGGAAAAACAGATCGAGGATTTCACCTTTTCACGTGAGCAGGCCAAGCGCAATGTGGACGTCTTGCGGCTGCGTTTTCAGAATGGCTTGACCACCCTTTTGGATGTCCTGGACGCCGAGAATCAGGACCGGTCGTTGGATAATGAATACCTGGGTCTTCTTGTGCAGTTCAATCAATCCAAGGACAGTCTTTCACAGCAACTGGGGGCGGATGTGGAGACGTTGCCATGAAGCGCTGGCCCTTTATCGTGGGAGGCTGGGCCCTGATCACCATCCTGAATGTCGTGTTTTTGCCTAAAAAATACGCGCCGCGTATTCAGGTGGAAATGCTCACTCGAACACCGATGCCCCTTATTGTCCGCGCTTCTGGAACTCTGGAAGCCAAAGACAGCAACACGGTAAAAGCCCAATTGGACGGGGCTATCGTGTTGAAGAACTTTCGAGAGGGTCAACAGGTGAAGAAAGATCAATTGCTCGTGGAGCTGAGTCGCGACAAGATTCAGCTTGATTACCAGAGCAAGAAGGATGCCTTGGTGAATGCTGAGCAAGACCTCGTTCACGCCCAGCGCGATTTGCATTTGCAAAAACAGCTTTTCAAGAAAGAAGCGGTCGCGTATTCCACCGTGGAGGAAGCTCAGCGTACGCTTGTTAAAGCGAAGCAAGACCTGCGCGGCGCCAAAGAAGCGTTTAAGCTCGCGCAGAATCAATGGAACAGCTCGAGCGTCGTTGCTCCGATTGCGGGAGTAATTGTGAAAGACTGGATCGCAGAGGATAAATTTGTCGCTGACGGGAAAGAAATCGTGACCGTGGCGGATGTCTCGGAGTATACCGTTCACGCAAAAGTAGATGAACTCGATGTTCATCAAGTCGAGGAGGGACAGAAAGCGAAGATCCTGATCCAGATTTTTCCAAACCAACCGCTGGCGGCGGTGGTGACTCAAGTCGGCTCCCCTCTGGAAGGCGGTGGTCTGCCGGAAATTCCTATCGTTTTGCGGATTTTGTCGACAGAAGGGCTTGATCTTAGGCCCAAACTGACGGCTGAATGTCGAATCTTTACAGGGGTGACGGAGCCAATCCTCTCTGTTCCTTTGACGGCGCTCATGAACAATGACGGGAATCCTTATGTCTGGGGGCTTAACAAGCTTCATCGCCTTCAAAAGCGCCGAGTGCAGCTGGGTCGTGCCAATCCCGAGCGTATCGAGATTCTCAAAGGCCTCTCACTCGGAGACCGCGTTTGCGTGACAGCCGAGCCGGATTATGTAGATGGCATGCAGGCGATCACAGGTGATCCTGCTGCTGCAGAGGGTGCACTCGACCGGACAGCTAAATTTCTTCCTGAGACGAAAAAAGACTCGGCCGACAAAAGAAAGTCGGCTATTCGCAATTTGTCATTATGAGTGCGTCCAATCATATTCTCAATCTCACGAATGTTCACAAATGGGTGACGGATGGGCCGGAGCGCATCGAAATCTTGAGGGGAATCTCTCTCTCCATATTTGAGGGGGAGTTCGTGGCCATCATGGGCGCTTCAGGTTCCGGAAAATCAACCCTCATGAACCTGATCGGTCTCCTCGATGTCCCCAGCGCCGGCTCCCTCCAGATGTTGGGACGAGATGTTTCGGGCCTTTCCGAAGACCAGCTCGCCGAGCTGCGCGCTGAGTCTATCGGGTTCATTTTTCAGTCCTTTAATCTTTTGACCTATTTGTCGGCTCAAGAAAACGTGGAGCTTCCTATGACGTACGCCCATTATCGCGTCGCGCTTCATGATCGCAGTCGCGAACTCTTGACCGAAATGAATTTGAGCCACCGGCTTTCGGCCTATCCGACCACGCTCTCCGGTGGGGAGCGCCAGCGCGTCGCGATCGCGCGCGCACTCGTCAATCATCCCAAGCTCCTTCTGGCCGATGAACCCACAGGGGCGCTCGATTCCCAGACGGGAGTTCAGATCATGACGCTTTTGAGCATGCTCCATCAGAAAGGCGCGACCATTGTGGTCGTCACGCACGATGCGGCAGTCGCCAGCCGCGCGCAGCGCGTGCTCAACATGAAGGATGGGTTGCTCGTCTAATGTTTTGGCGATATATGAAAATCTCGCTTTTGATGATGCGGTCCAAACCGGTCCGCTCGATTCTCTCGTTGTTGGGTATTTATATCGGGGTCATGGCGCTTGTTCTGATTCTGGCCATTCGCGAGGGCATCAGCCGTCAGCTCCGGGAGCTATACAGCACAAACGGGGTGAATATCGTTTTTGTTCATCCAGGGTTTGACGATGTCTCGCGCCGCATCGGTCATTTGGGGCCGGAGGACATCCTCCGGTTGCAGGAAGTGCGCGGGATTCATTCGGTGATGCCGCGAGCACAGACGGAAATGGATGTCCGGGCTGGGACCCTTTCCGCTCATGCGCATCTCCTCGGTATCGATGACGAGTTCATCCCTCTCTATCGTCTCAGAGTTCTGCGCGGCAGGATTTTTCTGCCCGAAGAGGTACGCAAAAAGCAGCCGGTCTGTCTTATATCCGCCGACATGGTACGGCAACTTTTTCCGCTTTCCGAGCCTATCGGAGCATCCTTTGATATGGAGGGGACGTCATTTCAGGTGATTGGCGTTTTAGATTGGGATGCGCGAGCGGCTCAGCGCACATCGGCAGGAAATATCGACGTTTTGGTTCCCATCGACTGGACGCTACCCAAAATGAACTCGAATTATTCCATGATCGAAGTGCGTGTGGATCGCGCACTGACCGCGAACCAAGCGGTGGATCTGGTGACAAAGGAGCTTTCTCATGGGGAGCCGAAAAGAGAAAAACTATTTTATGTGCGATCCATGGAGCAGTTTGTGGAAAAAACAAAGAGCACGAACGATAAACTAATGAGAGCTCTCCTGGGCATTGCCGCCATCAGTCTGTTGGTGGGGGGAATCGGTGTGGCAAACGTCATGGTCACCTCCGTCACGGAGCGCACACGCGAGGTCGGAATCCGCAAAGCGCTCGGCGCTAAACGTATCGATATTCTTCTTCAATTTCTGGTCGAGGCCAGCGTCTTATCCGTATCCGGCGGAGCGCTAGCGGTGATGACCGGAGCTCTCGGTATCAGCCTGTTTACTTCCTTTTTTGAATCAACCTTCCCTATGGCGCTACCCGTTGCCCCTGTGGCCGGTTGCCTTCTTTTAACCGTTCTCATTGGTCTTGTGGCTGGAGTTTACCCCGCTAGTCGGGCGGCTTCTTTGTCCCCGGCAGAGGCGTTACGTTATGAATAGGCTGGGACCTGTTAGAATATTTGAATGGAAATTGATCAGTCTTTACTGAAGGAATTGGATGTTATCCGCGAGCCGGGATCTTTACTAGCGGAAATTCATAAACGGTTTGGCAACCGCATGGCGATCGCGACCAGCGGCCAGCCGACGGATACGGCGATTATCGCGCTTATCATCAAATCCGGCGTATTAAGCCCCCGCGTTTATACGACGGACACACTCCGTCTCTTTCCGGAAACCTATGCCTATTACGAAATTTTGGAAAAATACTTCAAGATTAAGATCGAACGGTTTACGCCTCCCGAAGACGAATTGACCAAAATGGTTCAGCAGCATGGGGAATTCTTGTTTTTCGACAGCAAAGACAAGCAGGAATATTGCTGTCATGTGCGTAAGGTCCTTCCCAACCAAAAAGCCTTGGATACGATGGATGCGTGGGTGACGGGTCTGAGGCGCGATCAATCGGCTTCTCGGGCGCAGTTGCCGCGGCTGGAAATCATTGAGCATGCCGGCCGCCCGATTCTGAAGGTCAATCCGCTCGCCGATTGGACGGAACAAAAAGTATCGGAGTACCTGAAAACCAACGGGATTCCTAATCATCCGCTCTTCGAACAGAAACTGTCGGATGGCTATTATTACGAATCGCTGGGATGCGTTATTTGTACGACACCTATTGGTCCACACGAGCCTCGCCGCGCCGGCCGCTGGCGTTGGTTCAACTCCCTCGATGATAAAAAGGAATGCGGCCTGCATCTCCCAGAGACGAGTCACGAGAAATGAGTGATGAGCCCTCTCGTCCCTCATCCCTCGACTCTCATCCCTTCCTAAAAGTAGCGCGCGAGCTGGCCTTAGAGGCCGGACGCCGAATCATGACTCTCGGTAAGTCTCCGCTGGTTCGCGAACGTAAGCCCGATCACTCTATTGTTACCAATGCCGACCATGAAGCGGACCGAATTCTGCGGCAGGGACTCCGTAAAGCGTTTCCCCATCACGCGATTCTGACGGAAGAGAGCGGCTTAGAAGGGCCGATAGATGCCGAGTATATGTGGGTTGTCGATCCCTTGGATGGCACTCGGGCATTTGCCAAAGGCGTCATGGGATATAGCGTATTGGTTGGTTTATTAAGAGAAGGAATGCCCTTCGCCGGGGTGGTCTATGATCCATTGGAAGGCCATCTGTTGGATGCTATTCAAGGAGGGGGAACTTTCCACACATTTCAAAATATCCGAAAACAGATACATGTTTCTTCGCGGCAAGATTTGGAGCACATGGCGGCCATTACTTCAACCGGATTCCCCAAGTCCGCCGAAGCTGACTTGCAGCATCGTCTTCCCGGTCCGTGGATCCCGGCGGTTAACAGCTTTGGTGTTAAGGTGGGTTACCTGGCGCGGCAAATTGTGGATATATATGTGAACCACCACTCCGTTCATTACTGGGATACTTGCGCACCGCAGATCATTTTGGAAGAAGCTGGGGGACTTATCACATTTCTAGATGGAACGCCTTTGAAGTATTCCTTCGGTGCGGGGGACTATCAGAATCGGGGCCCTACCCTTGCGACAAACGGTTCACGACATCAAGATATTCTCGAGATACTTCGTTCCCTTAAGCCGCCGCTTGCCTGACCATCGCCGCCATGGGCGCGCTGGGAGGTAAATCCTCCTCCAGCATGTCAAAGAGGGGTTCTAGGGTATACGGCTTGATTAAAAATGCTTGCGCGCCGTGGTCAACGGCTTCTTGCATCAGTCGTTCATCGCTAATGGCGCTTTCCACGAAAACCTTTGTATGCGGAGAAAGTTTCTTCCAGGCATCGAGCAGATCCATTGGGCTTGACCCTGCGAAATCCAGATCCAGTAGAACGACATTTGGCCGGACGGCCGCGAAAATGCACACTGCGATTTCCGGCGCCGGGCACGTCCATGTCATATAGCCCCTGTCTTCGAAAGCGTGCCGAAGAGTGTTACGCAGGTCTGTGTTATTCTCGACGATCATAATGGACTGGGTCTTCATGAGATCTCCTCGCGTTCGTTTTTCCATCTGGCCGACCCCATGCCCTAGACTGCCTCCAAATGGCCTAAACCGAAAGGTCCAAAAATAAATGGGACCTTTTTGTGAATTTGGTGAGGCCGGGGGACTTCTTCAGATCGTCCTAAAGTGATATCCTGACGTTCATGGGACTTATGAACTATGCTTCTCTATCGACGGAAAAGGTGAATCCGCGATCCCTCCATTTGGATCGACTTTCTCCAGAGCAAATTGTGCGCTTAATGAACCAAGAGGATCATGAGGTCCTTCGGGCCCTCTTTAGGGCTCGGTCGTCCATTGCCAAGGCCATAAAGCTCATTACGGGCTCGCTGCGGGGAGGAGGCAGACTCTTTTTTGTGGGCGCGGGAACCAGCGGACGTCTGGGTGTGATTGAAGCGGCGGAGTGTCCGCCGACCTTTAATACTCCTCCGTCGATGGTCCAGGCGATCATGGCCGGAGGACGATCGGCGGTCTTTCAGTCGCAGGAAGGCGCGGAGGATTCGGAGAAGGATGCGATATCGGCTGTTCGGCGGGCAGGTATTCGAAAAGGCGATGTCGTGGTAGGGGTTGCGGCGAGCGGCGTCACACCGTTCGTAGGGAGCGCGTTAAAGTCTACGCGCCGGCGTCTCGCCGGGACCGTGCTTGTCACCTGCAATCCTAAATCACCGAAGAATTTAGCAAGCATCTTGGTCGCTATGAACACGGGTCCGGAAATCCTGTCAGGATCCACCCGATTGAAAGCCGGTACGGCGTGCAAAATGGTCCTCAACATGCTCACCACTGCCAGCATGGTTCAGCTTGGAAAAGTCTATGGGAACCGGATGGTGGACCTCCAGCCCAAGTCACGCAAACTGGTGGAACGCGGGATACGGCTCATCCGCGAAATAAGCCGGGTGGACGAGAAAAGAGCGCGTAAGTTTTTTAAGGAAGCGAGAGGGAATGTCAAACCCGCCATCGTAATGGCCAAAAAACAGACGACCTATTTAGGTGCTGTCCAAGAGCTTCGGCAAGCGGGCGGGTTTTTAAGGAGTATCATCGAATGAAACTTAGACCTGAACAGGAAATCGAAGCGCTGCGTTTGCTCAAAACCCTTCCGCTCTTTGCGGGATGCCCAACCGGGGCTGCCGAGGCGATGCTTCAGTTGCTTGATGCTCGCGACGCGGCGCCTGGCAAGGTTCTCATGATGGATCAGGAAATCGGCCGAACCTTGTATTTATTGGCCAAGGGATCTGTGACGGTATGGAAACGCGTAGGGGGAGAAAAAAAGCAATTGGCCAAGTTGACGGCGCCGGACTTCTTCGGGGAACGTTCCATGTTTGAGGAATCACCCGCCTCGGCGCTCGTGAAGGCCGAGGATAAGAGCCTCATCTACGCGCTCGAGCGACCCCATTTTGATGAAGTGGCTGCAAAGTTTCCAGGGATTTTAGAGCCTATCCAGAAGAATATGGCGGAGCTTCGGCTAAAGCGTATCGGGCCCGTGGTTCCAAAACATGAGGGAGAGTCTTAATCTAAGAAAGGCCCCAGCACGTAGCTGATTCCAAACGTCCCCGCCGTTCCGATCAACACGAGCCACGTCCATCCCACCTGATAAATATGCATTTCGGTCAGAGCCAGCAAAGTGGCATTCAAGACCCCCATCATCACCATGCCTAATACATTAGCCCGATTGCTTTTGCGCGTTGTCAAAAGCCCCAAGAGGAAGACTCCCAGCAGAGATCCGAACGTGACGCCTCCTATTTTAAAGGCCAACCACAATATTTTGTGAAAGAAACTGAACGTGTAAGCGAGCGCCGCTAACAGTATCGCGAATAAGCCGACACTGATGCGGGACACCAGAAGATAATGGGTTTCCGTTCCATCTGTTTTGATGAGGGGGCGATAGATATCCGTCACAAAAGAGGCGGTCAAGGACGCCAAAGGCGAATGCACGCCGGCCATCACAATTGCCGATAATAAGATGCCGCGGATCCCGACCGGCATCACTTCATTGATAAAGTGGGGAAAAATGGCATCCAATTTCTGCGGCAGTGGTAGGCTCGGATTCTGAGCATAAAACACATAGATACAGGCGCCGATCATCAGATAAATTCCCAGCACTAGACCGGACCATAAGGTCGTCCAGACCATCGATTTCTGGCTTTCCCCACGCGTTTCGACCGTTAAGAGGCGCTGCATCAGCTCATGATCGGTCCCAAAGGCCGCCATAGAACCAAAGTATCCGTTTAGAAGCGCCAGCCAAATGAGATTGGGGTCATTCCAAGAGGGTCCCCAGTCCCAGACCTTAAGCTTCCCCGCGGCGCCGGCGACGTGCAAAAACCCAGCCCACCCTCCTTGAATGTGAAGCTGGAGATAGCCAATGGCTACCAGCCCTCCCAGGATGAACACGGTGGCTTGAAAGAGACCTGTCCAGACGACAGCGCGGATGCCTCCGTATATGGTGTAGGCAATTCCTATGAGCGTGAAAATAATGATGGCCGGTGTAATATTCCAACCCAAAAGGACGGCCACTGCAAGTGAGGCGGCGGTCAAGCGAACCCCGGATCCCAAAAGACGCGTGATAAAGAAAAAAATGGTCCCCGTATATTGGGTCATGGGGCCGAAGCGATGCTTGAGAAATTCATAAATGGTGGTGCAGTTGTAGGCATAAAAGGCGGGTATAAAGAGGTAGGCGATGGTAAAGCGTGCGAGGGCCGATCCGACAAAGAATTGGGCATATTCCCAATTTTCCATATACGCAGTTGCCGGCACCGAAATAATGGTTAGCGCGCTGACTTCCGCGGCGACGAACGATAAGCATGCGACCCAGCCTGGAATCTTTCTCCGGGCCAAAAAGAAATCCTGAGTATTTTTCTCACGGCCGCCTAGGAGGTTTCCTAGGGCGATCATGGTCAGAACAAGAAGACCAAGGATGAGGAAGTCCGGCCAGGTGAGGTTTGATCGGCCGATGATCCAATGCTGAAAATTCACGCTGGCGAGTAGATTAGCATTTTTAAGTGTTATATGATGGCTCGACGATGAAACGAACCTGTTTGATGCTTTTGACCGTCGCTGTGCTCGGCCTATGTTCTTTCGTGCGCGCAGAACAGAGCGTACAAAGCGTGGTGGAGATGCTTCAGGACGATGATGAATCTGTCGCCCAAAAGGCAGAGGCGACACTAGTCCAGATGGGACCGCAGGCCGTCACGCCTCTTCGGAAAGTGCTGAATGATGCCAACTTTAAAGTCCGGCGCCGGGCGGCAGAGGTTTTGGGGCGCTTAGGTCCGCAAGCCAAACGCGCGGCGCCGGATTTGGTCCCGCTGTTGGCTGATCCCCAATTTGAAGTTCACGAGGCCGCGGAAAAGGCATTGGTTCAAATGGGAGAGGCCGCTATACCGGCGCTTACGGACGCTTTAAAGACCCAAACGGAAGGATTGCGGAAGGTTGTGCTGGAAACGCTTAGCCGCTGCGGTCCCAAAAGCATCCCGATTCTTCTCGATCTTTTGAAAAAGGATGATAGTTCATTCATTCGCGCCAGCGCGGCGGAAGCCCTTGGAGGCATGCAACCCGCCGCACCAGAGACGGTTCAAGGATTGATAGCGGCCTTGTTGGATCTTCAGGAAGATGTCCGCGGAGCGGCCGTGGACTCCTTGGGGCAGTTGGGTACCGCCTCTCTGCCGGCCGTGGGACAGTTGTTCTCCATTTCTCAGACCGATAAAGATTCATTGGTCCGTAAGAAAGCGGGCGACGCGCTGATTCGGCTCGGTCGATTGACCAAAGAATCGGGAGAATCCGTGGCCGTTCTATTCGAGTCGCTTTTAAAAAATGAAGACAAGGTGGTGCGCGAATCTGCCATTCAAGCCTTGAGCATGCTTGGCATGGCGGGACTCCCGGGGCTCATTCAAGCGCTAAGTGATCAAGACAATACACTGAGTGATGAAGCTGCCAAAGCGATCATTCAGCTGGGACCCGATGCGATCCCTGCCCTTCAGACGCTGCAGCAAAGTCCCTATCCCTATCTGAGCCGCAAGGCGAGCGATCTGATCAAGCGGATTCAGAAGAAAACACGAAAAAAAGAGGAATCCAATTGATGCTTGCTCATCGACTTCTGATCGCATCCGTTTACGTGTCGTTAGTGGGTGCGTTGTCATTTTCCGCAGATTCGGCGAAAGAGCCGGTCCTCCTCGGAATTGATGTTCTTGAAGCTCAGGGATATGCCCTTCTTCAAGGAAAGCAAGTGGGTCTCATTACGAATCAGACCGGCGTAGATTCATCCGGAAAAAGCACGGCGGACTTATTGGCCAAGGCGCCTGGCGTTAAGCTGGTGGCTCTTTTTTCTCCGGAACATGGAATTCGCGGCACACGCGAGCACGGCGAAACCGTTGGGGACTCGATCGATCCAAAACTGCATATTCCCGTCTACAGTCTTTACGGTTCGGTGCAGAAACCCACGCCGGAAATGCTGAACGCCATCGATGTGCTCGTGTTCGACATGCAGGATGTGGGGGCGCGGTTTTATACCTATTTGACGACGATGGGAATGGCGATGGAAATCGCCTCGCAACGGGGCATCGGCTTTATGGTTCTGGATCGCCCAAATCCTTTGGGCGGCAGTGTTCTGGAGGGACAGGTCTTGGATCCGCGCATTCAGCATTTCACGGCTTACTATCAAATTCCCGTTCGCCACGGATTTACGGCGGGGGAACTCGCCCAATGGTACAACCAGACGCGCAAATTGGGTGCCGAACTCACGATCATGACGATGAAAAACTGGAAGCGCGACGAGCTTTGGGCCGATACAGGGCTCTCTTTTGTGGCGCCTTCACCGAATATCCGGAATCCGACGGCGGCGTTGCTTTACTGCGGCGTGGGAATGTTTGAGGCCACCAATGTGTCGGTCGGGCGCGGCACCGATTTTCCGTTCGAACTGGTGGGCGCTCCCTGGGTTAGCGGCGAAACACTCGCGAAGCGCCTGAACGACCTTCAGCTTCCCGGACTTCAATTTAGCCCTGCGCTGTTCACGCCGACCAGCGACAATTATCAGGGGCAGTTGTGCTCGGGCGTTCGTATTAAGGTTACCGATCCGAAGGCGGCCAGGCCGGTCGATCTCTTTGTCCAGATCGCCTGCCTGATCCGGGAACTGTGGCCGAAAGGTTTTCAACCGCGTTGGGAAGAAGTTGAATTGATGACTGGTTCTCAGGATTTTGAACATCTCTATACTCAGAATAAGCCCGCATCGGACATTCTTGCGGTCTTTCACAAAAGCGCGGACGACTTCGACAAAAGCCGTTCGTCGTATCTTCTCTATTAATCATGGCTGTTTACCTCAAACAATTGGCTCTCGGTCCCATGCAGAATTATGTGTATCTCCTGGGGGACCCTATCACGAAAGAAGCGGCGGTGGTGGATCCGGCGTGGAACGCGCCGGCGATCTTAGAGCAGGTCAAGGAAGACGGCTACCGTCTGACTCATGTGCTTCTCACCCACGGTCACTACGATCACATCAACGGCGTGGAAGATATCGTGCAAGCCACCGATGCGACCGTCGTGGCGGAAGCCCGAGAGTTGGACGATTTCGTGTTTGAGGGTATGGGAGGACTCGTCATCCCGCGCAGCAGCCTTAAAAAAACTTTCACGGGTGATCGAATCTCAATCGGTAAGTTACTGGTCCAAGCGATCGTCACGCCGGGCCATACTCCCGGATCGCAATGTTATTGGATGAGGGGAAAAACCTCTTCGGAAGATGTCGTTGTGACCGGAGACACGCTCTTTGTCGGGACCATCGGCCGCTGCGATTTCCCTTACTCAAGCCCTCGAGATCTCTTCCACAGCCTCGGCAAAATTAAGAAGCTACCAGACGAAACCGTCTTCTACCCTGGCCATGATTATGGGTCAAAGTCCAGTAATAGCCTTGCGAATGAAAAGAAGACCAATCCATTCTTAATGGCCGAGACGGTTGAGAATTTCCTTTCGTTGCTCCGTCGCTAAAGCCGTCGAGGGCCCATAAAAACACTCCAACCTTTGGACCGAAATTCTTAGTCCTTCGGCCCCTAGGACTAAGCGCGCAATCCTCATAGAATAACCCTCATTCTCCGTACGCGCGCGCCCGCGTCACCCGCGCGCGTACGGAGATCCTATGCCACGACCTCTTTTCCTACGCATGATTACGCTTCTTCTGGTTCCGAGCGTCACACTGCAGACGCTCGCCCCGATTCATGATCCCATTGCGACCATCGTAAGAAAGGAAGGATGGGGGAGGGAGCTGCCGACGGTATTCGCTCAAGAGGCTTTTGCCGCCCGTCTCACGCAATTCTTCCGCATAAATCATCTCAATGGAACGCCTGCCATCCGCACCGTATCATTTCGTCCGCGAGAGGGTCTCACGCGGCGATGGGTAGTGCGTCTGGCCGCCGCGCTCGTGCCGGCCATACGGCTGTGGGGTCAAGACCAGAGCGATCCCTTAAAAGAACAAATCCTGGCCGAAATCAACCGTCTTCGTCGCGCAGGGGCGACCGGCTCGAATCAATTGGCGGCGCTCCTGTCCCAACCGGGAGGAATGCCGGCATTGGTCCATCTTTTCGTGGGGCCGACAGCGGACAGCACGCATCAGGAAGTCACCCGCTATCTCTCCAATGCCGTCGCGAACGGTTGGGATCCGTCAGACTTGTTGAAAGGAGAGAATATACCCGCGCTGGTAGCCTCCCGCATGGACGAACGAACGGCCGGAATGGCACGCGTTCTCTTGGAGGAGGGTCTAAAAAGGCAACCCGAGCATCGCCCGGATGTACTTGGATTCTTGTTCGAAGACAAGCAGTTGGCGGAACTCCGCCAGGATGAAGAGGGGCAGAATAAAATTGCAACCGTTCTGAATGAACTCGGCACGGTGGAAGATTTTCTTAATCTTTACTCCATGACCGAGAGCCCGGGAACCGTTCTGCGCCAAGTTGAAACAAATAGCCGCTTCTCAAATCTTCATTTGCGTGAAGGCGTTCTGGCTCAACTCCTCAAAGCGTTGGTGTGGCCCTCCCTTCGCAGGCCAGCCCTCCAGGCGTTGGAGGCCATCGATCTGGATGAACACCGGAGTCCGGATCCCGCGCCCACTTACTCGTTCTTTTTTTCTGATGTCGTGAAATTGTACCGCGATGCCATTTTGGTCGGCGATCATGATTTAGCCGACGCCCTTGAATCCTGGATTCTCCGAGTCTTTCAGCAGCCGGATGCTCTGGAGGCATTCAGCCATTCCATGGGTGAGGACGCCGGAATCCTCGCAGCCGGATTGCAGGTTCTGAAGAAATCTGATCGCCCGGATAAATCCTCAGATCTCGACTTTGTTGCATGGCTGATGGCTGAAAGCGATGAACATCCGGAAGTCACGTCTCAGGTAACCGATCTTTTATCAAATGCCATTCTCACGAGCGATCAAAAAGATCGTTTGGCCGAGAACGCACGTAGAGCACAATCCGGCGAAGCGGCGCGCCGGCAGAGTCTTGAGCAGATGCGGAAGGTCTTGGCGGACCCTGCGATGGTGAATTCTCTGCTGGAGATGGACGTCTATAGCGCTCATGATTATCTGGGGCTCCCGCCACAAGAAATATTGGATGATCTTTTCCACGTTATAGCGGACGAGAACGATTCGGCGCTGCATCGGACCGCCTTGAATCTGTTCAATCATTTTGGATCATCAAGCGGAACAGGCTTAACGGATGTGGCGGCGGTCCAGGCGATCACGAGGGCGTTGGACGATCCCACTTTTCATGATCTTGCCCTAAGAGAGATTGCAGGAGTCATTAGGGGGAGGGAAAATCCCGTTATCGCGCGTGCGCTCCTGCTTAAGGCGATCTCATTGGGTCTATTGATTGACTTGCCCAAACAGACAGTAGATCTCATGGAGCTGATGCTCAAATTGGCCGCCACGAGGGACACGCGTCTCGACAGCCAGATGCCCACGAGTTCCGAGGGCCTGGCTCCCTTTGATTTTGTATCCGATATGGACTGTCTGGTTTTCTTGCTGCAACTGCTTGCGTACGATCTAAGCCCTGAGCAACGCGCGGGCGTCGCGCACACGCTATTTCGCGTTACGAGTGTTGCTTATAATATGGTTCACTTTCCTGAAGGCTTTTTTGCGGCGGTCGGAGCGGTAGCCCGTTACGGTAATCCTGAAGATCTCCAGACTCCCAATCTCACCCTTTTCCTGCCCTATAATGTCGGGCCTGCCTTGCTCGACGTTCTTCTCCGTGAGGGGCTGCCGCTGCCGAAAGACGTACAGCGTTTGGGCAGTTTTCTCTTTTTTCTTGAGCAGGCCGAACCGAGCCTGCGCATGCTGATGGGTTTAGCCGAGGCCGCCGCTCAGGGCTCGCCAGACGTCTACCAACACCCGATCACGCTGCAGCGGCTCCTGCGCATTGTGCGAGATAATGGTCAGGATGCCGATACGGTGGCGCGCCGCTCGGAGGCATCTAAAGCGCTGGCCCGGATCACGTTAATAGAAATTGAGAAGCCCACCCTTGTCGAAGCTCTTCTGACCGAACTCTTATTGTGCCGCGCTGAGAAAAATGCGGCTGGAGAAGCCGCCCTCACGCAGGCCATGGAAGGCCAGATATCTAAACCTGCCGCACGGTCGGCGCTCCAGGATATCGTGAATCGCTCTGCGGATGAGGCTCTCCGCGACGAAGCCCGCCAGTGGCTTGCTCGCTCGGTCGCTGCTGTGCATCCGAGAGGATTAATTGCCAGCCGGGGATTCACCCGCCGCGGCGTTCTGATCGGCCGTTTTGCCGTCACCCCGGCCGCGGACGAAGGGCCGTTCTCCCCGGGCGCGCATCACCCCATGGGTGAAGAATGGTTCCCGATTTTTCTCGCACGTATGGGATTCGAAACGCTCGAGGATTTATATACCGACACCGACTTCGTTCGATTGAGCGAATCGATCGGCCTGGGATTGGCAGAGACTGTCGCCCTTTTTGAAAGTTGGGGGACTGGGATCGCGGTTCCGCCCGAAGCCGCGCGAGAATTTACGCCTTTTGCCATCTCAAAGGCAAAATCATTCGGGTCAGTCGATAGCAGCGCCAAAAAGAGCGCGGAAACACGGATTATGGAATACCTGCGGCATCGCTTCTCCTGGGGGATCCGAGGACCCACGTCCAATTTTCAGTTTATCAAATAGATGTGAATGGAGATATTCCCGGGAATCGATTGCTCTATATTCAAGTCATTCGCTCGCCCGATGAAGCTCCTAGTGGGGCGCATTATTTGAGATTGCCGGACTTAAAGAGGCGAAAGCGGTATCTGATCCACGCGCAGGCTTCGTGGATCGAGCGAGGTGATTTTTCCGCGCTTGAGCACGACATTTTCGAAACGGGTTGGCGGGCCGCCGGCTACAGCGAAGGATATTCGGATAAGCGAGTTCGTGGCGGAATGGTAATGCCCTCCCACGAGATCGTCGAAAATGGACCAGGAGAAGACTTGGCGCCTTTCTCGCCTGGCATGGATCATCCGGAACAACCTGAAACGCCCATGGAATCTGGGGAAATGGCACCAGGTCAGGGC
>Ga0206804_10102_pt1 | contig 25325 bp, 21 predicted proteins | sample Alteio_BWOrgCont_62_FD_152888 | JGI IMG/M metagenome (GOLD analysis project Ga0206804, IMG submission 152888) | Enriched cells from forest soil in Barre Woods Harvard Forest LTER site, Petersham, Massachusetts, United States -... | ecosystem: Environmental > Terrestrial > Soil > Temperate forest >... | reverse complement strand
GGAGGTTAGAGAAGCGACTTCGTACGGGATGCAAAAACGGTCCTTTATTTTTGGATCGACGCTGACTAGGCTGGGACCGTAGCGATCTCATTGACTGCTGCCATATCTGTAGCGTCCAGGCCATATAGCTTCCCGACTATTGAATCCACGGTGGAATCCAGTACGTCAAATTGCGCTTGCAGGCCTCTTTCGGTTTGCGCTGAGTTTTTTTGCCTTAGCCGCGTTGCCAACGCGTGGAGTTGACTAGCATGCGAGACCAACTGGTCGTGAACTGCAATGTCCCCTGTGTCAGCAAAATTTATCCTGCGAATGGGGACTCTACTGAGGACACCCCCATTTATCTCTAACGCCACACCACGTCGTTTGGCATGGTGGTAGAACCATTTCCAAAGAACCTTGGAGTTAAGAAGCGCGGTTATATAAATAGGATTTTCTCGCGTCATCTGAGACGGGCAGAAAACGTTAATACTGAAAGGTACGTAGCATCTATCTGCTTCATATACGAAGCTCGGACGGTCCATCATTTGCAGACATATAATTTTCGGCGACTCCCACATGCTTTGTTTACGAGGCCAATGAAGATGCCACCACTTGTTTGACCCGCTTGCAGTTTCGCGTCGCTTCTTCATAATTACCGAGAACTGTCTCAGATATGCGTGCAGCTTCGGATAGTCGTTCGCATGGGGCCAGGTGTCGACCGTGGAGTAGATGAGGTTTCGGGATGGCCTCTGTGCGGCGAAATACCTTCCAAGGTCTCTCGGCTCATGGTATGGAACCACCAGCGCCTGTTCTTCCTCCCCTAGGTCAAGCGCATCGACCTCCTTATCAGTGAGAGAGAATACACCTTGTCCTACTGTCCATTTATCTCCGTAGAAGTCATTCGTCTTTTTATTGATCGCGGCTGGATTCTCTGCAATACCTTGTCTTACTTCCCCTAGAGTTACCAGCGGGGGGTGTATATTGAGTTTTTCCAAGACACCGTCCGACGAGAGCTCCAGATCGACGGACGCGCCACGAAAAAGTTGATCGCGGGATTTCCAATACTCCACCACATTAGCTATGCCCCTAATGTAGTTTTCTGCGGAGTCTGACTCACCGCTGGCTCTCCTTATGAGCGTCTTCGAGATTTCGCCGTCTTTCCGCAGGCGAAACATCATGTGTTGGCCCGACACGCCGTCGAATATCTTTAGCTTTTCTAGGTGGAATATCTCTTCCACGGCAGTTTGCGTTTTCAGTGCCTCGATGAGCTTCCTACTACCCGTGCTCGCTACCCAATAAGAATTCGTAATGAAGCTCAAAATTCCGCCGCTCTTCAACATCTCTAGGCCACGGTGAACAAAGTAGTACCATAGGTCCATCCGCGCGACGGAATGCATTTGTCCAAATTCGCATTCAGCGATCTCGGCCATGAGCTCCTTGTGGTTTAGTTCCCGGCGATAGGGGGGATTACCAACCACCACATCAAAACCACCCCTGCGATAAACTTTGCTGAAGTGTTTTCTCCAGTCGAATGGCTTTATCTCGTATCTGACCCTGTCGTTGTCTTCATCGAACGCCAGATTTCTCGAGTAATAATCCTCGCCGATCAGAGAGTTGCCCGTTTGAATATTCTCCTCAAGCGGGGGTAGATACTTCTCCTTTTCCAATCCGGGAATTAGATGCTGACTCAGTAATGTGTGTTTCGTCTCCCCTTCCAGCAGCTTGAGGTACAAGGAAAAAATAGACAGCTCTACAGCTTGAGTATCGAGATCAACACCGAAAATGTTATTTAGCAGCACCTCCTGTTTCGCGTGCGTCGTTAGTCGCAGTTCGCCTTGCTCATCTTTGTAGCAGTTCTTCTTATCTTGCTGTTGAGGATTATCTCTGTACCACTGCACGTGATGGTTGCATATCTGTTCAAAGGCGCTGATCAAGAAGCTGCCTGACCCGCATGCAATATCGACAATTCTTAGTCCTTTGAGCTCGCGCGGCGCACGTCGTGCTATTAGAGGCTGGATTGCACCACGCACAATGTAATCGACAACATACCTCGGGGTGTAATAGATGCCGCCAGCCTTCCGCAACTCCGGCTTTATTTCCAGCTCTACTCGTCTTCCCTTGATCCGCAGTGTCTTCCCTAGGAAACGCTCATAAACTGAACCGAGTATTTCTATCGGCAACGTGCTAAATAAATATGGCGAATCTTCACTGGAAAGATCTTCAATCAATTCAATCAAAAACTCATCTGACACCACGAGATCGTCCGAGAAGTGGGGCTTGAACAGAGACCCGTTGAACGTTTTATCAAGTGATCGAAAGTGTTGAACGATACGTGGATACAGGGGAGTTCGAGAGCCAGGAGCATGAGTCCAATCTCTAACAATTTTTTCTAGAAGATGCCCCGTATCAATATCGCGGTCTTCTGAAATCCGGATAAACAAAATTTGGTTCAGTATCCGTTGTGCGGCCTCGTTCAAATCGTATTCGTTCCAATCTTGTTCGCGATTATCGCGGAGGAGGTGGCCGGCAAGTTGGACGCGTTTGGCCTCAACATAGTCGAGAAAGTCGGAATCGACTGGCTGCACTCTTTCGCGGACGATGAGCCAGCCCTGCCGTCCTGCGCGCGCAACGGCCCTCTTAGGAAGTGCAGCGATCGTCTGTTCGAGACCGTTCTTCTGGACCCTTTCCCGTGAAAGAAGCTCCCAGATTTCAGAAGCTTTGCCTATGTAATCGGTGAAGGACCATTCCTTCCATACGTCCCAAGGCGCGTTGGGGTCAGGCTTGCCACCCAAGATGAATATCTGTAACTTCGCGAAGTTGGTGAGTGTTGCTATACGGACACCAAGGTTATATGCGTAACGCTGAGCTTGATATGCTCCCTTCGGCTTTAGCGAATCGAGCGGACTCTTTGCCTCACAAACAAACCTGTCGATACCGTCGGTGCGAAACACATAATCTGCTCGTTTCCGTCGGTCATCGTAAAACCGTGTTTCAATCTGAACCTCACGGAGCGATTGAGGACGATTATCCACGTTCTCCATATCCCATCCCAGGGCACGGAAAAAAAGGATTGAGATAGTCAATTCGCAGCGAAGCTTCGTCGAAGCGCTCCGATGCGAAACGTGGCGAACTTTCTAAATAATTCGCGACAAGTCGCTGCAGTTCATTTTCGAAGTTCTCCAGCGTTGGTTCGTTCATAAGGTCGTCCTCGCATGAGAATACATAAGTATGAGGGTGTAAGACTTGGAAGCGAGTACGAGAGGCAGAAGCAGGCTTTACGGTATGGCCGAAGCCATGCCCTTAACGAAACGGCATCTGAAGACAAAGTCAGAAACAGATCCCCTTCGGGGATGACAACCAGAAAGGCAAGTGCGTTAGGCCGGGCCTTCTCCACCTCATCGAGCAAAGAACGCTCGTTAGGGGTCCCGGTTCGGCCCTGAACAAATTTGAAGTTTAATTCTCGTGTCTCATTTCTGATGTGTGGTTCCAATCTGGCACCGACGGCGCGCCTTATCCCACCCCCGCTCAAAGAAGCCCTTCCCCACCAGGCCTTCTCGGGTAGTCTGGAGGGCACCATGCCGACCCATCCTGCACTCTTTGAGGACCAGCCCATCCGCCGCATTTATGACGAGGCCACCGATACCTGGTGGTTCTCAGTCGTCGACATCGTTCAGGTACTTACCCAGCAACCCGACCCAACGACCGCACGAAAATATTGGAACAAGCTCAAGCAGCGTCTGAAGGAAGAGGGTAGTCAACTGGTGACAGATTGTCACCAGTTGAAACTCCCCGCTGAGGACGGCAAGCAGCGCCTCACCGACTGCGCGAAACCCGAAACCCTGCTGCGGCTCGTGCAATCCGTGCCCAGCCCCAAGGCCGAACCCATTAAACTGTGGCTTGCCAAGGTCGGCTATGAGCGCATGCAGGAACTCGCCGATCCCTCGTTATCCATTGACCGCGCGCGCGAAACCTACAAGAAGCAGGGCCGAAGCGAAAAGTGGATTGCCCAACGAATGACGGGCCAGGAAACTCGCAACAAACTGACGGACTATTGGGCCGCTCATGAGGTCAAGCCCGGTCAGGAGTTTGCCATTCTGACCAACCTCATCCATCAGGAATGGGCGGGTGTCTCCGTCACCGAGCACAAAAAGTTAAAGGGGCTCAAGACTCACAACCTTCGCGACCACATGAGCGAGGCTGAACTGATCTTCACCGCTCTGGCCGAGCTCTCCACCCGTCAGGTAGCGGAGACGGAAAAGGCAAAAGGCATGCCTGCCAATGAGAAAGCCGCGCGTACGGGAGGTAGCATCGCCAAGCGAGCCCGGCTTGAACTCGAAAAAGAAACCGGGCGCAAGGTCGTTTCCGGTGAAAACTACCTGCCCCCCGGACGCACCCCGAAGAAACTCAACTGATGCGCAACGTGAGCGAAACCCATAACCCAGGCTACGCCCTGTGCTGGGATAGGCCGCGCCGTTGGCGCTGGATTGTTCGGCACGACTGGGTGGAAAAGCGATCGAAAATTGCAAAACCTTCCAGCACGCCTCTCTAACTTCCACCATCCAAGGGCCTTACGATTTAAGAGTGACCCCCCACCCACTAACTCCTTTATCAACTAAACTTTGCCTATAACCCCTTACATACCTAGACTTTGCCAAGTTGGTCCAGACCTAAACCAAATGAGCTCTAGACTTTGCACAAAAACAGGGGGGGAGGGGGTGTACTAACTATGTTCCACGTGGAACAAAAGGCGAAAGTGTTGGCTCCTCACCACTGTCTACTCACTACTGTCTACTGTCTGTCGTTATGGTGGGCACAGCAGGATTCGAACCTACGACTTCCACCGTGTGAAGGTGGCACTCTACCGCTGAGTTATGCGCCCTCAATTACCGGTCTCCCCACGCCCACCGCGCCTGAGAGACATATTCAGCATAGCATCGCCTCGCGTCTCGGCCAACCAGGGCCCCGGTGTGCGATATCCAAACACCCAGGTCTACGCGATACAATCGGGCCGAGATGAACTCCAATCCCATCAACGATGTGCCGCCAGTCAAGCCGCCGGCCTCGCCACGGGATTTGGCTGATTCTGACGACATTTCCGCGCAACCTGAACCCCAAGATGGGGTTTCGGATGATATGAGCACCTTGGCTCTCCATCCCGGCGGCAAGCTTCACCCCGGTTTCACGGGTTTCCCCGGCCCCAACCCAGGAATCCCGCCCGCGGGTCGAATAAACGGCCGCCCGGAACCGGAAACCATTGCCGAGTTGACCCCCGCCCAGGCTGCTGCCCGCGCCGCCGCCGTCGCCCGCGGAGACTACACCCAGTTGACCGACGCCGAGGTCATGCTTGAGCTGCGCGCCGGCAACATGGGCGCCTTTGACGTTCTGATCGGCAAATACCGCAAGCCGATCGTGCACTTCATGTTCCGCATGGTGCACAACCAGGCGGTCGCCGAGGAACTCGCGCAGGAAGTCTTCCTCCGCGTCTACCGTTCGCGCGAAACATACCGTGCCGAGGCCCGCTTCAGCACCTGGCTGTATCGCATCGCTACCAACCTGGGTGTCAACCATGCGCGCGACACCCGCCACGAGCGTATGGCCTCGACCATCTATCTGGACGAGCCGGACTCTGAAACAGGAACCACGCCCGACGTTGCCGATTGCACGCCGTCAGCCGAAGCCGACATGCTGCGCCGCGAGCGCATGAAAGCCATTCGCCAGCATGTGCTGGCCCTACCCGAGCGGCAGAAGACCGCCGTCCTCATGCACAAGTATGAGGGGCTCGACTACAAGCAGATCGGCGAAGTGCTGAAGCTCTCCGAGTCTGCCACCAAATCACTCCTCTTTCGCGCCTACCAGACGTTGCGCGAGAAGCTCAAGGATTACGTATAAGCAACATCCTCCCTGAAAGGAGGCCGATTGGTAACTGTTATGACAAATTGCAAAAATTGCCGCTCTCATCTTCCGGACCTGCTCCTCGACGACGCGTACACCACCACGCATCCCGAGTTCAAAGAGCATCTGGCCGCGTGCGCCGAGTGCCGCACGGAGCTGGCTGAACTGCGCTCCACGTTCGCCCTGCTCGACGAATGGAAGGCCCCCGAGCTTTCGCCGTACTTCGACTCACGGCTGCAGGCACGCCTGCGTGAGGCTGTAGCCGCACCTCCCGAAGGCCTCTGGGAGCGCACCAAATCGTTCCTGCTTTTCAGCACCGGCCGTCAGCTTCGTCCCGCTCTCGCCGGCGCCCTCGCCTTCGTCATGCTGATTGGCGGCGGCACCTTCGCCAACTTCTACCACTTTGCCAACCCCATGTCTCCGGTCGCTGCCTCAGCCACCGTCAACGACCTCAAGATCCTCGACAACAACATTCAGGTCGAGCAGCAGATGGACCAGCTTTTGGATGACTCAACTCCCAGTGCCGATGATAGCGCTGCACCGCCGACCACCTAGGGCCCCGTACCACGCGAGAAATATCTTCTCGCTCAATGCTTTTTTTGCTGCATCGGCCGCGTCCCCGGGTATGCTGTTAGCGTTAGCGGCCCGAGAAAAATGAGTGCCAGCCTGACTGGATCGGATCCTCCGAACCGTCTTGGCTGGCTTGTGTCACAACTCCGGTCTCCATGACGGCGAAAGTTTGCGACTACCGCCATGCGCTTCGCCTCTCCAATTCGGCTTCTGCTCTCGACCGCGCTGCTGCTCAGCATAGCTGGGGCAGCGCATACGCAGATCTTCAGGCAGCAGAAGCAGGCCAACATCAATGCGCGCCGCAACGCGGCCATCGCCCAGCAGCAGAAACAGCAACAAAAGCAACAGCAGAAGCAGCGCCAGAACCAGCCGCCGCAACAGCAGCCGAACCAGCAGCAGACGCGCCCGCAGCAATATCAGCCTCAGCAACAGCCGCGCCAATATCAGGCGCAGCCCCAGCAGCAATCGCGCCAGCCGCAATACCAGCCTCAGCAGCGCCAGCCGCAACCGCAGCAGCGCCCGCAGTACCAGCCTCAGCAGCAGCCGCGACAGTACCAGCCTCAGCCGTCAGCTGCCGGCAACACTGCCCACGGCGGAGGGCCGGCAGCAGGCGCGCCTATTGAACGCCGCGAGCCTTCCAACCCTGCCAATTCCACCGGCGCCAACGCCAACCACGGTGAGCACCTTGCCGAGTGGATGAACGCGCACCGCAATCTCAGCCTCTCGCAGCAACACCAGGCGCTGGAGAACGAGCCCGGCTTCCACGATCTGCCGCAAGCCACACAGCAGCGCATGCATGACCGTCTGTCGGAGCTCAATGCCATGCCGTCGGCCCAGCGCGACCGCATCATCCAGCGCAATGAAGAGATGGAGAAACTTACCCCAGAGCAGCGTGACCAGGTGCGCGCAGCCACGCAGAACTTCGCCGCGCTTCCGCCAGATCAGCGCAATGCCGTTGGCCGCAGCTTCGGCGCCCTGCGCCAGCTGCCGCCTGACCAGCGCGCCGCCGCACTCAACTCCGGTCGCTACAGCTACGGCTTCAATCCGCAGCAGCGCGCCGCGCTCAACGGACTGATGAATGTTGAGCCCATTTACCCGCACCACTAGCTCTAATTCTCCGCCCAGCCACCTTTGCGCACCTTGTTTTTGTTTTTGAAATTTGCGCACTTTGCGTTCAAGGCTTTTGCATTTGCTCTTGCCCTAATTCTTGAAGAAGTTTTTTGCCAGGAAAAGCACGTTCGCCGGACGCTCGGCCAGCCTGCGCATAAAGTACGGGTACCACTCTCTCCCGAACGGAACATACACCCGCACCCCGAACCCGGCAGCCACCAGCTTGCGCTGCAGGTCGCGCCGCACCCCGTACAGCATCTGGAACTCGAACGCGTTCTTCTCTACTGCATAGCTGGCGACAAACGCCTGCAGCTCTTCCACGATCGCCTCATCGTGCGTTGCAATTCCGCAAAACACCGGACTCGACATGACTCTTTTTGCGAGCTTCACATAGTTAGCGTCCACATCGCTCTTGGCCGGGAAGGCAATCTCCGCCGGCTCCTTGTAGGCGCCCTTGCACAGTCGTATGCGAATCCCCTGCGCCAGCAGCCGCTCCACATCATCCGCCGTGCGGTACAGGTACGCCTGCAACACCATGCCCACCGCGCCCGGCCACCGTGCATACAGTCGCTCGGTCATCGCGATCGTGGCCTCGGTGTAGTCCGACCCCTCCATATCGATGCGCACAAAGCTCCCGATACTCGCCGCATGTTCTACCAGCCACGCCACAATCCCCTCGGTCAGCTCCGGTCCTTTAGCTCCGGAGCCAGCACCGTGGCCGCCGATATCCATCCCCATCTGCGTCAGCTTCAGGCTGACGTTGGCGCGCAGACGCCGCGTACCAATCTCGTCCAGCAGGCGGTGATAGATCCTCGCGCTCTCTTCGGCCTGAGACACCTCCGTGACACTCTCTCCCAGCGAGTCGAGCGTCACGTCAATGCCCTCGCTATTCAGCTGCTCGGCTACAGCCACGGCCTCTTCAACCGTCATTCCTGCGACAAAGCGCCGCGAGACCTTCTGCCCCATCGCCGACTGCTCTGAAAATGCCCGGAAAGATTTGTTTGTGGAAAGCCCGATAAAAAAAGAACGAAGCAACGAACACCCCTAACGGTTATCTCAACCGTTTATTGTCGCACGTTGCTCACGTACGCTTGGCAAGCGCCAAAGGCGCGTCCTATACCAGCCCAGGGCAAAGCCCTGGGTTCTGACCGACCACAAATCCAAAGGGCTGAAGGCCCGATCTAAAATGCCCGTAATGAGAATCCCTACGGAACAATAATCATCATCTTGACCGAGTGAGAAGCAAACGCCATTAGCCTTTACTGAGCTGCACACACTGACGCTTCGGTATAGTCTTGTCCTTCAAAGATTCTTAATTCATGTTTCACAGACTCACGCTCTCTTTCTACGGGATTTCACCGGTGGAGTAGTCCTTTGTGGATTGGCCGCACGACTGATCTCATATTCCACACCCAAGGAATCTTTCAACACGAAGTTGTAAGTTCGGTTTTCCTCAAGTTTGCGCGGGTCTCTTTCCTTGAGTAAAAAACGTATCCACCCCTCAACCGGCTGGCTCGGCTCTAAGGACGTCGGCAAACTAGAAAACAGTGGCGTCAATGATTCAGATCGACCAGCCATAATTATTGGAGATTCATTGGGAGTTGGATCTAAACAGTATTCCCAATGCTCATCTAGCAGGTCGAATGCGGAGAAGTCTTTCTCCCGCACAAGTGGGACTCGCATACCGTCAATCTCAACGCTCCCACAAAAGTCACGGATGTATTGCGTTTCTGACGAAGCGTTCACCACATACATTTCGACAAGAATGTCGATATCTACGGTGAACTCCTTACCGTGATTTGCCTGTTCCCATAGTTGGCGAGTGATGTCAGAATAGGGGTTTTTGTCGGAGCGAACGATTCGGTAAATTTCCCCATCCAATTTTGCAGGCGCGGCTTCTGACTCGATCTTGGGTATCTCCGATGAAGATTGCTTCAATTCTTCTGGAGCTACGCCCTTACGAACAAGTATTTCCTCTATCGACTTTTCGAGTGCTTCGGGCGACAGGCCACCGCTGTCATTTGACTCCTTGTGCCTGATTCCCAACACGAATTGAAACCATTTGTACTGCGTTAGCCAAAACAGCAACTAACACGACAGCACAATTAAGGCAAAAGGAAGTAACCAAGGGTGATCGCCAAACCAATTCGGATGCGTACTCTGAATGATCGTCATGGCCACACCTGCCGTCGTACCAACGAAGCCGCCGGAGATTCGCTTGTGTTGGTTATCCATGGTTCATTGTCCGTCTCCGGCGTGGAGACGTAAAGCGCTAACCCTGTCACAGAACTCCAATACCAAATGAATTGAGCTTGTGCGTCAAACATTTAATGTCAAAAATATTTGACATCATCCTTGCCGCGCGCTACATTTCTCCATGTCAAACATTTTTGACATGGAGCCCGCCATGCCCAGCCCCTCTTACCAGGAGAAATCGCTTTACGGAGCGCTTGTTGCCAACCTCGCCGTTTTCCTGCCGTACTTCGTCTACCTTCATCTCCACCACGCGACGGTCAATTTCATCGCGGCCACAATCACGATCCTGATCCTCGCGCAGGTTGTTGTGCAGGGCATCATCGCTCTGGCCACGCGCAACCGGCTCAAGGATGAGCGCGACCGCCTTATCCGCTTGCGTGGCTATCGAGCCGGATATATCACCATCATCGCCTTCATGCTCTTTGGCATGAGCGCGCTTTGGCTGCACAGTTCGCTGGGCCAGATCAACCCGGCGCACATGGCGCTGCACTTTCTGAGTGTGTTCTTTGCCGTCGTCATGATCGCCGAACTGGTGAAGATCATTGTGCAGCTGGTGCTTTACCGGAGGCCGCTCTAATGGCCGGCCTCCGCAACACTCTTCGCGACCTGCGCGCCGCCCGCTCCATGACCCAGCAAGAGCTGGCTGACGCTATTGGAGTGACGCGCCAGACCGTTATCGCCATCGAGCTCGACAAGTATTCACCGTCGCTCGAAACCGCCTTCCGCATCGCGCGCGTCTTCAACGTGCCGCTCGAGCAGGTCTTCCAGTACGAGCCGCCGCATGGTAAACGCAAATAGACGAATCCCAAAACAGGAAAGGAAAAAGCAACTGCAAACGCGGTGGACGCAGCGAACGCAGTGGTACGCGGCGTAAGGCAAAGGATTTGAACGTGGGGTAGATCTACCGCGCTTCGACGTGCCCCACGCGCTCCACCGGCGGCGTCACCATCTTGCTGGTATCTTTCATCGCGGCGATCGCCTCGTCATAGCGCCCGCGCATCCAGTTGGCGCGGATGCGGGCCATGTCTTCCAGCATCTTCATCCCGTCTTTGAGGTAGCTCAGCCGGCTGCGAGCATCGTGTCCCCACGTTACCGGCACCTCGACGATCCTGTACTTCAGCTTGCGCGCGATGAACAGGATCTCCGGGTCGAACCCCCAGCGCTCAATCGTCTGCAGCCGGAAGATGGTCTGCGCGGCCTCGCGCCGGAAGGCCTTGAAGCCGCACTGCGTATCTTTGAAGGGCAGGCCCATCCCCCAGCGCGTCACCTTGTTGAAGCAGCGCCCGAAAAATCTCCTGTACAGCGGCTGGTAGATGGTCTGCTTCTGCCGGTCGAGCCAGCGCGATCCAATCGCCACGTCGGCTCCCTCGTCGATCGCCGCAATCAGCAGCTCCGCTTCTTCAATCGGCGATGACAGGTCCGCGTCTGTGAACATCACAATCTCACCGGCCGCCTGCAGCAGCCCGTTGCGCACCGAGTAGCCCTTGCCGCGGTTGCCCGGGTTGCGCACCATGTGCAGCCGCGAATAGCGCCGCATCCACCTCTGCACAATGGCCGGCGTATCGTCGCTCGACCCATCGTCCACCACCAGCACTTCGGCATCCCAACCGCGCTCTTCCACGCACCACATCACGCGCGAGAGCGTACCGTCGATCCGGGCGCTTTCGTTGTACGCCGGGATAACAATGCTCAGCCGCGGATGCACCGCAGCCTGCTCAAACTCGTTCTGGGTAGAAAGCTCCATCGCGTCTTCTGCCAGTAAGACCTCGTGACAGCATGCCTGTCAGGATAATGGTACTCATTGGACGCTCCCTCCACGCGGTTTGTCGCAAAGATGTTAGTCGCAAAGATTCGGCGCATGCCCGTATATCCGCCAATTCCGTCAGGCTGGTACACTCCCACCATGTCGGAACCCTTCCCGCCCCCTCCGCCGCCCGCACCCTACAGCAGCTCCACAGAAGCGCCGCGCGCGCCTTATGCACAACCCTACGCCGGCGGCCCATATTCTTCGCCGCAGAAGCCGCGCCGCTCCGGCTGGTTCTGGGCATCCATCTTCGTCGGCATTGTGGTGGTCGGCGTTCTCGGGTTTACCGCGCTGGTCGTCGAACTGGTGAAATCCTCCGATAGCGATACCGGCAGCTCCTTCACCAGCTCCAGCTCCATCGCCGTCGTCGATATCACCGGCGTCATTCTCGACGCCGACAAGATCGACAAGGAAATCCGTAAGTTCGGCGACGACTCCAACGTAAAGGCCATCATTCTGCACATCGATTCGCCCGGCGGCGGCGCCGCTGCCTCGCAGGAGATCTACCACGAGGTCATCAGCGTCCGCCAGGAGAAGAAAAAGCCCATCGTCGCCTCGGTCGAATCTGTCGGCGCCTCCGGCGCATACTACATCGCCTCCGGCTGCGACAAGATTTATGCCAACCCCGCCTCCGTCGTCGGCTCCATCGGCGTCATCATGGAGTGGACCAACTACGGCGAACTGCTGCGCTGGGCCAAGATGAAGAACATCACCATCCACGCCGGTGAACTCAAGGATGCCGGCGATCCCACCCGCGACCTCACGCCCAAGGAAGAAGCTTATTTCCAGTCGCTCGTCGACAACATGTACGGGCAGTTCGTTCATGACGTTGCAGTGGGCCGCCATACCAGCGACGACAAGATCAAGGAGCTCGCCACCGGCCAGGTGTGGACCGGGCAAGAGGCGCAGCCGCTCGGCCTCATCGACGCGCAGGGCGGATTCCGCATCGCGTTGATGGATACCGCAAAATCAGTGGGCATTAAAGGTGAGCCGCATATCGTTCGTCCGACAAAGCCGAAACGCGGCTTCTTTGACGCGCTCACCGAAGACGCCGATGACCTCTTCCCCAATCCATCCAAACTGCTCGACCACGCTCCCGGCTTCTACTTTATGTGGAAGTAAGGAGCCACCATCCTGGTAGCGGATCAGAGTTATTTTGCCTGGGTCGGGGACTTCCTCCCCTGCCGGGGTGGGTTTTGGCATTTTGCCTCCATTTGTAATTTTTTTCACCATCCAACCCAATCCCCCTCACCTGAGTCCAATCTTGGAATACACTCAATGCACTGGCGTTAGCGCCCTTAACCTTGGAACGAACCGGGAGATTTCTTCTTATGACGAAAGCCGACTTGGTCGATCAAGTGACCGCTTTGGGCGATCTGACCCGCCGCGACGGTGAAGTCATCGTCGACACCCTCTTTGAGTCTGTCATCGGAGCCCTCAAAGCCAACGATAAGGTCGAAGTTCGTGGTTTTGGCAGCTTCCGCACCCGCCAGCGCAATCCGCGCACTGGCCGCAACCCCAAGACCGGCGCCTCGGTCGCCGTTCCCGCCAAGCGTGTGCCCTTCTTCAAGCCCAGCAAGGAGCTCCGCGACCTCGTGAATCCCGGCGAGATCCGCGCCTCCCGCAAGGCCAAGCCGGCAGCAGGACCTGGCCACGTCGATCCTCACCACCCGCCGGCAATGTAGACCGTGGCAGCGCTTTCCAGCGTCTCACATGCCGTAAACTCTCTCTACATGCCTCCTGCCATTGCCGCCCACGGTCTCACTCGCACGTTCGCCGGCGGCTTCAAAGCCGTCGATAACCTCGATCTCGCCGTCGAGCCCGGTCAGTTCTTCGGTTTCCTTGGCCCCAATGGCGCCGGCAAATCCACCACCATCAAGATGCTCACCGGCCTGCTCGCTCCCACCGCCGGCTCCATCGAAATCCTCGGCCAGGACCTGCTCGCTCATCCCGTCGAGGTCAAACGCAACATCGGCGTCGTACCCGAAGGCATGGCCCTCTTCGGCAAGCTCACCGCCACCGAATACCTCACCTTCGTCGGTCGCATGTACGGCCTGGACAAAGCAACTACGCAGCAAAGAACCACCGAGCTGCTCGAGTTCATGGGCCTGGCCAACGAGCAGAAGAAGCTCATCGCCGACTTCTCCCACGGCATGGGCAAAAAGCTAGCCCTCGCCGCCGCCGTCATTCACGGCCCCAAGGTCCTGTTTCTCGACGAGCCCTTTGAAGGTGTCGATGCCATCGCCGCTCTCACGCTCAAAAACATGCTGCAGGGCATGATCGCCCGCGGCGCCACCATCTTTCTTACTTCGCATGTGCTGGAGATCGTCGAGCGTCTCTGCTCGCACATCGCCATCATCGATCGCGGCCACCTCGTCGCGCAGGGTTCGCTCGACGAGCTTCGCGCCGGCGTGCAGGCACGCCTCACACCCGAGGGCGAATCCGCAGCTACACCTCAAGCTACCCTAACGCTCGAGCAGATATTCCTCAATGTTGTTGGCTCCGCTGAAGGCTCCACAACACACAGCCAGGAATTGAATTGGCTCAGCTAAACACTCATGCCCACTGAAACCGCCAACTGGTCTCCCGCCCAATCCAGCGCGCAGTATCGCGCCATCGCCTGGCTGCGCTGGCGCATCTTCCTCAACAATTTTAGGCGCAAGGGCAGCACCGGCGATCTGGTCGCGCGCATCATCATCGTCCCTTTTGCTACCGTTATCCTCATCGGACCAACATTCGGCGCAGGCTTCGGTGCCTGGTATTGCGCCTACAGCGGACATATTGAACGCATCGCCTGGATCCTCTGGGCAGCCTTCGCCTTCTGCCAGTTCCTCAATCTCCAACTTGGCCAACCCGGCACCGTCTTTGACCCCACGCAGCTCATCCGCTTTCCTCTGCCCGCCTCGCGTTACACCGCCATCCGTCTCTTCTTCGGCTTGCTTTCACCAGCAAATATTGCCAGCTTCTGTATTGCGCTGGCAATGGCAATTGGCATCACAGTCGCGCTCCCAAACCTTTGGCTTTACGTCTTCCTTGCGCTCTTTATCTTTGCTGTCGCCAATGTTCTCTTCAACCGCATGATCTTCGCCTGGATCGACCGCTGGCTCTCGACGCGCCGCGCTCGCGAAATCTTTACCGGGTTAATCTTCGTCTTTGCGCTTGGAAGTCAGTGGGTGAATTTCACCTTCAATCCCGCCTTCAACCACGATCGTTTCCACCCGACTGCCGCGCAAGCAGCCAGAGTAGCCGCTGCCGAGCAGAACCTCGAATCCGTGAAGCATGTCTATGACAAGGTGTGGCCGTGGCTTGCGAGTCTCCCTCCCAACCTCACCGGCTCAGCGCTGAGCAACGCGCATAGTGCGAATATCCTTCACGCATTGACAGATATCCTGTTCTGCGCACTCTACGCGTTGCTCTTCTACATGATCTTCGCCTGGCGCACGCGTACGGAATACCGTGGCGAAAACTTCAGCGACCAGGCCAACGCTATTGCGAAGCAACCGCTCGCTCCGATGGCACGTACCGCAGCGATGGCTCCCGCAATGGCCTCAGGCGAGATGGCTCTTCCTTCGCGCTACGCTCCGCTGCTCGGCATTTTCGAGAAGGAATTCCTGACCGTTCGCCGCAATACGGGCATCTTTTATGGCATCCTTGCGCCCCTGATACTGGTCTTGCTCTTCGCGTTCAAGATGGCTGCCCGATCCCATCTGCCCTGGCTTTTTCCTGCCTCAATGGCCTATGCACTCCTCGGTATCACGCCGCTTTTCTACAACATATTCGGCCTAGAAGGAGCTGGTTGCCAGTTTTATTTCATATCGCCCGTCCGAATGCGCGATGTCTTCCTGGCAAAAAATCTCCTCAACCTGACGCTTGCCGCGATAGATATTCTTCTCGTCTATCTCGTGATTGCTTTTGTGGCAGCGTTTCCGTCGCCGCGCATGACTGTCGCCGCTTTGCTCTGGGCTGCAGCCATACTGCTGGCCAGCATGGCAATCGGCAACCGCCGCTCAATCACCGCGGCCAAGAAGGTTGAGGCTGGACGTTCCGCCTCCAAGCAGGCCTCGCCCATGAGCAGTTTGATCAGCTTCCTCCTGCTCGTCGCCGGCGCGGCTGTCGGCGCCGGCCTATACCTTGCGGAGGTGAAATTGCACACTGCCTGGATACTCATCCCCGCGCTTGCCATCATGACCGCCGCCGCCTGGATCTTTTACCGCGCCAGCCTCAGCACCATCGACCGTTACGCCTTCGAGAATCGCGAACAGCTATTTGCCGAACTCTGTAAGCAGTAGGCAGTAAGCAGGAAATCTGCGAGTGCGGAGATTCAATACTGCGTACTGCTCGCTGCTTACTTCCTTATCCCCACCACCCCCATCATCCTTCCCGTAAACCCGTGCTCCGCGCGATGGCTGAAGTATTTTCTCCGCCCATCCCGCGTATACGTGCACGCCGAGCATTCCCCCAACACGCTCACATTCTTGGGGCTCAATCCTGCGTCGATCAACTGCCGCCGGTTCGCCTCAAACAAATCCAGGTGCGTCTGCGGCCCAATGTTCGAGTGCCCCGGCGCCCGCGCCGTCATAAACAGCAGCGGATATTTCTCCCGCACCGGGTCCGAGTCGTATACCTCACTGAAAAGCTCCGGCGCATACGCGAACTGGCTCTCGAATTCCCACCGCACCTCTTCGCCCACCGCAAAACAGCACGGCCCAATCGCCGGCCCGATCGCTGCAATCAGGTCCTTCGGCTTCGACCCATAGCGCAGACGCATGGTCCCCACGCCGCGCTCGACGATTCGTTTCAAGGTGCCGCGCCATCCCGCATGGAACGCCGCGATAACTTTTTTCTTCGTATCCACCACCAGCACCGGAACGCAATCCGCCGTCTGCACACCCAGCAGCAACCCTGGCACGTCGGTCATCGAAGCATCGCCGCGCATCACCGCACGGCTATTCTCCGTCGCTAGCACCGCGTGATCTCTTTCGATGATCCTGATCAACCCGCTATGGATCTGCCGCACGGTCACCAGTTGCACTTGAGCGTTGCCCGCCACTGCTTCCACAAACCCGCGCCGGTTTTCCGCAACGTTTTCCTCCGCGTCCTGGCCCGTCCATCCCAAATTCAGTTCGCCCTGCTCGCCATCCCCATACGCAGTCGAAACCCCGCCCAGTCGCGAGCTAAACCCCGCCGCCAGCCACGGAAACTGCTCCCACCCCGGCATCCGCACCACCCGCACATCGCCAGAGCCCCTTTTCGCCCTACCCACAGCCATCTTCTCTGCCCGTTCAACCTTTTTTTTCTTGGACTTAACCCGCTCGCCATTCTTCCAGGTCCCGGCCCGAGTCGCCCGCCGTCCATGCACCAGCCCCACGCTGGCTAGCACTGCATCCACCGCGCCAATCGCCTCAGCGCTCTCCTGCCAATTACTCATCCACTGATTTTACTTGCCTTCAATAACCCGGATACTGGCCCATAACCCTGCCTTAAAGATTCTGGGCCCGCTTTCCAGCGGGCCCGGGAGAGGCTTTAGGGGGAGGGATGTTCTGAGGATTTCGAAGGAATTGCCCAAAAAGGACAAAAGGGGATATCTATTACAAGGTGGGCCAGATTTGAAAATGCCTCTCAGTTATAGGTTCAGACGTCACAGCCCCCCGAATGGTTGCTTATATTTGCCCGCGCAATGGAAATATCCACATTGCCATTAACTATTTCGCTTCTTACCCCTTTTCACCCCATTTTGTCTGGTACTTTTTGCTCTGCCAAACGTCCAATTTAGGGTTTGGGCCCTCCCCAGCGGCTGCATTTCTGCGTTTCCCGCAAATTTACCGGAAATCCCATCAAATAGCGCCCAAGCTATTGCATCTTATAGGATTTAGGGTTACGATACCGCGATTGCCTTGCGCGGGCCGGCCCACTCCCCAAGCTACTTCAATTATGGATACTGCTACTCAAATCGCCTCTCACCTGCTTCGTTCCCGCCTCGGAAAGATCTGCGTCGCCATCACCGGCGCAACCCACGAGGAGATGATCGAAAAGGCCGCCGAAGTCCTTAAAGAGACGAATTTCATCGAATTTCGCCTCGACTATCTGCCCAAGCCGCTCGTCGCTTTGCCCCGTCTGAAGCAATTCCTCAGCGACAACGGTGCCGCCACCGCCATCGCCACCTGCCGCTGCGAAGAGAACGGCGGCAAGTTCCACGGCTCTAATAATGCTGCCCTCGAAGTCCTGCACAAGGCCGCCGAAGCGGGCTTTCAGATCGTCGACATTGAACTCGAGTCCGTCGAGAAACTCCCCAAGAGCACCATTGCCCACCTGCGCGAAGCCGGCGCCGCCGTCATCATCTCCTGGCATGACTTCCATGCCACCAAAGATCTCGACGGCGTCTACAAACGCATCCTGCCCTTCAAGCCGGACTTCATTAAGATCGTACCCACCGCGCGCACGCTTTCTGACAACCTCACCCTCATTCGTTTCCTTGAGCGCGTCGACGACCACGCCCATGACAATGTCGTCGCCATCTGCATGGGCGAAGCCGGCATCATCTCGCGCGTGCTCGGTCTGCGCGCCGGCTCGGCCTTCACCTTTGCATCCGCCAGCGTCGGCGAAGAGACCGCGCCCGGCCAGATTGCCGCTCGCACCCTCATCGAAACCTATCGCATCGACCAGGTGGACAACGCCACCAAGGTCTACGGCGTCGCCGGCAATCCGCTTTCGAGCTCGCTCTCGCCGATCATGATGAACACTGCCTTCCGCCGCGAGACAGTCAACGCGGTGTATCTCGCGTTGCAAACCAGCAAGGTCGACGACCTGTTCAAGCTCGCGCGTGAGATTCCCATCCAGGGCCTCAGCGTCACCATGCCGCTCAAGCAGGACGTCATGCCGCACCTCGAGCGCACCGACCCGCTCTCCGCCAAGATTGGCGCGGTGAATACCATCACGCGCCTGCCCGACGGCAAGTTCTACGGCTTCAATACGGATGTAGCCGGCATCGTCGGCCCGCTCGAGCGCCGTCTCTCGCTCAAGAACGCCAAGGTGCTCGTGCTCGGCGCCGGCGGAGTCGCTCGCGCCGCCGTCTTTGGTTGTCGTGACAAGGGTGCTGAAGTCTGGGTCCTCAACCGTACCGTCGAAAGCGCGCACAGACTCGCTCGCCAGTCCGGCGCCAAGACCATGCGCCGCGACCAACTCGCCAAAACCCACTTCGATGTCATCATCAACGCGACCTCGGTCGGCATGGCCGCGGCAGGTAAAAACGCTCCCGCAGCGATTCTCCAGCCCAGCGAGATCAACGCGCGCCTGGTCTTCGACCTGGTCTACAACCCCATCGAAACCCCGCTCCTCCGCATGGCCCGCCAGAAGGGCATTCCCGTCATCACCGGCGTGGAGATGTTCGTGCAGCAGGGCGCGCGCCAGTTCGAAATCTGGACCGGCAAGCCCGCACCCGAGGAAGAGATGCTGCGCGTTGTTCTCCACTCGCTGCGCCAGAATTCCGAAAGCGGAGAGTCCGCTCTGCCCGTTGGCAAGGTTGAGATCCTGCCTCCGCCGGTGCAGCATGTTGAGCCCGAACCCGTCGCCAAGGTCGAGCCGAAGATCACGACCGTTATCAAGCAAGCGCCGGTGAAGCAGGCACCTGTGAAGGCAGCCCCGGCAAAGCCCGTACCTGCTGCCAAGGTAGCTCCTGCAAAACACGCGCCTGTAAAGGTCGCTGTCAAGGTCACAGCCAAAGTCACCACCAAAGCTCCTGCGAAAGCAGTGGCGAAAAAGCCCGTACCGGCCAAGAAGGCTGTTGCCAAGAAGCCCGCCCCTAAACCCGCACGCAAGCCTGTCAGCAAAGTGGCTGCATCCAAATCGAAAGCCAAAACCGGCAGCAGAAAATAACTTCTCCGCCTCAAACACCAAGGCCTTGCACTCACCCTGCAAGGCCTTTTGCTTTTGCTTCACTATTCACTATTCACTGCCTCACCCAAACTCTTTCGCAATCCATCCTCTCAGTGCCTTCATGCTGGTCTCGCGTCCCAGGAACGCCTGCACCAACTCCCGCGCCGGTTTCGATCCGCCCGGCTCCAGCACCTCGCGCCGATAGCGCATCGCTGTCGGCCCTTCCAGCAGGTTCTTGCGGTCGAACTCCTCAAAGAACTCCAGCGCCATCACCTTGTCATAGAGATACGTGTAGTAGTTCGACGTATATCCCACCAGGTGCGTGAACGCCGCATACATCCTGTTGCCGTCCACAAACTCATACATCGAGAACCGGTCGTATCCCTCGCGCAGCAGCCCATCCAGGTTCAGCTCCGCCGCGCGCCGGTCGTGCGTCTCCATCGAATACGTCGCGTACATCACCTGTGTCAGCGTTCCCAGCGCGCGCCCATGCGCCGCTGCTCGCGTCATCCGCGCAATCGTCTCGTAGGGCAGCAGCTCGCCGGTCTGGTAGTGCTTCGCAAAATTCCGCAGCAGGTCCGGATCTTCAAAAAACTCCTCCAGCATCTGCGACGGCACTTCAACAAAATCGCCTTCTGTCGCAATCCCACTCTGCCCTGCCCAGCGCTGCCGGCCGCCCAGCACTTCATGCATCAGGTGTCCAAACTCATGGAAGCACGTCACTACATCGGAGTACTGCATCAACCCCGCATCGTCGAAAATCTCAGGGTTCTGATCATTGCGTTTTGGCTGCGGGAAATTGCACACCAGCGAAGCCTCCGGCAAACACTCGCCCAGCATGCCGCCCACGATGCCGCACTCTGAAAACCATTTACTCTTGCCCTCGCGCGGATGCATGTCCAGATAAATCCTGCCGACGACTCTATCTTTACCCACGCTATCCACAACGTCGAACGTCTTCACGCCCTCCGCCCATCCCATCTCATTCACCCGCTCGAAGCGCACGCCAAACAGCTTTCCAGCGGTCGCAAGAATCCCCGCCTCCACCTGCTCATACGGAAAATAAGGCCGCACGCTCTGCGAGTCGAAGTCGAACCGCTCGCGCCTGAACTGCTCTTCCCAAAATCTCGCATCGCTCAGCGTCAGCGGCAGTGCAGCGGGCTCCCGCTGGCGCACAAACGTCTCCAGCTCTTCAAACTCTTTGTGCGAGGTCTCGCGCGCCGCCGCTTCCACCTCGCCCAGGAACGCCCGCATCTTCGCCGCCGAGCCCATCATCTGGTCTACCGTCGCCAAATCCGCCCAGCTCCGGAACCCCAGCAATGACGCCATCTCCTCCCGCGCCGCCAGCAGATCCAGTAAAACTTGTTTGTTCGCCGGATATCCTCGGTCGCAATAGGCGAGATACATCTTCCGCCGCAGCTTCTCACTCGCCGCATAGCTCATCACCGGCGCCATCTCCGGAGGATCGGTCGTCAACACTACCGGCTTCTCCGCGAGCAGCTTCCCACTCACCTCCGCCACGCCATGCCGCGCCAGGTAATCTTCCGGCAATCCACGCAGCTCTTCCGCATCATCTACCGAAATCTTTCGCACATCGTCCTGCACCGTGCGGCTGAAGCTCATGCTCAGCTCGGTCATCTTGTCAGCCAGCGCGCGAATCCGCTCCCGCGTGGCCTCGTCCTTATCCACGCCACTCAGCCGATACCCCAACAGCACGCGCTCCATGTAGTACTTCGTCGCCGCATCCTCGCCACTCACATCCACCGCCACCAGTGCGTCATACACCGCGCGGTTCAGGCTCAGCGCTGTCGCCTCGGCGCTGATCGCCTGCGAAAGCTCCTGCGCCGCATCCCTCACCCCAGCCTCCGGATGCACCATGAACATCACGCCGCTCTGACTGCCGGCCATGCGCAGGTGCCACTGCGCGCGATCAAACGGTCGCAGCGTATTCTCCACCGCCCGCTTCGACTTCACGGCCACCAACTCGGCTATCCGCGCGCGCGATTCCGCCAGGTGGAATTCCACCCACCCCTTTGCACCCTCCACGGCCTCCGCGCCGGTGCCCAGCGCTTCCCATATTCGCAGCCTCTGCATCCTTATCTCCTTGCCATTTACTTAGGACTATTATCTCTTGCGCGCTGTCGCCATCCTGCCGGATTCGCGCTTTTGGGTCATATCCACGGCAGCTCTCAAAGCGCAATCTTCTTGTGTTCCGGGACGGGATTCAGCTTTTGCATCCGTCTTTATCTACGCTCTACTCTCTACCCTCTACTCTCTGCCTCTACAATCTCTCTATGCGCTTTCTCATAGCTCTGCTCGCCATTGCCGGCATCGTCGACTCTGCTCTTGCCCTGCGCATTCACTACCAGGATCCCAACGCCGCACCGCCCTGCGCCGTGACCGAAAAGTTCGACTGCGGCACGGTCAACCATTCCCGCTTCGCCGTCTTCCCGCCCACATCGTTCGACGAAGACCCCAGCTCCAAAAAGATTCATGTCCCGGTCGCCGCCCTGGGAATCGCAGGCTACCTGCTCATTGGAATCCTCGCGCTCGCCAACCGTCCCTGGCTCACCTTGCAGGCCTCCGAGATCGGCTTCGGCTTCGCCGCCTTCCTTACCTACATGGAAGCCTACATCCTCGAAAAATGGTGCATCTACTGCGTCTGGTCGCAGGCCATCATCGCGGCGATTGTTCTCTGCACTATCGCCTGGCTCTTTCTCACCCACCGCCAGCGCCGCGCCGCCGTCAGCCCTTAGCTTCTTTCACATCTCATATCTCGCATCTCATATCTCTTATGTGGAAACAATTCCTCGACCTTGTCCCTCACCTCATGCGCCTGCTGCCTCACGTCGACCGCTACATCCAGCAGCGCAACGCCGGCGACGACACGCAGAAGAAAAACCTGGAGCAATTCGCGCAGATGACCGAAGGCCTTCGTGCCGATCTCGCCAAGACCACTGCCTCGCACGCCAGCCTCTATCGCCAGCTCAACGAGCAGGGCGAACAGATCGCCGCGCTCAGCCATGAGCTCCACGCCGCGAAGCTCACCATGAACTCCAGTGCCGCGAAGCTTTCCGCGCTCGATCGCCAGCTCCGCTCGCTTCGCCTATCGCTTGTCATCGCTTTGCTGGTCATCGTTCTTTTGTTCTGCTTTGCGATCGGATTCACGCTTCGCCACTAGCGCTTATGCAGCACGGTCCCAATCAAATCGCCGAGTTCGCACATCGCCTCCCGGCGGCGCGCCGCCGCAGCCTCCGCCTTAAACTCGCCGCCCTCTTCCTCCTGCTCTTCGTTCTTTTCTGCGCCTTCACCTGGCCCTTCATCCGCGTCCACCTGCAATCCATCGCGGTGCTCGATCTTGTCGCCGGCAAACCTGTGCCCTGGCTTCTGCGCAAGGCAGTCAGCAGGCCCATCACCACGCAGGACTTCACCCTCCCCACCTCCAACGGCCCCATCCGTGCGCGCCTCTACCTTCCGCAAGGCCATCCCGACGCCCCGGCCATCGTCGTCCTCCACGGCGTCCACCATCTCGGCATCGACGAGCCGCGCCTCGTCGCCTTCGCACGCGCCATGTCCTCCTGCGGCCTCCGTGTCCTCACGCCCGAGTTGCCGGACATCAAGGACTACCACGTCGGCGCCAACTCCATCGCCACCATCGGCGATTCCGCCGCCTGGATGTCCGCGCACGCCGACAACAAGCCCGTTGGCGTCATGGGTCTCAGTTTCTCCGGAGGCCTCGCTCTGCTCGCCGCCGCCGATCCGCGCTGGCACAAGTCCATCAAGTTCGTCGCTGCCTTCGGCTCGCAGAATGAGATGGCCCGCGTCGCCACCTTCTACCGCACCGGCGAAGAGCCACTGCCCGACGGCGCTGCCGAGCGCCTCGCTCCGCACGAATACGGCGCGCTGGTGCTCGAGTATGAGCACCTCGAAGACTTCATCCCACCCGATCAACCTCAATCAGTTGCCCCTATCCGCTCCGTGCTCCGCGCGCATCTTTACGAAGACTGGCCCGCCGAGAAGGCCGCGCTCGCTGCCCTCACGCCCGCGCAGCTCACTCTCGCCCATCAGCTCATGGACGTCACCAGCCCTATCACCCGCGCTCAGCTCGCGCATTCTGAGTCTCTGCATCTGGAAGATATGGCCGGAGTCAGCCCCCACGGCCATATCAGTCAGCTCACCACGCCTGTTTATCTTCTTCACGGCGCCGGCGACAACGTCATCCCCTCCGCTGAAACTCTGTGGATGGCCGACGAACTCCCCGCCGCCTCTCTCAAAGCCGAACTCATCTCGCCTGTCCTCTCGCATGTCAATCTCGATGGCGCCAACCCCACCGCCATGGACCGGTGGCGCATCTTCCACTTCTTCGCGTTGATCCTCCATGCTGCGGAATCCCGCTAGCTAATACCTCCATAAAATCTGTCATCCTGAGCGGAGCGCGCAGCGCGAAGTCGAAGGACCCCGAGGCCGTTAGCCCAGCGCAGATTCCTCGAACCTTTCAACCACCAGGTGCCCCATCCTTTCGCTTTATCGGAAAGGGTGGGGTGCCTTTCCCCCGCACCGGCACTAGAATCAAAGATGACCATGTCTCTCATCACCCTCACCGATATCCTCGCCGCTCGCGACCGCATCGCCTCCATCGCCGTGCGCACGCCGCTCGTCCAGCTCTCCCGCGAACGCCTCAGCGCCGCCGGCTTCGCTGACCTCGCCGACACCGCCCCCGAAATCTACCTCAAGGACGAATCCGCGCAGCCTATCAAGAGCTTCAAGCTGCGCGGGGCGTACAACAAGATCGCGCAGCTTTCGCCCGAACAACTCAAGCGCGGCGTCATCACCTATTCTTCCGGCAACCATGCCCAAGGTGTCGCCTACTCTGCGCGCGCGCTCGGCGGGAAAGCAGTCATCGTCATGCCCTCCAACTCGCCGCAGATCAAAATCGACGCCACGCGTGCGCTCGGCGCCGAGATCGTCACCGTTGGTTCCGCCTCCACCGAGCGGAAATTAAAGGCAGAAGAACTCGCCGCAGCCCACGGCTACACCATCATCCCGCCCTACGACGATCCCGCCATCATCGCCGGCCAGGCCACCTGCGGCCTCGAAATTCTTGAACAGCTTCCTGAAGTCGATCTCGTCCTCTCGCCCGTCTCCGGCGGCGGCCTTCTCTCCGGAGTCGCCACCGGCATCAAACTCGCAGCAAAGCCGGGTGGCCCATTCATCGCGCGGGCCGGGGTCCCCGGCGAGCGTTCTTTGCTCGATGGGGTGGCTATGCGCGATGAGTGGGGTCGCACAAACGCTCACGCTCCCCTCGTCTACGGCTGCGAACCCGAGCTCGCCGGCGACTCCAAAGAATCCTTCTACTTAAAAACCCTCGTCGAGTGGCCCGCCGAAAAAACCACCCGCACCCTCTGTGATGGTCTCCGCACCCAATCGCTCGGCCAGCGCAACTTCGAGCACATTCTCCAGTTCGTCGACGGCATCGTCACCGTCACCGAAGACGAGATCCGCACCGCACTTAAGATCATGCTCGCAGCCACAGACATCGTCCCCGAGCCCTCCGGCGCCGTCACCCTCGCCGCCGCACTCTTTCACACTCGCGAGTTCCCCGGCATTGGCCCCGCCTCCAAAATCGCCGCCATCGTCTCCGGCGGCAACCTCGACCCCGCCCTCCGCACCCAGCTTGAATCCGAATCCGCCGCAACACCCGTCTAACTCCTCAGCCATGCCAATCGTCTCTCCACACCCACCACAAACGTCATCTCGACCGGAGCGCGCAGCGCGGAGTGGAGAGATCCCCGCATTTCGCGCACGAATCCGGGTGCCCCATTCATCGCGCGTCTTTTGCGCG